>Ga0209544_1000262_pt1 | contig 80231 bp, 75 predicted proteins | sample MesohylPK_FD_187297 | JGI IMG/M metagenome (GOLD analysis project Ga0209544, IMG submission 187297) | Host-associated microbial community of the marine sponge Aplysina aerophoba from Gulf of Piran - sponge mesohyl, lysed by proteinase K... | ecosystem: Host-associated > Porifera > Sponge >... | reverse complement strand
CCCCGCGCGATGCCTTCATCGGCTGGACGCCCAAGCTGCGCGAGAAGAACCTTCCCCTCGTGGTCGACAACCCGAGGTTCCTCATCCTGCCCTGGGTCAAAATCCCCAACCTCGGCTCGCATCTCCTCGCCATCATCCGCCGGCGCCTGCCCGGGGACTGGACCGAGCGCTACAACACGACCCCCGTACTCATCGAGACCTTCGTCGAGACGCCACGCTACACCGGCGCCGTCTACAGGGCATCGGGATGGATCCGCGTCGGAACCACACAGGGACGCGGACGATACGACAGGTACAAACGCTACGACAAACCCAAAAAGGACGTCTGGCTAAGGCCCCTCCGGAATAACTGGAAGCAAGTCCTCAACCGCTGAGAGAACTCCCATCACCCTGTCGCCGAACGGTTACCGCCGACCCGCCTGCGCCCGGACGCGCAGACGTTGTAATGAATCCGCTTTCGGCTTGATTACAGACTCCGCCGGGCCGATCCGGGACCGGTGCGGGCTCGATTCGAGAGAAGTCCGGAAAATGATTGAACTGCAATAATATCAATTAAATACGGGATTGTTTTCAGTGAAGGGGAAAAGGCGGGACAGGCTCGATATCCAAGGGTTTCTGGATATATCGATAAATTCACGGGGTTTTTCGATAAATTCCTGAAAGGGATGCGCCCTGTAAACGATTGTAATATAACGAATTTACCTATAAATCTGAGCGCAACGCACTCAAATTCAGCGTAAAAAAAGTTTTCTGCTTGCCCCGCAATTCCCCGCATTTGCCCGCTTAAGCGTCGCCGCCTTCTATCTCTCCTTTGGGCGCGTCGTCCACTCTCGCCTCGATGAAGGGTCTGATCAGGTCGAGCGGCAAGGGGAAGACGATGGTGGAGTTGTTCTCGGTGGCGACTTCGGAAAGCGTCTGCAGGAAGCGAAGCTGGAGCGCGCCCGGGGCCGTGGCGATGGTGGTGGCGGCCTGGGCCAGCCGCTCGCTCGCCTGGTATTCGCCCTCCGCGTGAATGACCTTGGCGCGACGCTCACGCTCGGCCTCGGCCTGGCGGGCGATGGCGCGCTGCATCTCGTGGGGAAGGTCCACGTGCTTGAGCTCCACGTTGGTGACCTTGATGCCCCAGGGGTCGGTGGCGTGATCGAGGAGTTCCTGGAGCTGGGAGTTGATCTTCTCGCGCTCGGAGAGCAGATCGTCCAGATCCATCTGGCCGAGCACGCTCCGGAGCGTCGTCTGGCTCAACTGGCCCGTGGCGTAGAGGAAATCCTCCACCTCGATGATCGCGCGCTCCGGGTTCAGCACGCGGAAGTAGACCACGGCGTTCACCTTCACCGACACGTTGTCCTTCGTGACGATATCCTGCGGCGGCACGTCCATCGTCACCAGCCGCAAGCCCACGCGGGTCATGCGGTCGATCACCGGAAGCACGATGATGAGGCCGGGCCCTTTCGTGGAGAGGAAGCGCCCCAGCCGGAAGATGACGCCGCGCTCGTATTCGTTCAGCACGCGGATGGCGCTCGCGAAGAACAACAAGATGATGATGGCGGCAATTATCAAGCTCCAATTCATTTATCCACCCTCCTTCTCGACGCGGAGCCTGAGGCCCTCCACCGAGACTACGCGGACTTTGTCCCCGATTTCCAGGGGTTCTCGAGAATCCGCCATCCATATCTCGCCGTGCACCCGAACCTGGGCCGGCGATCCTACCCCGGGCGAAGCACTCACAATCCCGGACTGATCGAGCATTCCCTCAGAACCCGAAACCGGCCGCACCCGCTGGGCGCGGAAACCCATTCCCACGAGCCAGACGAAGAACATGGCCGTCCCGGCGACCGCGGGCAGAATCACCTTGAGGCTGATTTGCAGGTAGGGGTCCGGAGAATCGATGAGCATGACCGAACCCAGCGTCATGGCGATGATGCCGCCGATGGTCAGACCCCCGTAGCTGACCACCTTTATCTCCAGGAGAAACATGATGAGGGCGAGCCCCATCAGGAGAAGCCCCACATAGTTCACCGGCAAGACTTTAAGGGCATAGAGCGCCAGAAGGAGGCTGATGGCCCCCACCACGCCGGGAAGAATCGAGCCGGGGTTCGAGAGTTCGAAGAACAGCCCATACATGCCCAGCAGCATCAGGATATAGGCGATGTTGGGATCGCTCAAAAGGGTGAGCACTTTCTGGCGCCAGCTGCGCTCGAGCACGATTTGCGCAGCGCCCCTGGTCGAGAGGGTGACGGTATCGCCGCTGGCGAGCTTTATCTTTTTCCCGTCAACCGCCAGAAGAAGGGAGCGCACGTCCGCCGCCACCAGGTCGATGACCTTTTGCTTCAGGGCCTCGGCCTCATCCACGGAAATCGCCTCGCGGACCGCGCTCTCCGCCCATTCGATGTTGCGACCGGTGCGGGAGGCCACCGCGCGCGCGAAAGCGGCCACGTCGTTCATCGCCTTTTTTCGCATATCCCCCTGAATCTGCTTTCCACCACCCGAGACAGGAGAAGCGGCGCCGATGTTCGTGCCCGGCGCCATGGCGGCGATGTGGGCCGACATGGTGATGAACGTTCCCGCGGAGGCGGCCCGCGCCCCTCCTGGAGCGACGTATACAGCCACAGGGACATTCGCGCCGAAAATCTCCTTCACGATATCGCGCGTGCTGGTAACCAGACCGCCAGGGGTATCGAGACGAATGACGAGAAGCTGCGCCTGCCTTCGTGTAGCTTCTTCGATGCCGAATGCGATGTATTCCGAAGTGCCGGGCGATATGGCGTCCGCCACGTCCAGCACAATGACGGGAGGCGTTTTCTGGGCGGCGGTGGCATGGTAGATGGTCAGCATCGCACCGACAGCCACCAGAGCCAACAGAACCGCCAAATGGATTTTTTTGTAAAGCTTCCTCCGCATTCCATACCTCAAAAGCAGCTGGACCAATTAAGCCATCTTAACACAAAGGAGAATCTTTTATCGCCCGCCCGATCGAGTCCATTATTGTTGCACATCCAGTTCGAGCAACACCTCATCCAAGATGCCCACGGCCGTATCGACCTGCGCTTTATTGATAATCAGAGGAGGCAAAAACGCCAGGACGTTCCCGTGGTGTCCTCCCGGATAGATGAGAAGACCCTTTTTCAAAGACATGTCACTCGCCTTCTTGGCGACGCTCAAGGGTTCGCGCGTCGCCCGGTCGGAAACCAACTCGGCCGCTATCATCAGCCCGCGCCCTCGAACCTCCCCGACGATGGAATGGCGCTCCGACAGCTCCTCCAGCCTTCTCAGGAAATACGAGCCCATCTCCAGGGAGCGTTCGGAGAGATTCTCCTCCTCATACACCTCGATGGAAGCCAGGCCGGCGGCGCATGCCATGACGTTTCCTGCATAGGTGCTGCTTTCGGTTCCGGGATTCGAAGCATCCGCGATTTCTTTTTTCGCGACGCAGGCGGCAAGAGGTAATCCGCCAGAAATCGATTTTCCCATCACGATCAGATCGGGCTCGATATCTTCATACTGGTAGGCGAACATCTTTCCCGTACGGCAAAACCCGCTCATCACTTCATCGATGATGAGCAGCACCCCGTACCGATCGCAGATCTCGCGGAGCGCCTTCAAAAACCCGATGGGGGCCGGAATCATGCCGCCGTTTCCCTGAACCGGCTCGATGATGACGGCGGCCACATCGCCCCAGCCGCTCACCGGATTCTCAAGAAATTCATTGATGTAACGAATCGTCCCCTCTGTGCATTTCTCCGGACCATCACCAAAGGGGTTCCGATATGGGTATGGATATGGGACGTGATGAATGCCCGGAACCAGGGTTCCCAGCCCCTCTCTTTGGTTCTTTCTTCCCATCAGGGCCACGGCCCCTAATGTCCTGCCGTGGAACGCGCCTGTAAATGCGACGATTTCATTGCGCCCTGTCGCCCGGCGGGCCATCTTGAGGGCGATCTCGGCCGCTTCGCTACCCGAAGTACCGAGAATCATGCTCTTGGGAGTTGCGCCCGAATGCAGGGAGAGAACTTTTTCTAGAAATTCATTTCTTGTCCTCGAAACCAGCGACATGGCCTGATGGATCTGCTCCGCTTGTCTTTGCATCGCCGAAACAACTTTGGGATGACAATGACCCGCGTTCAAGGATCCAAAACCGGAGACAAAATCCAGAAACAAATTGCCGTCAACGTCTTCGATCACCGCCCCTTGCGCACGCTCGACAACGACGGTTTCGGGGCTCATCCCGAAGCTGAGGGCAGCGCGGCTCTCCGCCTTCCTGAGACGTTCAAGTTCCTTACGGGTTTCGGGGCCGGGATGGGGAACCACAATTTTCGGCGCTTCCAAGAGAAACCCTCCTCGTCTTTCACTAACATATCCCTCATGTTTTGAAAAACATGGGGTCTGCGCGGCGCATTTCGTGCAAATGCGCTCTGGAGCGTGTCTTTCATCCTCGAATGTTATAAACTCTGGCGCAAATGCAAGCCACCCACATCCTACGGATACCGAGGCGCCAGTGAGCCAAGACGATTCTCCCAAAAAGATTTATTACGGCTGGTACATTCTGGCCGGCTGTTTCTTTATGATGTTTTTGGGATTGGCGACCAGAAATTCATTCGGTCTTTTCTTAAAACCGATGATTGCGGATTTCAACATCAGCCGCGCCTCGTTGTCGCTCCCCTTTTCTCTTTGCCTGATTCTATACGGCGCGTCCCAGCCCTTGGGCGGGCTCTTGATGCGCCGCTGGGACCCCAAGACGGTCATCATCTGGGGCTCGGCGTTGACGACCATCGCCATGCTGGGAATTTACCAAGTCGACTCCCTTTGGGGCGTGTATCTGTTTTTCGGCATCCTGTTGGGAATCGGCGGAATCGGCAACAGCGTGACGGCCTTCACCCCCTTGGTGTCGAACTGGTTCCCGGACAGGCGGGGGCTGGGCATGTCCATCATCAGCGCAGGCTCGAGTATGGGTCAGCTCATATTGCTTCCCGTCTTCGCGTATATGATCGGCTTTCTGGACTGGAGGACGACCTCGCTCGTCATCGGCATCATTTTCGTGTTCACGCTGATGCCCATTTCGATATTCCTTGTCAAAAACTCCCCCTCGTCCAAGGATGTCCCCCCGAGCGCGCCCAATTCCGGCAACGGCGTTAAGATGGTCGTCCCGTATGATCTGCACTGGGTCCAGTGCCTTCACAAAATGCCGTTCGTCCTGTTGCTCACGAGCTTTTTCACCTGCGGCTTCACCGTGACCGTCGTTTCCGTGCACTGGGTGCCGTTTGCGACGGACGTAGGATTTTCCGCAACCGTCGCGGCTACATCATTCGCCATGGGCGGCGGACTCAACACCCTGGGCGTTCTGGCCGTCGGTCCACTATCGGACAAAATCGGCAGGAAAATCCCTTTGAGCCTGATTTACGCGTTCAGAGGGCTCGGATTTGTCCTGTTCATTTTCTTCAAAAATGATTTCACCGTCTGGGCCACGCCCATGATCATCGGCCTCTCCTGGATTGCGACCGTTCCGCTCACTTCGGCGCTGACGGGTGATTTCTTCGGCTCCAGAAACGTGGCGATTCTGTTCGGTCTCATCACGTTCAGCCACCAACTCGGCTCGGGTTTGAGCGCCTGGCTGAGCGGATACATCTATGACGTGACAGGAAGCTACAACCTCGCATTCGCACTGGCCGCCTACCTTTGCCTACAGGCTGCCGTGATAGTCACTTTCATCAACGAAAAAGAGGTCCGAATCACTCAAGTGGCAACTACGTAGCGCTATTGGAATGGAATTCAGAAAACCGCACAACATGAAGTAAATATACAGATTTGCCACCTTAGGTTTCCTTTGCAATAATTCCAACTCCTTCAGGCGAAGCTGGGCTTCGCCTTTAATCTTTTGGTGATGAAATGGATTGCAACTGCTGGTTCCAATGCATAAACCCAGAATGCGAAGCGACATACTCCATTTTCGACTCCGTTTATCTGTGTCGCGAATGTGAGAGCCTCCTCGAAGTCACGCACGATCTGGAAACACTGCGGATGCGGAGCGCGTCGGAGTGGCGTCATCTGTTCGACGACCGTTATCAGCGCAACATATGGCCGTACGGCAGCGGCGTGTGGGGCAAGAAAGAGTGGGTTTGCCCACTGATTGGTGATGAGAACATCATCTCCTTCTACGAAGGGGGGACGAACCTATTCTGGGCGAATCGTCTGGGCCGAGAACTCGGAATCGGTGAGTTGTGGATCAAGCAATGCGGAAACAGCCATACCGGATCTTTCAAGGACCTCGGCATGACGGTTCTCGTATCCGCCGCGCAGCAGATGATGGCCGACGGGAGAAAACTTCGCGCTGTCGCCTGCGCATCGACGGGCGATACCTCCGCCGCATTGGCCGCGTACGCAGCAGCGGCCGATATCCCTTCAATCGTTTTTCTGCCGCGAGAGAAGGTCTCGGTGGCGCAACTCATTCAACCCATCACGAACGGCGCCGTGGTGCTCGCTATCGATACGGATTTCGATGGTTGCATGCGGATCGTGAAACAAGTGTGCGAGGAGCAGGGAATTTACCTCGCCAACAGTATGAATTCTCTTCGGATCGAGGGTCAGAAAACCATCAGTATAGAACTCGTCCAGCAGTTCGACTGGGAGGTTCCCGACTTAATCATCATTCCAGGCGGAAACCTGGGAAACGTGAGCGCGCTGGGCAAGGGTTTCATGCAGATGCGAGATTTGGGACTTATCGACAAGCTGCCCCGCATCGTTTGCGCCCAGACGGAAAAGGCCAATCCCCTCTATAGGAGTTTCATGACCGGATTCCGCGAATTCCAACCCATAGAGGCCGAATCGACGTTGGCGACAGCCATCCAAATCGGGAATCCGGTGAGTATCGAAAGGGCCATCAGGACCCTGAAAGCATTCGAGGGTTCCGTGGAACAGGCGAGCGAGGAGGAATTATCCAACGCGGCTGCCCGTGCGGATAGAACCGGGATGTACAATTGCCCACAAACCGGCGTGGCATTGGCTGCTCTCGAAAAAATCATCGCACGCGGAGAAATTAACCCCCAAGACCGGGTGGTGGTCATCTCTACGGCTCATGGGCTGAAGTTCACCGAATTCAAGGTTAATTACCATCAAAAAGCAATTCCGGGTGTTGACAGCCGCTTCGCCAACACTCCCATCGAGCTTCCTGAAGACATCAACATGGTTCAAGATGCCATTGAGAAGAAACTGGGCGCACTGTCCGTAGGCTAGCATTCGTTCAGTTTCTTTTTTTCGCTCTGCTCATGAAACAGGAGATGAGTGCATTGTCGAAACACATGAGAAGAGACGAGCGAAATCAGGCGAATAAGTCGCTCGCCCCGCCAATCTTCCAGACCGCAACGTTCACTTTTGATGGTTCGGACGATCTGGCCGCCTTCCACAGCGGCGAGACGGGCGCGTTTTTCTATTCTCGATACGGAAATCCGACGAACGAAGCCGCCGAACGCAGACTCGCCCTCATCGAAGGCGCGGAAGCCTCTTTGTTGTATGCCAGCGGCATGGCGGCCGTCTCATCTGTATTTCTCTCGCTCCTGGCCCCTAATGCGCGAATCGTCATCCCGCAGGAAAGCTACAGACACACAAGGGACATCGCGGAGGGTCTCCTCACTCGCTACGGTGTACGCGTCGATATTCCGGCGGAGAATACAGCGGTATCTCTCGAAGCCCTTCCCGACGGGCCAGTCCGTGTTCTGTTCGCGGAAATTCCATCCAACCCCACGCTCCGCATACCGGACATCGCGAAAATGGCCGAATGGGCCCGGCTAAGAAACGCCAGGTTTATCGTTGATTCGACCATCGCAACTCCCGCTCTGTTTCGCCCGCTGGAACACGGGGCCGATCTAGCGATTCAAAGTGCGACGAAATACATCGGCGGCCACAACGACGTCGTGGCAGGCGCGGTTTCAGGCAGCCGTGACATCATCGACGCACTGCGCGAGCAACAAGCATTACTGGGCTCCATTCTTGGGCCGCAGGAAGCGTTTCTGGTAGATCGGGGACTCAAAACGCTCGAACTACGCGTCCGCCGCATCAGCGACACGGCTCTCAAACTAGCCGAATTTCTCGAAGGCCACTCCAGGGTCTCCCGGGTTTACTACCCCGGTCTAGAATCCCACCCGGACCACGCGCGGGCAACCGAGTACATGTCGGCGTTTGGCGGGATAATCAGCTTTGAGCTTGATGGCGACCCCGAGATAGCCGACGAGTTGGTGAATGTCCTCCAAATTCCCGTATTCGCTCCCGGCTTCGGCGGAACGGAGAGTCAAGTGGAGCATCACGTAAAGATGGCGTATGCGGACATCGGAACAGAAGGCGCGGAGAACCGGGGCGTTTCAGCCGGGCTGATTCGATATTCGGTGGGGCTCGAGGATTTCGAGGTGTTGAGAGACGACCTCGGCGAGGGACTCAAAAAACTATAGCGTCAACTTTTGCCGCCCGTTGCGCGCTTAGGATTCTGCGTCGTAAGCCAGCGGGTGCGCACCCACATTTTCTTTCCCGCCCATCGGCCCGATTTGACCTCCACACGAGTAAAACCGCGACGGTCGCCGGAAATGACGGTTACATGCGTTCCTGGTTCCAGCCTGTAGGGATAGCGGGAGCCGCGCGGCACGTCATAGCCACCCGCATAACTCAGTGACAAACCCCGATACGTGCGGCGGATGTATCTCTCGCCCGCAAATCTTTCGCTTTGACGGACAGGTTTCAAGGCGGATTCCTTTACGCGCGCCGCCTTTGGTGAAACCATCGTCGCCTTGGGTTTCGCCTTTACTTCCTTCACCGCTTTCTCAAAATTCGATACCGCGTCACGAAGCTGCAATTTGAACTCGTTCAATGACTTTCCATGGTTCGCCAGGATTTGCGTGTGCGCGAGAAGCTGGCCGCGAATCGACTCGACTTTCTTTTTGCTTTCCTCTTTTTCCTCTTGGTAGTCGGCTTGCATCACCACCAAGCTGCATCCGGGGAGAGCGGCAATCAGGACGATAAAGCACACCATGCGCCATGTAAAATACCTTATGCCCGGTGATTTCATTTTCCGCTCACGCATCCAGCTCATACCGGATACCATCCTTCAATAGGCGGCATTACGACCAACTCGCTGCTCAACTCGACGACTCCATCATATTCTCCGGCAATTGATTCAGCCAATTCTTTTTCTTCATCGCTGTTGACGCGCCCGTGCAAGAACAGTTCTCCCGGTCCGAGACACTCTACGACAATACCGCTCGCATCGATTCGCTCATCCGTCATGATTGTAGCTTTGATCTTTTGCGCAAAAGCCAGATTTTTGAGCTTTTGAGAATCCGATGGCCTTACTTGCGAAAATTGCTCGCTTTTCAGAATGTTCACCAGCAAACGAACCGACGTATCTTCGTCGAACAGTCCGGTATTCAATATGATGTCGAAGTGGCTCGGCTCTCCCCACCTGACATCGAAAAAATGCCGCGTATAAGCCATTCTTTCATCGTCATTGTGGCGTATGAACTGCTCCGCCATAGAAGGAGTTATCCCCTCATTCTTCACCAGCGTCCGTTGGCGATAATCTCTTGGAGCCACGATACGCGCCCGGAATATGCCCTCGATTCCCTCCAGGAGGATATGGGAGCCGCGGCCCAATATGACGAAATCATTTTTCAAGGCCGATTCATAAACGATGGCGCGCATGATATCGAGATACACCAGTTGCCTGTCACGGAAAAAGCGGTCTATCAAACCGGGCTTCCTCTCATCCACCTGCTCAAGTTCGGCTCGAACATAACCATATGATTGCGCGGCATCGGCAAATCCGTCGTTGTCCAACAAGGCCCATCCCAATTTTTGGGCGATTTTCTTCGCAATAACATCACCACCGCTTCCAAGCTCTCTCGAGATTGTCAGAATTCCCATTTTCAGCCCTCCAGACTAAGGGTGGCGACTACTAGAGGCGGGATGGTCACGCATCACCATCCATTCATATCATTTGCTTACAATTATTACATACAACACTTTTATTCATGGCAGGACAAGTGTTCAGTTGTTCAAGCCATGAAGATGCGGCGAATATACACATTCATCCGATCGCTTTCGGGCATCATTTGCGGCTCGCCCTCTTGAATTTTTCCAATTGCAGACGAAAATAGCGACTTCCGGGATCTAATTCAATCGCCCTTTGAATGAGCGGAAGCGCCTTCACCGATTCTCCGTTGCGATAATATAACTCCGCCAGCGTATCGAGATACGCCGGCGTATCAGGTTGGAGTTCTAGCGAGCGTTTCGAAAGTTTGATCGCATGAACCAAACTTTCCTTATCCTTTCTGTGAAACCACGCCAACCGATTCAACGCTGGCGCTGAATTCTTATCTATCTCAAGCACCTGCATGAACACCTTCTTCGATTCTTCAGGCTTCCCGGCTTCCCAAAGGAAAACACCTAGTTCCACCAAAACGCGAGACGAACGGGGGTTCTTCTCCAACAAATCCACAAGTATTTTATGAGCGAGTTCTTTCCGTTCCCTTGATTTATGAAGATTTGCGATGCGGATTTTCATCTCGATATCGTTCAAGTCCAGTTGGCCCGCCTTTTCATATAGCGCAATCGCATCCTTGTCTCGACCCTTGGATTCCAAAAGGGCGCCCAAACGTATATATCCATCCAGCCAATCGGGCGATAAAGAAACAACTTTCTTATAAGCGCGTATTGCTTCGTTCCTGCGGTTCATTTGAACCAGGGCGGCGCCCAGCAAGAAATGGAACCTCGCATTTTCCGGTGTTTTTTCGATAGCGCCCCTGAGCAGGTTCACTGCCCTCGTCGGCTCTTTTCCGGATACAAAGCGCTCTGCATTGATTAAAACCTGGGTTGGATCCAATGCCTCTTGCGCAGGTACGACCGAATCGGGCCGTACCGTTCTGACACGGGATTCGACGATTTGGAGCCGCCTTTTCAGGACGATGTCTTCGGGTTCACGCAGATAAGCTTCTCTGTATATTTCCAGTGCTTTTGAGAGTTGCCCACTGCGAACATACAAATCACCAAGCAGGATCATCCCTTCGATGTGCCCCGGAGTGCGTTTGAGCAGAGATTTTATTTCACGTATGGACTCAGCAGTATGATTTTGCTGCGCTAGTATTTTCGCCAAGCGGTACCGGGCCAAATTCTGGCGGCTGCTCTTGAGCGCCAAAGCTTTTCTCAGACTGTCTGCAGCTTTTTCGAATTCCCCTTTGCTTTGGTGCCGAGTCGCCTCTGCAATGTATCTTCTTTGTTGTTCTTCTAACTGAAGCTTCGGATTGTTCGGTTCGCTGGAACCCAGCCAGTCACTAACTCTCGCTTCCCACATTGTGTCGAGGCGCTTCCAGATGTAACGAAAATAATCTGGAGATTCGCGAGAAATCGCCGTAGTGGCAACACCAGCGGCCAGAAACAACACCAATCCAGCCGCAAGTTGCAGGCGCCTTTTCGATATCCACGGTTTGGGCACAGGGGTCGCAGCGACTTCGGGCATCATCAATCTACCCTCAAAGCTTGCTTCTGGATCAATATATACTTTACGGGCCGTCACATTCCCCTCATGAAAGCACCCGGCTTTGAATTCAACACGATTCGCCACGAAAATAGAACCTTTGGTATGGCCTTGATTCACCAATTCTTTCGTATGTATCTCACCCTCGGCTTTACCCGTCTCCGTAATCTCAAGATGACCATCACCATGGAGTTCGCCTTTGAACTCGCCTGCCACGAGAACTTTGCCCGTGAAAAGCAGCGAGCCTTCCAGGCACACATTCGCTCCGATGAAAGAGAGATTCGACTGTGGCCTGCCATAGATGCGTTGGTTTTGCACGAGTTCTTCTCATAAAAAGTGTGATTGAAAAGTTCTCAATCAATCCACACGTATCAATATATTACCAAAATGTTGAAAAGTTGCGCCAATTCATATTTGACGCCAACCCATGATTTTGTCTGTGTGGAATATGACCAGGAGCGAGCAGCAAACGAGCGAAACTTATGACGTAGGGATGATCAGACGAATCGAAACTCTATTGTACGCCGAGGCGCGCAGAATCTATCGCCCGCAACGAGGCGAGAAGAGAATCAAGGTCTTCGATATCCATCATGTTTGGGCCATCGGATAATGCCTCATCCGGCTTGGGGTGACATTCAATGAAAAATGCGTCGACGCCCACGGCGGCAGCGGCGCGAGCAAGATGAGGAACCATGCTTCGATCCCCTCCCGAGCTTTCCCCGAGTCCGCCCGGCGACTGAACGCTGTGCGTCGCATCGTAAATGACGGGATATCCCGATTCACGCATCTTCACGAGCGAACGCATATCGGAGACCAAATTGTGGTAGCCGAAGCTGGTCCCCCTTTCAGTAAGAAGTATCTGGCGGCAATTTACTTCTTCGAGCTTGCCTACGACGTTTCTCATGTCCTCGGGCGCCATGAACTGTCCTTTCTTGACGTTCACGGGTTTACCCGTTACTCCTGCAGCATGAAGGAGGTCCGTCTGACGGCATAAAAAAGCAGGAATCTGAAGCGCGTCCAGCACATGTGACGCTCTTTCGGCTTCTTCAGAGCTATGAACGTCCGAGATCACCGGAAGCCCTGTCTCACGTCTTACTAGATCAAGTATTTCCAATCCCTTCTCGATGCCGGGTCCGCGCGGTGATTTTCCTGAGCTGCGATTTGCCTTGTCATAAGAAGCCTTGAATACTCCACCGATACCGCATTTTTCTGTCGCTTCTTTTACTTTGTCAGCGCATTTTCTGGTTAATTCCTCATTTTCGATCACACAAGGCCCTGCGATGACACATATCGTTCCCGGCTCGCCGAAGGCCACATCTCCGATTTTTACTATCTTCTTTTCCGGCATTCTTTATCTTTTCCGAGCCTGATGCCGCATCAACGGCAAGAAAGGACGCATCAGGGGAACAACTCCCCGCTCGCTTTTTTGGCGGCGGCGATGAACCCGTGAAACAGAGGATGCGGGGCATAGGGCGCGCTTTTGAACTCAGGATGGAATTGGCACCCAATGAAATAGGGATGCCCCGGCAACTCTACCATCTCCACCAGGCTCTCGTCCGGGGAAAGCCCGCTAAAACGGAGACCATTTTCTTCCAAATCTTCGCGGTAGGCATTGTTCACCTCATACCGATGACGGTGCCGCTCCTCGAATTGCGATGCCCCGCCGTATATTTCTGCCGCCAGGGAGCCGGGCCGCAAAACCCCCGGATAAGCGCCCAGCCGCATCGTGCCTCCCATGTCCACGCCCTCCTGATCCGGCATGAGGGCCACCACGGGATGAGGCGTCACGTTCGAAAACTCCGAGCTGTTCGCCGCTTCCAGGCCGCAGATGTTTCTCGAATACTCAACAATTGCGCACTGCATGCCTAGACATATGCCAAGAAAAGGAACCAGCCGCTCGCGCGCATACTGCACGGCGGCGATTTTTCCTTCTATACCCCGCTCGCCAAATCCACCGGGTATCAGAATCCCGTGCGCCTGAGAGAGTAGCGGCGCGCTGCCGCGCTTTTCTATCTCTTCGCTATCCACATAATGCAGATTCACCTGGACGTCGTTCCCGAAACCCGCATGACTCAAGGCTTCGGACAAGGATTTGTAAGACTCCTTCAAGTCCACGTATTTACCAACGATGGCAATGTTACTGCTGATTTTGGGTTCTCGCTCCTTGCGGGAGATCTCCTCCCAAATACTTAGATCAGGCATTTGCAGCGCTTTGTCGAGTTTCAACAATTCCACAACAATCTGGTCCAAACCTTCTTCGTTGAACCTCAATGGCACTTCATATATGCAGTCCACGTCAATAGCTGTGATCACGGCGGTAGGAGGCACATTGCAAAATAAGGAAATTTTCCGCTTCACGTCCGCCTCAAGAGGCATCTCCGTTCTGCACAACAGGATATCTGGTTGAATGCCGATTTCGCGCAGCTTCATGACGGAGTGTTGCGTCGGCTTGGTCTTCAATTCCTCGGAAGTTTTGATATAAGGCACCAGCGTCACGTGGATATGAATGACGTGTCCGGGTTCATGGTCGAATCGAAACTGGCGGATCGCCTCCAGGAAAGGAAGACTCTCGATGTCGCCCACCGTTCCGCCAATCTCGCAAATCACAACATCCTCCCCATTGTCCACTTGACGGATGCAGCGCTTGATCTCATCGGTAATGTGGGGAATCACCTGTACGGTACCGCCCAGATAATCGCCTACGCGTTCTTTCGAGATAACGTTGTAGTAGATGCGGCCCGCGGTGTAGTTGTTCTCTTTTCTCATACGCGCATGGGTGAAACGCTCATAATGGCCCAAGTCGAGGTCCGTCTCGGCCCCGTCATCAGTCACGAACACTTCTCCGTGTTGGAAGGGGCTCATCGTTCCTGGATCGATGTTCAGGTAGGGGTCGAGTTTTTGAATGTTCACCCGCAGACCACGGGCTTCCAGGAGGGCGCCGATGGACGCGGAGGCGAGGCCCTTGCCCAAAGAGCTTAATACGCCTCCCGTTACGAAGATATACTTGGCCACCTGCTTTTTTCCTCCTCGAGCGCATTGCGCATCTCGTCATCTCCCAGCAGATGCTCCCGATCATTGGGACGGTCAACTCCTACCGTATCTCTATAGACCTCCACAACACGAATCGCCAACCCATCCTCAATTGCGCGAAGCTGCTCCAAACGCTCCTGATTCTCCAGCGGGGATGACTTCAGCCCGGCAAATCGCAACAGACTTCCTCTCTTGTAAGCGTAGAATCCAAGATGTTTCAATGGCTTTGGCGATATCTCCTTCCATTTCCCAAAAATGTTCTTAAATGTCCATTCCTCTCCGGAGAGAACATCCCTCGAATATGGTATGGGGGCGCGGGAAAAATAAAGCGCATTCCCGTTCTTGCTTCTTGTCACCTTTACAGCGTTCGGGTCCAGAAACTCCTCGGGCGAACCAAAGGCCACCGCCAGCGTCGACATGCCCAAACCGCCTTCTTCGAGCAAGGGTCTGATACCGGCATCTATGTCATCAGGATGGATCAGAGGTTCGTCCCCCTGTATGTTCACGACCACGTCTGCATCATCTCCGGCGGCGACCTCCGCCACTCTGTCCGTACCGCTTGCGTGGTCATCACGCGTCATCTTCACTTCCCCACCGAATCCGCGCACTGCATCGGCTATACGTTCATCATCGGTGGCGACGCAGACTGAGTCCACCAACTCCGATCTCGACGCGCGTCTGTAAACATATTCAATCATGGGATGACCGCATAATAAAGTCAGCGGCTTTCCCGGAAAACGCACCGAAGCCCACCGGGCAGGTATGACGGCGATAACCCGCATTCCGCTCATGCTCTCCACCCATGACGCCGTCTAATACGCATTGTTGTTTATCAGCCCTTTCCAGAGGGTAAGCCATAATATCTTGAAATCGAAACCCAAGGACCAGTTCTTGATATAGTGTAAATCGAATTCGATTCTTTTTTCTATTGACGTGTTTCCGCGCCATCCATTCACCTGCGCCCAGCCCGTTATTCCGGATTTCATCTTGTGGCGCAGCATGTAATCGGGAACGGACGCTCTGAATTTCTCCACGAAAACCGGACGCTCGGGTCTCGGACCCACGAGGCTCATTTCACCGCGCAATACGTTGAATAATTGCGGCAACTCATCAAGACTCGTCTTTCTCAGGAATGCGCCGAACCGAGTGCGCCGCTCATCGTCTTTCCTCGTCCAGACCTCACCTGATTCCGCTTCCGCATCTATCCTCATCGAGCGAAACTTGTACATGCGAAACTGCACGCCGTCCAGCCCCATTCTTTCCTGCTGATACAGAGCGGGCCCACGGCTAGTGCACTTCACGACGAGCGCAATGACCACCATGAGCGGACTGAATGCGAGCAACGCAAGGGTTCCCAGAAAGTAATCCACCACCACCTTAATCCAGCGATTCCAGCCAGCAAGAGGTGTCTGTGACAAGAGGACCACCGGCAGTCCGTCGAGTTCCTCGACCCCGGCGTTCAGCCGCATGTGTTCGACGATATCAGGCACCAGGCGGACGTCAACACTGGAGTCCGCCAGGGCTCCCAGCAATTTCTCCTGCGAGGCGTGCAAATTCGGGGGAAACGCCACGTATATTTCATGGATTCTCTCTCGCGCTACGACTTCGCGCACCTCCTCAAGTTTCCCGAGCACGGGCGCGTCTTCTGCATCGTCTCCCTCACCCAGATGCCCCACAACCTGAAAGCCGAGAAATCGATACCTCTCCAATTGAGCAGCGACCCTGCGGGCGATAGGCGTTGTTCCGGCGATAAGGATGCGCCGCGCGTCCACGCCCCGATTCCTCAAGCGTCGAATGAAGGACCAGGCCAGACGCCGGACCGAAAAAAGAAAAACAGGCCCCAAGACAATGAAAAGAACAACAAACAAACGGCTGTAGCTTTGTTCGCGATAGAAAAACGTGAAGAAGGCGAACAACAATATTGTCCAAGCCAACGTGCCTGTGAGCCGAATGACCTCCTGAGGGCGATTGAGGCCTGCCCTGCAATGGTACAGACGCGTTATGCCAGAAGCGATGAGCCATATGGGCAGTATCACGAAAAGTGAGACGAGATAGACACTGAAATCGGGATATCCGGAGTGAACGGGAATTATTTCCGCGACGAAACGCAGCCAATACGCCATGAACCAGGCCGCAATCAGCGCGATGACGTCTGCCCCGAACAGAAAAAGCACGTTCAATTGACCGTATTTGCGCAACACGACGTGATGTTCCTTGTCGGGTCCGGCCAATAGTTCCTCGTGCAATGCACTTTCAAGCAATCTTAGCTTATCAGTACCATTCTATTTCTCAGTATGTTTCTCCAGATTTTTCCAGTTGCTCACGGTGATTCAACCAACCCTGCCGAAAACGCTCCGCCGCCGCCTTTTTGAAATTCTCGCAAGCGAATCGCTCCGCTTGTCTGCGCGCGGCCTCAGGCGAGAATCGATGCTCTATCTTCTCAAACGCCAAGACGGCCTCTTCGATATGCTTCGGCTCAGAACTGGAGAAAAACATTCCCGTGGGCGCAACTTCCTCTCCTTCCGCCCCATTCCATGGTGTGAAGCCCAGCGGCGCTTCATATTCCTGCGCATTCACGCCCACGACGGTTTCGAGCGCGCCGCCCTTGCCCAGAGCGAGAACAGGACGACCGCAAGCCTGCGCCTCGAGCGGGGTGATGCCGAAGTCTTCTTCTCCCGGCAGGATGAAGGCGCGGCATCCGGCATAAAGCTCACGGATGGTATCATCACCTTGCCAACCCAAAAACTCCACGTTCGATTTCCCTGTCTCGCGGATGCGATCAAAATCCTGCCCCTCTCCCACCACCTTCAGCGGACGGCCAAGCCCCCCGAACGCCTCGACCGCCGCATCGACACGCTTATAGGGCGCGAACGCCGTGACCATTAGATAGTAGTCCGAGACGCGTTCGTTGCGGGAGCGATAGAACTCTGTATCCACCGGCGGGTAAAGCACCTCCGCCTGCCTGCCATAGTAGCTGCGGATGCGTTCCGCTACCGTATGGCTGTTGGCGATAAAATCATGCACCCCCCTGTTGGCTTCGTTATCCCATTTTCTCAGGTATTCGACGAAGCGGGGGAAAAACCATTTGGCCGCACCATCCAGACGTGCGAGATAATCTTCGTATCCGCTCCAGGCGTAGCGCATCGGCGTATGGCAATAATTGAGGTGGTAGGTTCCATAACCGCCCCTTGCCCCTTTCGCAACGCAATGCGAACTCGACAGAATAAAATCGTATTCCCTGAGGGAGAACATCCGCACGGCCGTAGGCATGAAGGGAAGCATATAGCGGTAGCGGCGCCTGGCGCCGGGTATCCGCTGCAAGGGGCTGGTATAGATGCGGTGACGCTCGATAGCCTCAGAAACCGAACCCGGCTGGTGAAACAGCGTGAAGATATCCGCCTCCGGGTATATCTCGCAAAACACCTCGAGACATTTCTCCCCACCTCTCATGCCCGTGAGCCAATCATGCACGATCGCAACCCGCATATTCGCTCCTAAAGTTTCACGATCTGGATACGGAAGGCGAAGCGGGAATCCTCCCGGGCGAATATAAAAGGGCGTCGTGGTAGGCGCGTAGCGTTTCAGCGGCAAGTTTTTCCCAGTGAAAAAATCGCGCCCTATCTTTCGATTTTCCCACGAGAACGTTTCTCAGGCCCGGCTCCCTCAGAACGCGCAACATCGCGTTACGCAGGGCGTCCTTATCCCCTCGCGGAACAATCAGACCGGCATCCCCGACCACCTCTGGCAGGGAGGCTGCGTCTGAAACAATCGGCGGCACACCGCACGCCATGGCCTCCAGGGGAGGATAGCCGAAACCCTCGTAATGGGAGGGAAACACCAATGCCAGCGCGGAGCGGTAGACACTCGGCAACGCCTCCAGTGGGATCTGCCCCGGAAACACCACCTCCTCACCGAGTCCCAAAAAGCGCAAATCACTCTCGAGACTATTCCGCTCACCCGTCATGACAAGGCGAACACCACTCGTCTCTTTCAGCAAATCCGCAAAGGCATCGAGCAGCAGTGGCAGGTTCTTGTGGCGCTTGTGGTTTCCCACATACAGGAAATAAGGCGTATCACCGAGTCTTTCCAAGGCTTCGGGCCTGGGCGCGCGCCCATCCTCCCAGCCGGGCGGCAGTGCGTTGTACGTCACGCGTATCTTTTCATCCGCGACACCCACGTGCTCTATGATGTCCCTTTTCGTGTGTTCGGAAACGGTGAGAATAACACGCGCCCGCCGCGCCGTTCTTGCGATCACCCATTTGGAAACGCGCCAATGCAGCGGTGAGGGGCATAGCACCGGAAACAACTGATGGATCAAGTCGTGAATCGTAGCCACCATGGGCGTCTTGCCAAAGAAAGGAGCGAAATAATGCGGATGGTGGATCAGGTCCAGACGTTCGCGCCGCAAGAGACGGGGCAGCGTCATCTGCTCTGCAAGTGAGTAGGGCGGCGCTACGCAAACCACCCTCTTGAAATTGCTACCCAGACCGGCGCAAGAATCCATGTCCCTTTTCTGCAGGAATACGACGTATTCCGCATCGTCACCGAGCTTGCTCAGCCCGGCGAGCAGGCTTTTCAGATAAGTTCCGATGCCACCCATCGAGATCATCCGGGCGTCAATTCCTATACGCATCTCTTCACCGCCTCATAGACGCGTTCGAGTTCGCGGTTCACCCCGTTCGTACGGATGCTGTGCCCGGAAACGGTACGTTTTCGCAACACCACCACATTCTGGCCACGCGGCCCCCATACACTCGGCTCGGCCGTCCCCTGGAAAATACAAATCACGGGAACCCCGAGCGCCGCAGCGATATGGGTGGGGCCCGAGTCGTTGCCGATGAACAAGCGGCAGGCCTTCATCACCCCCATGAGCGAACGGAGATCCTGAACTTCTTCACACATGTCCAAAATCGTGCCCCGAACACGGACGCCCTTCATGGATTTGAGTGTCTCATCGACAATTGGCCGATCTTCCGGCCCACCAAGCAACAGGACCCTGGCGGGAAGTGTGGAAACGATCCGGCTGATCAACTCTCCATAGAGTTTCGGACTCCAGATTCTCTCCACTCCTCCAGCTCCCGGATGAATCCCGATGAAAGAGCCCGAGTGATCCTCTGTGTGAGAGGCTATGCACGTTCGCCCTTCTTCCAACTCTTCTTCAGAGAGCGAAAGCGCGGGGTTTTTCGTATCAAACGGACCCAGCCCCGCGTATTCGAGCATATCCAGATTAAATTCCACCTGGTGACGTTTAGGGAACTCCGCGACCTCCGCGTCCAGACCGAAGCCGAATCCCCTGATGCCCCGCCCGACCAAATAGCGCACGCCAGCGAGTCTGGCCGTAATTATTGACTGAAAATCGCCCGCAAAATCCACCGCCAGATCGTAAGGTCCATCGATTTCCTCGGCTCTGAGTCTCAGCAACCGCCTCAGACGTCGCATCGAACGAAAACCGAATTTCTTCCTCTTCGGCCTGTCACGCCAGGACGCATTGAAAACGAGAAAATCCACTCCCGCCAATTCTTCGTCGAACTCCCTGAACAAAGAACGAGCGGACGAGCGAATAAGGAGGTCGATTTGCGCATCCGGCAGACTGTCACGAAGTGCATGGATTGCGGGCAGCGTGCAGACGACGTCCCCGATATGATCGGGGCGCATCAAAAGAACGCGGCGAATTGAAGGGGGTCGTTCTCTCGTCTTGCGAAAAAAAGTCTCCCCCAGCAGGTCGACCGCACGAAACGCCCATCTAGCCGGAAATCTCTCATAGTGATAGTTGCGCTCGAAAACGGAAAGTTTGCGGCCCCCCTCTGGCCTGAGCGCCTCTCTCATCAAGGGCGAAGCAGCTTTGGGAGGCACGCGCAAGCGAGCCTCATTGATAAAACGCGCCGCATCATGGGACGACTCGCGCATTCCAGCGTTTTCCGAACTGTTCATTGTGCGCTCTCAAAAAAATTCAACCCAACAGATTTCAAAGAATATAACGCGCTTCGCTCCCTAGCGAAATTTCCGCTCCTATCTGCTACTTTCGCGATATTTGCACCATCGCTCGCATCACCCTGCAAGAATTTCTCCATAGAGACGATGGGCCTTATCAGCCAGCACGTCCCAGGTGAATTCCTCGAGCGCTCTTTTACGGCCCGCTTCCGCCAGTCGTTCGCGCTCGCGAAGTTCGTTTTGCAGTTTCTGAAGAATTGCTTGCAGAATTTCCACATTATCTTCTGGAAATACAAATCCCTCCGGACCGATGACGTACGGAATTTCTCCCGTGGCCGCTCCCACGGGAACCACGCCGCATCCCATCGCCTCAATCAGCACCCGGCCGAACTGCTCTCTCCAGTGCGCGGTCGTTCTCGATGGAAGAGCCAGCGCATGCCACCCCCGTAAATATCCGGGGACGTCAGGGTAATCGACCCAGCCGACGAATTCCACACGTTTCTCAATCCCGAGGACTCGCGCCAGCCGCTTAAGCGTTTCACGCTCAGCCCCATCCCCCACAATCTGCGCTCTCCATTCTCCCGATAGTCCCGCAAGCGCTCTCAGGAGAACGTCTACGCCTTTCGAATGAACGAGCCTCCCCAGGTACCCTACGCTGAACACATCGCCGCGCTCACTCATTTCAGGGGGACGAAAAAGATCCGGGTCCAGTCCAAACTGGGGTAGCGTCCGCACTTTTTCCGGCGGCGCGCCGAGGCGCAACAACCTTTCCCTGGCGGTACGGGCAAAGACCAAAAGCACGTCCGCGCGGCGACAAACGACCTTTTCAATCTTCCGGGAGCGCCAGGGGAGAGCGATGTCGAAATTCTCCGAATTGTTGACCATGAACTTCGGACGCGCTCTAAGCATAGAGAAGCAAAGCAACACCTGGGCTGCGGCGAAACTGTATGACTCCTCTTCCATGTGAACAATATCGGGTTGCGCTTCCTTAAGCGCCTTCCATAGTCCACTGCCGTAGATGTGACCGCCCACCCTGCCGTTGAAAATCAGAGAACCGGTGAATATCCTGTAGTCCTCTTCCTCGCCTTCTCGGCAAGTGAGCAACCGCGCGCCTTCTCTCCACTCCGCAGGTACGAGCAGAGAAACTTCTAATCCTGGCTGCCGGGCGAGCGCGGCGATCTTCGCCCGATAAACCGGTGACGCGCAGAAACGGGAAATGACAATAACGCGCATGATGACCAATCCATGTTGATAGCGCATGCCTCGCGTCACGCCCGCTACCTAACTACCATATTTCGAAAACCCTGGAATTTCCTTTTGCTCTCATTTCAGAAAATTAGTGGGTCCTATGAGCGCAGATATACCAGTAAAACGGCCTCTCAAGAAAAGCGCAAGACGTATGCGGCACTTTTGAGGCAATCAAGTCTCTCGCTTAAAATCATCCAAGCGCCACGCCGGTTGACTCCGCCTTTCCATCCATCCTCACGGCAGGCGCACAAATGCGCCTTCGACGACCCCGCTCAGCCAGGAAACGGGAGGAATTCTCGATAGCAGGGCCTCCGTACCCAACCACAGGCGTGGATGCGCTCCCAGCAATTGCCTGAGTCTTTCCGGCAAAGGGGTGAAATTCTTCGGCAAGGTGTTCGAATACCATGTCCTGATTGCCCGAAACCCGAACCGGGCGAGGAGCAGGCACATCATTTTTATAGAATAGAGCCGGTCGTGAGCGCTCGCCTTGAAAATGTTTCTCGCGATGAACTCCGCATAGCTCCATTCGTTGGGAAGCATCATCACGACGAACAACCCCCCGGGGCGCAAAATGCGCCGTATTTCCGTGAGTGAGCCGCTCTCGTCTTCCACGTACTCCAGAACGCCGCAGGACAAAACGACGTCGAACGACTCATCCTCGAAAGGAAGCCGAACGGGGTCTTCACCATAAACGACATCGAGTGCATGCTCGCGTAGAAAAGAATTCCAAGGAGAGGGATATTCTGACTCGATGGTATAGGAGACGACGTTAAAACCCCGGTTTCTCAGCAAATAAGACATTTGCCCATAGCCGCATCCCCAATCCAGCAATCTGCCGCCATCCAATTTCAGGTCACTCACGATATCCGCTTTGCACTGGTAATTGGCGCGTCCCAGCGGCGTGGACAAGTGATTCAGACCGGCGCAGCCTTCGGCCAGCGAACGCTCGACGGCGCGGGCGAGGGCCGCCATCTCTTCGGACTCAGCTCGAGAAGAGCGTTTCTTCCGCATGGAGTGTAGATCCTGTTTTTTCGTGGAGGCAAGATTACCCTAACCCCGGGGCCACGCGGAACACAAGGCTCGCTTGACACGGAGCCGGTGGTGGGAGAACTTCCGAATAACTTGATCTCCACTTATACGAGGGAAACGCCATGAACGATCGTGGTGCGCGCCTTCGGGCGCTTCTGGAAGAAAACCGACCCGTTCTCGCTCCCGCCTGCATCGACGCTTTCAGCGCGCGCATGGTGGAGCAGGCGGGGTTCGAGGTGAACTATCTGACGGGCAACGGCGCCTCGGCGGCGCTCCTCGGCAAGCCCGACGTGGGCTTCATGACGCTGCGCGAGGTGGCTGACGTCTGCCGGAACATCATTCAAGCCACTTCCATTCCCCTCATCGCGGACGCCGACACCGGCTACGGCAACGCCGTGAACATGATCCGCACCGTCCGCGAACTCGAATCGGCGGGCGTCGCCTGCATCCAGATCGAGGATCAGATAACCCCAAAAAGGTGCGGCTTCCTGCCCGGCTCGGTACCCGTCATTTCGCTGGAAGAACAACTCGGCAAGCTCAAGGCGGCACTCGACGCGCGCGAGAGCGAGGATTTCCTCATCCTCGCCCGCACGGACGCAGCCGCCGATCACGGGCTGGATGAGGCGATCCGCCGGGCCGTTGCCTATAAGGAAGCCGGAGCCGACCTCACCTTTATCGAGGTGGAAGGCACCGAAGAGGAACTCAGAAAAATCGGAGCGGAAGTCCCCCCGCCCCACGTCACCACGCTGGATGAATCGAGGCGCGAGGCGGCACTCAGCGTGGATGAACTCGGAGAACTCGGCTTCGGCGTCATCATCTATCCCGGCATCGTGCGCTGCACGTATCTCAAAGCGGTGAACGACGTGCTGCGCATCTTGAAAGAAGAAGGCTCTACGCGCTCGGCGCGCGACATGATGGCCACATTTCAGGAATACAACGACGCCCTGGGCATCTCGGAAATTCAGACGTGGGAGCGCGAATACCTCTAGCGCCTCACCGGCGTCATGCAAGGAGCGTAAGATGATCACCGTAGGGATGTATTACGAAGTGCTGCCGGGCAAGGAAAAAGAGTTCGAAGAGAAATTCGAGGCCGTGGCCGGCGCCCTCGAAGGTCAGACCGGCCACGTGCAGAGCCTTTTGTATCAGCAGGTGAAAAACCCGAATTCCTACACCATCCTCTCGGAGTGGGGCTCCCAGGAAGACTTCATGGCCTTCATCAGGAGCGATGCCTTTCGCGCCGTCACGGACTGGGGAAAGGCGGAGATTTTAGCGGGAAGACCTCGCCACAAGCTCTATGGCCGCGAGGGCGACCTCCACTAGAGGGAAATTGAATGCCGGATATGCTCCCCTGCCCGCCACCGGACCCCCAACCCAGAGCGCCTCGTTTCAAGCTCCCCCCCGGCGCCTGGGATACCCATGGGCACATCTTCGGCCCCGAGAGCAAATACGCCTACTCCCCCAAAAGGGGCTACACGCCTCTCGACGCTCTGCTCGATGCGTACGAAACCCTCCACCGGACGCTCGGCGTAGAGAGCGGCGTTCTCACCCAGCCGAGCGTCTACGGTGTCGACAACACTGCCATGCTCGACGCCATGGCCCGCTCGGGCCGGCGGCTCATGGGCGTGGCCTCCGTGGACAAGGAGGTGAACGAGGCGGAATTGACGCGCCTCCACGACGCGGGCGTTCGCGGCTTGCGGATCAATCTGGCGGACAAGGGCGGGAATCCCTTCGACTCGTTCGCAGAAGTTCAGGCGATGGGCGAGCGTATCCAAGATATGGGCTGGCACATGGAGTTTCTGATCCACGTGCATGAATTCCCCGATCTCAGAAAAACCTTCTCCTCCCTGCCCGTCCACAGCGTTTTCGGGCACATGGGATACGTACCGGCGGGCGAGGGTCTGGGCCCTCTCCAGGAATTCATGGACTTGCTCAAAGAAGGACGAACGTGGGTGAAGCTCACGGGCGCCTACCGCATCACGGGCCTCGAGCGGACGCCCTATACAGACGTAGACCTCATCGCCAGAGCCCTCATCGAAAAGGCGCCCGAGCGCGTCATATGGGGCACGGACTGGCCGCATCCCGTCTGCAAGATACCGATGCCCAACGACGGCGACTTGCTGGATCAACTGTTCGACTGGGCGCCGGATGAAAACATCCGCAAAAAGATTCTCGTGGAAAACCCCCTGAAACTGCTCGGGCTTGAAAGATAGGAGAGAAAATGGCGCGCAAGGCAACGAAAAAAATCGCATTCCTGGGTTTGGGCCGCATGGGCGGATTAATGACGAAACACCAGGTCGATGCCGGCTTTCCCGTCACGGGCTACGACCCCGTGCCCAAAGCCGTCGCGGCGGCCAAGAAAAACGGCGCCAAAACCGCCAGAACCGTCGCAGCGGCGGTGAAGGACGCCGATGTGGTGTGCAGTTCGCTCCCCTCTCCCGCCGTCGTCAGAAGCGTATACCTGGGACCCAAGGGCGTGCTCGAAACGGCGCGCCGCGGCGCGGTCTGCTTTGAGCTTTCGACGAGCACCGTCAGCCTGGCGAAGGAGATCGCCGAGGCGGCGAAGAAAAAGGGAATCGCCTTTCTGGACGCGCCCGTGAGCGGGAGCATTCCGCACCTGGAACGCAAGGAAGTCGCCGCCATCGTGGGCGGAGACCAGGCCGCACTCAAAGAACACCGCGACGTGCTCGACGCCTTTAGCAAGTCCATCACCTACATGGGAAAATCCGGCAACGGCCTGATCATGAAACTGGTGACGAACCACATCCTGAACATCCAGCATTCCGGCATGGCCGAGGGTCTCGCTTTCGGGATGAAGGCGGGACTGACTGCCCCCAAGATGATGAAATTTTTGCAGGGAAGCGTGATTCCCCTGCTCATCCACTACAAGGGTACTACGATGGCGGCGCGCGATTATTCCGACGTCATCGCGAACCTGGGGATAAGCTTCAAGGATCTGGGACTCAGCATCAACGAGGCGAACGATCTGGGCGCCCCCGTTCCCCTGGGCGCCGCCGCGCGCCAGCAATACACCTCCGCCATGGCGTTAGGCCTCGAAGATGCGGATTTCAACGCCGTTTTCGAGTCGTTCCTGAACGCCATGGGCACGAAGCCGAAGAGAAAATAATTTTACAGGGGCAAGCGGAGGTAGGCGCTCGCGTCGGAAGACGCCTCATTCGATTTTTGAGAGAAGGCCCCAACGCTCTCAACCATTATCGTAGATCGATGGCGCAAGAAACTTCAGGAGTCTGAAGGTATGGCGCGCAAGGCAAAGAAAAAAATCGCGTTCCTGGGCCTGGGCCGCATGGGCGGGCTGATGGCGAAACACCTGGTTGACGCTGGCTTCGACGTCACCGGTTACGACCCTGAACCAAAGGCCGTCGCGACGGCAAAGAGGAACGGCGCGAAAATCGCGAAAACAGTTGCGGCGACCGTCACAGGCGCGGAAGTGGTGTGCAGTTCGCTTCCCAAAACCGATATCGTGAGGGACGTCTACCTGGGCAAAGGCGGCGCGCTCAAGGCCATGCGGCGGGGCGCGGTCTGTTTCGATCTTTCGACGAGCAGCGTCGCCCTGGCGAAAGAGATCGCCGCTGAAGCCAAGAAGAAAGGAATCGCCTTCCTAGACGCTCCCGTGCTCGGAAGCGTTCCGCACCTGGAGCAAAAGGGAGTCTCCGCCATCGTGGGCGGAGACGAGTCCGCTCTCAAGGAACACCGCGACTTGCTCGACGCTTTCAGCAAGTCGGTCACCTATATGGGGAAATCCGGAAACGGCCTGCTCATGAAGCTGGTGTCGAACCACATCGTCTTCATCCAGCACGCCGGCATGGCCGAAGGCCTGGCGTTCGGGGTGAAGGCGGGTCTCACGGCCCGGAAAATGATGAAATTCCTGCAAGGGAGCGTGATTCCGGACCTGATGCACTACAAAGGTCCGGAGATGGCGGCGCGCGATTATTCCAACGTCATCGGCCACCTGGGACTCAGCTACAAGGATATGGGTATCAGCGTCAACGAGGCGAACGATTTGGGCGTCCCTGTCCCCATAGGCGCCGCCGCGCGGCAGCAGCACACCTCCGCCATGGCGCTCGGTTTCGAGCACGCGGACTTGAACGCGGTTTTCGAGGCTTTCCTGAACGCCATGGGAATGAAGCCGAAGAGAATATAATTTTCATAGGGGCAGTACAGGTATCCCCATACGAGACGGGAGAAGCCCCTCCTTTTTTTGCGGGATTGGCCTGTCCACCGATTCGCAAGCGTGGGCGTCGCGAGACGCCTTATTCAACAGGAGTGATGAGAAATGGCGAAAGTGGTTGCTTTTCTGGGTCTCGGCAACATGGGTTCGGGCATGTCGGACAATCTGGTGAAGGCGGGTTTCGAAGTCCGGGGCTTCGACCCCGTCCCCGCCGCGCGCAAGCGGGCGGCCGCAGCGGGCCTTACAGTCTTCGAGACGGCGGCGGAAGCCGCTACGGGCGCAGAGGTCATCTGCAGTTCGGTGCCCGAAGTCGAGCACGCGATAGAAGCCTATCTGGGTGAGACCGGTGCGCTCACCACTGCTGCCGATGGCACGGTCTGCTTCGACCTGTCTACCTTGACGGTCGAGGGCAGCCAGGAGTTGGCGGTGGAAGCGAAAAAACTAGGCGTCCAGTTTCTCGACACCCCCGTGAGCGGGAGCGTGCCCCACGCGAGGGCGGGAACCTTGGCCATCATGGTGGGGGGCGATGAAGCTTCGCTCGAGGCCCACCGCGACGTTCTGGAGGCCTTCAGCGCCTCGATCCACTACTTCGGTGCGAACGGGGCGGGCCTCCAGATGAAGCTGGTGACAAACCACATCTTTGCGATCCACATCTCCGCCATCGCCGAGGCGCTGACCATGGGGACGAAGGGGGGCCTGGACCCCGAGCTGATGGTCGAGTTCCTGAAGGCGAGCGTGATCCCGAAAATTCTCGAGTACAAGGCCTCGCCCATGATCGCCAAGGACTACGCGCCCACGTTCACGATAAACCTGATGCTCAAGGACCTGCGCATCATCGCGGCGATGGCCGACGGCATCGGGACGCCGATTCCGCTGGGCACGATGGCGCGGCAGGTCTATATGAGCGCGGCCGCCCTGGGCCACGGGGACGCGGACCAGAACGCCATTTTAGAGTTTTTTGAGAAAGGCGCTGGGATGAATTAGCGCTTCGAGTGAGCGTTCGTCGTGCTGTCGGCTCCAGAGGCTATCGTGGATGCGCTACTCCCGGCATGGCGCTTGGGTGAATTCTTCGGGATAATGACTTGATTTTCATATTTCAAGAAGTAGGCTTGCTATTCTTGAGTAAATTAGTTTAGTATTCGAAAGAATTATGGACGGGCGCTGCGCGCTCTTTCATTCCGACAACTTACGCGATACGATTCTCCAATCCATATCCCTTTTCAGCGAACGCTGGCAACAAAGGAGATCAATAAATGTCAAAAACAGGACGGGACCTGCTCGAGGCCGCGCGGGGCGATGTTCCTGAGATCACGGCGGAAGAAGTGAAGACCGCTATCGATTCGGGCGCCGAGGTGGCGCTCATCGACGTGCGCGAACCGGACGAGTTCCGGGGCGGGTACCTGCCGGGCGCCGAGCACGTGAGCCGCGGATTCCTGGAACTCAAGATCGAACAGGTCGTTCCCGATAGGACGACGCCCATCGTCGCTTACTGCGCGGGCGGCGTGCGCTCGCTGCTCGCGGGCCAGGCGCTGCAATCCATGGGCTATCAGAACGTGAAATCCATGGCCGGCGGATACGGGAAGTGGAAAGACCTGGCCTTTCCCGTGCAAGTGGACAAGCAGATGAGCGCCGAGCAGTTAAACCGCTACAGCCGCCACTTCCTGCTCTCCCAGATCGGGGAAAAAGGCCAGTCCAAACTCCTGGACGCCAAGGTCGTCCTGATAGGCGCGGGAGGTCTGGGCTCTCCCACCGGTCTTTACCTGACCGCCATGGGAGTGGGCAACATCGGCATCGTGGACCTAGACGTCGTGGACATGAGCAACCTGCAGCGCCAGATCGTCCATACGAACGACCGCGTTGGAATCTCCAAGGTCGAGAGCGCGACAGCTACCCTCACCGCGCTGAACCCGGACGTGAACGTCATCGCGCACGAAGATAGAATCAACCGCGACAACGCGCTCGACATCCTCAAAGACTACGACGTCATCGTGAACGGGGCGGACAATTTCCCGACGCGCTACCTCGTGAACGACGCGGCGGTATTTCTCGGGAAACCCATCGTCGACGCCTCCATCTTCAAGTTCGAGGGCCAGGCCACCGTCTACCACCCCGGAGAGGGCGGCCCCTGCTACCGCTGCCTCTACCCCGAACCGCCGCCACCCGGCATGGTGCCCTCCTGTCAGGACGCAGGCGTGCTCGGCGCGCTGTGCGGCACGATGGGCTCCATCCAGGCGACGGAGACGGCCAAACTCATCGTTGGCTTCGGCGAACCTCTCATCGGCAAGCTGCTGATGTACGACGCGCTCAAGTCGCAGTTCAGGACGCTCAAAATCAGGCGCGACCCCGCCTGCCCGGTGTGCGGGGACAGCCCCTCCATCACCGAGCTCATCGACTATGAGTTCTTCTGCGGCCTCACGGAAGCCCCCGCCGGCGCCGCCGCCAACGGGCATTGATGGGAGAGGTAATTAAGCAGATTGAGTGAAGCAACGAAAGTCTAGCTATATGAAACCCCCGGGGGTAATGCCTCGGGGGTTTGTGTGGGAGAGAGCATTGCGAATCAAAAAACTCCATATCAAAAACTACCGTTCTATTCTCGATCAAGCTTTTGAGTTTGACCCACTGACTGTTTTTCTTGGGCCAAATGGGGCTGGAAAATCTACAGTTCTGCAAGCTCTAAATGAGTTTTATCGAACCTCTAGCTCAATCACTGAAGACGATTACTATAACCGAGACACAAATCTTGAAATAGAAATATCAATTACTTTTTCTGAATTAACGCAGAGTGAAGAAGAACTTTTTTCTCCATATATTGATAACAATAGCCTCACCATCACTAAAATTATCACTACGTCCGGACAAACTTATCACGGGACACGTTCACAAAACCCAGACTTCACAGAAGTTAGGAACTCTTCTGGGAAAGGAAATTTTTTATCAGCCTACCGAGAACTCAAAGCTCAAGAAAATTATAAAGAATTGCCGAGTGTGCGCAGCGCTGACGATGCAGAAGCCGCGCTAAAAGAATGGGAGGCAACAAATACCGAACAAAATAAAATGATGAGAGACAACGGCAAATTCTTTGGTTTCAGGCAGGTAGGACAAGCAAGATTAGAACGATTTACAAAATTTGTTTTAATTCCTGCCGTTCGTGATGCTATTTCTGATGCAACTGACCAAAGAGGATCGGCAATTCATGAATTAATGGATTTAGTTGTAAGAGGGGAACTCTCAAAAAACGATGAATATGTAAACTTTAAAGCGAACGTAAATCAAGAGTACAAAGAGTTAGTCGACCCAGACAAATTGCCCCAATTAGGTAGTCTTGGAGAAAGGTTAACTTCAAACCTCAGGAGTTATGTGCCAAGCGCATCTGTAATATTGAACTGGCAAGACCCTGAAGAAATTTCTATTCCACTACCAAAAGCTAATGTACGCTTAGATGAAGATGGATTCACTGCGCCAGTGCACAGAGTCGGACATGGTTTGCAACGGGCTTTTATCATTTCTCTATTACAAATATTGGTTGGAATTCAATCAGAACAAAGTAGTGATAATGGAATTGAGAATACAGACGCAATCCCCGATTTGATTCTGGGAATTGAAGAGCCGGAACTCTATCAACATCCGAATAGACAACGCCACTTAAAAAGCATTTTACATCGCCTTTCCGTAGGCACCATTCCGGGAGTGGCCAAAAGGACACAAGTATTATATGCCACTCATTCACCTCTATTTGTAGAATTAAAAAACTTCGACCGGATCAGGAGGATCCATAAAAATAAAAACCCTGATAATGAAAAAAGTCCTCTAGTTTCAGTTGTGAAATCAGGAACAATGCAAGAAGTGGCGAATACTCTTCAGCAAGCCCAAGAAAATAACAATGGCACTCCCTTCACGGCTGATGGCCTCCAAAGTCGATTAGTTGCTGTCATGACCCCATTCGTCAATGAAGGTTTTTTTGGTGATGTCGCGGTTTTAGTTGAAGGGGAAGATGACCGAGCGGCAATACTGGGATGCGCTCAAAACATGGGAAAAGAACTAGAAGCACGAGGAGTTTCAATTATTCCATGCAACGGAAAAACAAACCTTGACAAGCCACATGTGATTTTTTCAAGTTTGGGCATTCCTACATTTGTAATTTTTGATAGCGATTCCGATACAACAAAAGAAAGAGAGAAACATGCGCGCACCAACAAATCTCTACAACACCTCCTGAATATCAATCCAATTAAAGATTTCCCTCCTACCCAAGTTTTAGTCAATTGCGCTACATTCGAAACCAATTTAGACAAATACTTGCGGGAGACCATTTGTGAAGAAATCTATCAATATGTCACGGCTACTTTTCTTGAAAAATACGGATACGACAATCCAAACGCATGTAAAAAATCACCGGATTTTATTAATCAATTGATTAGAAAAGCTAATGACGAAAGCCAAAAGCCAATTATATTGTGCCAGATTGTGGACAAGTTAATAGATTTGATACCCCACAAAAGTAGCTTCTTCACTTCAACCTAACCAATCTCCTCAAGCTCTGTCTTATCCATCACCGGTCTAATGGGGTATTGGCCCCGCAGGAGTTCGGCGAGAAAGCCCAGGAGTTCGGCGAGGGCCGACATGTGCGCAGCGGCGTAGCGCAAGGCGATCGCATCGGCCTGCTCTGCGAGGGCTTTGCGGGCATCGGGAGCGGGAGCCTCCTGCGCGGCCAGGGCGTTAAAGGCATCAAGCAGCGCGCAGATGTCTTCATGCGCTCCCGCATATTCCGTCTTCAGCGCATAGGGGCTTCTCAGGATGAGGTGCATGGGGTTTTGCGTGTTCGATGACTGATCGAGCATGCAGCGGCTGCGTCTCTGGTCGTAGTTCTCGGGCATCGTCCTCTTCAACCTCCCCGCGCGTCGTGAAGCGATATCCCCTGCTCGCCACGGCCTTTGAACTCGTTGTAGAGCTTCATCACGGCCTGTTCGACGCGGTCGGGCTTCATCCATTCGGCATACACGCCCAGAGGAATCTCGCGCGCGGCGCGGCTGGCGGGGATTCCTTTTTCGAAGCGTTTTTTCGCCTCCCGGCGCACGAGCCGGAGGTAGCTTAAAGTTTTCTCGAGCGCGCGCTTATCGCCAGGCGGCCCGTGCCCCGGAACAATGGTATCGACCGAAAAAGTTTTGAGTATCTTGTCCGCGATCCGTATCCACCCGCCGATCTGGGCGTCGAAGGTGGCGGGCGTCACGTAGTGGAAACAGATGTCGCCTGTGAAGAGAACACGCTCCTCAGGCAGATAGACGACCGTGTCGCCCTTGGAATGCGCGTGGCCCAGGTGGTGGAGTTCCACGACGCGCTTGCCCAGGCGCAGCGTCATACCGCCCTCGTAGGTGACGTCGGGAAAGCGTGGCTTAAGCCTTTTGAGTTCGCCTGCGTATTCGGGATTCACGCCCCGGTAGTGCGCGAGGTCGAGCCCCGTCTCCACCATCCGCTCGCGCATGTAGCGGTGCGCGATGATGGGGATGTCCTTATCGAACCATGCAAGCCCCAGGGTGTGATCCGCATGGTGGTGGGTGCAGACGATTTTGCGCACCGGCTTTCGGGTCGCCTTTCGGATCGATTCCTGAAAAGCCTGCGTCATGGGCCGCACGTACAGAGAATCGATGACCAAGGCCTCGCTGTCCCCCACGATGAGGCCTGCGTTCGAGACGTTCAGCCCGCCCCCCTGAATGTAGGCGTAGACGCCCGGGGCCATCCGCTGAAGCCCCGTCTTCCAGCTTGCGGGTATTTTCCGGGCCTCGACCATACGCACCTCCATTTCGGGTAATCCATTCTACACGATGGGAGCAATTGACCACACGCCCCCGAACGGGCGACATTAGCGCGAATTCAAAGCTTAAGTTTCAGCCGTTCACGCAAAGGGGGAGCAAATGCAATTATCGTTCGATCATGTGCACATCATCTGCAAAGATTTGGAGGCGATGGTCGCCTTTTTCGAAAAAATATTCGGCGGCGAGGTCATCTACCAGGAAGATAATTTCCACGGCGCGCCCAACGCCGTCGTACGCGTCGGCGAGGCAAGGCTTTTTTTGAGAGGCGTGCGGCCGGGCGAGAGCATCGGGGAGAACCACCAAGAAGCCGTGATGGGCCTCGACCATTTCTCATTCGCCGTGGACGACATTCACGGCCTCGCCGCGCAGATGAAAGAAGCGGGGGCGGACTTCATCCGCGATCCTTCTCCTTCGGGCATGGGCGGGAGAACGACGGCCTACATCCGGGGACCCGAGGACGTGCGGATAGAGCTTTCAGAACGCGCGGGAGAGACCTACGGAGACGATTGAAGCACCCTCCCCCTTCCTGGCCAAACAAAAACCCCCGGGCTTCAAACCCGGGGGTGTAATGTTCCGAAGTGTAGTCGTTATTTGTGGTCGTAGCGCGCGGGCAGGCCGTTGCCGTTGAACTCGGCATGGTCGCTCGCGCGCAGATCGCCCGAGATGAACTCGTCGATCATGATCCGCGAGACGGAATCGGGCACCTGAACAGGGGGGTGTTTCATCAGATAGGCGCTCACCGGGTAGAGCGGGCCCGCCTCGCCCCTGTCACGGGCGATGCGCGCGAGGCGAATCGCGTCGATGACGACGCCGCCCGAGTTCGGGGAATCCTCCACCGAGAGGCGCGCCTCGATCTCGAGCGGCACGCCGCCGAAGCCCTCCGCCTCGATTCTCAAAAAGCAAATCTTGTTGTCGTTCTGCCAGGGCACGTAGTCAGACGGGCCGATGTGGATGTCGTCCGAATCGAGGGGTTCGGGAAGCTGGCTCTGCACGGCGTCTGTTTTCGAGATTTTCTTTGATTTGAGACGTGAGCGCTCCAGCATGTTCAGAAAATCGGTGTTTCCCCCCGTGTTCAACTGGTAGGTGCGCTTCAGCTTCACGCCCCTGTCCGCGCACAGCCTGGCGAGCGTGCGGTGGAGTATTGTGGCGCCGAGCTGGGCCTTCACGTCGTCTCCCACTACCGGTATGCCCGCATCGGTGAAACGGCCCGCCCATTCGGGGTCAGACACGATGAAGACCGGCATGCAGTTGATGAAGGAAACGCCCGCCGCAAGGGACGCTTCCGCGTAATGCCGCGCCGCCTGCTCCGAGCCCACCGGCATGAAGTTCAATAAAATTTCCGCGCCGCTTTCTCGAAGCTCCGCCGCCACGTCGCAGGGTTCGGCCTCAGCGGGGAGAAAAGAGCGATCGGAAGCGTATTCCGCCATGTGGGACGCCACGCCGTCCAGGATGGGCCCCATCAGCACGTTCACGCCGTAGTCGGGCAGGTTCTCCCAGATGGTTTTCGTGCAATTGGGCTTGGCGAAGGCCGCTACATGAAGCGGCTGCCCCACCTTGCGGACGTCGATGTCGAAAGCCGCCACGACCTCGATGTCCTCCGGCTCGTAGCCGCCCAGTTCCCGGTGCATGAGACCCAATTCCTCTTCGGGATGGTGGCGGTAATACTCGATGCCCTGGAGCAGGGAACTTGCGCAGTTCCCCACGCCGGCGATGGCGATGCGAATCGGCGACATATATGCGTTTCCTTTCCTGCCTTTGCAGTGGCTGCGGCCTCGAGAGGCGGAACCGTAGTCAGGTCCACCGGTCGGATTTCTCGCCGCAGGCCACGCATGTGCGGATTTAATTTCAGGTCAATCGGTGCGAACGCTTACGTCCACAGAAAGGCGACTATATCCCAAAATCCACATTTTCTCCAAGAGAGGAGGAGAGAAAATGATTCCGGGCGGCCTCAGGGCGGGAAATCCGGCTCTAATACAGCAGACAGCGAACGAAGTGTCCGGGGGAAACCTCTTTGAGTTCGGGTTCATGCTCCAGGCACATCGCCTTCACCTCCGGGCACCTCGGGTTGAAGCTGCAGCCCGTCGGCAGGCGGTTCAGGCTGGGCACGATGCCCTTGATCTCCTCCAGGCGGATCTTCTCGCCGGGGTTGGCGGTGTTGAGCTTGGGTATCGAATTGAGCAGCCCCCGGGTGTAGGGGTGGAGCGGGTTGCCGAAAATCTCCTCCGTCGGCGCCTCCTCGACCACCTTGCCGGCGTACATGACGACGACGCGCTTGCACGTCTCGGCCACGAGGCCCAGGTCGTGCGTGATGAGGATGACCGCCGTGCCGAGTTCTTCCTGCAGCTTGACCATGAGGTCCAATATCTGCGCCTGGATGGTCACGTCGAGCGCCGTCGTCGGCTCGTCGGCCAGGAGGATTTTCGGGTTGCACGAAAGCGCCATGGCGATCATCGCGCGCTGCCTCATGCCGCCCGAGAGCTGGTGGGGGTATTCCCGCACGCGCTGGCGCGGCAGGGGGATGCCGACCAGGTCGAGCATCTCGGCGGCCTTGTCCATCGCGTCTTTTTTCGTCATCCCCTGGTGGAGCATGACGGCTTCGGCGATCTGGAAGCCGACGGTGAACACGGGGTTCAGGCTCGTCATCGGTTCCTGGAAGATCATCGAGATGTGGTTGCCCCGAATCTCGCGCAACTCCTTCGTGTCGAGCTTCGTCAGATCGCGGCCCTCGAAGAAGATGCCGTCGCCGAATATCTCACCCGGCGGCTCGGGGATGAGGCGAAGCACCGAAAGCGCCGTCACCGTCTTGCCGCACCCCGACTCGCCCACGACGCCGAGCGTCTCGCCCGCTTTCAGGCTGTAGCTCACGCCGTCCACGGCGCGCACCGTGCCCTCGGGCGTATGGAAGTATGTGTGCAGGTCTCTCAGTTCCAGAATCGTGTCGGTGCCGACGGCTGCGCCAGTGGCCATGGATAACCTCCGGATTGCGGGCTAAGCCTCAAAGAGCAAAGTAGAAGATAGGCGATTATAAGGACTCGCAAATCAGGTTGTCCAGTCGACCGCGGAAATCCCCGGGAATTATCCGCCCAAAAGTGATTCGCGCCCATGCGGGCAGCCTTTCAGGATCGTACAATCCGCGCAAAGGGGCTTTCTCGCCGAACAGCAGTTTCTCCCGTGATGGATCAACAGCAATGTCACGCGGCCCCACCATTTCTTCGGCACGGCGTCCAGAAGCTGAAACTCGGCCTTCACCGGGTCTCGCGTCGATATCCAGCCCAGCCGGTTGGCCGTGCGAAGAACGTGCGTATCCACGGCGATGGCGGGCTCCCCGTATGCCTCGTTCAAGACGACGTTCGCCGTCTTGCGCCCCACGCCGGGGAGACTCACCAAATGCTCCATCTCGGCGGGCACCTCGCCGCCGAATTCATCGGCGAGGCGGCGGCAGCACGCGCGGATGGACTTCGCCTTCTGGCGGTAGAAGCCGCACGAATGGATTAACTTCTCGAGTTCGGCAGGCACCGCCTCCGCATACGAGGCGGCGTCGGGGTAGCGGGCGAAAAGAGCGGGGGTCACCATGTTCACCCGCTCATCGGTGCACTGGGCGGAGAGCATCGTCGCCACGAGCAGTTCGAGGGAGTTTCGGTAGTTGAGCGCACAACGCGCATCGGGGTAGGTCTGCTCCAGTATGCGTAGCAGACGCCCGGGCGAGGATGTGGGCATCGGGTCTCCGTTTCATTCAAGAACAGGCGTTTCGCCCGCTCCCGCAGGACGCAGCGGCCATGCGGGGCATCGTTCTTTTCATGGGCGGTGATTCGGACTAGAATAGCGAACCTGATTCATATCGCCTACAGCGTCAAGACAAAGGAGACTGTACTGATGGCCGACCCCAAAGTGGCCCAAAAAGCGCCCTATATCTATAAACCGGAAAAAGACGAGAAAGTCGCCTGGTGCGCCTGCGGCCTGAGTAAATCGCAGCCTTTCTGCGACGGCTCGCACAAGGGATCGGAGTTCCGCCCCATCGTTCTCGACGTGCAGGCGGGGAAACCTTGCGCCTTTTGCGGCTGCAAGCAGACGGGCAACGCGCCCATGTGCGACGGCACGCACTCCATGCTATAGGGGTTAGGCTCATAAGCGGTTAATGAATATGCGCGTGTAGCTCAGAGGATAGAGCGCCTGCCTCCGGAGCAGGAAGTCGCAGGTTCGACTCCTGCCACGCGCACCATAAATCGAAATCATGCAAATGCCGGGGACGCGCGTCTCCGGCATTTGGTTTTCGTGAAAGTTTCCCCAGTCTGCAGTTCCCTGTTTTCACTCTAAACCTTGACCTTCGCCTCTTTGTCAGATTCGCCCGTCGGCGAATTCAGCCGCCAATCCGCATTCATACCTTGAACAATTTTTTTTGGACTGAGCAGGCGGCGGTGCTAGAATACGGGGCCGTTTCTGTTCGAGGAGGAATAAAAATGAAGAATGGCGATCTTGTCGAATCGAACGGGACTGCCGCCGCCCGGACGCCGGAGAGAAGAGCGATCTTCTGGGATCGGAAATTCCAGGCATCGTACAAAACGACGATAGAAGCCGCCTGGAGGTGTGGACGCGCACTGCTGGAGGTGAGAAAGAAAAATGCACATGGACATTGGATGGAGTGGCTCCAGAGCACCGGAATCAGCTACACGAGGGCGAGACGGTGCATAGCCCTGGCGGGCGTGGAATTGTCACACGTGCTCAATTTTCCCAACATGAAGCAGGCTCTTGCGGCCGTTTCATCCATGCCGAGGCTCACGGACTTACAATCCCCGGCGAAGGGAAAAGCGCGCATCAAGAAGGCTTCCACTCCACTCAAGAAAACAAAAACTTTCCAACGGGAGGAAACCGAGAAGCTTCGGGCGCGTGTGAATGAACTCGAAGCCAGGGAGAAAAACCTGCGCGGGGAACTCAAGCGCTCGAAACAGGCCGTCAACAGGCATCATAAAGCACTCGGCGAAAAAACCAAACGCATCGAAGAACTCGAAGCGAAACGGGTACAGACAAACGGCCATATCGGATAACCGCCCGAGTCGACTTCCCGCGCCCTGGCAAGCCGACCGCCGGAACAAATATGAATCTCCCCCGCACACCGATTCCCAGCCCTCCCTCTTGACCCCCGGTGCCCATGCGGATAGGTTGAGCCTCAAAGCATCCAATCAGCGGAGAGGTTCCGATGTTCGGCGAATACATCGACAGCCACAACCACATGCACGCCCTGAACTGGGACGAGTGGGAACTCCTCGGCACGACGGGCATGCGCGCGGCGGTGCTCTCCTGCGGCAACCCCCACCTCTACCGCGAGGTGTGGGAGGAAGCGCCGGGTTACGACGACATCATGCGCTTCTGGGAGGGGCCCATCGAGATGGTCCGGGCGCTCGAGGCGCAGCACTTCATCCAAATCAGTTGCGCGGTCGGCATCAGCTCGATGACGCGGGTGACCGACTGGGAAAAGCTGCTCGAGGAGATGCCCGGTTTTCTCGAAGACGAAAGCATTGTCGCCCTGGGCGAAATCGGCCTGGACCCCACGCAGTATTTCTCCCTCACCTGGCCGATGGAAGAACAGGCCGCGTGTCTCGAAGCGCAGGCGGAGCTTGCGAAAAAGTACAATAAACCCATTATCCTACATACGCCGACGCCCAAGAAGAGCAAGGATTTTCTCGGCGACGTCGCCGTGCAGGCGGACGTGCCGCCCGAGCAGATCCGGCTCCACTACATGCAAAAAGACCTGGAAATCATCCGCAAGACCGGCTTCGATGAAGCCCGAGTGGCCGTCGACCACACCGACGCCACGACGGTCGAATACATCCACGAGCACACGCGCGCGATGTGCGCCATCAGCATCGGCAGCGCACTCAGGCCCTTACAGCCCGCCCAGGTCATCGAGTGGGTGGAGAGGTTCGGGCCGGACCGGATCATGATCAACTCTGACCACCTGGGCTACCGGCCCATCGACATCCTCTCGGTTCCCAAGACGCTGCGCGCCATGCGAAACGCAGGGTTATCGGAGGAGGCGATCCGCAAGGTATCGTTCGAGAACGCGAGAAAGTTCTATAATCTCACCCTGTAAGGACACACGATGAACGAAACGCAAGACCCATTCGAGTATTTCTTCGAGATGCCCTGGTCAGACGGACTGCCCGTGGTGACGCCCACGCCCGAACGCCTCGCCTGGATGCTGGGCGGCACGAGCAGAGACGCAGGCGAAGTATTGGGAGACATCCCCCCCGCGCTGAACACGGCGACGGTGGAGAGCGTCGCTCTACACGCGCTGATGGCGGGGTGCAAACCCGAATATCTGCCCGTGGTGCTCGGAGCGGTTGAGGCCATGCTTATCGAGCGCTTCAACCTCGTGGGCATTCAGGCCACCATGTTCACCGGCGGGCCTTTGCTGATACTGAACGGCCCCTATGCCCGGGAGATCGGCGTCCATGGGGGTTCGGGATGCTTCGGCCCCGGTTTTCGGGCGAACGCCGCCATCGGCCGCGCAATCAGGCTCATCATGATGAACCTGGGCGGGGGAATCCCCGGCGTCTCTGACATGAGCACCTTCGGCAGTCCATCCAAATTCACCTACTGCGTGCGTGAGAACGAGGAACAAAGCCCCTGGGAGCCGATGCCGGGTGATTTCGGCTTCGGCCTGGATGCGGACGTACTCACCGTCTGCAACGCCGAGGCGCCTCGCATGGCGATGGACGACGTGAGCGCCAAGCCCGAGGGTGTTCTCACCACGCTCTCGAACACCATGTGCGCGATGGGCGCCACGACGGCCTACACGCAGACGAACTGGGTGATCGTCGTCGCCCCCGATCACGCCGACATCCTTGCGAGAGGGGGCCTGAGCCGCGCGGACGTGAAAGGAGAACTCTTCAAGCGGGCGAGAATGCCCGTGGGCGTCCTCAAAAAAGGCGGGCGCTACCGGGGACCCGAACTCTCGCGCTGGCCGGACTGGGTGGATCACGAAGACGACGATTCTCTCGCCCCCATGGTGCACGAACCGGAAGACATACTCCTGATCGTCGCGGGCGGCATCCCCGGCCCGTCCTGCCTCGTTATTCCCGGCTGGAACACCTCGAGCCAGGCCATCACGCAAGCCTATCGAACGGATTGAAGACCGTTTTTTCTTCTCGAAAAAGAACGGCCACCAACACGATACCGGTGTCAATTCCGACTGATGCAGGAGAGCTATGATGGGTGGTGGAGACGTGCACCTGGAATCAGACTTCACCTGGCGACGGATGTTCGCCGTTTTCTGGCGCATCGGGATACTGTCCTTCGGCGGCCCGGCGGCGCAGATAGCGGTCATGCACCGAATCCTGGTCGAGGAGGAAGAGTTGCTCGACGAGGAAAGGTTCCTGGGCGCGCTCAGTTTCTGCATGCTGCTGCCCGGCCCCGAGGCCATGCAACTCGCCACCTACGCAGGGTGGCGGCTTCGCGGTGTGCCCGGCGGTTTGCTGGCGGGCCTCTTGTTCGTGGTTCCGGGCGCTCTGGTGGTGCTCGGGCTGGCGATGCTGTACATGGCCGTGGGCCACCTGCCGATAATGGCCGCGCTGTTTCTGGGGATCAAGGGCGCGGTCCTGATCATCGTGATGGAGGCTTTGCTGAGAGTGGCGAAGAGAGCGCTGCATTCAGCCGTGCACTGGATTATCGCCGGACTGGCCTTCGTGGCCATCTTCTTTCTCTCGGTCCCGTTCCCTATCCTTATCCTGATATCCGCCCTGGCCGGGTTTTTCCTGCTGAGCGGCCAGAGCACTGAAAATAGTGAACCCGGGCGGGGTGGCGGGTCGACCTCCGGCACGGTGAGAACGGTAGCGATATGGATGGTTGTCTGGTGGACGCCTGTGTTTGTGTTGATGGCTGTGGGCGGATACGAGGTTCTGGTGCAGATCGGCAATTTCTTCTCCCGTCTCGCGGTGGTCACGTTCGGCGGCGCCTATGCGGTGCTCGCCTACCTGGCGCAGGACGTGGTGACCCATAAGGGCTGGATGAGCGCAGGTGAAATGATGGACGGCCTGGGGCTGGCAGAAACCACCCCGGGGCCGCTGATACTGGTCACGGAGTTTGTCGGCTATGTCGCAGGATACCGGGCGGGCGGGATGAGCATGGGAATCGCCGGCGCGCTGGTCACGCTCTGGGTCACGTTCGCGCCCTGTTTCCTGTGGATATTCGCAGGCGCGCCCTATATCGAGCAGCTCACGGCCCAGCCTCGGCTGAAGGGCGCCCTGGAGGCGATCACGGCGGCGGTGGTGGGCGTCATTCTCAACCTCTCCATCTGGTTCAGTCTGCACGTCCTGTTCGCCGAGCTGCCTTCCTTGCAAGTCGGCCCGGTGAAACTCCTGATGCCGGTATGGCACTCCCTGGACTGGCGGGTCCTGCTCATCGGCGGCGTAAGCGCGATCATGCTCCTGTGGCGGCACCAGTCTCTCATGAGAACCCTGGGCGTTGCAGCGCTGATGGGCGTCGGATTCGCTGCGATGGAGCACTTCTCCGGATAACGGAACAGGGAGATGACGCTGCCGCATGACGACCCGGTAATGTGGCGCGCGTGAAGAGGCCATAGATCATCGAGAAAACAACCTCTCTATCTGGATCATGAGGCGCAAGGCGGCTATAATCGCCGCGTTCACCGATACGACAATCAAAATTTTCAGGGTGGTCGCTCGCGCCGCCTGCACTCAAACATCTTTGATGAGCCGAGGAGAAAGACCGAATGAGCGATTACAAAACCGAAGACAGAGACGGAATGCGCATCGACTGGGACGTGCCCATCCCCATGGAAGACGGCGTCGTCCTGCGGTGCGACGTCTACCGGCCCCAGGACGATGTAGGGAAATACCCCGTCATCCTGACGTACGGCCCGTATGGAAAGTATCTGCACTTCGAAGACTTGTATGAGACATGCTGGACGCGCATGGTCGAGCAACACCCCGACGTGCCCGCAGGCTCCACCAACAAATACCAGAACTGGGAGGTGGTGGACCCCGAAAAATGGGTGCCGGACGGCTACATCTGCATCCGCGTGGATTCGCGCGGCGCCGGCCGCTCGCCGGGCGTCATCGACATCTGGTCGGCGCGCGAGGCGCAGGATTTGTACGAGTGCATCGAATGGGCGGCGGTGCAACCCTGGAGTACTGGCAAGATCGGGCTGAACGGCATCTCCTATTACGGCATGAACCAGTGGCAGGTGGGCTCGCTCCAGCCTCCGCATCTGAGCGCCATGTGCGTCTGGGAAGGAGCCGCCGATTATTACCGCGAGATGGCCCACCACGGCGGCATCTTCTGCAACGGCTTCGCGCGCAACTGGTCCGAGATGCAGGTCTACACCGTCCAGCACGGCCTCGGCGAGCGCGGCTTCAAGAGCCGCTTCACGGGCGACTGGGTCTCCGGCCCCATCACCCTCACCGAGGAGGAACTCGGTGCGAACCGCAACGATTTCGGCGAGGATTGCTTTTCCCACAAGCTCGACACCGACGAATACTGGCAGTCGCGTATGCCCGATTTCAGCAAAATCCAGGTACCGCTCCTCTCCTCGGCCAACTGGGGCGGGCAGGGCCTGCACCCGCGCGGGAACTTCGAGGGCTTTCTCGAGACAGGCTGCGAGGAAAAATGGCTCGAAGTCCACGGCATCGAGCACTGGACGGAGTTTTACACCGACTACGGCGTCAACATGCAGAAGAAATTCTTCGGCCATTACCTGAAGGGCGAGGACACCGGCTGGCCGGACCAGCCACGTGTGCTGCTCCAGGTGCGTCACCCCGGCGAGCGCTTCGTCGAGCGGCACGAGAGCGAATGGCCGCTGGCGCGCACGCAGTGGACGAAATACTACCTGAACGCAAAAACCCACTCGCTCGAAGATGCGCCCGTAGCAGAGGCGGCGACCACCACCTATGCCGGCTTCAGCGAGGGCGTCACCTTCGTCACGCCGCCCATCTCCCAAGAAACGGAAGTCACCGGCCCCATCGCAGCCAAGCTTTTCGTCTCATCCGAAACGAAGGATGCGGACATGTTCCTGGTCGTGCGCGTGTTCACGCCGGACATGGAAGAGGTCGTCTTCCAGGGCGCGCTCGACCCGCACACGCCCATCGCGCAGGGCTGGCTGCGAGCCTCGCACAGAAAACTGGATCCGGGAAAGACCCTGCCCTACAGGCCCTACCACACCCACGATGAAGAACAGCCCCTGACGCCGGGCGATATCTATGAACTCGACATCGAGGTATGGCCCACCTGCATCGTGATTCCCGAGGGCTACCGGGTCGCCTTCACGGTGCGCGGCAAGGACTACGTGTACCCCGGCGGATCGGGCGGCGGCCTCTCCAACATGAAAAACGAGTTCACCGGCTGCGGATGCTTCATTCACAACGATCCCAAGGACAGGCCCCCCGATGTGTTCGGCAAGAACGTGACGCTCCACTGCGGCGGGGACCATGAGGCCTACGTGATGCTGCCGGTGATTCCCGAGAAATAGAGCGGAAGATGAAACTTCCCACTGACGAGATGAGGTGAACATGAGCGACATCGACCTGAGCACGGACCCTCAATACCGAACCGAAAAAATGCACGGCTTTATCATCGAATGGGACGTTCCCATCCGGATGGAAGACGGCCTGGTGCTGCGGGCGAACGTCTACCGCCCCGATGACGACGGGAAATACCCGGTCATCCTGAGCTACGGCCCCTATGCGAAGGACCTGGCATGGCAGGACGGCTACGAGACGGCGTGGGAGCTTTTCGCCACCGCGCATCCGGACGCCATCGCGGGTTCCTCGAACATCCACCAGAGCTGGGAGGTCGTGGACCCCGAGAAATGGGTGCCCGACGGCTACATCTGCGTGCGCGTGGATTCGCGCGGCGCCGGCCGCTCGCCGGGCTACATCGACCACTTCTCCCCGCGCGAAACGAAGGATTTCGCCATCTGCATCGAGTGGGCGGGCGAACAGCCCTGGTGCAACGGCAAGGTGGGCCTCACGGGCATATCGTATTACGCCATCAACCAGTGGCACGTGGCGGGTCTGCAGCCCAAGTACCTGGAAGCCATGTGCGTCTGGGAGGGTGCGGCGGACTTCTACCGCGACATGAGCCACCAGGGCGGCATTCTCACGACGTTCCTCGCGAACTGGTACGACATGCAGGTCAAAAGCGTGCAGTACGGCCTCGGGGAGAACGGCCCCAAAAGCCGCGTCCACGGCGGTCTGGCCTGCGGCCCCGAGACCCTGAGCGAGGAGGAGATGGCGAAAAACCGCTCGGATTACGGGGGCGACATTCTCGAGCGTCCGCTGGATGGCGAGTGGTATCAGGATCGCTCCGCCCACTGGGAGAAGATCAAGACGCCCTTCATCTCGGCGGCGAGCTGGGGCGGGCAGGGACTGCACCCGAGGGGGAATTACGAGGGCTTCATGCGGGCGGCGTCCACGGAGAAATGGCTGGAAGTCCACGGCTTCGAACACTGGACGGAGTTCTACACCCCCTACGGTGAAAAGCTCCAGAAGCAGTTCTTCGGCCACTACCTGAAGGGCGAGGACACCGGCTGGATGGAGAAGCCGCCCGTCATGCTCAAGGTGCGCCACGTCGGGGAAAAATTCGTCGAGCGCGGCGAGAACGAATGGCCCCTCGCGCGCACGAAGTGGACGAAGTTCTACTTGAACCCCGAATACATGAGCCTCGATTCCGCGCCCATCGTTCGCAATCAGAGCATCACCTACGGGGGATTCAGCGACGGCGTGACGTTCATGCTGCCGCCATTCGAGAAAGAGACGGAGATTACCGGTCCCATCGCCTCGAAGCTCTTCGTCTCATCCGAAACCCAGGATGCGGACCTGTTCCTCGTACTGCGCCTGTTCACGCCCGACATGAAGGAGATCACCTTCCAGGGCACGCTCGACCCGAACACGCCCATCGCGCAGGGCTGGCTCCGCGCCTCGCAACGAAAGCTCGTGCCCGAACTATCGACGGAGTGGAAACCCTACCAGGCGCATGACGAGAAGCAATACCTGACGCCTGGCGTGATATACGAGCTCGACATCGAGGTCTGGCCCACCTGCATCGTGGTGCCGCCCGGCTACCGGCTGGCGCTCAGCGTGCGCGGCAAGGACTATGAATACAGCTGCGTCACCACGCACAAGCTCTCGAACATGAAGAACGTGTTCCGGGGCTGCGGGCCGTTTTTGCACGACGACCCGGTGGACAGGCCCGAGGAAATTTTTGGCAAGAACGTGACGCTACACTGCGGACCCGAGAATGCGTCCTACATCATGCTGCCCGTGGTGCCGGAGAAATAAGCGGCCTTTTCCGAGGAGGAAACCGCGAGGTGTTCGTAATGGAAGAACGCTCTTGTAGGGGCGGACACAGGTCTGCCCCTACATACGCCGTTGCCCTCAGGTCGAAAATCACACCGGAATGGCGATGACCTCAGGCAGAAGCTATGATTTCATTAAATGATAAGCAACGAGCCTGCCCTGCTTCGTAGAAAATTTGTGAAAATATCCTGACTGCACATCCGAAGCGTCTGCATCCGATTTAGACTTCTTAACGAAAAATCCTTATCCACCAAGGTTTTTTCGTTTTCCCACCTCCAGATCGGGTTTTAGTGGAATTCAAGTCTCGTGATATAGAAGGCTGTGTTGTAGCGTAAGCCTTACCAATGATTGAGAAATGACCTTTCTTATCCTCCTTTTGGGACTTTTCTATCTTTTTGTTATCTGGTTTCTCTTGTGGTCTCTGCATGCTTTCTAGTCCAAATGTAAAAGATACGAAAACAGCAGGGGCGATCATGCCGAATTGTAAAGCTCGCTTGCGATCATACTCGGGCATATTGACATAGGCCCATATTCCTCCGAGAACCGCACCTATCAATATACTACCTAGTATCTCTTTGGGATGTGAAAAATCTAGCTTCAGTAAACCGGGGTGTGCCACCAAATTCACGAGAATCCCACCTGTCGCACCCAACAAGACAACTTCACGAGTTCTCAGAAACTTTATTTTTGTTTCATCACACTTCGATGGATCTTTGGTCATTGGCGTGGAGCCAATATCGCTCATTTCAACTACCTCCTATGTTAGAGAGAATTCCAAACGTGACATCCTGCCTAGACGTAATGCAGAAAAACCCACCTAACCTTATATGGGCGGTTGTTTTCTGGTGCTGGAGAGTCCAGGCCTTACATCTACTCACCATATAGGCTTCCAACTTGGTCACACAGTTTTTGGGAGTCGATGTTTTCGAGTACTCCTTCCAATACTCATAATCTGGTCATTTGTAACGCGCTCCTGGATTGAGATTCTTTACCCGCCAGCAACTGATGAAATCCGCACTTCGTCCTTCTCATAATTCTCCCCAAGCCCACTCTTCAGGCTCTTCCCATTGCTTCTTATTCTCATCAGGGATTTCACATTTCTTTCCAGCACGGTCATGCCGGACTTAGACTTTTTATGTGCTTCCGCCGACTGGGTGCGGGGAATAGAAGCGCTACCGAACAAGATGCCTATCGAAATGAAGAGTGCAGTTGCGCACATCACGAACTTCACCGTTCGAATGTTTTTTAAGAATCGATTACGCATACCCGGGGGTTCTCCCTGGAAGGGTTCCATCATGGCCGAGTAGTCACGCGTGCGTAATGCCGTATTTCATATACTCCATTTGACTTTTAATAGATTCTTATGACATCTATTGACATTATATGAACTCCAAAAGAAATTTCAAGTCTACCACCGATAGGGAACATCCATCCCTTTATGGATTTACCGTTTGTCGGCCGTAATCGAATCCCTGCCCGGCACCGGAAGGATTTGTGTCGTATTAATCGGACATTTTTCTTCATTGGATACATTTCTACTTGGGCAATTCAGAGATGCCACATCGGAGGACCCAATGCCTGAACGCCAGATTGTCATCCTACACGGTTGGAACGATACATCTGAGAGCTTCGAGCCACTCGCAAGACTTCTGCAAAAGAAGCTGCAAGGACAAAACGTCACGATTATCTCGCTGGCCGACTACATCAGCATGGAAGATGAAGTTCGATTCGACGATGTCGTGACGGCGATGCAGACAGCCTGGGAGAAACACGACCTGCCGAAGAAAAAAGGCAGCGTAGACGCCATCGTGCACAGCACCGGCGCTCTGGTGATTCGCGACTGGCTTCAGCGCAACTACACGCCCGGGCGTGCCCCCATCAAGCATCTGCTCATGCTCGCCCCGGCGAATTTCGGCTCGCCGCTTGCCCACAAGGGACGATCGTTTCTCGGTCGCGTCTGGAAAGGCTTCATCACAAAACAACCCGCGGGCGAACCTTTCGAGACCGGGACCCAAATTCTCAAGGGTCTAGAGCTCGCGAGTCCATACACCTGGCGACTGGCCGAGCGCGACCGCTTCGGTCGCGGCGGCGAGATGTATCAGCCCGGCAACGTGCTGTGCACGGTGCTGGTCGGCAACTCCGGTTATCGAGGAATCCGCGTCATCGCTAACGAAGTCGGCTCGGACGGTACGGTGCGCACCTCCACAGCCAACATGAACTGCGTGCGAATCAAGGCGGTATTTCCAACAAATCCAGACGAAGCCGGGCACGACGTAACCTACGATATGGAAGCTTCTTCGGGAACAACGGCGTTCGGCGTGATGGACGGCCATGATCATAGCTCGATCAAGCTGTTCCACCGCAGTTCCAGTTCCCTGCGACAGATCGAGAAAACTAAGCGCGACGGTGGTTTGTTTGCAGATATCGTCAAAGCGTTGACCATCGAAGACGATGAGTTCGGCGCGTGGTGCGATTCACTGGCAAAACGCAACGATGCGCTGTCGCCCAAGATCGTAACGAGCAACAGCAAGAAACACGGCTTTCAGAACACCGTCGTTCGCGTTGTGGACCAGTACGGGGTCGGCGTCGATGACTACCTCCTCGAGTTCTACGAAAAAGATGACGACGTGGAGGATGCCGTTGCCGAAACGTTCCACACCTCGGCCATCCAAGGCGTCCACAAATATTCGGACGACGCATCCTATCGAAGCGTCTACGTCGACTGCACGCGGCTGCGCGAAACAATCGACAAGGTCGATGAGCACTTAAGTGTAAGCGTCACCGCCTATCCAGAGATGAGCGAGCGAACGCCAGCTGGTTTCAAGACTCTCGGAAGCGATGGAATCGGCGGCATCCGCATCAATCATGACGACATCAAGAATTTCTTTGTTCCTCATCGCACGGCGTTTGTCACCTTGCAGCTCACGCGACAGCAGTTGGATAGAACTTTCCGCTTCCAGGACCATTCAAATTCATAGGTTCATCCTCATGTGTGGATGCCCGCCCACACCCTTGCTACAAATCCCCGTTTTGACTAAAATTCCGCGTTCTGGATCATCGTTTTCATACGTCATTGTTTTGAAAGGATACGCCCGTAACCATGTCCGTCTGCATCGGCGTCGTTCATGCGACGCGCGTCGCGGTTTCGCCCATCGAAGCCGCGTTAGAAAACCATTGGCCGGAAGCCGAGGTCGTCCAACTCATCGATGAGTCCCTGGCCCGTGACCTGGAAGCGGTCGGGCACCTCACGCCTGCGCTTTTCGAGCGCGTGGACCGTCTTGCCAAGTTCGCGCATCGGGGCGGTGCAGAGGCGATCCTCTTCTCATGCTCGGCCTTCGGCCCGGCGATTGAGGCCGTCCAGTCGAGGCTCCCGATACCCGTATTCAAGCCGAACCAGGCGATGCTCGATGAGGCGCTTCGGCTCGGGACGCGTATCCAGATCCTCTCGACGTTCCGGCCCTCTGGTCCCTCGATACGAAAAGAGTTAGAAGCCCAGGCGGCGCAGAAAAAGATTGCGCTTAAAATCGAGGTATCTTACGTCGCAGACGCTTTAGACGCGCTTCAGGCGGGTGATCCACAGACGCACGACGCGCTCATCGCGGAAGCCGCCGCAAACGCGGCCCACGCCGATGTCGTCCTCCTCGCGCAGTTCTCCATGGCGCGGGCGCTGGATGCGGTATCCCGCCGCGTCGATGCGAGCGTGCTCAGCAGCCCCGAGAACGCGGTCCTGACGCTCAAGCGGATGATGCGCGCGCCTGTGAACGGACATAATCGGACGACGAACGGGGCAGCGACAGCCTCTTCCGCGCAACATCTATCCGCTTAGTCTGCAGGGACAGGTCGCCCCACCATTCGTGAACGGCCCCTACAATCAGATTACCTCGCTCCCGTATAGAAATAACCACAGATAGCCGTCATTCCGGCGCATGCCGGAATCCAGAGCAGACGGGAATACCGAATCGCAAGACGACCAAGAAGAACGATAAAGCGAAAAGACAAATACAAAGTCCCTGGATTCCGGCTTGCGCCGGAATGACGAGCAAAACCACATTCACTCATAGGGGCGTCGAATTTCCCGAAGAGGGGAGTTCGACAGTGGCCGCCCGTATCGGATATGTCCATCCCCGTGGTTGCAATTTGCAGGGGCAGGCACGGAGGTCTCGGACAGGCACGGAGGCCTGTCCCTACGGACCCCCTCCCTGGCATTTTCCATTCGCCGAATCACGAAACCAGGACTTTTTCAACAACCCCTCCCCGCTCGAAACCGCCCCCGCCTTGCCGTCTCTTCTCCGCGGGTGGATAATGGCGTTTTCTCTTGCCCTGAGTTTTACGCTTGCTCGAATCCTTTCATCCCAACGTGATGGCGCTTCTCTCGGCGTTTTTCATCTCCGTCGCCAGGACGCTCTACCGGGGCGCGCTCATGAGCCTGAGCCCGCTCGTGACGACGGTCATCGCGACCATCATCACCACCATCTTCGCACTCGGCCTCTACGCGATGGGCGAGGGGCTCGACCACTGGCCGCTCTATGGGGTCCTGTGGTTCGTCCTTGTGGGGACCGTCGGCGGACTCGGCGGTCGCTACATGGGGATGATATCCATCAAGCTGATAGGTTTGGCCCGCACGCCCATACTGACGCAGACGGGCCTCATCTGGTCCTCGGGCCTTGCGGTGATTCTTTTGGGCGAGACGCTCACTCCGCTGGTGACGGTGGGTACGCTGGGCATCATGGCAGGAGGCGTCCTGCTCCTGTACGACAAGAAAGCCACCCAGAGGCGGGTTCCCCTCACCTACTACCTCATACCGGTGGCGGGTGCGGCGTTTGCGAGCATCTCCCACATCGTGCGCAAATACGGCTTCGTCCACATCCCCTCGGTCACGCTGGGGATGGGCGTCTCGAACATGACGACGCTCACGCTCCTGCTCGCCAGCGCCTTTTTCTTCCCGACGCTCCAGATGAAAAGCAGCCCCTTCACGCGACACTCGCTGCTCATCACGTCGCTGGGCGCGGCGTGCAACTTCCTGGCCGCGTTCTTCTTCTGGTGGGCGATCAAGGACGGCGAGGTCATCCAGGTGGTTCCCATCAACCGGCTCTCGATCCTGATCGTCATCCTCTTCTCCTGGCTTTTTTTCAGGAAACAGGAGCGCGTGAGCGCGCAGGTCATCATCGGCGGGGCGTGCTCGGTACTGGGCGCCTGGGCCGTCGTGTGGGGCAAGTGAATTTTCAGGTTCCTGCAGATGAGACGAATTATTCTCGGTAGACCATTTCAGGCCGATTCCACGCGCGTCCATCCTCCCGTCTTCGATGATTCGAGCATGGCCGAGAGCAGTGCGACGAGGGCGGCTCCCTCGCGCCCGTCGGTGAACGGGGGCGCATCGCCGCGCACGCTCTTCGCGAAAGAAGCCATGTGGCGGGCGATCATGTCGGTCTTCTCGACCGGTACGATCTCCGGCTCCGCTTCGCCGCCCCTGTGGATGACGAGTCCGGGCGCGGCGGGCGTTCCGCCCCCCGGTTCCGCGTTCACGTAGAGGTTCGCCTCGGTTCCGAACAGGGAAAGCTGGTAGCGGCGCTGCGTCACGAAACTGGAACTCACCTGGGCGGTCACGCCCGAGGCGAACCGGAGCGCGCCCGAGGCGGTGTCCGGAATGCGCCCCGCCGCCATCTTCCGCTCCAGTACCGCGAAGGCCTCTTCCACCGGACCCAGGAGGTATTTCAGGATGTCGAGGAGGTGAAAACCCGGCCCGGTGAACGGCCCGAGAGGCGATTCTGCGGGGTCGTCGCGCCAGATCTCCCTGCCGTAGTTCTGCGCCCGCGGGTTGCCGAAGTGCCCCGCCGCCTGCGTCACCTCCCCGAGCGCGCCCGTACCTATCAGCGCCTTCGCCTTCTGGACCGAGGCCACCCAGCGCCAGCAATGCCCCACCATCAGGACGACGCCCGCTCGCTCACACGCCTCCACGCAGGCGCGGGCGTCAGCCAAGGTGACGGCAATCGGCTTTTCGACGAACACGTGCTTCCCCGCCCTGGCCGCCGCGCAGACCTGATCCTTATGCGCGCTGTGAGGCGTTGTGAGGACGACGGCGTCGATGCGCGGATCTTCCAATATGGCCGCATAGTCAGGGTAAGGCATGCAACCGTATTTTCGCGCGAAATCTTCTTTCCGCTCGTCCGACCGCGTGTGGCAGGCGGCGATTTCGAGCCCCGGCGTTTTCCGGACCCCCTCCGCCAGCACGCCGGCCCAGCGGCCCAGCCCGACGCAAGCTGCGCGAATGTTTTCTTCACTCATGGCGGGCAATATACCACCGCGATCCCGAAACGATAAAATTCCCTGCCGTGACTGCCCATCTCGCGGCGGATGAATTAGGATGCGCCTATCACATTCCCGGGGGGCGCGGCGTTGTCGCCAGAAAGTATTCATGGAAAGACCTGCATCGTCACCGGCGCGAGCCGGGGCATCGGGCGCGGATGCGCAGTGGCGCTGGGGAGTGCGGGCTGCCGCGTGGCGGTGAACTATCGAGAGCGCGCGGCCGAGGCGGAGGAGACCCGCCGCGAGATAGAAGAGGCGGGCGGGGAGGCCTTCGTCATCCAGGCGGACGTATCGGTCGCCGGCGACGTGCGCCGCCTCGTGGACGAGACGAGGGAGCGATTCGGCCCCGTCTCGATACTCGTCAACAACGCAGGGATCGCCATCATGAAACCCTATTACGACCTCACCGAAGCCGATTGGGACGCCACGCTCGACGTGAATCTCAAATCCGCGTTCCTGCTCACGCAGGCCGTTCTGCCCGACATGCGGGAGGCGCGGTGGGGCAGGATCGTCAACGTCTCATCGAACGCCGCCTTCACGGGCGGGCGCGTCGGGCCGCACTACGCGGCGTCCAAGGCGGGCATGCACGGACTTACTCACGGTTACGCCGCGGCCCTGGTGAAAGAAGGCGTCACGGTGAACAGCGTGGCGCCCGCCCTCATCGACACCGACATGACGACGCGGGACCTGCGCACCTCCACGCCGAACACGCCGATGGAGCGCTTCGGGACGGTGGAGGAGACGGTCGACGCCGTCATGATGATGATCCGAAACGCCTTCATCACGGGCCAGACCCTCCTGGTGAACGGCGGCAACTACTTCCACTAATCCATATCGTATCCACCAATACCCAGAGGCCAGAAAGATGAGAAACGCAAACGGCGCATGCTTGCTGCTCGAAACCCTGCTCGACGAGGGAGTCACGCACCTGTTCGGGAACCCGGGCACGACGGAGCTTCCCCTGATGGACGCGCTGGTGAACGAGGAGCGGCTCAAGTTCATCCTCACGCTGCATGAGGGCGTGGCCATTTCAGCGGCGGAGGGATACGGCCTCAGCACCGGGAAGCCCGCCGCCATTAACCTCCACGTGGCGCCCGGCCTCGGCAACGCGATGGGACTTCTCTACAACGCCAAGCGCTCGGGCGCGCCCATGCTCGTCACCGCCGGGAACCAGCCCCAGAGCGGACACTTTCAGGAAATCATTCTCTATGACGACCTCGCGCGCATGGCGGAGCCGCTCGTGAAGTGGTCGTATGAGGTGCGCCGCGTGGAGGATCTGGAGCAGGCGGTGCGGCGCGCCGTCAAGGTGTCCATGACGCCGCCGACGGGGCCGGTCTTCCTCTCCCTGCCCGGAGACGTCATGCTCGCCCCTGCCTCGGACTTGCAGGAAAAACCCACGCGCATCCATACGCGCTTCGCCGCATCGGCCGAGTCCATCGAGGCGGCGGCCGCGCTCATCGCAAAAGCCGAGCGGCCCTGCATCGTCGCGGGTTCCGGCGTCGCGCACTCGGGTGCGCTGGAGGAGGCGGCGCGCTTTGCCGAGCAGATCGGCGCCAAAGCGTATGAGGAGAACTTCGCCAACGTGATCAGCTATCCCATGGCGCACCCGCTCTACGGCGGAAAACTCCCCATTCTCGCCAGACCCTTGAGGGAGCGACTCACGGAATACGACCTGGTGTTCTTAATAGGCACGGAGGTATTCCTGTTCTCATACCCCGCCGACGTGCGGCCGCTGCCCGAAAGCTGCCGGGTCGTGCATCTGGACCTGAACGCATGGGAGATGGGCAAGAACTTCGGGCTCGACGCCTCTCTGTACGGCGATCCGAAAACCACCCTGCCCGTCCTGACGGAAGCCGTGGCGCGCGCGCAGACGGCGGATGAGGCTGCGGGGGCGAAAGCACGCGCGGAGCGAATCGCCAAGGAAAACCAAGATACGAGAGAGGCCGCGTCTCCCCTGGCAGAAGAAGGCGATTATTCGGAAGGCATGCCGCTGCCCGCCTTTCACCGGGCGCTCGGCGCGGGCGCGCCCGAGGGCGCCGTGTGGGTGGATGAGGCCCTCACTTCCGCCGGACCCGGTTTCCGCCGCGCAGTGGGGCGCACGGCCTCCCAGATTTTCGGACGTAAGGGCGGCGGCATCGGGAACGGGTTGCCCATGGCGCTGGGCGCCAAGATAGCGACGCCCGATCGCCCCGTCATCTGCCTCTCGGGAGATGGCTCGGCCATGTACTCCAACCAGACCCTCTGGACGGCGGCGAAATACAATGTGGGCGTCGTTTTCCTCATCGCGAACAACGGGGCCTACCACATCCTGAAAGGGCGCGTGCTGGCCCTGGACGGAAAGGCGAAGGAGTTTCACCGCTTCGTCGGCATGGACCTGACGGAGCCGGACCTCGACTTCATCAAGCTGGCGGAATCGATGGGCGTGGAGGCGGCGCGCGTCCATGCGCCCGATGAACTGGAAGCGTGTCTGGCCGAGGCCGCCCGTGGCGACAAGCCCTTCCTCATCGACGCGGTCGTCAAACCCACCCCTCTGGGCGGCGCACCGCCGCAGGAGCTTTGAGGAGAAAAGATATTCAGGCCGGTTTCTGGCCCAGGATGGTCAGGCGTTTTCTGACGATGGAGAAGTCCTCCCCTTCGCCACTTTCCTCATACCAGCTTCCGCCCTGATCGCGGAGCGCTTCGAAGGCGGCTCTCAGCTTCGGGAATTCGTCCGGCGAGGTCTTGGCGATGTCCATCCACTCATCGAACGGCGTGTCGGTCCTGTCGACGACCGTCTCCTCGATACGGATTCCCTCTGCCCGGAACAAGTCTTCCATCTCCTTTCCGGACAGGTGCCGCGTGATGGTCGGCTCCCGCACACGGTCGAGCTCTTCTATCTTCTCGCGCTCTTCTTCCTCGTCGGGGTAGTGATAGTCGATCAGGAAAACGTGGCCGCCAGGACGGACGGCGCGCGCCATCTCCCCAAAAACTTTTTTTGGGGCATCGAGATGATGAAACGTGTGGCGGCAAATGGCGGCGTCGGCGGTTCCATCGGCCAGGGGCGCATCGTGCACGTTCGCCATGACGTAGCGGGCGTTCGCCTCGACCCCCCATTCGCGCAGGCGCTCGCGCCCGCTTCTGGCCATCGCGGGGGTTAAGTCCAGCCCCACCACGTTCCCGCCCGCCGCCAGAAAGGGTTTTGCGGATGTGCCCGTACCCATACCGAAATCGACCAGCCAGGAGCCTTCGCCGAAGCCGACCCGCTCGGCCATCGCGCCCAGGCGAGCCTGTTCCGCATCGCTGTAATAGCCGCCGTAGGTCTCCGCCATCCGCGTGAAGGTCTCGATGTTCCGCTGCTTCGCCGAATCCATCTAAAGGCCCCTTCAGGGAGTTCGCCGTGCATGCGCATCAAATGAGGTATCTGAGAATCATACACCGAAACCGGGAAAAGCACGCTCCCCTCTCAATCGTTTTACAAAATACGCGGGCTGCCGTTAGAATGAGGAAAATCAACCTCTCAATAACAAGGAGAGCGCACAATGGGTGAAATACTCGACAGATTCGCAGCCGAATGCCACGACATCCTGAAAGCCGATTCGAGCAAGGCGGGCCTCCAGAAGGTGAGCGACGCCCTGGAGAAAGTCCTGGTGCAAGAGGAGTTCGTGCAGGAACACCTGGGGCCGGACAACGACTCCCCCCGCAAGATCCTCTACAAGGACCCCGAGCTCGGCTTCTGCATCTTCGCTCACGTTCACAAGGGTGTTACCGGAAGCTCCCCGCACGACCACGGCCAGTCGTGGGCCATCTACGGTCAGGCGGTCGGCACCACCACGATGACGGATTACGATCTCGTCGAACGGCCCAACGGCGCAGCGCCCGGCAAGGTGCGCGCCGTGCGCAGCTACGACCTCACGCCGGGCTTGTCCAAGGCCTATGACGTTGGGGAGTTCCACTCGCCCAAGCGCGAGGGAGAGACGCGCCTCGTGCGCATTGAAGGCATCGACCTGGACACCATCACGCGCGACAAGTACGAGGCGGTTTAATACCGTCCCGATTCGTATGTAGCGCGCTAATTGATCGAGTAGTATCGTTTTTCCGACCTGTCGCAGGTGGGCTTTCTGAGTGAAAGCCCGGGAAGCCGGTGAGAATCCGGCGCGGACCCGCCACTGTGACCGGGGACGAAAGCGGCCATTACCACTGGCGGATGCCGCCGGGAAGGGGCCGTGAGTAGTATGATCCGGAAGCCAGGAGACCGACCTGCGGCAACCTTTTGACCCGTCACGTCCTCGCGGAACGGGAGGTGGGTGGTATCTTGCGCATCATCACTCCCCAAGTCGAGAGAATCACCGCACACGCGGGCATTGCGCACGCGCAGCGATAAAGTTTCGCCATAAGCGGAGATTGTTGAAAAGTCTTGATGAATGAGATTTCGGCGCGACCGACGAGAGGAAAAAACCACTCCCCCCTTGAGGGGGAGTCGAAGAAGCCGAGCCTCCGGCGAAGGCTGATTCGGTGGGGGGTAAAACGTGTTTTATTGCCCATGCCGAATTATACCCCCCACCAACTCGCCTGCGGGCTTCGCCCTTGTCTCGTTGACTCCCCCTCAAGGGGGGAGTGAATTGCTCTCTCGTCGGATGGCAGAAACCCTCAAGAGGGGAGTGAATCTTCCTCCTTCACCAGTTGCCAAAAACCCTCAAGAGGGGAGTTATTTCATAAACGTATTGCGATTGAGAGATACATTTCTTGTTTTTTGGAGACATTTTCAGCAGCCATAGGAGCGGCGGACCAAACCGCCGCTGAAACAGCCGTCAGGTGTTCGGGAATCCGGTGTAAGACCGGAGCTGCCCAGCAGCTGTGAGCGACGCGCCTTTCATGCAACCACTGGGAATTTCCCGGGAAGGAATGAAAGGCGGCCATCGGCGCGAGCCAGAAGACCGGCCTGTCGGCATCTCCCTGCGACCCCACGAGGGGTCCGTTTCGAGCGCTTGGGCCGCTCAAGGAGGCGTCACATCATGCAAGGCATTTTGAGAAAACCCACCCGATCATCCATCCGCATCAAAGGGGGCCTGTTCGCTGTGTGGCTCGCCGCACTCACCCTGTTGGGCGGGGCGGGGCTTGCCCACGCGCAAAGCGCCGAGGAGGAACTCTACTTAGACCCCATCACCGTTACGGCCACACGAACGCCCGAGCGGTTGAGCGACGTGGCCGATTCGGTGGAGGTCTTCGGTCCCGATCGGATCGAGAGCCTCCTGCCGGGCGACGCGCTCGATTTCCTGAGCGAGGGGGCGGGCGTCATCCTCCCGCAGACGAGCGGCAGGGGCGGGCAGGCGAGCCTTTTCCTGAGGGGGAGCGAGAGCAACTTCACCAGCGTGATGATCGACGGCTTCAAGCTCACCTTCCCGGACGGGAGCGCGTATGACTTCGGTCACCTCTCGCCCGAGTGGATAGGGACGGCGGAAGTGCTCAAGGGCCCCCAAAGCCCGCTGTACGGCTCGGACGCGGCGTCGGGCGTGATGAATTTTCTGCCCGAGGTCGGCAAGCCGGGCGAAGCGCCCTCTTTCACCGTCCGCGCGAGGGGCGGCAGCGACGACACGTTCGAGGAGGCCTTCAAGCTCAAGGGCGGAACAGCCAAGAGCGGATACGCCGCCACCCTGAGCCGCCTCGATACGGAGGGACACCTGCCGAACGACGGATACTACCGCACCGTGGGGACGGTGGCGCTGGATCATTTCTTCTCAGACAAGGCGAAATTGCGCTTTCTCTACCACGCCAACCAGAACCGCTACGACATCCCCGGGCCGGCTCATGCGGGCTACAGAGAACCCAACAAGTACGGGCGAAACACCGAGCAGCTCATCGGCGCGCGCGCGCATCTCAAGCCTTTCTCCTGGCTCGAGTACGTCCCGCGCGTCTCCTTGTACCTGCGAGACACGCTGTTCGAGAACATGCCGGATGCGCACAACCCCGGCTCCGACAAAACGGATACGAGCGGGACGAGACTTCATTTCGACAACCAGGTAAACGTGAGGCTCTCAGGGGAGCAAATCGGCTTGCGCGCGCTTCGCCGCTCCACCTCCACGCTAGGCATCGAATGGGAGACGGAGGACATCTCGGTCGAGAGCGCTTATGAGAACGACTTCGGCGCCGGGGAAAACGAATACGACAGCGACAGGCGGGCGACTTCTTTTTACGCGCAGCAGCAGTTCCAGTTCGAGGGAGGCCTCACCCTCGCAGTCGGGGCGCGTGCCGATAATTTCGACGTCGGCGAGGACGAGACGACCGGAAAGCTCTCCGCCTCCTACAAAATTCCCGGAACCGGCGCGCGGTTTCGCGGCGCGGTGGGCGAGGGAATCAAGCGGCCCTCTTTCGCCGAGCTGCTCGACGTCTACGGCCCCGGCAACCCGAACCTGAAGAGCGAGAGGCAACGAAGCTGGGAGGCGGGCTTCGATCAGTTTTTCGCCGGAAAAAAGCTCAAATTCAGCGCCACGTATTACGTGAACGATGTCGACGACCTGATCGCCTATTCCTTTACCCCGTTCGACAACGGGACAAACTACGAGAACATCCAGAAGGCGCGGGTCAAGGGCGCGGAAGTATCCTTATCGCTACTTGATTTCCACGACTTCACGGCCCACGCGAGTCTCAACACCATGGATACGGTCGCGCTCGAAACCGAAGGCCTCGGCGCGCCGAACTACGTGGAGGGAGAACCGCTCCTGAGACGCCCGGACTGGTGGTGGAGCGCCTCGATCAGCTATCACCCGGATCGTCTGCGAGCGAGTTTGAGAGTGAACACGGTGAGCGACAGGTGGGACATCGACGACTCGGCGCCCTGGCCCTACCCGAGGGTGGTGAACCCAGGCTTCACACGGGTGGATCTGGCGCTCTCGCTCGACGTCGTGAAGGAGCGAATTTCGATGTTCGACAAGACGAGGAAATCCAGGCTCAAGGAATTGACGTTGGAACTCAAGGTGAACAACGCGCTCGATGAGGAATACGACGCCATCTACGGCTTCGGCGCGCCCGGGGTCCAGTGGTTCGCGGGCGTCAGGGCGATATTCTAAAGCGGCCCTTACTTCAGGAGGGGCTTTGCGCAAAGGGTGGCAGATGCGATTATGCGGTAAGCTCAAAATTTTCTTCCTGGCGGCGGCTCTATTATGGGCTGTGGTCTCCTCGTTCCCGGAGGGGCCCTCACCCGCCCGCGCCGCCAGGAAGCCCGAACGCCTGATCGCCATGACGCTCGCCACCGCCGAGATGCTCCTCGCTTTGGCGCCCAGAGAAAGAATCGTCGGCCTGCACAAACTGGCCGGACATCGGGGTTATTCCAACGTCGCCGGTAAGGTGGGGGAAATTCCCCTCATCGGCAGCGCGCCCGAGCTCATCATCTCTTTCAGGCCGGATATGGTGTTCGTCGCCTCATACTCCAGCGCTGCGTTCCTGAACCATCTGCGCGCAGCCGGGGCGCCCGTCTCGAAATTTTCCGCTTTCAGCGGTATGGAGGATGTCTTCGCGAACATCGAGAAGATGGGCCGCCTGATCGGAGAAGAAGACAAGGCGCAGAAACTCATCAAAGACACGAAAGAGAGAATCCACGCCATACGCTCGCGCATCCCGAAAAACGCCAAGCCCCCGCGCATTCTCACGCTCGTGCGTGGCGGCTGGGTAACGGGCGGCGGCACCTCGCACGACGCGCTCATCCGCCTCGCGGGCGGAGAGAACGTGGCCGCCGAACACGGCATTCGAGGGGCGCGCAGGGTATCGGCGGAACAGGTCATCGCCTGGAACCCCGACGTTATCCTGGTGGGGGCAAATCCCGAATCGGGCGCGAGCATGAAGAACGCCATCCGCGCGAACGGGGTCTACGCACCTCTGCGGGAGAAAAAAATCGTCGAGATCCCCTACCCGCGTTTTTCGAGCGTGTCGCAATACATCGTCGATGGACTCGATGATCTGGTGCGAGGGCTTTACCGATGAGGAAATACGCCCTCATGGCAGGGCTTTTCGCCGCCGCCTTGCTCCTCGCCGCACTCAGCGTCCGACTGGGCGTGGCGGATATCGATTCCGGAAAAATCCTGAAAGTCATCCTGAGTGAACTGGGGATCATCTCAACCGAGGGGATGGGCGTCTCCGCGCATGAGCGCGCCATCGTCTGGCACATCCGGCTCCCCCGCACACTCACGGGCGCTTTCGTCGGCGCCTCGCTCGCGCTCTCGGGCGTGATGCTCCAGGGTCTTTTCCGAAACCCGATGGCGAGCCCCGCTGTGGTCGGGGTCAGCACGGGCGGCGCGCTGGGCGCTACGAGCGCCATCGCGTTGGGTCTCGGCGCCGCCTCGATCTGGGCCGTTCCCATGAGCGCCTTCGCCGGCGCGCTGGTGACGGTGCTTCTCGTCTCCCTCGTGGCCTCCCACAAGGGACACACGCCCCTGGGCGCGCTCATCCTCTGCGGGATGGCGATGAACGCCATCGCGGGCGCGCTGACGACGCTCGTACTCAGCTACAGCGTGAGCGATTTCGAGATCGCGCGCCAGATTCTCTTCTGGCTGATGGGGAGCCTCACGAACCGGACCTGGGAGCACGTGATCCTCATCGCGCCCTTTTTCGCCGCCTCGGGCGCAGCCGCCGCGTTTTTCGGGCGCGAGCTGAATCTCATGATGTCGGGTGGGGAAGCCGCCATGGCGCTCGGCGTGAACACGGCGCGGACGAAGGCGTGGGTTCTCGTCATCGCGGCAGCGGCGGCGGGAGCAGCGGTCGCCGTAGCGGGCGTGGTTGGCTTCGTGGGACTGCTCGTCCCCCACATCGTGCGGATGCTGGCCGGGCCGGACCACCGCAGGCTCCTGCCCTTGAGCATGACGGCGGGCGCGGTCTTCGTGATGGGGATGGACCTGCTCGCGCGCGTGCTCTCGCCCGCCGGGGAGGTCCGCCTGGGCGTCCTCTCAGCGAGCATCGGCGGGCCGTTCTTTCTGTATCTCATCGTCCAGAATCGCGCGCGCGCGGAGTCCTTCTGATGCGGCTCGAGGCGGAGAACGCACAGGTCGAACTCGGCGGGCGCGACGCCCTCAAAGGCGTGTCGGCCGATTTCCGTACCGGCGCGCTCACGGGCGTCATCGGCGCGAACGGCGCGGGCAAGACGACGCTCCTGCGCGCGCTCGCGGGTCTCGCGCCCTTGAAGGGGGGGAGAATCATGCTGGACGGCGAACCCATCGACGCTTTCGACAGGCGAGAGACCGCCCGCCGGGTGGGCTATCTCGCCCAGAAACAAGAACCCGCGTTCCCCTTCCGCGCCGACGAGACGGTGATGATGGGCAGATACCCGCACCAGGGCAGGCTCGCGCCCGAGACGGAGGCGGACCGCGAGGCGGTGGCTGCCGCGCTTCGCGACGTGGACGCCGAAGACCTCGCGGGCCGCGCGATCAACGAACTCTCGGGCGGGGAGCTTCAGCGCGTGCTGATCGCGAGAACGCTCGCCGCGCAAACGCCCGTCCTGCTGCTCGATGAGCCTTTTGCGAATCTCGACGTCAGGCACTGCCTCGACATCCTGGCTATCCTGCGGGCGCAGGCTTCGGGGGGCCGGACCGTGGTCGTCTCCGCGCATGATCTGAACCTCGCGCACCGCTTCTGCGACGAACTGCTCCTGCTCCATGAGGGAGAAGTCCTCGTCTCCGGAAACCCGCGCAGCGTCCTGAGGCCCGAATTCATCGAACAGGCGTTTGGGGTGCGCGCGCATATCCTGCCGGTGAACGGCGGGGAGGAGCGGCACTTCATCCTGCGCGCGCCGGAGGAGGAAGAATGAAAATCGGCGACAGAGCCATCACCTGCGCAATCGCGTTCCTCCTCTTTCTTCCCGCGACGCCTGCGCCGCTCGCGCAGGAGATAAAAACGTCCGTGGACGCGCCGCCCGGTGCGCCCTCTTTCACCTTCCGGAAACGCCGCGTGCGGGATGATGCGGACACGCGCCTTCAGGCCATCCTCCAGCGCATCAGGCGCCACCAGCGCTACCCGGGAGTCGCGCGCGAATCGGGGGCGGAGGGCGAGGCCTCCGTCAGCTTCCGGGTTCTGCCGGACGGGCGGCTCGAGGACTTAAGAATCAAGAAGACCTCGGGCAACGCCCATCTGGACGACGCCACGCTCGAGGCGGTGCGAAAAGCGGCGCCGCTCCCCTATCTGGGTAAGACACTCGTGCTCACCATACGCTATACTCTTACGCGAGCGACCGATTAAGTTTCATTACATCACTCGTGTTTGACTGACGCGCGCGACACAATTCGCAAACGGGGTAGCAGCATGAAAGTGGATGTTCTGCATCGACAGGAAACCGGGGTCGACGGGAGCCGGCAGTGCGTCTGGGAATTCCACCCGGAGCGTGAGTTCCTCGAAACCCTGCTGCGCGATCTGTTCGAGAACCATTACGGATCGCTCACGTTCGGCCCCTGCATCCAGGGAGCCGTGTTCGAGTGCCGCGTGAAATCCCCTCCCCGCAAGATCAGCTACCTGGACGGCTACCTGACCGTCGACCTGGGCGACTGGCACTTCCACCTGTGCATCGGCGAACACCGGGGCGACGCGCAAAACCCCTGCCCGCCCGAACTGGCGCAGTGGCGAAGGTGCGCGCGGGCGATGCTCCTGCGCATTTACCAGAATCCCCCCGTCGCGGGCCACGCGCCGGTGAGCTATTCGCTAGCGCTGCTGAACGGGCGCGACGAGCAGATGGTGACCTTCTATCTCCCCAACCCGTTTTTCGACGAGTACTACCGGGTGCTCGAAACGCCCGAGTGGGGAAAGCTCGCCCTGTGGAACCACATACGGACGGACTACCTCGGGCTGGAGGCGGACCCGGGGCCTTTTGAAGACCTCGCGTGAGCGGAAACATCTCTCGAAAAGGCAGGAGAACACGGTGAAAGCGGTATTGATGCGCGGCTACGGCGGCCCGGAAGTGCTCGAATACGCGGATACCCGCGACCCCCAAGCGGAGCCGGGGGAAATCGTCGTCGACGTCCACGCGGTGAGCCTGAACCCCGCCGACTGGAAGGTGCGCGAGGGACTCCGCAAAGGGGACGTGAAGGCGCGTTTCCCGCACATCCCGGGGCGGGATTTCTCAGGCGTCGTCCGCAAAACGGGGGCGGGCGTTTCCGACTTTCAGCCCGGAGACCCCGTGTTCGCGGTCAACGAGCAAGGCTGCGAGGGAGGATACGCGGAGGCTGTCGCCATACCCGCGGCGCTCGCTGCCCCGAAGCCGGACTTCCTCTCGCACGCGCAAGCCTCGGCGCTCGCCATGACGGGCCTCACGAGCTTGCGGGCCCTGGAGGACGAAGCGAAGCTGCGAGCCGGCGAGACGATTCTCATCCACGCGGGCGCGGGCGGCGTGGGCGGATTCGCCGTGCAGTACGCAAAACACATGGGTGCTGTGGTCTACACGACGGCGAGCGCGGCGAACCACGAATACGTGAAAGAACTGGGCGCGCACCACGCCATCGACTACGGACAAGAGGATTTCGCCGAGGCCGCGCCGCCGTGCGACGTGGTGTTCGACACCATCGGCGGGGAGGTGCACGCGCGCAGCTTCGCCGTTCTCAAGCCGGGCGGACGGCTGGTTCACATCGCGGCGGGGCCGCCCGGGTTCACGCCGCCGAGAGAGGACGTGTGCGTCATCCGCCCGGACGTGCGGCGGGACCGCGCGCATCTGGGGAGAATCGTCGAACTCGCAGCCTCAGGCGCGGTGCGCCCTCCTTATATAAAGGAGATGCCGCTCGCGGACGCCGCGGCGGCGCAGGAGATCAGCAAGGCCGGCCACGTGCGCGGGAAGATTATCCTGCGGGTGCGGTAGGCTACACCCCCTCCGCGATGGCGCTGGCGGCGCCCAAGCCTGCGATGATTCTGTTCTTCTCGCGCAGGACCCGCGTGTAGATGACCCGGCCGGCATCGCTCTCGGGGCCGCGCTCTACGAAATGCCCGATGCACTGCAGACCCGGAAGCCGGAACGCGCCGCTCGCCGGATCGTGATCGAACGGCCCCGCCATGGTGTAGAGCACGGGATTGACGGCGTGGCTCATATCGAGGAGCGCGCGGTTGGCGTGGGCGGCGTCAAGGCTTTCGATCTTCGCGTTCAACGCCGCGCACGCACGGGCGAAGCGCGCGCCCGCCTCGCGCAGGTCGCCCAGGTCCACCGCCCCACCAGAGAGCGATTCCAGCCTGCCTATCTCCTCGTTCACGACGGCCGCCGTCGTCGCGGGGTTCAGCGGCGCCCGCTCGAGCGTGCAGAGTTCGTGGAGCGCGCCCGCGTAGACGCGCGTGTGCTCGGCGAGGAGCGCCTTGTCCATCTTGTCCAGCGTGTCGGCGGGGTGATGCCAGTATTCGGGAAAGCCGTCCGCGGGGTGATCCTTCCGAAGCTCCAGGTGGCCGGGCGGGAGGACGGGCAGGAAGGAGAACGAGGGGACGCCCACCCCCCACATTGACTGGTCGGCCATCTTGCGGGGGTGGTCGGGCTGCGTACTCTGGCCGCCGATGCGCGAGACGGCGTCCTGCACCCAGTCGCGGACCTCCGCCGTGCAGAAGGGCCGGTAGAGCGTCGCGCCGCGGCAGCCGGGCTGATCGATGTTGAGATAGACGACGCAGTTCCGGCGCAGCTCCTGGAACATGTGATCCGCATACCAGGTGGAGCCCGAGAAGCGCCCGTGCGAGTGCCCGTTCCACCAGGCCACCTTGAGGCCGCGCGTAAGCTCCCCCCTCGTCTCGTGCGCGACGCGCGCAAGCTCCATCAGGGTGGCGTCGCCCGCCGCGTTGTCGTTCGCGCCGATGTGCCAGGAGTCGATGTGCCCGCCGACGAGCACGTACTCCTCGCTGCCGCTGCCGGGCGTGATAGTGGCCACGGGCATGAGCGTCTCGCGCCAGGCGGTGTCCGTCTTCGCATGGATGAGGAGTTCGACCTCCTCCCTTCTCTCAAGGCGCTCCAGCAGCGCGGCGCCCTGCTCGCGCGAGAGCGTGACGACAGGCGTCTCAGGCATCCGCGCGATGCTCTCGGGCGTCGGCGCGCCCCAGATGGTCGAGACGGTCAGCTCGTGCGCGTTTCCCTTGTTGACGTAGACCTGGGCGAGCGCGCCCCTTCGCTCGAAGTAATAAAAACGCGCGGGGCTCAGCATCCCCTCGGCCACGACCACCCTGCCCGCCACGGGCGTCTCCCCCGATGCGCCCGTATATAAAGGATCGCCGAACGGCGTATCCGGCGGGCCGGCCTCGCCGACATGGACCGCCTGGCCCCTCACGCCGCTCTCTCCGGTGGAGGCGCCGAAGACGGCCGTGATGGCGGGGATCATCTCGCCGCCTTCCCCGAGCACCTCCAGCGTCGTCCCGCCCGGTATGCTGATGAGCGAGCTGAACGCGTGGACCTCCACGTCGATCCCCAGCGCGGTGAGCTCCGCCTCGACGTAGCGCACGGCCGCGTTCTCGCCCTCCGTGCCGGTGTAGCGCTCCCAGCGGCAGATTTCTCCCAGGTTTTTCCACAGGGAATCGGCGTCTACTTTTTGCTGAACGGACATGGCGGCTCCATACAAGAGGTATATAAAGAGGTGGCGTCCGCGCATTCTAGTACACCGCACGCCCGATGCCGAGTGCGGCCAGGCGTTGCGGGCAAGGCCGCTTCGGGGGAGAATCGGCGGGACACGCACCGGGGAGTGAGGTGGTTTTTGTAGGTAGCGTTCCCTTCTTGGGAGCGCTACATATATGCGGCCCATGGTCGGCAGGCGTAAAAGGCAGGGTCGCATATATGTCAGACATATATGTCTGACCTACACACAAACAAATTTCTCCTCTCCAGGTTTTTCAACAATTCCCATCCAGGGGAGCGGGCGTTCATGTGGGCAAAGTTATCCAGGCCATTCTACCTGACGCTGGGCTGCCTCTGCCTGGGGCTGGGCTTCATCGGCCTGCTGCTGCCCGTCCTGCCGACGACGCCGTTCATCCTCGTGGCGGCGTTCGCCTTCTCCAAGAGTTCGGAGAGGCTGCACGCCTGGCTGCTGAACCACAGGCTCTACGGGCCGCTCATCACGAACTGGCAGCGCCACGGCGTCATCCGGCCCCGGGCGAAGTGGACCTCCGTCTCGCTCATCGCCGTGCTGGCGGGGCCTTCGATATATCTCGTGAGCGCGCCGGTATACGCGAAGGTTCTGCTCGCGGCGATATGCGCGTGCGTGGTGTGCTTCATCGTGACGCGGCCGGGAACGATACCGGGGGACGGGGCGTAGGGTTTGTTTTCTTGTAGGTAGCGCTCTCTTCTTGGGAGCGCTACATATATGCGACCCTCATGCCACGAATCGGATGGGCCGCATATATGCGGCCCCTACAAGATCGGCGGACAAACGCGAAAATCGGACAGGCACGGAGGCCTCGGACAGGCACAGGGGCCTGTCCGCTACAATTCATCACCCGCCTTATATAAGGAGAACCACATGAACGAGGAACGATACGAGCGCGGTCTGGACATCCGGAAAAAACTCGGCATCTACGGGGAGGACGGCCTCGCGGGCACGTTCACCGAGATGAACGAACTCACGCCGACGCACACGCGCGCCATCGTGGAGTACGTCTTCGGCACCTGCTGGAGCCAGCCCCTGCTCGACAACAAGACGCGCGAGATGCTCATCGTCGCCGCCGCCGCCGCGCAGGATTTATACGGCGAGGTGGAGATCCACTCGCGCGGGGTGCTGAACCAGGGGCTCAAGCCCGAAGAACTCATCGAGGCCATCGTCTCGCTCTGCCCCTACATCGGCTTCCCCAAGACGAACCACGCCCTCGCGGCGGCGAAGAGCGCGATTGAGAAGAACGCGTCGGAGGGGTGATGGGTGGGAGATGCCGCCTTTCGTATTGGTAGTGACACGGTTCCTTCCTCTTCGGTCGGAATCGACTCCTCGGGGCTGTCCCACAGGTCGCGACCTGTCCCTACAAGATCGGCGGACAGGCACAGGGGCCTGTCCCTACGGGATCGTCACGTCGCCGAGCGGGCGTGATTGGTCGTGTAGGTAGCGCTCCCTTCTTGGGAGCGCTACAGATATGCGGCCCATTGTCGGCAGGCGCAAAAGGCAGGGTCGCATATCTGTCGGACATATATGTCCGACCTACACACGTATTGACATCCCAACCAAGTGGGAATTGGATCGTTCCGATCCGTTAGGGCTTTTTCAACGGCCCCTGGAATTGGAATGATGGTGCGCGAATCCTGTAAAAATCCCTCCCCCCGCTCGCGATTCAACTCACACCGCCTCATACGCCCGGTGCACGGCGCGGCTGGCCCCGTTCCAGCCGGGCATCACGGCGCCGAGCGGCCCGTTCCCGCCCGCGACGATGAGGTGCAGGTCCTCGGGCTCGTTCACGACGCGGATGAAGAAATCATCGTTATCCCGCTCCACCGGGTATTCCCACCGCCCGTTCGGCTTGTCTTCGCGCCAGGGGCCGCCGCGCTTGAGCTCGCCCACCGTGCGGCCCGCGTTTTCCGTGACGAAAGCGTGCACGTCCGCCCGCGAGAACCCCGCCCGCGCGCAAAGTCTCGCGTGTTCGGGCGACACCACGAGCACGGTGTCGGAGCGCACCCAGATGGGCCACGAACCCATCGCCGCCATGTTGTCCATGTGGGAGACGAGCAGTCGCTTGGGGTCCCGGTCCACGTCGTTGAAGACGATGTGGGGGTTCTCCACCATCACGGCGGTCATCACGTCCTGCTCGGGCGCGTAGCCGCGCGAGACGGCGAGCGACTCCCAGGGGCTCTCCTCCTCGTTCTCCGCCACGCAGAACGTGAACCGCGACGGCTGGCTGTAGATGCTCATGCACGCGACGCGCGCGACCCCGCCGCCCAGGTTCAGCAGCAGGAGGCGCACCGCGCGGCCGATGGTGGCGTTCGCCCGGAAGCCGGGGCCGAAGCATCCCTGCCCGCCCGTGACGCCGATTCTTTTCGCATACGGGCCGTTCAGGATAAGCAGCGGCGCCACGCTGTGCATCGTCGCCTGCACGCCGCCCAGGTTGAGCGGCTCCTCCACGATGAGCTCGAGCGCGGCGATCACGACGGGGAGGTATTCCGGCTTGCACCCGGCCATCACCGCGTGCGCAGCGACGTCGCGCACGGTGGCGACCTCATCCAGCGGCGGGACGGGGGTCACGACCTCATCGGGCGACCGGGTCGTTCCCGCCAGCATGCGCTCTATGCGCGCCTCGGTGGGCGTGACCACGGGCAGGCCGTCCGACCAGGGTTTCTCCAGAAAAAATTCGAATTCATCCATCTCGTTCATGGGGGGCTCTCCGGTGAGTGTTTTCGGTGGTTTGCGTTTTTGCGAGCCTATCACGCCGGGCGTTGCCGATCATGCCGGGTGCGTAGGGACAGGCCCTAACGGATCGGAACGATCCAATTCCCACTTGGTCGGGATGTCAAAACGTGTGTAGGTCGGACATATATGTCCGACAGATATGCGACCCTGCCTTTTGCGCCTGCCGACAATGGGCCGCATATCTGTAGCGCTCCCAAGAAGGGAGCGCTACCTACACGACCAATCACGCCCGCTCGGCGACGTGACGATCCCGTAGGGACAGGCGCGGGGGCCTGTCCGCTGCACACCCCCCTCACCCGGCCAGTTCCTCCTTTTTCCGCCGAAAAGATTCCTTGACAATTATGAAAATTATCGCGCAATATGGATGCGTGCGACACAATCCGCGGGGTGGAGAGGCTTCGGCTGCTCGCCGTCCACGAGGCGACCTTCCGACGGAAGGTCGAAATAGGCGAGAAATCACCTTGACAAAACGGAAAAGGCTGTAGCAATATCAAGTCTGCGACACGTTCCATGAGGTGCAGTCGACTTCGGGCTGCCCGCTGAATACAAGACGACCCTCTTCCGGAGGGCCGGAATAGGCGGGAACCCACCTCAAGTACCTATACCTCGTGGATTGTGTCGCAACCAGCCCGGACTGCGACGCATCCTTATCGTCGCACCCCCCGCGCTGTTTGATTCGATCACAAGCGGCATGAAAACTGCCCGTTTATATACGCGAGATGAAGGAGGCTCATCGGAGGAAGCTGTAACTGCGTTGATACACCTTTTTTGAATCTAAGTTTGCGACACGGTTCACGAGGCGCGGTCATCTACCGGATGACGGCAAAAAGGCGGCCTTCACCCTTGATGGCCGAAGGGATAATGGGAACCCACCTGAATCACCAACCCTCCTGAAACGTGTCCCGGGAAATCCGGAACGCGGGCCGCAAGGCAGGCGCTCTCCGGTTGACGAGACAACATGAACCCAGGATTGAAGGCCCAAAAATATGAGGAAAGGAGGTTTACCAAGGTACGCAGATCCGCTCATCCCTAATCATCGCCAACCGACCCCCCCGACGCGCTCAGATACGATAAACACCTGTTTTCATTAGATTAATTCACCTCTTCTCATTTCCTGCGCTTCTTGCAACACGGTCAGGCTTATGCTTCAATACGCACCGGTTTGATGCCGCTCGCGTCCGCTTTGATTACGGTTTGACCGTGAGGAGCCATGCCCAGAAGAAGTGAAATCAAGCTGACCAAGCGCAGCGTCGACGCGCTGAGCGCTGACTCCAAGGACATCGTATTCTGGGACCGGGACCTGGCCGGCTTCGGGGTTCGGGTCTACCCGACGGGTCGCAAGGTCTACGTGGTCCAGTCCAGGGGGCCTGAAGGGCCGAAGCGCACGGCCATCGGCCGCCACGGGGAGATATCGGCCGAGGAGGCGCGCAAGAGCGCGGCCATCGAAATTGACCGTATCAAGCGGGGGGAGGACCCCGCGCCCGCGCCGGTCGAGGCGGAACTCACCGTGTCCGATCTGGCCGAACGCTTCATGCGCGTCCACGTCGCGGCGCATTGCAAACCGGGCACCGCCACAGGGTATCGCCACACGCTCGAGAAACACGTTCTGCCGGCCTTGGGCGCAATGGAGCTAAGCGAGGTCGGAGCAAGCAAGGTCACGGCATTACACCACAGCCTGCGATCCACGCCCAGGTCGGCCGATACGGCGGTCAACGTTCTATCGAGAATGTTCACGCTGGCCGAGGCATGGGCTCTAGCGCCGCCCGGCGCCAACCCGTGCCACGCGGTGCGCCGCTACGGGAAGCGCTTTAGCGAGCGGTTCCTGACGCCCGAAGAATTCCGGCGCCTGGGCCGTGTGTTGAGAGACTCAGAGGCGGACGGCTCGGAGTGGGCGCCCACGATTGCGGCGATTCGCCTGTTGATGCTCACCGGATGCCGGAAAAGCGAGATACTGGATCTTCGCTGGGACGACGTGGACCGCACGGTGGGGGAGTTGCGGCTCAGGGACGCCAAGGCGGGACCGCGCATGGTGCATCTGACGGCGCCCATCCGGGAAGTGCTCGAGGGGCTCCCCCGCTCGCCGGGGAATTCACGCGTGATCACGGGACCGGGAGGCCGGGGCTGCAAGACGAATCTCGAACAGTGCTGGCGGCGCATCCGGGCGCGGGCGGGACTTCAAGACGTGAGGCTTCACGACCTGAGACACTCCTACGCGTCGAGGGCGCTCGCGCTGGGCGAGGGCCTGCCCACGATCGGGAAGCTGCTCGGACACTCGAACATATCGACCACGTCGCGCTACGCTCATCTGATGCGCGAGGCGGAGAAGATCGCGGCGAGCCGGGTGGGCGAGAGCATCGGGGCTCACCTCGAGACACAAACCACTGAAACGTAAGCAGAAACAAGAAGAGGTACAGGAGGTGGCGAAGCCAGGATACAGGACACTCTCGAGCCGTATGGTCGGAAAAATGAAGGTCTCGAAGGACACGGTGTTCTGGGACAGGGGGCTCCCCGGTTTCGGGGTCAGGGTCTATCCCTCGGGGAGCAAGGTCTACGTAGCGCAGGCCCGCGGCCCGAAGGGAGTAAAACGTGTGGTGGTGGGCCGGCACGGGGTGATCCATGCGGAGGAGGCCCGCAAGAGGGCGGCATCGATCATCACACGCATGAAGTCGGGCGAGGCGGTTGTTTCCGAGCCTGCCAAGCCGGCCGGCGGACCGAGCGTCGGCGATCTGGTGCGGCGCTACATGGAGGAACACGCGGCGATACGCTATAAGCCGGGTTCGGTGAAAATGGTCCGATCGGTGTTATACAAGCACATCGTGCCGGCCCTGGGCCGCCTGCCGCTGGCCGCCGTCGAACGCGCGCAAGTCGCGGAACTTCACCAGCGCCTGTACAAGACGCCTTTCACCGCGAACATGGTGGTCCGCACCCTCTCTTTGATGTACAGGCTGGCCGAAGGCTGGGGCATGGCGCCCAAGGGGTGCAACCCGTGTCGCTCCATCATCAAGTACCCTGAGCGCAAGCGGGAACGTTTCCTGACCGACAATGAGTTCACCCGCCTGGGACGCGTCCTCGAGGAGGCCGTAAGCCTGGGCTTGGCGTCGGCGCCCGCCGCGGCGGCCATCCGTCTTCTGATGCTGACCGGGTGCCGGAAGAACGAGATATTGACGCTGCGCTGGGAGAACGTGGCGCTCAACGAGAGCGAATTCCGGCTGTCCGACGCGAAGACCGGAGCCCGGGTCGTGTCCCTGTCGCCACCGGCATTGAAGCTTCTCGCCGGTTTGCCGCGAGCGCCCGGTAATCCGTGGGTCTTTTCCGGCAAGAAGACGGGCGGGCGCATTCACGAGATCGACACCGCCTGGAACGTTATCCGCTCACGCGCCAATCTCGACGACGTCAGGATCCACGACCTGCGTCACTCCTTCGCCTCCAGGGCGCTGGCGCTGGGTGAGAGTCTTCCGGTTATCGGAAAACTCCTGGGCCATACCCAGATCGAGACAACGGCGCGCTATGCGCACCTGACGCCCGATTCGGTGCGGGAGGCAGCGGAGCGCATCGCCGCGAGTATCGCGGCCGACATCTTCGGGGAAACGTGGAGACCGGTCTCGTCTCCGAATATACCTCGTCGTTGAAGCCGCCCATCCCAAAAACCACGAGCGCCATATTCCGCCCATCGATTTCCATAATGCAACCCCGCTTGCCGTGACCCACCAGGCGATCCGGCGGATATATCGGGATTCTGGAACGTTCGGCCCCGGCTTTTCCTCTGGATGAACGGGTACAGGTTCAGGCAGAGGATGCACAGTCGATCCCCGACGGATTTTTCACCACTGGCTTACTTGAACAGTTGATTCCCAAGGCTCGGGCATCAGTAAGTGTGAGACTGGTTTCAGACCTGGATTGGCCACGCCAGGGGGCGGCTTCTCTTTGGGAATCGTTCATTAGCGTCGTTTATGAGCCGGTCGCAGGAAAGCATCGCGACCAGATGGTTTATCGCCAACGGGTCACCACCGCCGACCAAGTCCGTTCGGAGGCAGGTTTCATACACGCTTCTTCAACACCCCCCGGTCCAATGCCTGAATCAAACTCGTTCTATCGAGACTGAACACTGCCGCGTCGTCCGGCGGCTCGAGACACTATCCCATCACATCCAGCAGCCAACTGGAACGTCCGGGGCAGGCGGCCTTGATGCCGAGTGCGCGCCACAACACCTAGCGCGCGGCCGTTCCTTTCCGATTGTAGGCACGCCATTCGCAGTAACCTGCGCGCGCCGGCGAATCTCCTTGTTCGCGTCGATCACCAGCCATGTCGTGATCGCCTTGTTCGTCATACATCGCGCGACTGGTAAGACTGCGCGAGTTCACGGAGGCGCATGGGCACGTTTCGCTCCGTCGCCCACCTCTCTAGCCGTCTAGTGTCCGCGACAGACAACGCAACGCTTGCTGCCTCTCGCATCGCATGCCCCCTCTGCGCGCCTCGATGCAATCCAGTGTAGCGTAGAAGCTATATCATCCGTTGTTTAGACAGAACATCAGGTGGGATGGGAATTGGTACGATATCTCCTCAGCGCTACCCTTCTGGCGCTGCACATGAAGCGCCGTTTACTTCAGTTCAGCCCGCACACCGGATATGACAGGAACTCGATCAGTTTCCGGGGGTTATGCGGGGTAATAACGCTCTACGTTTATCTCTCCCGCCCTTTCTCGCATGCGCGAGGCGTCGTGCCAGGCCTGCATCCGCAACAACATGTCCATGCTCACGCCGAAAGCCTGCTCGATACGAAGCGCCATCTCCGGCGAGAGCGACGAGCTGCCGTTCAGAAGGGCCGATAGCGTCGCCCTGCGAACGCCGAGAATCCCGGCGCTCCTGGTCACACTCAATCCGAGCGTTTCGAGCACCTCCGTGCGGATGAAGTTTCCAGGATGCGACGGGGTCATGCGCACCTCAATACCGTCTCTCGCCATCAGTGATAATCCTCCAGATTCAGGTTTTCTATATAGCCGTCTTCTTCTCCGAAAGTGATCCGCCAGTTGCCGGACACCGCAATACTCCACGTGCCCCGCCGCTCCCCCGCAAGCCGGTGGATACGCCAGCCGGGAGGAGCTTCTGCGATGAAAGCGCTCATGCTTTCGGAAAGAAGCAACGCCGTCATGATATTCCTCACCCTTTCCACAAGGTCTTGACTCAGGAATCGGGAAGAATCATTTTCAAGCAGTCGACGCAGTCCCCGGTGACGAACGGAGCGAATAATCATGCAACCATATGTACGGTAATACCGTTCGGAATGCAACCCGTCATGTCCGGCTTGACGCTCAGACGTGCAATTCCAGTAAAGAAGGAATCGGGCACGACGTCGAAAGCCCAGTACATAGACGGTGTTCCCCCGGAGTCCGCCCGACCGTAGGAGGCAGACATGAGCTGCAATGAAGAACTGGAAGCGTAGGTGCAATGCATGAGTCTGCGCGCAGTACACGCAGACGCTTGCTCATCCGGGAGGCGAAAGTCTTGAGCGAAGCCGCGGATCCGAGCATGCAGTATCTTCAGGATGCGATGTCGATGGAAACTCAAAGCGCATCGGGGCGGTGACGGCCTAAAAAAATGGGAATTATATACTTAGGTTGATAGGTATTCAAGATGGATTTATACGGCCTTGGGCCTGTACGTCAGAACGGATTTCGCTACCTGCCGGGGCGTTGCACCCTTGTAATCGGCCTTTATCGGTTCTTTCTTCTCGGATTGCTTTGATTTATTGTCAACCATCACGATTCCTCCCTTAGAATTTCCTATTTCTCTTGTAGCACCTTCGCGAGCGCCAGATTGGCTTCCCGTAAGCCTTGTACGGATTCGCGCAAAGCATCAAGGATTTCGTTTCCCGTGTCGGCCTTCTGGTTATTCGCCTGCACCATCTTGTAGATGCCGATGCCGACCGCTATCGGCATCGGCAGACTCAATAAAATCTGGCCGACCGGGATGGGTTCGAAGGCAATCATCTGAATCTACGTCCTCCTCTCCTCATTGAGCGCCGCCCCGCCCGTGGGTGGAAGGGACCACATTCGCTCCTGCTCGCGACCAAACGATTCAAGAGGACGGACGGGGCGACGACATTCATTGTCCGTTCGGTCCTTTAGCCATTATATGTTGCTCATTTGCCGTGCCGTTTCAATGAATTCTCTGACGGATTCACGATCTTCCATCTTTGGTTTGGGCGGTGGTTCAGGCAGTAAATCGAATATGATATCGACGGCGCTCCCTAGTTGTATCTTCGCTTCTTCAAATTGCTTTTCTGTCGTCCATATCTCAAGGCCCATTTCATTTTTCCAATTTTTCTAATTTCAATTCCCTGATATGGCCCAATACTTCTTGGTGGTTCTATCTTATCGCTCTGCTCATGACCTCGAATCGAGTATTCATCTTGGACTCCATCGCATCGAAGCGCGCATCCATCTTTTCGAAGCGCTGGTTTATGCGCGATTCCAACTCATTGAACCGCGATTCAAATTCATTGAATCGAGACTCCAACCCATTAAAACGTTTTTCGAACTTATTGAACCGCTCGCCAGCCACATTGAAGTGCTGATGTAACCGCGATTCCATAGCTTCTAGGTATGATTTGAGTTCGGCATCCATGAATCCACTTCCTCCTGGGCGAGCCAAGCAATTATCTCAAGTAGTCTCAAGTAGTGTCAACCCTTTTTTGTGCATGCTTGACATATTCGGGAAATGCCCACATATTCTACATCATCATCGCTGCGCAGAGTATCCGACATCCTCGCAGTCGGGTCTCTCGATTAATACAACAGCCTTAACTGGATAACCGGACGTTCGTAGCGGAACGGAAAGCGGCGCTGGGCATCGTGAGCCAGCGCCGTATTTTTGTGATCAAACCCAAGAAAGGATGGACGAAACGATGGACATTGAGGGGATATCGTGTCTCACGTTCATATGATTTATGGTAGGATGGATGAGAAGTATATAGGATTCATTGCAAATACAAGGTGATTTATGCCCACAAATGTTTTCGCCATAGCTTTAACTACTCCAAATCAAAGCGTTGAGAATTTGATTGAAAGAAACTTAAAGGGTTTTTATCGCTATAACGATACCCTCTATTTTGTACATACCGATGGTATCGCAGAAAACCTTGCTGTTTTAGTGGGGCTTAAAGGAGAGAATCGTATCCCTGATTCTTCTGGGTTTGTTCTTAAGATGGATGGCTACACATACTCTGGATACACCTCAAGATCGCTGTGGGATTGGTTCAGGGAAGTGGAGAAGATGTCATGAGCAGTGGGTCGCAACTAAGCCTCGTCCCAGACCCACCGGATTCCGAAGATGATGGCAGAGGAGGCGGGGGAAGTAATTTTGAGAGAAGGCTTTCCTCGCTAGAGACGCACATTCAATATTTAGCCACCAAAGAGGATATTCAGAAAGTGAAGGTATGGGTTCTCGGTGGCGTCCTGGGTGGGATGGGCATTGCCGCCGCCATTACGGTAGGCATATTCAGGTTGTTGTATTGAATCTTTCAGACAGGACGTAATCCTGTTTTCGGTGGTTTTTTCGTCAAGTTCCGATACGTGAGTCGCTTTCCGCGCATTCCTTCGGCAAGCCGTTTCATCTGGTCAATCGTGTCGAGCGGGCGCAGGTTATGGCGTCCGGCAAATTCCGTGATGTAGCGGTGAAGGTGCGCCGGACTCATGCGGTGGAATGTTCCGTGAAAGCCTTTCTTGAACATCGCCCAGAAAGATTCGAGTCCGTTCGTATGGGTCATCTGATCGACCCACTTGCCGAGGCTGTGATTCACGGCCTTGTGGTTGTCGAGTCCTCGATACGATCGATTTTCTTCCGTGAATTTCTCAGCCCCATCGACCACGTTCTCGTGAATGAATGCGTGGAGCGTTTCCTTTTTGGTGTTGGGTATCACCTTGGCGCGGATTTCGTTCGTTGCCCTGTCCTTGATGCCGACCACGATATCCTTACCGGTCCCACCGCGCCCAGCCTTATGGCGCTTGTCGCTGTGCTTGTTCTTTTCTAAACCGCCCACGTACGTTTCGTCGATCTCGACCGGACCGGCGAACGGGCCGCCTTCTTCCCTGAACGCCTCGCGGATGCGTTGCTGCATGTGCCACGCGGTCTTTTGTGTAACGCCTATGTCCCTGTGGAGCTTCATGCTCGAAACACCCTTGAGCGACGTAACGTCAAGGTATATCGCATAAAGCCATTTCAGGAGAGGAACGGGGGAACCCGCCATGACGGTTCCGGTCTTGACGCTGAAATATTTCTTGCAGTCCCGGCACCTGTACGGCATCTTCGCGTGCGAGCATTCGTGCGTATCGACGCTCGCGCATTCGGGGCAATACCTCAACCCGTCCGGCCAGATGATTTCCTCGAACCACTTGCGAGCCGCTTCCTCGTTCGGGAACATCTGCGCCAATTCGATGATCGTGATGCCTTTTCGATACGCCTTGCCGGGTGCCTTCTGTGTCATGTTGATCCTCCCCCATGTATGCCTGCAATATAAAGCATTCAGGGGGATTCGTCAACCCAAGTATATAATTCCCAAAAAAATGATCAACAAGCTCATCGAAACGCAAACCCTTCCAGCATGAAGGTATCTCAGCTTATGCAAGCAGCCTACGCCACTCTGCGCACCCCGTGAGGGCAAAGAAATCCGGATCAGGAAAGCGAATCACGCGACGAACATTCGTAGCCGTTAACGGTCGCACTATTCGATCCTCGTAGTCAGTTGACTCTGTCATGCGGTGGTCTCGGCTGGCCAGGAATCGACGGACGATATTGAGAGCAAGACGTTCGTGTCTCACAAGTGACGAGACCGGCACGTCGGATTCGACGATGCACGGTGTCCCTATCACGCGGATAGCGGGTGACGTAACTGGATCATCCTCGTGAGAATTGTAAAGAGCCTCACCTCCCCAGTAGCGGAAGAACCGTTCGATTCCCCCCTCTCCCGCCTTCCTCGGCGGAAAAAAGCAGAACCAGACCATTCCGGCACGGTTTATCTCATCCGATTGATTCTTGGACTTGAGTAGACATGCGAGATCAGGTGCGAATTCGTTGGACTCCACAAGAGCATCGATGCGGCGCGCCAGCATGGCGGCATCGGGCATTTGCATGCCACTACGCAAGATATCGTCTGCCTCTGCAACTGTGAGCCGCGTACAATGCCAACCCAGGATCACATACGGTTGTAAGATATCCATCAAACCTCGTAGGGCACCATCATACGCGGGAGCGGAGAGGTTATTTTGTCTGGTCTCCCACCCAAGGAACAAATCGTAATGCTTACCAAGAAATGCACACAACTCTGGTGGCCATGCCTTGGGCCGATCAAGTTCAAGTAACCCTGTCGACATCGTGCTCTTCATTGCCGGTCTTGGAACGCTCCAAGCCCTGCCCCCCTCATCGTGAATTGATTTCGGAGGCTATTGTCCTGAAATCCATGGAAGCTGAAGGGAATGAGGATTTTTAGCTTTCTTTTGCTCATCTTGATGCCGATTCTCTCGGGTTTCAACTCCCTGGCAACTTACGTCCCCGATTCAGGCCAGCCGAACCAGCGAAAGACGAAGCGGTCGCCTCCCGTCACTTTGCCCGAATCACCGCGCGGACCTGTTTCATCACAAGGAACATGCGTGCAGGATTGCTGGAGAAGGATGTGAAACCGAAGTTTTCGTACCACGCTCTACGATGCGCAAGCGCTTCTTCCCCTCCATCCGAGATGATATCAAGGATGATTGCATGGCAACCGGCCAGTTCGGAAACCTTGCATGCTTTTTCGAAGACATGGTGCATGAGGATGCCGCCGAGACCTGTACCTTGTGACGACTTGTCCACTGCGACCTGCCCCAGGAACAGCACCGGGATCTCTCCATGCTTCGGTGTCCCGCGCGGTCGATGTTCGAGCTCGTCCACGTTCATCTTACCCACGTTGATCGCATGGTAACCGAGGATGCGCGTGCTCCCCTCTTCGACGACGACATAGACGCGGGTCATGTCGTCTTTCTGTTGCTTCTTTGCGCTCAGCTTGAGGTAGTTGTTCAGACGAGCGACACCGCAATCGAAACCGACGCGGTCATGCCTTGCTGGATCAAAAGATTCGATTCTAAGGGCAGGTGTTTCAGTCGGCATGAACCACGCGCGCGCGATAGTTTCGTGCCGCTTCTTGAGCGCGCGGGGTCGGAGCGGGAGGAGTATCGAGGGCCGCAGCGAACTGCTCAGCATCCTCCGGCGTCAGGACATGTCGGGACTGCGCTTCAATCACATGTAATGCCTCGCGCTCAATCGCTGAGCGCAGGAAAACCGACTTATGCACAGCTAACGACAGTGCAGCACGCTCGATCAGGGTCGCCAGTCGATCATCGTGACGTACCTGCGTGGTTCTGGTCTGTTTGGTAGTAGAACTTGATGGTATGTCGAAGTTTAACATGGCCGCCCCTTTCACAAAGACTAATGTGATGCATTTTGCACTACTATGTCAAGTGCAAAATCAGAAGCATCGATCTGCCCGTGTCCCCGACCGGTTCGGACCCGGCACAAGAACCGCCGGGCCGCCTGCGACCACTAGTACCTTCGGTTGTTTGGCTTCCAGCAAGTCTACCCCGCTAGAGGAAACCGTTGGGTGCTTTCAGGTGCAAGTCCGAGCCGGCAACTTACTCATCTTCAGCTTACGTAGCGACACATCTTGGCACGGGCCACACTGCTCAATTTACGAATTCACTCCCCTCACCACCCGATCGCAACCTGAACCCTGGGACTCGGAGAAGTGTTGCTGATGAATCGCAAGCACTTGAGCTATCTACAGATACAGGCCATTACTCGGCTACGCCCCCACTTCACGGGACACTGTTAATGTTTCCGGCACCTAGTTGACGATAGCACGGAACCCGCTTTCAGTACTATTGATAGCTAGTGGTTTCGTGGCCGTTAACCGGATAACACGTGTTTAATTCTTCATACCAACCCGGTTTTCAAACCAACTGGCCCAATCTCAATGCCCGGCCTCCAAGATCGCGAAAAGTCTTCTGTTGGCATGAGAACACAATGCTCCGGAGGTCCTGCGTCTGCCTCGTGATGGCATCGAACATCCGACAAATGCAATGTCGTCCGTATAGACTGCGCAATAGAGTATGACAGGCGCAGGTCCGTTCCCCCTGTCTGACAGCCCTAATATCGGTGTCGCTTTTCCTGACAGCTTGCTGTGCAGTATCGGCGCGTCCTTTCAGAACGGCGAGGCTGTCCGTCCGTCTCCGCATCACTGTCGTCGTAGCGGAGCCCTATTCCCAGGGAGGGTGTCAGGACGCTCGAACACCCGGAAGCAATCCCGTACCAGACTCAAGCGGTTCATCCGTACGTCTTTCGAAGCGAGGTCATCTCGCCGCCGCTTGCTCCGATTTCCGGGGCGGCTCGACATCATCAAACCACCAATGCCCTCCTGTGTGCGCATCCTGAATGCGCATATCATGGACTGCCTCTGCGCTTTCGATTCAAGGACACGTTATCAGAGTACGTAGAACGCTGTTTCGAATACACAGGAGTGATCAATCGAAAAACGCGTGAATTACATTTTTCATAGAAAGAACCATCTAGACGGTAGATGAAAAAGGGGGCACTTTGACGTCTGCTCCCTTTATCATGCATCGCAGGGCCATTTCCGGTCTGATGAACTCTCCTATTTCGACCTAGATTCCATGCCATGTCTGGCCGATTCGCAAATCTTCCAGGCACGCTAGCACCCATGCCTACCAGATACAGTGGCACCGAGGCGAGCCGCTCGCGGACTCGGCTTTTCAGCCTCCCCTGGTGCGATAGGAGTCTTCCATCGTCATGCCTTGTTTTATTTCGTCCTCGCGCCCGCTGTGCTTATAGCTAACCATCCCTTATTGCAACATGCCAAACACGCGCTATGTCCCCGACTCACCTCGCATCCTCAAGAGGCGGAGCCTGACCGGGAGGGGGCGGCGGAAGGGGTCCGGGAGGGAGTCTCTCCCTGTCCGGTCGAGACCAGCTTCCGCCGCCATCATCCACCCACCAAAGGAGGCGCGCGATGCGGAAACCAAAACCACCGGCGAGCACCTTCCTCACCCATCTCCTCGGCCAGGGCCTGGCGGACGAGCGATACGAGGTGCGGCGCTACAGATCCTCGGGCGGAGGTGAGCTCAAGCCCCTGCCCGCCGGGGAGAGCGCGGGCCGCATCTCGCGCACGGCTTTCCGCGAGGCCGTAGCGTGTTTCTTCTTGCGCCCCCCGCTCTCCCCGGCGGGCACGGGGCGGATCTCTCCATCCATCGTGGAGCGGAAGCGCTCCACGGCGTATCGCTCATCGGCCAGGCCTCGACTGAGGAGATGGGTGAGGAAGGTGCTCGCCGGTGGTTTGGGTTTTCGCATCTCGTGAGTCTCCCTGTATTGGATGATTTGCACGAAGCGGGGGAACGTCCTCTCCCCGACGCCCTTCCGCCGCCCAATGGCATTTCCTTAAGGGATTGGTGTCATTTCCTTAAGGACTCGCGCCTGTGCGTTGCAGGTTGTCCCTGTTTTGTTGGTTTTCGGCCTCAGCCTGTGAGGTTTCTCTTGCGGACCCACTTGTTG
>Ga0209544_1000254_pt1 | contig 81428 bp, 67 predicted proteins | sample MesohylPK_FD_187297 | JGI IMG/M metagenome (GOLD analysis project Ga0209544, IMG submission 187297) | Host-associated microbial community of the marine sponge Aplysina aerophoba from Gulf of Piran - sponge mesohyl, lysed by proteinase K... | ecosystem: Host-associated > Porifera > Sponge >... | reverse complement strand
GCCGCCGCGCCACAGCGAAATATTGTGGTGGCAACCCGAAGCCGACACGCCCATGAACGGCTTCGTCATGAAGCAGGCGATCAGGTTGAACTCGCGTGCGACCTGGGCGCAGATCTGGCGATAGGTTGTCAGCCGGTCGGCGGTGCGCAGCGCGTCGTCGAAGGTAAAGTTGAGTTCGAGCTGGCCGGGCGCGTCCTCGTGATCCCCCTGGATCATGTCCAGTCCCATCGCCCGCGAATATTCGATCACCCGCATATAGACGGGACGCAGGCTCTCGAACTGGTCGATATGGTAGCAATAGGGCTTGGAGAAGCCGCCGTCGGGCTTGCCGTCCTCGTCCCGCTTCAGCCACATCATCTCCGGCTCGGTGCCGTGGCGCAGATGCAGGCCGTCATGGTCTTCCTGGAATTGCGCGTGGATGCGGCGCAGATTACCGCGGCCGTCGGAGGTCAGGAAGGCGCCGGGATTCTCACGTTCTTCCCGGTTGCGAAACAGGGTGCACCAGATCCGGGCGACCCGCTTGTCCCAGGCCAGCTGGCAGAATGTTTCGGGCTCCGGAATGCCGACCAGCTCTTTTTCCTGCGGCCCGTAGCCCAGATATTCGCCGTGCCGGTTCAGGAACAGGTTGACGGTCGCGCCGTAGACCAGCTGGAAGCCCCGCTCGGCCACCGTTTCCCAGTGATCCGCCGGAATGCCCTTGCCACATATCCGTCCGGTGATCGACACGAACTGGAGATACAGGTACTGGACCCCCTTCTCGTCGATCATCTCGCGCACCTGCTTGACCAGCTCGTCGCGGCCGTCCTGTTGTACAAAGGTTTCGATATCCATCATGTCGCCGTCCCTTCCTGGCGCGCTTTTCCGAGCCTTGCCGCATCGCCCGGGCCGTTGGTGTGACCAATATGAACCATTATGCTCGCCCCGGCTGAATGGCGTTGGCTAGCATAATAGGCACTGAAGGACCATGGTGTCATTGGCAATTGCGAGTTTTACAACCGGCTCGGACCGACGCTGCCGCCGGACTGGACGATGTCCAGTTTGCACCGGTCTGTGACCAATTGCAAACCAATACTGCCAATATCAACCAATTTGGGGTCTGTTGAGAAGTGCGGGATTTTCGGGAGATAGGGACCTGTAATACCAATCCCCATAAGTAGAGATCCATGAACAAACAATGAACAAACTGTTGTGTCCGACCACGTCGTATGGTGTGCAGCCGGTGCTGCTGTCCTGTACCTTGTGGGTGTCTGAAGCTCACAGGGAGGACTGCATGCCGACAGACATCGTGATCACAACACCGGAACCCGGGACGGATCAAGACCAACAGTGAACGGAGCTTTCAGATCGTGCTTTCGCTGGAGAGGGATCGCCGCCTGGTTCGGTCCCTGGACTTCCGCAAGCTGTCGCCGCGGCCGTTTCATCCCAATGTCAAGTCCGACTGAAATCTTCTCACTTCTGCCGATTGAAAATTTCTCACTTTGGCCCCTCTGCCAGGCACAGGGTTTGGCGGGCGGTGCTGGGTTGAGCCGTGGGTCACTGGCCCGCCGCCAGGCGGCGGGCCAGTGACCCACGGCGGGAGAGCTGCGTTGTTTCTGCTTCCGGTTTGCGTGGGGTTCATGCCGCAGTCCTCTTGCGGCGGCGCTCTTGGCCGGAGTGCAGCAGGTTCTGATGATCGCGCATGCGATAGCTGTTTCCGCGGATGTCGACGATGTGGCAGTGGTGGACCAGCCGGTCGATCAGAGCTGCCGCCGACGCGGTGAAGAAGCGGGTCAACGCTGTCTGGTCAGGCTTCACCAAGGCGCCCGATCGGATCACGTCGCTGGGCACACGTGCATGGGCGCACGTGACCCGAGATGCGAACGCGCAAATGCCAGACCAAACGAAGAACACACATGCGTGAGTAGTTTCGCGCATTGGAATAATTCCAGCTTTTCGACAGGGGAGGGGAGCGTTGTGGCGCGACGGGTCCTGACGGACAGTCAATGGGCCTTGATGGAGCCGCACTGTCCGGGCAAGGAGAGCGATCCGGGCGGGGCCGGCGGGGACGGTCGTCTTGTTCAGGCTCAATTCGTAAGGCGCGGGCATGGCCTTGCTCTCGCCGGTACAAGACACGCCCTGGACGATGGCTGGTCACCACGTTCGACGAGATGGAACCACCTTAGATTGCTGTCCGGGTACCTGATGGCGATGCCGCGCCGCGTGTGCAGGACGCTCCTGATCTGACTGTGGCGGCTGTTGACCGCCCGGATGTGCACGGTGCCATGGACCCGCTCGCCGGCGGAGGCGGTGATGCGCCGGTGAGGGATGTCAAGCACGACAGTGCCGCTTGTCGTCCACGCGCAGCTCAACTGCCGCCAGCGAGGCCGCGGCCCTCCGGTGGGTCCGACATTCGGCCGTCAACGTGTCGACGTGCAGGAACCAGCCCCGAAACCAGTCGTGATTCCTCTCTCCGATCTCCAGGGCAAACCGGCTTCAGTACCTGCGAAACACGAATTGAGTCCTTGTTCAAGGAGGTAGTCTTGTGGATCGCGCGGACCGCCTCGCCCTGATGGAACCTTCCGGGGGAGTCCAGGGGCTGGAACACGGTCTTCAACCGGTTCCACCGCTGGGCCGGACGCGGTGTGTTCGAGATTGTGTCGGGGGAGGCGGACATGGCGCATGGGATGATCGACGGAACCATCGTCGGGGTTCATCGCCATGACCACGGCGCAAACGGGGAACGCGCAATCAGGCCATTGGACGCTCGCGCGGCGGGGTAACAAGCAAGATCGTGGTCTTGACCAACTCTCTCGACAACCCGCCCGCCCGGCCACGACAGCAAGTCGGCTGCCGCCCTGATCGAGGGTACGGGTTTCGGCGGGGTGATCGCGGACGCGGCTTCCGACGCTAACCGGATCTTGGGGAGATGGAGCGCCGTCGGGCCGAGAGCGTTATCGAACAGCACCCCAACCGCGCCGCCGCCCGACAAGAGCTTCCAAACCTTGCTCCAGGCCTGCTCAAACGTCATAAACGCTCGATGATTCTCAACAAGCCCTAGCGAGACAGTGAAATTCTTGGCTAATTCGGGAGTGTGCCGTCATGGACGACGCGCGAGGACCTGCACAGGAATTCCAGCCGGTTTCCGGTCCGGGCTACGCGGAGCGCGGCCGCCATGTCGGCCAGATCACGACCCAGTTGCGTGAGGCCATTCGCCGCGGATTTTACGTGGACGGAGACCAGCTGCCCGCAGAGCGCGAGCTCGCCGAACGCTTCGACACTGCGCGCAGCACCATCCGCAAGGTTCTGCTCAATCTGGAAACCGAAGGATTGATCGAACGGCGGGTCGGCAGCGGCACGTTCGTCAGATGCGACGACATGTCGACGAACGCCGTGCATGACATCGTGAGCCGCGTCAGCCCGCTGGAGCTGATCGAAGCGCGCCTGGCCGTTGAGCCGCACATGATCCGTCTCGCAGTGCTCAACGCAACAGCCAATGAAGTCAAGATGCTGGGTTCGATCCTGAACGAACTCGAACTGTGCCGGAACGACAAGGAAGCCTTTACCCGGCACGACAGCATGTTCCACGAATGGCTGGCCAGGAGTTCCAAGAACCCCCTGTTGCTCCACCTCTACCAGCAAATCAACGAGGTTCGCGGCCATGCCCAGTGGGTTGCCATGAGGAACAAGATCCTGTCGCCCGAAGAGATTGACGAATACAACCGCCAGCATCGCGCCCTGTTCGAGGCCATCGAACGCCGCGACATGATCTCCGCGGTCAGGCACATCAACGAGCATCTGGAAAAGGCGCGCCGGGACCTGATGGGCGCTGCATCGGCGTAGAAGGATTCCTGACGGCGCGCCGGACCGGGCATTCAGGCCCGAACCCGGGATTTCGTCGGATCGTAGAAGGGAAACGGCACCACTCTCGCCGGGATGCGCTTCTGGTGCCCGTCCAGCTTGCCGACTTCGACTGCCGTCCCTTCCGAAGATGCCGTCACGTCCATCCGGCACAGTGCGATGTTCTTGCGCAGGATCGGTGACCGCATGGCGCTGGTGATGACACCGACCTGGGCACGACCGATATGCACGCAATCACCGTGGGCTCCCGCCTCCTGTCCTTCCAGTTCCAGACCGACCAGCCTTCGCTGCGGCGAGTCCCTGCGCCGGGTCAGAGCTTCCCGCCCGACGAAGTCATCTTCCTTCGTCTTCAGGGGCACGGTGAATCCGATGCCGGCCTCGAACGGGTCGGTCTGATCGTCGAACTCGTAGTTGGCGAACACCAGGCCGGCTTCGATCCGGACCATGTCGAGTGCCTCCAGCCCGAAGGGCGAAAGCCCATGCGGTTCGCCGGCCGCCCATATCGCGTCCCACACGCCCGAGGCGTCGCGCGGGTGGCACCAGACCTCGAACCCAAGCTCGCCGGTGTAGCCGGTTCGGGAGACGATGATCGGAATCCCGGCGTGATCGCCGATCCGCCCGATCGCAAAGCGAAACCAGCCGAGCTCCTCTATCGATGGCTGGGCAGGCGGTGTCCACACCACCTCCCTGAGGATGTCTCGGCTCCCGGGACCCTGGACGGCCACGTTGTGCAACTGGTCTGTCGATGAGCGGACCCAGACATTGAGCCCGAGCTTCACCGCCTGTTCGCGCATCCACTCGCCGCCATAGTCGCAGCCGCCGATCCAGCGGAAATTGTCGTTGCCCAACCGGAAGGCAGTGCCGTCATCGATCATGCCGCCAGTCTCGTAGCACATCGCGGAATAGACCACCTGTCCGATGGCCAGCCGGCGCATGTTCCGGGTGAGCACCCATTGCATCAGGCACTCGGCGTCCGGCCCCAGGATCTCGAATTTGCGCAATGCCGACAGGTCCATGATCACCGCGCGCTCGCGACACGCCCAGTATTCGTCCAGCGCACCCCGGTTGGTGAAACTGTTGGCCAGCCAGTAGCCGTTGTATTCAGTGAAGTTCCGCGTGTGCTCGGCAAACCGTGTGTGGAAACCGGTTTCCCTGGTCAGCTTGGGATCGGCGTCGGGAGTCATGCGATAAGCCACCGCCTTGGAAAACACGTTCCCGCGCGGGTAGACCCGCACATGGATGTCGGTCGGGTTCCAGCCATTGGCTGCGTCGATATCGTCCGGGCAGGCGGACGAGACGCAGACCATGTCGGTCAAGGCCTGCAACAGCACGTAGTCACCCGGACGTGACCAGGGATCATCGTGAAACGCCTGATTGGCGCCGTCGAACCCGGTGTTGAAGAAGAAGTTGAGCGCCATCCAGCCGCGGCGCGGCGCGATCTCGAACGGCGCCAGCGCCCGGTTGAAGTTGTCCGTGCAGTTGACGTGGCCGGGATAGCCGACGTCGTCATAGTACTTCGCCGTGCAGGCGTAGAGGAAACTGTCGTGCCGGCCGCACGTGTCGCGGATCACTTCGACCATCGGTTGCAGGTCCTGGTCGAAGCATTTCGACAGCAGGCCCGGCGTCGGATAGGCGCTGCCCATCAGCGTGCGGGTGCCCGTTGCGTCCAGGCAGACTTCGCGGCCCCGTTCGAGGCCGGCGGCGGTGAACGCCTGGAAGTCCGAACATTGCCGGCCCTGCACGTCGATGATCTGGATAAACTCGCCGGCCTTGACCTCGTAGACCTCGGCAGTGCTGGCAGCGATACGCTGGTCGATCCTCGGATCGGCCAGGGGCTCCGGCACCGGGTGCTCATCGGGCGCGACCGGGTTGGCGCGGGCGACGAAGATCTCGATCCGGGTCGGCGGGTCCTGCCGGTCGACGCGCATCGCAGCCCCCGGGGCCGCCACGAAGCACACCAGCGACCGCTCGGCGGTGAAGGTTGCCTCATCGCCCGCGCGTGAATCCCCGCCAAGAACGTCGATTGACCGCGCCGCCGCAATATCGAGGCCGCGCCGCTGCAGGCTTCCCGCCAGCGAGCGGGAGTGTTCGTCGTCCGTTCCCAGGATCGCCTTGAGGCCTTCGGCCGTTCCGTTCGTCGCGATGCCCAGTGCTTCCGTATCCGGTGAGCCGGTCGGGGCAAACGCCGACACCTCGGCGGTCTGCCTTCCTTCCCGGTCACGAACCGTGACAGCGTCGCCCGGTTCCAACGAAAAGACGATTGACGCGCCACCCTCGGCGACATAGCGCTCGACCCCGAAGCCCAGGGTCGGAACACCGGGAAGCAGTACGGCGCCGGAGGTGGAGGGTCGTTGCACGAACGGTACTTTGCCTGTCCTGTCCGTCATTCCAGCCCCAACAGCTTCCTGCATTCCCGGGCCCAGGCGTTGATCAGTCGGTCGGCGATCAGGCCCATGCAGGCGACGCACACACCCCGACGACCAGAGACCGATCGGCATTGTTGTCGGCCTTGGACCGGAATATCTCCTGACCGAGGCCACTCACGAGCAGTATAGTCGCTCGCGTAAGCGGTATGAAAGTGATGTCACGGATGAAGAGTGGGAAGTGATCTTACCGCTTCTCCCCAAGCCATCGCGGAAGGGACGACCGCGCACGACGGACTTGCGGGAGGTGTTCGACGCGATCCAGTACATGCTGGCGTCGGGGTGTCTGTGGCAGGCACTTCCCAAGTGGTTTCCACCGTTTACGACAATTCGGAACGACGTATGCAACTGGCGTGCCAGCGGCGTGTTCGACCGCATGCTGGATGCGTTGCACCAGCAGGAGCGGGACCTGCCGGACCGTTCCGCGGAACCGACGGCTGCCGTGATCGACAGTCAGTTCGTGAAGACGGCGGAGAGCGGGGCCCCGCCGGCTATGACGTCGGGAAGAAAATCAAGGGGCGCAAGCGTCACATTGTGCGTTTCCCGTCGAAGGGACCCCGCCCACCGTCCCCGGAAATCCAACGACCGTTCAATCTGCGAAAAACCCTGGACTCCTATCCAGCTAAACAGGAAGACAACAAGTGAGGTGAGCATCATCGGGATCGATCTGGCGAAGTACAGTTTCCAGATGCACGGGGCGGTGGCTGACGGATCGGTCGCTTTCCGCCGGAAGGTGCACCGCGACGGGGCTATTGCTCAGCGTGCAGCGTCGCTGCGGTGTATTGTGGCGACGGACCCCTGCACGAGTGGCGATGGCCGGGGGCGATAGATCGAGAAGCTGGGCCATGAGGTCAGGCCTGTTCCTCCGATCCACGTGAAGCCGTTCGTCAAGCGAGTCCGGCGATGCTAACCACCTCGTCGCCTTCGGCAAGATAGATGAGCGAGCATCGGCGTCACGCCGGAGAACTGCACCTGGTCGCTGGGGACTACGCCGACCGCATTGCCGCCAGCCTCCAGCATGGCGAAACCCGCCTCGGTCGCCAGATAGTGGCCCGTGACGCACATGTGGCGGCGCGCCGTGACCATTGGCCTTTGCGGTAGGTGGTCCGCAATCGCAGACACCGTTCGCCGGCTATTCGGCCGTCTCGAGCTTGTCCTGGGTGCGGAACTCGAAATCGGAGGCGTCATGGCGCTCGTGGAGCTGGTCCTCGAGCGGTCCCCTGATCCGGTTGACCTTCCGTCCCCGGATCACGGCATCGCGGGCCGCGATCTCGTCATGCCAGCGGACGACATTGGCATAGTCCGTCGCGGCCAGGAACTCGGCGGCGCCGTAGAGCGCGTCCGTCGTCAGCACGCCGTACCAGGGCCAGATCGCCATGTCGGCGACGGTGTAGTCGTCGCCCGCCACGAAGCGCGTCTCGGCCAGTTGCCGGTCGAGCACATCGAGCTGGCGCTTCACCTCCATCGTATAGCGGTCGATCGGATATTGCAGCTTGCTGGGCGCATAGGCGTAGAAATGCCCGAAGCCGCCGCCGAGATAAGGCGCGGAGCCCATCTGCCAGAACAGCCAGGAGAGGCATTCCGCGCGCTCAGAGGGGTCTTCCGGGATGAAGGCGCCGAACTTCTCCGCCAGGTACAACAGGATCGCGCCGGACTCGAACACGCGCGTCGGCCTGGGCAGTGAATAGTCCACCAGTGCCGGGATTTTCGAGTTCGGGTTGATGGCGACGAAGCCGGAGCCGAACTGGTCGCCGTCGCCGATACTGATCACATAGGCGTCGTATTCCGCGCCGCTGTGCCCCGCCGCCAGCAGCTCCTCAAGCATTACCGTGACCTTCACGCCGTTGGGCGTGGCCAACGAGTAGAGCTGGAGCGGGTGCTTGCCGCGCGGCAGCTCCTGCTCATGCGTGGCACCGGCGATGGGGCGGTTGATCGAGGCGAAGCGTCCACCGCTCTCGCGCTCCCAAGTCCAGACTTTCGGCGGTTCGTAAGCAGAGGCGTCGGTCATGGCGTCGTCCTTCACGGGCATCGGGCATGCAGGGAATACGAAGACCGACCGTTTACCATTCTCGGACCCGGATTGCATGCGCTACGGATCCCTCCCGCCCCGGACCCCGGGCCTTGATTGAACGCCTTCCCGGATGACCAATGTCCTGACCGCGAAGCATATGCTCCCGCCGGCCTTGAAGGCGGCCACGACCTCGCAACCATCGTGCCGCCCGCACCCGCCGCTGTCTTGCAGGTGTTATCCGCCGAGATAGGCACGGCGAACGTGCGCGTTCTCGCGCAGGTCGGTTGCCGGGCCTTCCAGCGCCACGGTCCCGGTTTCCAGCACATAGGCATATCGCGCCAGCCGCAATGCCATTTCCGCGTTCTGCTCGACCAGCACGACCGGGATGCCGCGCCCCGAGATGTCGGTGACAATCCGCGTGATTTCCTGGACCATCACCGGTGACAGGCCCATCGACGGCTCGTCCAGCAACAGCACCCGGGGGTCGCTCATTAGCGCCCGGCCGATCGCCAACATCTGCTGTTCTCCGCCGGACATGGACCGCGCCGATTGCCGACGCCGCTCGGCGAGGCGCGGAAAGTGGTCGAAGACCCCAGCCAGCGACACCCGAACGGCGGCTTTGTCCGTGCGCAGGAAGGCGCCCGTGTGCAGGTTTTCCTCGACTGTCAGATCCGGAAATACCCGCCGGCCCTCCGGCACGTGCGCGATGCCCCGGCGCACGATCTCCTCGGGCGCCAGTCCGTCAATCCGTGCATCGTCAAAGCGGATTTCACCCCGGGTCAGCGGTTCCAGTCCGGAAATGGCGCGCAGGGTAGTCGTCTTGCCGGCACCGTTAGCGCCAATGATGGTCACGATACCGCCTGCAGGTACCATCATTGATACGCCCTTGAGCGCCGCGGTCTTCTGATAGAGTACCTCGACATCCCGGATTTCAAGAAGCATGGCCGGCGCCGTCGATCGAACCGAGATACGCTTCGATCACCGCCGGATCGTTGCGCACCGTTTCCGGCGCGCCCTCGACCAGCAAGGCGCCGAAATTCATCACCGTGATGATGTCGCAGAGATTCATCACTGCCTGCATGTCGTGCTCGACCAGCATGATGGTAACACCGCGGTCGCGGATGCGCCGGACCAGCGCCATCATGCGCCGGGTCTCCTCGGGATTCATTCCGGTGAAAGGCTCGTCGAGCAGCAGTACCCTCGGTTCAGCCGCGAGCGCGACCGCCATGCCGAGCATTCGCTGGTGGCCGTGCGGCAGGTTAGACACCGGCTCACCAGCCAGTTCCTGTAGTCCGAAAAAGGCCAGCGTTTCCAGAGCCTTTGCATCTGCTTCCCGCTCGGACAACCGGTCCGTGCCGATCAGGCGGCTGACGAAACCGGCCCGGGCACCGAGATGGCGCCCGACCCGGACATTGTCGAGGACCGAAAATTCCTGAAACAGGGTCGAGCCCTGGAACGTGCGTACCAGCCCCATCGCGGCGAGTGCGCTGGTCTTGCGGCCCGAGACGTCGAGGCCGCGAAAGAGCACCTGCCCGGCGGTTGGTGCGTAGAAACCGCTGATCACGTTGAATGTCGTCGTCTTTCCCGCACCGTTCGGCCCGATCAGGCCGTGGATTGCGCCCTCGTGGACCGAAAAACTGAAATCGTTGACTGCCACCAGGCCACCGAACCGGCGAGTAAGCCCGCGGGCTTCCAGAATCGGCCGTTCTCCGGACGGATTCATGCCAGCTCTCCTCCGCCTGCAGCCGGTCCGCTGCGCCAAAGCCGCCATCGGGCCCGCAGCCGGGGTCCGAGGCTTTCGAGCCCGTTCGGAAGGTAGAGGACGGAAAGGATCAGGATGGCGCCGTAGATCAGGGGACGCGCCGTATCCAGGCCCAGGGCACGCAGGACGATCTCGTTGATGACCGTGAGCACGACAACGCCGAGAATCGGGCCGTGCAAGGTGGTGGTGCCGCCGACAACTGCCCAGACCAGGACATAGACCATCTGGTCGACGCTGAAACGGGTTGGATTCACCGCGCCAACATAATGAGCGTACAGCCCGCCGGCGATCCCGGCGAAAAAGGAGGCGATGACGAAGGCGAGGGTGCGGTAGCGGAACGTGTCCACGCCCACTGACTCGGCAAGCCGGTCCTGCCAATGGATCGCGTGGAAGGTCAGCCCGATGCGCGACCGTTCAACGCGGTAGAGGACAAACAGCGAGGCCGAGACGATCACCAACGACAGGAAGTAGTAGTTGACCGGCTCGTAGAAATCGATCGAAAGAAAGCCGGTTTCGATGTTGGGAAAGGGATCGATGCGCTTCAGACCCTTGGGACCACCGAAAGGATCGGTGAAGCGTTTCCAGATCAGCCGGATGATCTCGCCGGCTGCGAACGAGCCGATCAGGAAATAGAAGCCCTTCATCCGGAACAACGGGAAGCTCAGAAGCGCCGCGATGGCCGCCGCCATGCAGCCCCCAAGGAGCATGGAGAGCGGTACCGGAACGCCGAACTGCTTAGCCAGCAGCGCACTGGCATAGGCTCCGACTCCCATGATGACAACATGGCCGAGCGACCATTCGCCGGTCAGCGTCAACAGCCGGTAGCTGCAAACCAGGAGGACGTTGATGACGAGGAGGACCGCGATTTCCTGCTGCGAGTAGCTCAGCAGGTACGGCAGGGCCGCCAGTATCGCGAACAGAAAGACCAGCCGCAGTCGCCACACGGCCCGCCGGATCGAACCGGCGGGGCCCGCAGTCGGCATGGTGTTCGTCGGTTCAGGCACGTTCCCTCGCCCCGAACAGACCGGTCGGCCGGGTCACAAGCACGGCGAGCATGAGGGCCAGCCCGACGATGTTGGCGATCACCCCGTCAAAGAACGTGGTTACGAAGGTGTGGACGAAGGCATAGATAACCGCCGCGATGACCGCGCCTTCAAGACTGCCCACACCGCCGACGATGATGATGATGAATGCCGTGACGATGATCGAGTGGCCGATATAGGGTGTCGGGCTGACCAGAGGCGCCGTCAGGGCGCCGGCTACGCCCGCCAGCGCGGCGCCGATGAACATGGCGACGCGTGCCGTCTGGTTCATCGAGATGCCTTGGAGGGAGGCAGCTTCGGCGTCCTGGGCGCAGGCACGCAAGGCCCGGCCGAATTTCGAGCGCTTGAGGAAAACCCAAAGAGCGGCGAGCAACAGGATGGCGGCGACGACCACAAACAGCCGCTGATATGTCAGGACGGCGCCGAACATCTCGATCTTGCCCTGGGTCGAAGGCGGCACATGGCCCATGCGCCGGCCGAAGCCGAACACAGCCAGAGTTTGTAGGATCAGAAGGAACCCGATGGAGGCAATGAGGCCTCCCAACGGATTGTCGCGCAGCGGGCGGAACATCGTTCGTTCCATGATGACGCCGACAAAGCCAACAAAGACAAGGCCGGCGGCGACCGCGAGCAGGAACGGGAAGGTCTCCTGAGCGTACAGGAATACCACGCAATAGGCGCCCAGCATGTACAGTTCGCCGTGGGCGAAGTTGATGACGCCCATGACGCCGAAGATCATCACCAGCCCGACCGCGATCAGCGCCATGTAACTGGCGGCATAGGTCGCGTTGACGGCGGTCTGCCACAGCAGGTCCATCAGATCAGCGTGCCTCGACGGCTGGGCGCACAAACGCTGCCGGGACCGGGCAGTGCCCGATCCCGGCAGCCTCTAGTAGCACTGCAAGCCATGCGGCACGCGGAGCCTCAGCCGCGTTGGTTCCACATCTGGTCCAGGGCCGTCATGTGCTTGATCATCAGGTCCTTGTGCTTGTCCCACCAGGCGGGAATGGACCTGAACTCCTTGATCGTGGCCTTGCCGCCTTCGATGACCACGACCGGCCAGTCGCCGACCAGGGCGTTGTCGATGCCGAACAGTTCCGTGCCCCACCAGTCCGCCGTTCCGAAAGCATGCTTGCCCGTGCCGCCAGCCTTCATCGCCTCCAGGACGGCCGCCGGTTCGGCGCTGCCCGCCCGACTGGCGGCGTCCGCCCACAAGTCCATGATCGAGGCGTATTCCCAGGACACGGCGCCCCATTGCGAGGCGCCGTAACGCTTGGCGTATTCGGTGTAGAACTCGTTCGGATTGACGAAGTTCACTCCCTCGCTGTTCAGTGCCGGGTCGTCGAAGTCCGGGAACTGGAAGATGAAGCCCTCCATGAACTCTGCCGACGTCTTCTCGATGATGTTCTGGTAGAAGTCGGCGGTACAGGAAATGATCTGCCCCTTGTAACCCTGCTGGAACGCCTGTTCGCACAACGGGTGGACATAGTCGGCGTAGCAGGTATCCAGACAGAGGATGTCCGGGTTCCCGGCCAGCAGCTTGGTCATGACCGGCGCGAAATCGGTTGTCGTCGGGTCGAAGAACAGGGGGTCGTCGATCATCTCAATCCCTGCCGCCTCGAACGCTGCCAGGTAGGTCGCCACCGACGGCTTGCCCAGGGAGTCGTCCTGTGCGCACATGACGGCGGTCTTCAGGTCAGGTTTGTTCTCCGCCAGCCACTCGACGCCGGTCACGTTGTAGATGGGATGCACCTCGCAAGGCGCCACAAGGGTGGTACTGTCAGGCGACAGGTCGCTCGGCAGCAGCGTCGAGAACAGCATACCCTCGCGTTCGGCGATTTTCTCCACACCGGGCCAGGTGTCGCCGCCCAGCATCATGATGAACTTGACGCCGTCCTCCTTGATGAGCTTGGTGGCGCCGGCTTTTGCCTTGGCGGCGTCGTACTCGTTGTCGTAGCCGACGAATTCGATGTTGTACGACTTTCCGCCGACATTGACGCCGCCCTTGGCGTTGACCCAATCCGCCCAGATCAGGCAGCCGTCCAGACCGGGCTTGCCCCAGGCCGACACCGGGCCCGTGAGCGGGGCCAGGAATCCGATCTTGATGGTGTCGCTGTCGGCGAAGGCAACACGCGACAGGCCGCCGCCCATCGCCGCCAGCGCCGTCCCCGACGCCGCGGTGGTTCCCAGAAACTTCCGCCTGCTGATTTTCTTGTCGAGTGACTTGCGCAACATGCGTTCCTCCCTGATTTGATACGCCTGCGCCTGCGCCTGTTGCCCGGCGGCGTCGCCAAGGGGCTGAACGGCAACCCGAAAACACGCCGTCAAGTCTGCGCAATCGACCGTAACCGGGTGCCGATCCGCCGGCACCATGACCAATTTTGACCATTTCGCACGGCAGATCAACCGAGTTTGCACGATTGCGGTCAATCCCGTACAGTATGGCCAATTGGGGGCTGGATGCAAGCGGGATATGCGGTAATGTTGCTATTGTGCTTGATGCCACCCGATCCCGGCGAGCCGAGTCACTGCCAGGAATCGAAGCCATATGGGCATAGGGCGGCGCATAGTGGTTTTGATTGGTACGGATTGGTTATGGCTGCCGAGGCGAAGTTTTGAAACCGCGCGGGCGATTCCGATCAGACCGGATCGCCGGCCAGGACAGTGAGTAAAGTCATGGGCAAACGGGTTGGTGTGATCGGTGCGGGGCCGTCCGGTCTCGCCCAGTTGAGGGCGTTCCAGTCGGCGAAGGCCGGCGGCGCGGACGTTCCGGAAATTGTCTGCTACGAGAAACAGGCGGACTGGGGTGGTTTGTGGAACTACACGTGGCGCACCGGGCTGGATGAATACGGCGAACCGGTCCATTGCTCGATGTACCGGTATTTGTGGTCGAATGGCCCCAAGGAAGGGCTGGAGTTCGCGGACTACACCTTCGAGGAACATTTCGGGAAGCAGATCGCCTCCTATCCGCCGCGCGAAGTGCTGTTCGATTACATCGAGGGCCGGGTTAAAAGGGCGGACGTGCGCGATGCGATCCGCTTCCGGACGATTGTCCGGCGGGTCGACTATGACGACGCAACGGGCCTGTTCACCGTCGCTGCTCACAATCTCGTGACCGACGAAGAGACCATCGAGAGCTTCGACCATGTCGTCGTCGCGACTGGTCATTTCTCGACCCCGAACGTGCCGCATTTCGACGGCCTGGACCGGTTCAACGGCCGCGTGCTGCACGCCCACGATTTCCGAGACGCCGTTGAGTTCAAGGACAGGGACATCCTGATCATCGGCACCAGCTATTCGGCCGAGGACATCGGCTCCCAGTGCTGGAAGTATGGCTGCAGGTCCGTCACGGTCAGCCACCGCACTGCGGCCATGGGCTATGACTGGCCGGACAACTGGAGAGAGGTGCCGCTCTTGCAGAAGGTCGAGGGCAACACCTGCACCTTCAAGGACGGCTCAACGGCCGATGTCGATGCCATCATCCTGTGCACGGGCTATCTGCACCACTTCCCGTTCATGGCACCGGAACTCCGCCTTCAGTCCGCCAACCGGCTTGCGGTGGCCGACCTCTACAAGGGCGTCGTGTGGGTGGACAATCCGAAGCTGTTCTATCTCGGCATGCAGGACCAGTGGTACACCTTCAACATGTTCGACGCTCAGGCCTGGTATGTGCGGGACATCATCATGGGGCGGATCGAGGTGCCGGTCCGGGACGACCGGGCTGCCGACGTCGCGGACCGGGAGTCCAGGGAAGACGCCCTCGAAGACGACTACGCCGCGATCCGCTATCAGGGTGACTACGTCAGGGAGCTGAGCGCCGAGACCGACTATCCGAGCTTCGATGTGGACGGCGCGAACGACGCCTTCTTCCAGTGGAAGAAGCACAAGAAGCAGAACATCATGACATTCCGGGACAACGCGTACAGGTCGGTAATGACCGGTACGATGGCTCCGACCCATCATACTGCCTGGGTCGATGCCATGGACGATTCGATGGAGAGCTATCTCCGGAACGATTGACGCTGTCTGAACGTCCGAACATGGCCGACGTGGCGACGGAGTGGGAGTGGGATGCCCTCTCGATGGCGGCGCTCGGCGCTTACCGTGCGGCGCGGAGCGAGGAGGCGGTTCACCTGTGGTGGCGGGCGGGTGCTTTGGCGCAGGGCTTTCCGCACGGGGATCCGCGCCGGGCCGCCAGCGAGAACAACAGCGCGCTCGCTCTCCTGATCGATCAGGATCACGACGCCGCGGTCCCCGCCCTGACGTCCGCGCTTGCCTCGTGGGAGGCCGCGCTGAGGTGGACGCAAAGCATGGCGGTCAGCGCCATGCCCCGCAGTTCGCTTTTTCACCAGCGTATGGAACAGCGCCATGTCGCGGCCTATGGCGATGTCCGGCGTGCAAGGCACCGCGAATTCCTGAGCGGTGCGGCGGCGCTGACCCGCTTCAACCTCGCGATTTCCCGGCTTTTCCTGGACGACGACGAAAATGCCGATGTCCTGCTCACGGCCGCGCTCGCCGAACGGGAGCAGGCGTTCGGGCCGAACAACACGGAAGTCATTGAAATCGCGCGGGTGCTGTCTGGCCGGGCCGATGCCGCCGGGGACGATGCCCGGATGGCCCTGTACGACGCCAGGATCCAGGCCGCTGCCGGGAATCGCGCGCGCGACGTGCTCGACATCTGGCGCCAGGAACAGCCCGTGGAAATGACCGACACCCGCCGGCTCTTGTCCGCAGGCTATCTCACGACAATTGTTCACGAACGGGATTTTTTGTAGCGGAGCCCAGCCGATTTTGGCGACCTCAACGACTGTCGCGGCCAGAGTGCGCGCCCCGTCCGCGTCAGGACGGAAAAACGGTGCGACGCGAGGTCTCGGCAATCGATGCCACGACGCGGCCTGACGCCTGTTTCGACCGCCAGCCAACCCGAAGATCATGAGGCACGTGGCCTCGGCGCTCTCGTCCGCAACCCGGCCGGCCGGTCTCGCGCGGGCCCGGAGACCGGTCCGCCGCGCCCGTGCAGGGCGATCCTCCAGGTGGGAAACCTCGCAAACCGGGCCATCCGAGGGTCTCCGACTCCGGGCTTCCGCCACTGCCGCGGTGCCGGTCTGCCTCGCGTGCCGTTCGGGCTCTCCGGCCGGTCATGCAGGCCATCAGGCGTCGCGGAACCAGAGCATTCCTGCAAGTCGGGGGTGCCCGGCCGCATCGCTCACCTTTCTGCCCCCCCCTGCGGCGGCAGGTGCCCGTGCGCAACGCAGCGTTCAGTGCCCGGTTGCCTGCGTTCCGCATGGACGAAGACGTCCGGAGCCCGCAAACGCCGCAATGGACTTCGCGGACAGTGTAGCGCTACCATGATTTTGCGTGCGCACAGCGCAACGAGGGCGAAACCGTAAATCGGGAGGGCAGGACGATGACATGGCACATGCGAGTGGCGGCGATCGGTATCGTTTCGGCCCTGACGGTCTCATCCACCAGCTGGGCGGCCGATCCCGATTCCTGCAAGTCTGTCCGGTTTTCGGACGTCGGATGGACTGACATCACTTCCACCACCGCAGCCACCTCGGTGGTGTTGACGGGCCTCGGTTACGAACCGAGCGCGAACGTGTTCTCGGTGCCGGTGACCTACCAGGGACTCAAGAACGGCGACATCGATGTGTTCCTCGGCAACTGGATGCCGACGATGGAGGCGGATATAGCGCCCTATCGCGAGGATGGCTCGGTCGAGACCGTGGGCATGAACCTGACCGGTGCCAAGTACACGCTTGCCGTCAACAAGGCAGCGGCGGACGGCGGTATCGCGAACTTCGGCGACATCGCCGGGCACCGCGACAAGCTGGACGGCAAGATCTACGGCATCGAACCCGGAAATGACGGCAACCGGCTGATCCAGAGCATGATCGACCAGGATGCCTTCGGGCTGAAGGGCTTCGAGGTGGTCGAGTCCAGCGAGCAGGGCATGCTGGCCCAGGTCGTCCGGGCAAACCGTCGGGATGAATGGATCGTGTTCCTGGGCTGGGAACCGCACCCGATGAACTCCAACTTCGAGCTAACCTATCTCGATGGCGGCGATGACTGGTTCGGGCCGAATTTCGGCGGTGCCGAGGTGTTTACCAATGTCCGGCGCGGCTACACCGGGGAATGTCCCAATGTCGGCAGGCTGCTGGCCAATCTCGAATTCACGCTGGCGATGGAAAACGAGATCATGACCGCGATCCTCGATGAGAAGGAGGAGCCGGACAAGGCAGCGACCGCATGGCTCAAGGCCAATCCGGAGATCCTGACCGGCTGGCTCGACGGTGTCACCACCATGGACGGCGGTGACGGCCAGGCCGCTGTCAGGGCGCATCTGGGGCTCTAGTCGTACTCCGGTCCCGGCGGTTCGGATTGCCTGGGGACGGTCTTGGACTGGCTGACGGATCACAAGATCCCGCTGGGCAAGTGGATCGAGTCCTTTGTCAACCTGCTGCTGGACCACGTCGCCTGGTTCTTTGACTTTCTCTCCGAGCTCCTTGCATTCCCGATAGAGGGACTGACCACGCTGGCGCTCGCCCTCCCGCCGCTGCTGCTGGTGGCGGCCGTCGCCGCGTTCGCCTTCTGGCTTCACCGGTCCTGGAAGCTGGCCCTTGCGGTCCTGCTCACCTTGCTGCTGGTCATCAACCTCGGCTACTGGGAGACCACGGTCCAGACGCTGGTGCTGATCCTCTTTTCCACCGCGGTCTGCATCGTCGTGGGTGTCCCTGTCGGCATTGCGGCGGCGCACCGGCCGTGGCTGTACAACGCCATCCGGCCGATACTGGACCTCATGCAGACCATTCCGACCTTCGTCTATCTGATCCCGACCATGATCATGTTCGGGCTGGGTGTGGTGCCGGGGCTCATCTCGACGGTGGTGTTCGCCATCCCGGCCCCGATCCGGCTCACCCATCTCGGCATTTCCAGCGTGCCGCAGCCGCTGCTCGAGGCCGGGGAGGCCTTCGGGGCAACGCGCCGCCAGCTGCTGTGGAAGGTGGAGCTGCCGCATGCCATGCCGACCATCATGGCGGGTGTGACCCAGTGCATCATGTTGAGCCTCTCCATGGTAGTCATTGCCGCGATGGTGGGTGCCCCGGGACTCGGCGTGCCGGTACTGCGCGCGCTCAACACGGTCAACATCGCCAAAGGCTTCGAGGCCGGGCTTGCCATCGTGATCGTCGCCATCCTGCTGGACCGGATATGCAAGCAGCCCGGCGGGGGCCGGGACAGGGGCTGAACCATTCACACCATCGAGCTCAGGGACGTGGACATCCTGTTCGGCGGCGACGCCCGTGCCGCGCTGGACCTGCTTGACCGGGGCGCGGACCGGCAGGAAATCCACGATGCCACGGGCGTGGTCGTGGGCGTGGCCGGTGCCTCGCTTGCCGTGCGGCGCGGCGAGGTCTGCGTGTTGATGGGCCTTTCGGGTTCGGGCAAGTCGACGCTGCTCCGCGCCGTCAACGGGCTCTGCCCGGTGACGCGCGGCCAGGTGCTCGTGCAGGATGGCGGGTCCACGCTCGATATCGCCGGCTGCGATGCCGCGATGCTCCGGCACATGCGCATGGAGCGCATCGCCATGGTGTTCCAGCAATTCGCGCTGCTGCCATGGCGCACGGTCCAGGAGAACGTCAGCTTCGGCCTCGAACTGCGGGGAATGAACCGCGCCGAACGCGATACAGTGGTGGAAGAAAAGCTGAAGCTGGTCGGTCTCGACCGCTGGCGCGAGCACTTCGTCCATGAGCTTTCGGGCGGCATGCAACAGCGCGTTGGCCTCGCCCGTGCGCTTGCGACCGACTCCGATATCCTGCTCATGGACGAGCCGTTCTCCGCCCTCGATCCCCTGATCCGTGAACACCTGCAGGACGAACTGCTCGGCCTCCAGCGCCGTCTCGGCAAGACGATCCTGTTCGTCAGCCACGACCTCAACGAGGCGCTCAAGCTCGGCCAGCACATCGCCATCATGGAGGCCGGCCGGATCGTGCAGTTCGGTGAGCCGGAGGAAATCCTGCTGAACCCGGCGAACGCCTACGTCTCCGAGTTCATTGCGCACATGGACGCGCTCAACGTGCTGCGATGCCGCTCGCTGATGACCCCCGTGGAGGATATCCGGCGCGAGGGAGATGCCCTGCTGCTCGACCTATCCGGGCGGAACCGCATCGCGCTCGGAGCGGATGGTGCGCCTCTGGAGGCGACGGTCGAGCCCGGCCCGGCCCGGATTTGGCACTACAATCCGGAGATGGACCTCGCCGCGCTTGCCACCGGCGAGATCTGCGCGGCACCGGCCGAACTGGGCATGCGCGTGGCCATCGAGATCCGGCACCGTACCGGACGACCGGTGCTGATGGTCGAAGAGGGACGTCTCATCGGCGTCATCAGTGACGAGGAAATCTACCGGGGCCTCCTGAGCCAGCGGAGCCATGCCCCGTCCGTGACCTGACGCTGAAGACGTCCGCAAGGCGCCACCCGGGGAACCTGGGCTCCCCGGGTAGGACACGATCGTGCAGGTAGAGCCCGACGCCTGCCGCCTGGTTCTCCATGTTCACCGTGTACACCCCGGAGCCGCTTCTGCCACCCGGTATGCGCCCCGGGGTCTTGTTTGGATGGAGCCGCCCATCACGCCGGCCTTTGCTCTCCAGCCGTCCAACCCTTGCTATAGCCGCGCTTCGAGGCCGTTCTTCGGGCCTTGTCGATGTCATCCTCCACCTTGCGGAAATCAGGCTCCAGCTTCTTCAATCGTTCCGTCAGGCCGCTGAGGTCGTACTGGTTCGTCAGCTTGCCGCCGTTGTGGGGCACGTCGCTCGACCCGTTCGACAAGCCCGGCTGTCTCGGGATCGGCGATATGACGCAGGACCTGTCGACGACCGAGGCCCAACCGATCCGCCAGCACCCTTTTTCGGGGAAAGGGTTTGCGCTCGCAATCCCATCAGAAATCAGCGAGTTGCTTCAGTACCGTGAGTCGCGTCGGGTTGAGGCCGGCTGGTTATGCGCCGGCCTGCGGCCTCGAAGGAGACCCAAGTTGCCGGACTTCTTGTCTTGCGCGCGCAACGACTTTCCGGCATGGGCAGGGCGTGCCTGTCGTTCACATCCGAAATGGAGTCAACACATCATGAAGCTCTACCAGTCGATCGGGCCGAACCCGCACGTTGTGCGCATGTTTATGGCCGAGAAGAACATGGATATCCCGATGGAGACAGTTGACCTGATGGGCGGCGAGAACCGGCGTGAGGCGTACCTGGCGGTCAACCCACGCGGGCAGAGTCCGGCCCTGGTGACCGACAGTGGCCTGGTCGTTACGGAGATCACTGCCATCTGTGAGTATCTTGAGGATATCCATCCGGCCCCGGCCCTGATCGGCACTACGCCGGACGAACGCGGCGAAACCCGGATGTGGACCAGGCGCATTGACCTCTCGTTCTGCGAGCCGGCGGCGAACGGCTTTCGGTTTTCCGACGGGCTCAAGATGTTCGAATCCCGCATCCGGTGCGTGCCCGAAGCGGCCGACGGACTGAAGGCGGTGGCACAGGACGGCCTGGCCTGGCTCGACGGACAGATGCAGGGCAAGACCTGGGTGTGCGGCGACAGGTTCACCCTCGCCGACATCATGCTCTACTGCTTCCTTCACTTCGCCGCCCGGGTCGGTCAGCCGATCAATGAGGCGCACACCAATATCGCCGGCTTCTACGAACGCGCCGGTGCCCGCCCGACCGCCGGCGCCTGAGCGTCGAGCCAGGCGGCGATCGCCTGTGCGATCTCGCCAGGAGAATCCTCCTGGATGAAGTGACTGCCCGCGACGGTCACCTCGGTCTGGTTCGGCCAGCTCCGGCAGAACTCACGCTGGGCGCCGACCAGGATCGCGCCCGGCTCGGCGTTGATGAACAGCTTGGGCAGTGGTGACGTCGAGAGCCAGTCCGCGTAGTCGCGCACGATCGCGGTCACGTCGCCCGGCGTGCCGTCGATCGGGATCTGCCGCGGCCAGGTCAGCGTCGGTCTGCGGTCCTCTCCCGGCTCGGCGAAGGGCCGGCGGTACTCGTCCATCTCCTCGTCAGTCAGCTGGCGCATGATCGAACCCGGCAGCACCCGCTCGACGAACAGGTTCTTCCCGAGGATCATTTCCTCACCGGCTGGCGACCGGAACCCCTCGAATACCCGTCGCGCCTGCGGATTCCATTCGTCCCAGGTCAGGGGACGTACGATCGCCTCCATGTAAACGATGCCCCGCATCCGGTCCGGATGCCGCCGTGCCCAGTCGAAGCCCAGCGCCGACCCCCAATCGTGCACCACGAAGGTGACATCGCTGCTCACCTCCAGGGCATCGAGCAGACCGTCCAGATAGTGGCGGTGCTCGACGAACCGGTACCTGTCCGGACCCGGGTGTGCGAGCTTGGCGGAATCACCCATGCCGATCAGGTCCGGTGCCAGGCACCGGCCGTGTCCGGTGAGCACCGGCATTATGTTCCGCCACAACCATGAAGAGGTCGGGTTGCCGTGCAGAAAAACGATCGGAGCCCCGGCTCCAGCCTCGACCCAGGCCATGCCGTACCCGTCGATCTCGGTGTGGTGCTTCCGAAGCCGTTCCATGCCGTCATTCTCCCCGGAACGTCGGCCGTCGCTTGGCAAGGAAGGCATCAAGCCCCTCGCGACCGTCCGCGGTGGCGGCCATTGCACCGATATGGCGCGATTCCTCTTCGAGCTGGACCTCAAGCGCCTGCTCGAAGCTGCGTCCGAGCAGGCGCTTCACCGCACCATATGCGCGGGTCGGTCCGGCGGCGATGCTTTGCGCCAGCGTCTCGGCCTCGTCGGCAAGAGCGTCGTCATCGACCACTCGGGTGATCAATCCCCAGTCGAGCGCCTCCCCTGCGTCGAGCACCCGGTTGGTCAGGATCAGTTCCTGGGCCCTCCTGAGCCCGACCAGGCGAGGCAGGAAGTACGAAGAACTGGCATCCGGCGACAGGCCGGCCCGGGTATAGGCCATGGTAAACCGGGCCGACCGGGCGGCAAGCACGATGTCGCCGAACAACGTCATGCTGAAGCCACCGCCGGCAGCCATGCCATTGACCGCGATGATCAGCGGCGCATCCATGTGCCGAAGCCGCTGGATCCCCTGGTGCACCAGGGCGGTGAGCTCGATCAGCCGATACTCGATCTGCTCGGTCTGGCCTGCGAAGTACTTGAGGTCACCGCCGAACCCGAACATGTCGCCGGTGGCGGTAAGAAGGCAGCATCGCACCCCGGGGTCGGTGCTTGTTCTCAGTGCCGCTTCCATGAACTCCAGCGCAAAGGTCCGGTTGATCGCATGACCGGTCTCGGGGCGGTCGAGCACGATGCGGGCGATGCCGTCGGCGCGGTCGAACTTGATGGTCTCGAACTCCATGGGTCAGGTCACTCCGTGTTGCTGCAGGGATGAACCGTCAGTCGAGTGGTCGGGTAGCCTCACCGAGCCAGCGGCTCACCTCGGGCTCGAGGTCCGGCGAGAGGGTGTCGCGGACCCGAGCGTGGTACTGATTGATCCAGTCGATCTCGTGCGCGGCGAGCAGGTCGGTCGTGATCATCGAGCGGTCGAACGGGGCAAGGGTTATGGTCTCGAAGCCCAGCATGTTTCGCTCACCGCCCTCCGGCTGTTCCTCGCGGACCACCAGCAGGTTTTCCAGGCGGATACCGTACTCGCCCTCGCGATAGTACCCCGGTTCGTTGGACACGATCATGCCCGGCTCGAGTCCGACCGTGCCGGAGCGCCCGGAAATCGACTGCGGGCCCTCGTGGACACCGAGATAGGATCCGACCCCGTGACCGGTGCCGTGATCGAAGTCGATGCCCGCCTGCCACAGTGGCGCCCTTGCCACTGCGTCGAGCCGGTCCCCGGTTGTCCCCTCGGGGAACCGCATGGTGGCGAGCGCGATGTGCGCCTTGAGGACCCGGGTGAACCGGTCGCGGGCCTGTGCGCCGGGATCGCCGACGGCGATGGTGCGGGTGATATCGGTGGTTCCGTCCCGGTACTGTGCGCCCGAATCCACCAGGTAGAGGTCACCCGGGCGAATGGTCCGGTTGGTCTGTGGAGTGACCCGGTAGTGGACGATGGCACCGTTCGGCCCCGCCGCCGATATCGTGTCGAAACTGAGGCCGGCGAACAGCTCCTGCTCGGCGCGGAACGCGCGCAGCCGGTCCGCTGCTCCCTGCTCATCGAGCCGGCCCGAGGGAGCTTCGCTCGCAAACCAGCACAGGAACCGCACGAAGGCCGTTCCGTCACGTCGGTGTGCCGCCCGTGCTCCCTTGATCTCGATCGTGTTCTTGCGCGCGCGTGGCAGCACCACCGGGTCGGGGCCGGTCACCACCGTACCGCCCGACGCAGTGACATGGTTCGCGATCCAGACCGGGCTCGAGGCCGGGTCGAGCCGCAGCCGTGCGCCACGGGAGGCGCGGTGCGCGAGTGCCGCGGCAAGGCCAGACGGTGGATGGATCGACACGGCGTTTCCCAGATGGGCCCGGGTCGCGTCGGTGATCTTGCGACGGTCGACGAACAGCTCGACGGTACCGGCCCGGTCGAGGATTGCGAACGACAGGCAGAGCGGAGTGCTCGGGACGTCACGCCCCCGGATGTTGAGCAACCACGCGATGGACTCGGGCGAGGTCAGTACCGTCGCGTCGTGACCCTCGGCAGCGAGGATGTCGGCGATGGCCTCGCGCTTGCCGGCGGATGACTGCCCGGCATGCTGTTCCGGATGCGGAACCGCGGGCGAGAGCGGGGCAGCCGGCCGGTGCTCCCACAGCCGGTCGATCGGGTTGGCCTCGAGGGCAACGGGAGTGCCGCCGGCCCGTTCCACCGCCGCTTCCAGGGTACGGGCGGACTGGATGCTGTGCAGCCACGGGTCGTACCCGATCCGGTGACCCTGCCGTACGTGTTCGCTGATCCAGTCCGCGAGCGGCTCACGGGTGACGTGCCGCACCTCCCACACCGAAGTATCGACCTGTTGGGCGACCTGGATCGTGTAGCGTCCGTCAGTGAGAATCGCGGCGCGGTCCTGCAGCACTGCCACCACCGCCGCCGACCCGGTGAATCCGCTCAGCCATGCCACGCGTTCGGACCGGTGGGGCAGGAACTCGCCCTGGTGCTCGTCGGCCCGTGGCAGCACGAGGCCGTCGAGCCCCTGGGTGCGCAGTGCGCGACGCAGCCGGGAAAGCCGTTCGGTCCCTGCGAGAGACGATGTCGGTGTACGCGAGGCCCGGTGGGCACGCAGTGCAAGCAGTCCCTGTCTCAACCCGGCGTCGGACGGAGAGCCCAGCATCTCGAGCCAGCTTTCATCGTCATTCTCGAGCGGCGTGGCATTCACACCGTCAAGGATTTCCAGCAGCCCGTCAGGCGAAATCTCGTGGCCACGGCTGCCGAGTTCGCGGGCGAGAGCGGTGGCGGATTCGAAACTGCCGTTGTCGAGGGAACCGCTCATGGTGATTGCGTGTCCCGGTCAGGTCAGGTGTTCCCGGACGATAGGGCCACGACGGAGAGCCGGCAAGATGGCCGAACAACAGCACGGCATTCATGCGTCCGGTGCAACCCCGCCCTGCGTCGGGGGCAGGAAAGCACGTGCGGAGCAGGTGTATACGGCGGCGGATGCGCCAGAAACTCCGGGCCGCCATGCCGATCGTGCAGTGCAGCCGTGCAGATTCTCGTCTGGTGCAAAGACGGCATACTCACCAAATTTGGATTGCTCACATGAACAGCTTGGCTCGTCGGGAACCTGCCCGTCGGGTACTGGAGGCCTGAAATGAAAATGATCGATGCCACCGCCGCTCTGCACGCTTCGGGTCAGCCGGCAAACACGCCGATCGCCCGGTTTCCGTTTCCTGATCACACGCAGGTCGAGCGCCTGCTCGCCGCAGGCCGCGCCGCCCGCAGCGCCTACATGGTTACGCTGGTCGAAAGGGCATTTCGCGCGTTCGGGCACGGCATCACCGGTGCCCTGCGGATGGTTCGGCGCTGGCAGGTTGCGATGAAGACCCGTGCTGCACTCGAGCGCCTGAGCGACTATCAGCTCCGCGACATCGGCCTGACACGTCATGATGTCGACGTGCTTGTCGGCCACATCCTTGCCGGCCGTGTCATCGGGGCCGAATCATCCGAGGCGAGCGGTCCCGCCATTGTGCTTCCGGTCAACCGCAACGTCTCCCAGGGGCGGACGCGCCGGGTTGCATGAGAGTTCCTCCCCCTCTGCAGCCCTGCACGTGACGGCCGGCGGTTCCGACCCCGCCGGCCGTCCAATCCGGAAGCGACCCTCCGTCGCGTGTCCGCTTCAGCACCAGCGTGCACCAGTCGCCGATCAGTATCTGCCGAACCTGTCTGAACCCGTGGCAACGGTATGCCGCACGCACCCCGCGGGCCTGGCTCGCGAGCACGCCTGAAAGCACGATGTGTCCTGCACCGCGAATCCGGCGCGCCGCATCCGGGGCCAGTGCGACCAGTGGTTCTGCGAGAATGTTCGCCGTCACGAGGTCAGCGGTGATCCTCACACCGGAAAATCCTGTTGCGCTCCGCACCACGATGCGGGAGGCGGCCCGGTTGATTGCCGCGTTGTTGCGGGCGGTTTCGACCGCGGCAGGGTCGCAGTCAAGCGCCAGCACGCAGGCGCGCGGCCACAGTCGTACGGCTGCGATCGCGAGAATTCCTGACCCGCAACCGAGGTCGATGATCCTGCGCGGGCGCACCGACCTTGCGAGCCGGTCAAGTGCGCGCAGACAACCCTCGGTACTGGCATGGGTGCCGGAACCGAAGGCGCGTCCGGCCTCGATCTCGATCGCGAACAGGCCGCAGCGGTCGATGGGCCGGTGGTGAGCACCGTGGACCAGGAACCGGCCGTACCTCAACTTCGGAAAGTGACTTCGGTTGCGCCCGAGCCAGTCGATCCCGTCGAGCCGCTCGTGAACGATCCGGGGGACGGGAATGGCGTACTCGTGCGCCGTGGTCTCGATGGCGCGGACCAGCACTGCCCAGTCCACGAGGCCGGAGACGATCGCCATGACGGTACGGTCCTCGTCCCCGGCAAAGACCGAGACACTGTCCACATGCGGCTCGAGGGTGTCGGCAAATGCCTGCGCCGCCGTGCCGGGTGCGTCAACGGTGATGCTCCAGACCGCGGCAGGGGCGCCGGTCACGGGCGTGAAATGTACTGCGCGACGACCATCTTTCGCCCGGCCTTGTCGAACGCGACCTGGACCTTCTCGCCGTCGACGCTCTCGACCGTGCCCATGCCGAACTTCAGGTGAAACACCCGGTCGCCGGCGGTCCAGGCCTGGCTGCTCGACCCGTCGATCACAACGCCACCACCGGACTGTCTGCGCATGTCGTTCAGCCGGATGGGGTCAACGGGTGCGGGCCGCCGCCGGTACCCCGGCCCGCGCTGTTGACTTGGGGCCACCATGCCGTGACCCGGCCACTGCGTGCGCTGCGTCCTGCCGCGGCGGGTGACGTGGCCGGTCGGCAGTTCATCCAGGAACCGCGACGGATGGCTCGGGCGCCAGCCGCCCTGGGCAAACCGTGCCGCCGCGTGGCTGATCTCGACCGCCTCGCGTGCCCGGGTGAGCGCCACGTAGGCGAGGCGGCGTTCCTCCTCGAGACCCCGCGCGGTTCCGACGGAGCGGGGATGCGGGAACAGGGTTCCCTCCCAACCCGGCAGGAAGACCGCGTCGAATTCGAGACCCTTGGCCGCGTGGATCGTCATCAGGCTGATCCGGTCCTGGGTCTCGTCGTGGGCCGCGTCCATGACCAGGCCGATGTGTTCGAGGAAGGCGTCGAGGGACTCGAACTCGTTGAGCGCATCAACCAGTTCCTTGAGATTCTCGAGCCTGCCCATCGCTTCCGGCGACTTTTCGGCCATCCACATGCCGGTGTAACCCGATTCATCGAGAACCGTTCCCGCCAGCGCAGCCGGAGAGACGGTGGACTCGAGCGACTGCCATCGCTCGAAGTCCTCGAGCAGGGACCGGAGTGCCCTGGTTGCCTGCGGACGCAGGGTCCCCTGGTCCACCACGGCGCGAATCGCTGCCCAGACCGAATGTCCGTCCTCGCGCGCCCGGGCATGCAGCGCCTGGAGCGCGGCGGGTCCGAGCCCACGCTTGGGCCGGTTCAAAATCCGCTCGAGCGCCAGGTCGTCGTGCGGGTGTCGGATCACGCGCAGATAGGCAATGGCGTCACGGATTTCGAGACGTTCGTAGAACCGCGCACCGCCGACAATCCGGTAGGGAAGTCCGGTTCGCAGGAACCACTCCTCGAACGCGCGGGTCTGGAACCCGGCCCTGACCAGGATCGCCATCTGCGCCAGCGGGGTCCCGTCACCGTGCCGCGTGGTGATCCGCTCGGCCAGGGTACGCGCCTCGGCATCGCTGTCGGAGACGCTGTGCACGATGAGCTTCTCGCCCTTGGCCCCGTCGGTCCACAGAGTCTTTCCCAGGCGCTCGCGGTTGTTGGAGATGAGTGAGGAAGCGGCTGCCAGCACGTGCGACGTCGACCGGTAGTTCTGTTCGAGCCGGATGACTGTTGCACCGGGAAAGTCGCTTTCGAAGCGAAGGATGTTCCCGATCTCGGCGCCGCGCCAGTTGTAGATCGACTGATCCTCGTCGCCGACGCAGCACAGGTTGTTCCGCTTCTGGACCAGGAGGCGCAGCCACAGGTACTGGGCAACGTTCGTGTCCTGGTACTCATCGACCAGGACGTGGCTGAAACGGTCCTGATAGTAGCCCAGAACGTCGGGGTTGGCCTTGAATATTTCCAGGCAGTGCAGCAGCAGGTCCCCGAAATCCACGGCGTTGAGCGCCTCGAGCCGCTGCTGGTACTGCGCGTAGATCTCCGGCAATCGCCCTCCCGCCAGACCTTCGGTGCCCTCGTTCGTCACCGCCCCCGGGGTCAGACCCCGGTCCTTCCAGCGCTGGATGGCATGGATCAGGGCTCGGGCCGGCCAGCGTTTCTCGTCAATTTCCTCTGCCGCGAGAATCTGCTTCAGCAGTCTGATCTGGTCGTCGGTGTCGAGAATGATGTAGTTGGGCTGCAGACCGGCGAGCTCGGCGTGCCGGCGCAGGATACGCGAGCCGAGGGCATGGAAGGTGCCGAGCCATATCCCCGGCGGTTCGTCGCCGAGAAGCCGGGTGACCCGGTCGTTCATTTCGCGTGCCGCCCGGTTCGTGAAGGTAACCGCGAGGATCGACCACGGCCGGGCTGCCCCGGTCGCGAGCAGATGGGCAAGCCGGGTGGTGAGAACCCTTGTCTTTCCGGTCCCGGCTCCGGCCAGGACCAGCAGCGGTCCATCCAGCTTTTCGACGGCTTCGCGCTGCGCGGGATTGAGACCGTCAAGGTAGCGGCCCTCCGGCGCGTCTGTGCCGGAGAAGTGTGGATGGTCGGCCATCTGCGTCGTGCCCTCCTTCCCACCGGGAACCGCGGTTGCCGTTCCCCGCCGGTCATCGACGGTGTGTTGCCTGCACGACACAAGTGCGACGCAATTGTCACTTTGCATGGTGCTGCGGAACACCTCGGCCTCGGGAGGATGCATCCTGCCAGACTCCGGATGTAGTGGTCCACAACGCCATGACCACACGACATGTGACCCGGTCACGGGCCAGCGGAGTCGTGACCGGTGGGCCAGCCGTTCGGAGTGACAACTTGCTGTGGGGCGTAACTGCTGATAGTGCACCGGCTCGGGCGTGAAGCCAGGGGGAGTACGATGAGCGGAGTCTGCGTGACGGCTACCGATCGGATCTTCGGTCGTTCCGGCCCGGCGGACGGGTTCTGGACATCAGTCAGCCGATGGATGCGAATGGCGCGTCGCCTGGCTCTGGTTATGGTGCTGCTGCTCCCGGCCTGCACGACGGTACCGTCGGATTCGGCCCTCGACGATGGCGACCCGCTGGAAGGGCTGAACCGGTCGGTGTTCGCCTTCAACGATGCTGTCGACCAGGTGGTCGTGCGGCCGGTGACCTGGGTGTACCGGACCGTCCTGCCGACACCGATTCGCGACGGTATCAGGAATTTCCTGACCTGGCTCAGGAGCCCGCTGCTGTTGGCAAACAACCTGCTTCAGGGTGATGTCGAGCAGGCGGGTGTCACTGTATCCAGGTTCTTCATCAACGGGCTGACCGCCGGCCTTGGCGACCCGGCGAGCGCATTCGGACTGATGCATCGCGACGAGGACTTCGGACAGACGTTGGCCGTGCATGGGGTTGGCGGTGGTCCCTACCTGGTCCTGCCCCTGCTCGGGCTGTCGAACGGACGCGATACCATCGGTATCGTCGTCGAGGCCCTGGTCGACCCGATCGGTCTCCTCGGCCACAGTGAGGTCCGCTATCGGGTCCAGTTGGGTCGCACCGCAATGACGGGCATCGACTTCCGCGACGAGAACTTTGAAACGATCGACGATCTGCGCGAGAATTCGATCGACTTCTACGCAGCTGCCCGATCCATCTATCGTCAGCACCGGGCGGCGGTGATCAGCAATGGCGAGATGCCGGACTCACCTGCGTTTGATCAGGAACCTGCTGACGGGAACGTGCGTTCGAAGCCCAAGGCGTCCGAGTAGTCTTTGGACACACCGGTTTGGTTGCGACTGAGACGGAGACGGCGATGAGGGTGCGGGGACTCCTGCTTGTCATTGTGGTGGTGATGGCGTCCTGGGCATGGCGCAGCGACGTCTCCGCGGCTGAGACCGGCAAGGCGGCGGAGCAGTTCGTGAGCGAACTGTCCAACCGGGCACTGTCCATCGCCGGCGATGCGAGCATGTCGAGGGATGCGCGCCACGAACTCTACGGCCAGATCCTTGATCGTGACTTCGACCTGAAGTGGATATCGCGGTTCGTGCTGGGTCGCTACTGGCGGCGCCTGTCAGAGGCCGACCGGCAGCACTACCAGGTGCTGTTCCGCGACCTGGTGATCCACACCTATGCCCAGCGGTTCACGTCCCACAGTCATTACACGGTCGAGGTCGTTGGCCACGGGTTCAGCAAGCAGGGACATATCCTGGTCGAGACCCGGGCATCTAACGGCGAGATGACGCCGATTTCGCTGGACTGGAGGCTCGTGAACAACGGGGATGGCTTCAAGGTGATCGACCTCGTGATCGCCGGCATCAGTCTCGGGATTACCCAGCGCAACGAGTACGCCTCGGTGATCCGGTCCAACGGTGGCCGAGTGGAGGTGCTGCTGACCGAAATGCAGCGACGGCTCGAGGGACTCGACATCTCCCTGGTCAGCAAGTCATAGCAACCGCGCAGGTCTGAACAGCAGGGTCCTGCCGGGACCTGACGTCACGTCTGCTCGCACCATTGCCTGCACGCCCCCAATCCCTCTCGTCCTCACGAGCTGACCGACTGTCCCGGCCGCAGTCGAGTCGGTACGGGAGCGCAAACGGCCTGCCGCACTGCGGTCGGTGCCGGCCGCGCCACCGGCTCACTCCCTGGGGGGTCATCCCGGGTAACTCCCGGTTCGAGGCGGCGGCTCATGGCGGCGGCGAAGACGCGGTCGCCGAAGCGACCACGACCGGCTTGGCGGAAATCCCGGGTAGGGGTTTCGATCCGGGCCCGCACCCGGATCGCCGGGAGGGCGTTCGTGTTCCCGCCTGAATGCGGGGGTACGCCGTTGTCGGAGTGGGAGCGTTCGCAGGGCGGCCGTGCGTCGGAGCACCCGTGACGTCTGATGGCCCGGGAGGAACCGGCCGGCCGGCCTCGCCGTTCCGGATCGGCCGGGGTTCGCCACCCGCAGGACGCTCCGGCCGTTCTCGACGGTCATCAGCCGCACCGACACTGCGCTGCCGGGACTATACGCCCGCACCGCCACGATGCGACCGTGGGTCGCTGGCTCTCGGGATCGACTTGAGCGCAAAGTCGCCGACGCGCTCGACGAACGTATTCCGGCCGAACACCTCGCGCGGCCGCTGCTGGTCCCCTCAGGCCTCCGGCCCGCTACCAGCGCGCCGCGGCGATCAGCCGCACCCCGTGCTCGGCCAACGCCAGCAACGGCTGGGCGGGAGTGGCGGCGATCGCGGCCGGGACGACGACCCCGAATAGGCCCGAAGTCCCGCTCGTGCGGCTGGAACCTATTCTCATGCTGAGGAGCGGCTCAGCACACGGAAACCACGACAGGTTTATGTTGTCGATACGGCTAAACTCGGCTATCAGATGAGATCTTTATTCGAAGGGAGTGCATTCGACGGCGGCCTGCGACAGATTGCGGCGTTGACCGGCTTCCCGGGGCCGGGCTCAGGCGCCCGGCGGCGTATCTAGTGCGGGAGGGCAAAGCGGAATAGCGAATCGTCCCGGTTCCTCCCGGACGATTAACGAGGGGAGTGTGCAATGTTGTATGTGTCGGGAAGCAAGTCGTCCGCCGCCACCGACGGGGTCTCGGGAATGTCTGTCGAGGCAGCTTCGCCCCCCAAATCGCGGCATTCTGTCCCGGCGCGTGAAATCGGCCACGGTTTCGGTCTCGTACCTATAGCCTGCGGGTAGTTCCCCCTCATCGCGGGCGGCACGATGGGCGAACCTCAGCACGCCGCGCACGAGACCGCAGATCCCCCGTTGGAATCCCGACTTCCCTCGCAAGCTCGACCCCAAGGACGCTGGCTCGGCGCTCGCCATACCGCTCGACTCGCAGGCGTACGGCTGAGCCGAGTATGCTCCGATGGCGAAGCCGTAACCCTCAGCCCCGGGGCGCTCCTCGAGGTCTGCCGCCTGCTTCTAGATGGGAAGGTCTTCCCCTCCAGAATTCGCGGCTGGACGCTCGCCGACGCCCGCAAGAATTGGCAACGTTGGCATTGGACCACCTGTCCCCCCAAACAGATCCCGAACCGCATCGCGGCCGAGATCACGCTCGCCAAGATTCTGTTGTCGGAAGCTCCCCGTGTTGAGGTCCTTACAGGTCAGCTGACCGAGTCAGAGCGCGCCAAGCTGATCGGCATGAACGGCGATCTGGTCTACTGGGACACGACCACGGTACTTCCCGACGTAGCGGAGCACGAACTCCTCACCGCTTTCCGCCATGCAGGAACGCTCGTCCACTTCGTTGGTCCATGCACCACCCCGGAAGGGCTGGCGGGGCTCGCCCGTTGGGCAGAGCGTGCGATCACCCGCGAGGCCGAACGCGGCCGTGGTGGGACCGCCTCGAACAGTGAACGGCACCTCGAAGCCGCGCTCGCCGGCGCCCAAATCGAGGTCGAGAGCCAGCGGCCGGTGGGCGGAAGCTGGCTCGACTTCGCTTATGAGGAGCCCGGGCCCCCAATCGTGCGGCTCGACATCGAGGTCGACGGACGCCTCTACCATCAGGGACCCGACGGACGCCTCCGCCCAGAGGATGTCGACCGCGACCGCCGCATGCGACTGCTCGGTTGGGAGCCACTTCGCTTCTGGTCCGATCAGGTCGACCAAGACGCTCGGGCATGTGCCGCCCGCGTCCAGCAACGAATAGAGGAACTGAGAGAACAATGAGCACAAAGTTGGTCTCGACAGGAGGAAGGATCGTCTTGTCGGCCTTGGCATTGGCAATGATCGTCACGGCCGCCCTGCTCAACATCGCCCGTTCGCAGGTGGACGACGCACTTGAGGGGCTTCCCGGGCAGCGCTTGGCACTTGAGGCCGACGTGGAGCAACTCGGCCAGCGCCGCGATCGCCTTGAGCTTCAGATCGAGAAACTGGTTGAGCAGACGGAGCAGATTCGGCTGGAAGCCGACGAAGTGACGACCCGGCTAAACCACGCCCATACGACTCTGCGGACGATTCAAGAAGAGGAGAACGCAACCCGGGAAAGCGTCAAGCAGCTTGGGAAGACGGAAGCCGACCTGTCAGCCAACGTCGCCACGCTCGAACGCCGTCAACGGGATCTCGGACTCTCGATTGAAGGCCTCCAACAACAGAAAACCGAGCTGGAACAGTTGTTCGAAACTGGGACGCGCCAGCTTGAGGATGTCCGCTCCGCCACGACGAATGCCCGCAGTGAGCTTGATCAAGCGCGCACCGACCTCACCGAAGCAAAGCGATCGCTGACCGAGACTGTGACTGGAAACGAAAAGGCACGCGAGGAGCTTAGCGCCACGCTCGAGCAGGTCGAGGAAGCAAACCGCGAGAAGGTCCGCCTCGAGACGCAGCACCGCGCGCTCGAAGCTCAGCTCCTCAAGCTCGGTCCCGAGGCAGCGGGTCTGGAAGCCCGGATCACGCGGCTTCGCGACGACGAGAAACGCCTCGAAGGCACCGTTCGCAACGCGGCCGAAGCAATGGCGCAGATGGGAAAGGACCGCGAAGCGGCTGTTCAGGAAGCCCTGGACGCCGAGTCGCGCATGCACGAAGCGCAAGCGGCGTTGGATCGGGTAGAGGCGAGCCGCGGGGCAGCGGAACGGCAGGTCACTGAACTCGAAGCAAAGAAAGCGGCGCTTCGCTCCGACCTCACCCGTCTCCGGACGGCGCGGGATGAAGCCAAAGCTGGGTTGGAGGAGCTGCAACGGCTCATCGGAACCGCGGTTGGTACGTCCCAATGACTTGGCCGTCGTGGGTAGCGCAAGGATGGATACTCCACGGGGCCACCACGCTGACCGCGGTCCTCGTCGGCTTTGCCGTGGCGATCTTTGTCGGGGCTGTTCGGCGAGGCGAACTGGACCTGTGGCGAGCGAGGATCGCCCAGCTCCTGGCCGAGCATGATCGCGTCTCGGCGTCGCTCACCTCGATCGACGCCGAATATCGCGACGCGAAGAACACGATTGAACAGGCACAGCAGATCCAGCGAGACGAACAGGCCCTCGACACGGCTCGCGAAGAGGTCAACCGTACGGTTGCGGAACTCGAGAGCCGCCTCGACCAGAAGCAACGCCAACTCCAAGGAGCCGACGAGAAACTCGCAGAGATGGAACGCTTGCGGCGGGCCACAGATGGCCTCGACGCAGAGAAGAAGCGCCTTGAGGTGGAACTGGAGAAGCACAGCGAACTGCATGCGCGATTGCGCGACCAAATCAGTCACCTGAAGAAGGAAGTTTCAGAGCTTCAGGCCGACGCGCAGGAGGCTCGCCGTACTCGGGACCAAGCAAGGGAGGAGTGCGAGGGCGCGATACGCCAACGCGACAACGCGCTCCAGGAGCTGGCTGCGGCGAAGGAAGTGAAAGAGGCACTCGAGAATGCCCAGCTCACCGGAGGAGAGGTGACGTTTCCCGAGGGACCGTTGCGAGTGCAGGTGGATCGTCCGGAAGAGACGGGACCAGGGATCGACGAGCTCCGTGACACCCCCGCTTGCCTGACCGAAGTAGAGGACTACGAGCCGCTGCCGACGGATCGGCCCGTGGAGCGGGAGGACGAGTTTCTCGACAACCTCGAGCAGCAGCTCGAAGCCCAGAGGCTTCGCTACCACCCCCGCACGGTGAGGGCCTTTCACACCGCCGTGAAGACTCGGTCAATCTCGCCTTTAACCGTCCTTGCTGGCGTATCCGGAACGGGAAAATCGCAGCTCCCGAGGGAGTATGCTCGCGCCCTCGGCGCCGCGTTCCTCCACGTCCCGGTGGAGCCGGGATGGGACAGCCCGCAGGACCTGCTTGGCTTCTACGACTACATCTCCGGGCAATACAGGGCCACCGAGCGAGCCCAGCTACTGGTGCACTTCGACAGTGCCAACTGGCCGGACGAAGCCAAACGATTCACCAATCGGCTGGCCGTCATCCTCCTCGACGAGATGAACCTCGCCCGCACGGAGTACTACTTCGCTGAACTCCTGAGTCGGCTTGAAATGCGCGAGCCGGGGGGGGCGGGTTACGCTGAAAGCCAAGTCGCGATCCAGATGCCGAAACGCGCAAACGGCGAGATCCAGGCGATGCGCCTCGCCATTCCGTATCGTGTGCTCTGGACGGGAACGCTCAACGAGGACGAAACAACGCAAAGTCTTTCCGACAAGGTCCTTGACCGGAGCAACACCCTGCGCTTCGCTGCGCCAAGCGAGGGGAATCTCCAGGTGGATCGACTGAGCGACGAGCCGGCCGCCCCTCGGCAGACAGAATATGTGACGGCAATGCTCTTCGAGAAGTGGTGCGGCCGGAAGCGGGAAGACACCGACATGCTCGCGGTCGAGGGCTCCATTCGCGAAATCGCACGGGCGATCACGGAGTGCGAGCGGGGGGTCGGGCACCGCGTGGTGCAGGCGATGTACCACTACGTCCGCTGCTATCCCGGAAGCTGGCGGCACGCCATCGCGGACCAAGTCGAGATGAGAGTGCTCCCGAAGCTCAACGGCTCCGAAGATACGGACGCGTTGAGAAAAGGCCTCCGTACGCTGCGCGACGTGGTCGAGAACGTGGGCGACGACGACCTTGCCTCGGCGCTCGACGCCCGTATCGACGCCATCCCGAACCACAGCACGTTCACTTGGCTCGGCCTCGACCGGACCCGCGCGGATTAGCAATTGAGGATTCGCGTCGCCCGGAGTCTGTACGATCTGCATGCTGCCGTTGCCGGGGACGGCTCGGCGGTCGTGCAACCGGTCCGGAGCGGGGAGGAGCTTGGTCCGGACCGCGCCCGTGCCGATGCGATTCTGATCGTCGATCGACTCTCCCCCACGGAGCACTCCACCCTCTGCGAGGTTCCACCCTGGATCTATCTGGGAAGCCGGCAACATCTTCCGCGAACCCGCGGGCGCGGCACGGGGAGCCTCGACATCGATGCCGAATGGTTGGCGTGGCACCTCCCCGCCCGACCGGCCCGGGTCAGTCGAATTCGTGTCTGGGTAACACTCGACCAGTCGTTCACGATCAACGTCGAGTCATGGGAAGGGCGGCGCCAAGCTGCGGGTACATCGGCAACAAAGCAACGCTCCGGACGGACCCTCGATAGGTTGGACCGCGCCGCCAACCGCATGAAGCGCGTCGCGGACGCGAGCGCGGTCTGCCATGACCAGTCCGTGCTCTGGCGCACATCGGCCGCGATTCTCGCGAGCGAGGCCGACCCGGAGGCGGTCGATCCGTTGGGAGAGCTCCTCCGGGAACAGGCCCGGGCATTGTTGCCTGTGCTCGCGGGCATTGAGGGGAGCCCACGTCGACTCCTCCGCCGCCGCCACCGCCCGGTGCGCCTGTCGAAGGTACGCGAGGTGGACGCCAAGACGATCCGGTGGCTGTGCAGACAAGCCGGACGCTCGACGGCGGAGCGCTGCGGCCCCCGGCAGAGGATGGTGACGCCGGAGCGCTACGCGACTACCGACACCCTGGAGAACCGCGTCGTGGTCGCCTATGCGGCGCTCTACGACACGGAGGCCAGGTCTTGGCTTGCCGAGCGCGGCGATATGGCGCACGGAGCCGAGCTCGTACGTTCGATGCAGAACCGGGCACGGCGCGTCGCCGACGGACTCCGTCTCCAAGGCGCGCGTCAAGCCCCGGCCCACGACGCCGCGACGGCGACGAACCGGAGTTTTGCGCTTCGTCACGACGAGCGCTACCGGCGTGTCCTCGGGGCGTGGTTGGACCTCCTCCGCCAGGAACAGCGCGCCGAGCAGCAGTGGATCTGGCAGGGGCTCACCCGCCGGGATGAGGCCCAGGCAACCATATGCGCCATGCTCGGCGAGAGCTCCCCACTCGTGGTGGCGAGCGGCCCGCTCGCGATCCGGCGCGACGCCCCGGCGCAGGGACGACACTGGACCGACGACGGCCCGTCGCTCGTCCTGCGTGTCGGCAAGCACGCCTCCGCCTCCCTCTCGGTCGCGACGGACGACCGCTGCATGATCGGCGCGATCGCAACCGTGCTCGGTCCCGGTCCGGCGCTGCACGTGATCGCGAGCGATCGCGCTGACTGGATCGGCCGGGCTCGGCGCGAAAGACTCGTCACCCTCCCGACCAACACCGGCGCGAGGAACTGGCGGGTCTGGACAAGAAAGCTCCTCGAACGAGCGACCGCATCCACCCTCCACAGCGTTCCAAGAGGCGCCAAGCTGGCCCCGGAACCACCCTTGGGACGCCTCCGGCGATCCGGCAGCCGGTCGGGCATCGTCTCTCTCGATCTCCGCTCCTCGTTCTCCCGCCTCGCCCGCGAAGATTCGACCGGATCGGTCGACGTCCGCTTCCTCGGAACGGCGCTTCGCGCAAGGGGGATCGGGGAGGCAACAGAAGTCGCCGCGCAAGCCAGGATCCAGCCGACCACCGGGTCCGCCTCATACATCCCTTTGGGCGACATCGAGACCATGGACCTCGCCAACGAACTCGTCTCGTCCGCAGTACGCCGCCTCATGGGCGACGACCCGCTCGCCGTCGCGATCGTGCCCGACACTGGGCTACGAGCGGGAGAGAGACAGCGACGCGTCGCCGACGGCCTCTCCAAAGCCGTCGGGCCGCACCGGCGCTGCCTCCTCGTCTGGCGGTCCGTCGCAGTGACGGAGGGCCACAAACTGACCGGTGGAGCGCCCGGAGACTACCTCATCGTTCAGGTGGACGGCGAAGTCGCCCTCACCCATACGCGGCTGCGGCCGTGGCAGCGCGCCGAGGTCCCGCTGTTGGTCGAGCGGATGACTCGCGGTTCCGCGGTCGCCACCGGCCGGGAGGCCCCCTGGCCCCGCCGACTTCGCGCCGCCGAGGCCGCGTGGTCTCGAACCGGAGTGAACGTCGACGATCTGAAGACGCAGACCGACATCCTCCACCTTGATGCGGCTCGGATAAAACCGCACGAGGGCAATACATCGACGTTTCTCTTCACGCGGGGCGAGGCGGTTCCCATACGGCGTCGTCACGATCCCAATGCACGCCCCATTGACGTCGACGAATCGCTCGTTGCAACGCTCCGAGCCCTGTCCGAACGCACCGGCTGCCGCCGAATTCTCGTCGAGAGTCCGATCCCGGGCTGGAGCGACGCGGGAGCCCGAGAAATCAGCTCGGCGTTGCCGGGTCTCACCGTACTGGCCGTCGAGCCGGAGCAGACCCTCCGGGGTGCTTGGGAGATCGGACGCCGCCTCGACGAAGGCGACGTCTGCTGGCTCGACCACGTCGAAAGCCTGGCCATCGAGGTCGCCGCCCCGCCGGAGGGGCTTGCGCTCGACAAATGCGAGGAAGACGAGGACGGACGCTGGTGGCTCCGCCTCATCCCCGAGCGCGAGGCGCTGGAAGCCGGCCGAGGCCTATGGACTACCCCAGCCCAGCATGAGGTGCTGCTCTCGATACAGCCCGGTGAATGGCGCGTTCCGGTCAAGCTGCGACGACGGCTGGAGGGCCAGTGGCAGGAGGGCTTCCTCGCCGGGGCCGGCAACGAGAAGTACCGCCAGGAGGTCAAACTCGACCGCAGCGCACTTCACGGGGGCTACACGCGCCTTGAGCCGAGGGTGCGCGTGCGACCGCTTGGAGGCGAGCCGCAACTCGTGCTGTACCACCACCCTTACGGGCTGGACGGTCGTGAGATCGCGACCCATCCCGCCATCCTTCGTGTGTCGGACCCCGACTGAACGGGTAAGAGAGATGAACGTCGCGGCCATCCCTCTGCTTTACGTCTTCGAGGCCGACGAGGACGCTTGGCTCGAACTCGAGAGCCATTTGGCCGAGCTTCGCGACTGGTGGCGAGACGATCGCACCGAAGGATCCAGGATTGTCGACCTCTACAAGAGTCTTTACGACATCTTCAACTCGAAATGGAGCGACCTCCGGTATCCGATCGACAGCGCGGGGGACCCCCCTTGGGTACGAGATCCGGACCCCCCCAAGGCCAAGACGACCGAACGCGAACGTCGACGCCTGGTGAACGACGCCGGGGACGCGATGGTCGGTCGCTTTGAGGAAGTGCTGACCGGCCAACGCACGGTCAAGAGGGGAGCCTCGCTCAATCGAGTCCACACCGTACCGACATGGATGTTCACGAACGCCCCCGACTCCCTCGCGTTGAGGCTCGCTTCCGGGCTCGCGCGCACCTCCGACGAAGGCCGCGCCGTTGCCGACCGCCTCGGGCTCGACAACCCCTTCAGCGCGTGGGCCGCCTACTCCGGGATCGGCCGGAGCACGAACACGGTCTCAGCCCTCGCGACGGTCTGGGAGACCCTGCTTGGCTGTTGGGACGGCACGACACCGGACAAATTCTTGCTGGCGGCGATCAGCCATCCGATGGGCCGCAGAATGGAAACGACTGATCTGCTCGCGGCTCGCCCGGCACTTCGTTCCCAGGTGACGCGTCTCACGACCACGGCGCTCGACTGGCTCTCTGCGGGCCGCTCGGACCGGCGTCCCGGCGGCAAGGGCCAGTGGGCACTCGAGCTTCGCTACACCGTGTTCATCGTCCGAGGGCTGCTCCGCGTCTGTATCGCCGATCCGAGTGTGGAGGTGCGCGGCGGGACGGACCTCATGCGCTCGATGGCGGATCGGCTGGAGCACCTGGGAAGAAACCGAAAGCTCGGCAGCCATCAACAACTCGTGCGCGATCTAGTGGACCGGACCGTGCCGTTGGCAAGGGGCGAAGCGGGAGAGGTCGCATTGCCCGAAGGGCTCACCCTTTGACGTATCCCTCCAGCACGCGCAGAAGCCGACGAGAATGGCCGTGCAACCCACGGCTCGGGTCCGGCCTCCCGGTGACGTCGCACAGACGCTCCCGCGAAGCACACCCAGTCCACCAAAGTCCGCACCGTCGGCCAACGAGGTCCCGCCGACAACCGATCGTTCCGGGTCATTCCGAAGACTGATCTGCGCGCCGGCAGGAGGTGCGCGAAGGGTGCGTCGGACGCCTGGTCAATGGGCGCGGCCAGTCGCGTGGAGGGGGCGGCGCAGCGGAACCGGACCGCACGGGTGGCGGTCGCGGGCCCGCTGATGGCGCCGCCGGCAGGTTTCGCGTCATGGTGCCGGGCGCGCCGCTTGCGGCTGTTTCCGGAAGGACCTGTCCGCGTTTGCGTCAGGTACGGATCACCGGCTTGTAACGGATCCGGTGCGGCTGTTCGGCCCCGGTGCCAAGCCGGCGCCGACGGTCGGCCTCGTAGGACTCGTAGTTGCCCTCGAACCACTCGACGTGGCTGTCGCTCTCGAAGGCGAGAATGTGGGTTGCGATCCGGTCGAGGAACCAGCGGTCGTGGCTGACCACCATGGCGCAGCCGGCAAACTCGAGCAGCGCGTCTTCGAGCGCGCGCAGCGTGTCGACGTCGAGATCGTTGGTGGGCTCGTCGAGCAGGATCAGGTTGGCGCCGGACTTCAGCATGCGGGCGAGGTGGACCCGGTTGCGTTCGCCGCCCGAGAGCTGGCCGACCTTCTTCTGCTGGTCGGGCCCGCGGAAGTTGAACAGACCGCAATAGGCGCGGCTCTGCATGCTCCGCTTGCCAAGCGCGACCTCGTCAAGTCCGTCGGAAATCACCTCCCAGACCGTGCGGTCGGGCGGAAGCTGGTCGCGGGACTGGTCGACGTAGCCGAGCTTGACCGTCTCGCCGATCCGGATCGAGCCGCCGTCCGGATCGTCCTCGCCGGTGATCATGCGAAACAGCGTCGACTTGCCGGCGCCGTTCGGACCGATAATGCCGATGATGCCGCCAGGCGGCAGCCGGAACGAGAGATCGTCGATCAGCAGGCGGTCGCCGAACCCCTTGGCGAGATGATCCGTCTCGACCACGAGGTCGCCGAGGCGCGGACCCGGCGGAATGGTGATGCCAGCGGAGCCCAGGTTTTCGGACTGCGTCTGTCCCAGCAGCTGCTCGTAGGCGGTCAGCCGTGCCCGGCTCTTGGCCTGGCGGGCCCGTGGCGATGCCCGAACCCACTCGAGTTCCCGCGCCAGCGTACGGGCACGTGCGGCTTCCTGCCGCCCCTCTTGCTCGAGCCGCCGCTGTTTCTGCTCCAGCCAGCCCGAGTAGTTGCCCTGGTACGGGATACCGCGGCCTCGGTCGAGCTCCAGGATCCACCCCGCCACCTCGTCGAGGAAGTAGCGGTCATGGGTGACGGTCACGACAGTTCCCGGGAAATCGTGCAGGAACCGCTGCAGCCACGCGACAGATTCGGCATCGAGATGGTTGGTCGGCTCGTCGAGAAGCAGCATGTCGGGTGCGGACAGCAGCAGCCGGCACAGCGCAACCCGGCGCCGCTCGCCACCGGACAGCGGTCCGACATCGGCATCGCCCGGCGGCAGACGCAGGGCATCCATGGCGATGTCGACCCTGCGGTCGAGATCCCAGGCGTCGGCCGCGTCGATCCGTTCCTGCAGCTCTGCCTGTTCGCCCAGCAGTTCGTTCATCGCGTCGTCGTCGAGCGGCTCGGCAAACCGGGCGCTGACCTCGTTGAAGCGCTCGAGGAGGTCGCTGATGTCGGCGAGCCCCTCCATGACGGTTTCCTGCACGGTGCGGCCGGGTTCGAGCCGCGGTTCCTGCGGCAGGTAGCCGACCTTGATGCCCTCGGCGGGCCATGCCTCTCCGGAGAAGTCGGTTTCCACCCCCGCCATGATTCGCAGCAGGGTCGACTTGCCGGCGCCGTTGATCCCGAGAACGCCGATCTTCGCGCCGGGCAGGAAGGAAAGGTGGATGTTCTTCAGGATTTCGCGGCCACCCGGGAAGGTCTTCGACAGACCCTTCATTACGTAGATGTACTGGGGAGTGGCCATGGGCGGTGTCCGGAATGGCTGACAGGTTCAGGGCACCGGTTTCTATCGGTCAATCAAGTGTTGCGCAATCGCCGGGCACGGTCACGACGGCACGGCCCGGCCGGGCAGGACCCAGACGGCGTCGGGTCCGGCCAGCTGATCGGTGCTGAAACTCTCCTGCGGGATTACCTCTCCGGCTGCCCACAGCTCCGCGAGACCGGCGGCGATGTCGTCCGGCAGCTAGTTTGACAGGTCAGCCGGGGCGCGGCTTTGCTTCGCGCCGGCATCGCTGAGCCACCGGCAGCCGTGGCGCAGTAGCCAGCGATAGAGTCCGCAGTGCGGCTCGAGCGGCGCAAGACCCCGGGCCTGCCGCTCGCGGTTGACCGCGGTCGGGATCTCCAGACCCGGCGGATCCAGGTCGCCGAAGTAGAGCAGTCCGGATGCGCCGGCAGCTCCGCGACCTGTTCGAGCTGCCTGTGCGTCTTGCGCAGGGCGTTGCCGTAACCGCAGGCGATGGCGGCGTAGCTGCCCCGCGTCGCGTTCCACAGCCGGAAACTCTCCCACGGATGCAGGTTCTCCAGCACCAGGACCGGCATCCCGGGCGCGGGCCGGTTCGGTTTCTCGAACGCAAGCGGCGGCGTGACCGGGCGGCAGCCGATCAGTCCCAGGGGGATGCGGCCACCAAACAGGGTGGAGCCGTCGGTGTCGAGATCGGTCTCGAGCCGCTTCTCGTTGCCGAAGATCTGCAGCGACCGTTCGTTGACCGGTACCTCGCGCAGGGCAGTGTTCCGGTGCCTGAGCAGGAAGCGGTTGATGGCGGTGAGCGCGGTGCGGTACCGGCCCCGTTCGCTGTAGGCAAAGGCAAGTTCGGGGACCCAGGCCACCGGCCAGGGTACCGGTCCTGCGGCGAGCCCTTCAGCGTACAGCGTAGCCGACTTCGGCAGGTGCGGCGTCCCGGTCCGTTCCCAGTACTTGGTGTGCGGCAGGGCGATGTGACCGGCTGCCCGTGCGTCTTCGAGCGCCTCGAGCAGCAACCGACGCGGGGCAAGGGCGTCCGCCGCCTCGGGGAAGGCGGCGAGATGCGCAGTTCGCAGTTCCTCGAGCGTGAACCGCCGCTTGCCGAGGCCGCGCAGGTGTCCGACGAAGTCACCCATTTGTCCGCTCCAAGCTGTCGACGTGGGCCTGCATCGCCTCGACCGCGAGATGGATCCTGTCGGTGCCGAGTTCGCGCCAGGCCCGGCGCAGCCGGACTATGTTCTCGAACTCCCCGAGCGCGTTCGTGTCCTGGATGCCGGTGGCATAGAACAGCTGGATGCCCATCGCGTCGGCAAGGCCGATCTGGGTCTTGACCAGCAGGGCCTTGTTCGCCTTGCCCAGCGGGTTGTCCATCATCAGGATCCCGGCATCGCCTGTTGTGCCGTGCAGTTCCTCCGCACGCAGACGCGCGACCACGAGGTAGATCATCATTGCCGCCGTCAGAAGCTCGCCCCCGGAGACCGCAGTCTGTTCGAGCGGCATTTACTCGGTCTCGTTCTCACCTTTCGGTTTCAGAATTCTTATGCCGAGCCTGGAAATGCCGCGGGCAACCCGCAGCCGGTCCACGAGCTCCGCCGCCAGGTTCTGGCCGGTGTCGGGGACCCGTTTCGACTCGGCCAGATCGGTCACGTATTGCTCGAGGATGTCCCGTCTGCGGTCGGAAGCAAGACGCGACAGGTCGGTCCCGATCCGGAACACGCTCTGGCCACCGAACCGCGGTACGCCGTCGGGGATACGCCCGTCGCGCACCATCCGGCCCAGGATTCCGAGCGCCCTGCGCAGCAGCATGTCGAGTTCGCCGGTGCAGGTTGCAAGGTCATGATCGAGTCGTGCAAGGTCGTGATCGATCGTCGCCAGTCTGTCGTCGATCAGCCGGGCGGTCTGCTCCGCGGCATCGGCAGCGTCACGGGCCGAGTTGGCGGCGAGATTGGAGGCGACCTGGCTTTCGCCCTTCAGGACGCGGAACCCGTCGGACGTGGCGAACCCGCGTTCCTCCTCGTGCCGGTCGAGAAGCGCCTGTTCGGCATCGGCGAGGGTCCGGTTGCCATCGCGCAGTGTGCGGACCAGGGTATCGACGGCATCGTCGAGTGCCTGATCGTCCGGCACTTGTGCAACCCGGCCGGGGGTGCCGAACCCGTCGGGCAGGTGACCCGTAATCTCACGGGCCCGGTTCCGGAAAGTCCCGGCGGTGGCTTCGGCCGCTGCGGCAGTCGAGCTGGCCGCCTCCGCGTCCTGCTCGTGTCTGCGCGCCTCCCGTTCACGGGTCTCGGCCCCGACCTGCGCGTTTCGGCGCAGCGCATCGAGATCGTCCGTATCGCAAAGGTCGTCGGCATCGCCAGTGCCGAATATCTCGGCAAACCGGCGCTGCTCCTGCTCGAACTGGTGTCGGGTGTGGCGTTCCTCGACCTCGGCATCGGTAAGCGCGGCGCGGGCAGCGTCGAGGGTGGTCGCGGCCCTGCGGGCGCCATCCTCAACCAGGCTCTGCTCCAGTAGCGCGCGCACCCGCTCGCGGTCGAATTGATGATGGTCGGCGCCGTACTTCTGTTCGGCGCGCACGAGCTGCTTGTCCAAGCCATCCTTTTCGCCGCGCAGCCGGTCAACCCTGCCGCCTTCAAGTGCTTCCAAGCTCTTGCGTTCGGCGTTGAAACCGTCGCGCAGTGTAGCAAGGTCTCGGTAAACGGAGCCCGGGCCGGCGACGGGCGAGACGGCATCGGCCTCGGTCTCGAAACCGGCTGCCTCGCGCGCCGCTGCTCCGGCTTCCCCGGCCTCCGCCCGGGCCTGGTCGTTCGGCCGGTCGCGCTCCGCAAGGGCTGCTTCGGCGTCGCGTATGGCCAGTTCCGCCCGGTCGGCATGTGCGAGCTGTTCGCGCTTCCAGTCGGTCTCATGGCGTTCATGTTCCTCGAACTGTTCCCGGGCCCGACCGGCGCGGGTCCGGTGGACTACGGCCTCGTGGTCCGCCTGGGTAGCAGCGCGGCGATGGTCCCTGGCCCGATTTGCGTGAGCCTCGGCCGATGCATCGAGTTGCTCGACTTCCCGGTCATATCTGGCCCGGGTGCGCTCCGCCTCGTCGATACGCTTGAGCAGCTCCTTTCGTTCAGGCGCGGTGCGGCGCCACAGGGTGTGAGTGCGATGCAGTTCTTCGAGGCGCTCAAGCCGGGGCCGGAGCTCGTCGATGCGTCGCGCGAGGTCCTGAAGCTCATCCTCGACCTGGGACTGCCCGTCCCGGGCGGCCAGCTGGCTGTAGGCCGCATCACGCGGGTGCGGGATGACGAACCTGTCATCAGGCGCGTCCGAAGGCGTGTCGTCGGCGGTGGCCACCATCAGCGGTCTGTTCGGTTCGGGGGCGTTCGCAATCGCGCGACGCGCGGCTTCGAGCGCGTCCCGGTGCGGGACCGCGATCCCGCTCAAGCCCTGCATCGAGCCGGGCACGGCCTTCGCGCAGTGTGATGCGGCATTCGAGGCAGGCTTGGCGGCTCGCATCCTCTCCTGCCGCCTCGATTTCGAGAACGCCCTGTTCCCGCAACCGTTCGGCCGCCCGGGCCGCAGTGTCGAGCATGGTGGCGAACCTGGTTGTTTCCTCGCGTTCCGTGTCCCGAGTGCTCAACAGTCTCTGGCGCCTGTCATCGGTTCGGGCGGCATCATCCTCAAGCGATCGACACGCACGTTCGTGCTCCGCCAGGTGCTTCCGGCGCTGTTCGACATGGTGGAGCAGCGTGGCCTTCAGGTGGGCTCCCGTGCGCGCGAGGTGGTCGCGCTGCGGTGCGAGGTCGGCATTGGCCGCGTCGATGCTCCGCTGCAGGCCCTGGGCCTCGGACCGCATCCGTTCGATGTCGGCGAGTGCGGCAGCATGCAGCCGGTAGTTGTCCTCGGCGTCATGATGCTGCTGACCGGTATCGGCGAGCATCCATGTTTCGCGTCAAGGGGGCGTGGTTGGCGGGTTTGGGATTTATCCACAGTTTATCCACAAGGTTATCCCCGGGGTCGTTGCCCTCGATCGCTTCCGGGCGCCACGCACTCGCGGCGTGTCTTTGACTGGTTCGATCGATTGACAGCATCTCGTTGAGTGTGATCACGCGTTCGTTTCTGCTGCGGTGACGGGCGGCTGTGGGGTCCAGGAGCGCTGCTGGCCAAGCAGGATATTGGCCAGGACGATCAGTTCGCGCATGACCGCGACAACACCCACCTTGTGGGCCTTGCCGGCATTGCGGAACCGTTTGGCGAAGTTGCGCAGGTCCGGGTTCCAGTTGATTGCCGACAACGCGGCCATGTAGACAACATCGCGCGGTCGTCTGCGGGGCCCCCGGACATGGCGGTTTCAGGAGGATGTCCCGCTGTCGCGGGCGTACGGGGCAACACCGAGCAGAGCGGCAGCCTGCCGGTTGCCGATCGTGCCAAGTTCCGGCATCCAGGCGATCAGGGCTGCGGCGGCGATCGGTCCGACGCCGGTGATGGATCTGGAATGCCTCGGCCAGCGCGTCGATCGGCCTCTATTTCGGTCGCCCTGTGGGGCGGCTTGAGGTCGGCGATCTCGTCGCGGTCATGTTGCCGGACGATCTCGCGGGCTTCCTCGACGCGCGTGGCTATCTTCCGCTCGGCGTTCCTCTGATCAAACGCGTTCTGGTGCTCCCCGGCACCCAAGTGTGCCGGATTGGCGCGCAGATCACTGCTTACGATCACGCCTATGGCAAAGCCCGTGAACGCGACAGCCGGGGCCGCCAACTGCCCTCTTGGCAGGGCTGCCGAGTAATCGCCAATGGCGATGTGTTCCTGATGAACTGGGACACGGAAGACAGCCTGGACGGTCGGTATTTCGGGCCGCTTCCCCTCGCATCCGTCGCTGCGCGCGTCGTGCCGATCTGGACCGACGAGAACGGCGACGGCCGCCTCGAACGGCAGGCGTCAACGCGGTGAACGCCTGCACGTGAGCGGACATGCCGGCCGTTCCCGGCCCACTCCGCCACACAGGAAAGGAAAATCCCATGCCGCAAATCGGTAAGTTCACCCGGCAGAAATCCGGCTTCGTCGGCCGCATCCAGACCCTCACGCCCGACAGCGAGATCGCCATCGTCGCGGTCGATGCCGCACGGGTAGAGAACGCGCTCGATCACCGTGTTCACCCGGAATGCGTTCTTCATTCCTGAAAAATCCGACTGGCCACCCTCGGAAGAAGATCGGGCACAAGCTTGGAAGAAGCGGCATCCAACTCCAAAAGGGGCAGCGACAGGTAACGATGAAACTTCTCGGTAACTAGGTTTCCTGCACCGGCAAACAGGTCTACGGGTTCGCCGGACACAATTTCCCCTAGTGCCGATTGAATATCGGGTGTTTCATCCCCAGCTTCCCCAAGCAAGAACCCGTCATGTTGCTCGACCGAAAACCCTATGCTTCTGAGTGCGAGAGCGAGGGTTGATGTCTTCACCGTCCCAACTCGCGTTGCGATGATCGATGTGTGCTCACCGAGACTGTGGATGTTGTTAGTCCGAAACCCTAGTTGAACATAATGGGCTCGCGCTTCCTCAAGCATCGAAAGGGAAACCGTGTCCATGTAGACCGGTTTGGCATCTCCTTCGAGAACCGCGAACATCCGATCAATCACGGTGTCATGAATGTCACCCGCAGCGCCGCCAAAGACAGGCGGCACACCTGCCTTGGCGGGTTTGACCACGATGACCTTTTCGCGATCATGGATTTCTTGAACCGCCCAACGCCGCCCCGAAAAGATCAGAAGCATACCCGGTGCAAGGATATTGTCGATTGGCAGGGTGCCAAGGTCCCGCCCATCTGCAACCAGACGGAACTCCTCAGGCGTCTGGAACACGGCATAGAAGCTGTAATGCTCGACCAACCTCTCGCCCGCGGAACCTAAGAGCAGGAGGCCGCTTCCAGACTGCTCGATCAAACCGGTCTCAGGGTGACCGATCGCGCGCAGCACATCCGCGAAGACCTCGGTCGTGACCTTTCGGAATGGGCCCTCACGGCAGAGCACATTGTATATAGCGCCTGCGGAAGCACCGCCACGCTGCGCAATCACCGATAACAACTGGTGGACCAGTGTCGAGAGATGAAGCGCCTGCGGTTTTGGCGGTTCGCACCAGCCTTCCAAAAGCAAGTCGATCATCGCGATAGACCTGACCAGGCCAAGACGGAGGCGATCAACGAAACTGCTCTCCGGCGTCAGCTTGGTCTCGACAGCGTACTGCCTTAGGATTGCTGGCTGTCCCTCGCGCCGGCCTGATCGGCCGAGCCGTTGTCGCAACGTGGCAACGCTGAATGGCGCCCCGATTTGGGCCACACAGGTCACGTCACCAATGTCTATGCCGAGCTCGAGCGTCGACGTGCAAACCGCAGTTGTCGGTTTCGCGGGGTCCTTGAGACGGCGCTCTACGAAGTCACGGTGTTCGCGGGAGAGGCTCGCGTGGTGGGGATAGAATTCCTGCGGCAGGTGTTCTTTTTCGCAGAGTTCTCGCAAACGATCCGCGTAGATCTCGACTCGCTGGCGTGCTCCGGCGAACACCAGGTTGTCGCTGCCACGAAGGTGATTGAACAGATGTGCCGCGATCGCATCGGTTGCGGATGGGCTGCTTTCGTCTTTATCGCCTGACAGGTAGCCGCGGAGTTGGAGCCGCAGTTCGGCTTCACCGCCCTCAGCCTCGATCAGTTGAACAGCGCTAGCGTTGTCCGGGCGTAGATAGGCCTTGGCGAGGCCCATATCGCCAAGCGTGGCGGACAGACCTATGCGGCGGATCGGGCGGTTGTCCACCAGCTCGAGGCGGGTCAGCAGAGAACGGAGCTGCACGCCACGCTCGCTGTCGAGCACCGTGTGTAACTCGTCGATCACGACGGTCCGTGTCGCACCAAACAGGCGAAGGAGTTCTAAACCACGACGGATGAACAGCGCCTCAAGCGACTCAGGCGTGATCAGCAGGATCCCTCTGGGAAATTTCAACGCGCGGGTTTTGATCGACTGCGAAATATCCCCATGCCAAGGAACAACCGGCATCTCTGCCTCCTGGCAGATGCCCTCCAGCCTCATGGCTTGATCTGTGATCAATGCCTTGAGCGGACCAATATAGAGCAGGTCAAATCCCGAGCCGTCAGGGGGCTCATTAAGAACTTGCGAAATCAGCGGCAGGAACGCCGCCTCAGTCTTTCCGCCTGCCGTCGATGCCGCGACGATCAAGTCGGCATTGCTGTCGCAGATCGTTCGGATGGATCGCGCCTGGATGTCTCGAAGCTCGCGCCAGCCCTGCTGGCGTATCCATTTCTGGACAGGCCTTGCAAGTTTATCGAACGCACTGCTCATCGGCGTCAGAGTTTGAAGCTGATCAGATCATCGTCACCGGAGTCTTGCGCGCCAATTTCCTCGTCCACCTCCGTCATGTCTTCGCCGAGGTCCTCCGCGACCTCGATCTCTTCAATCAGATCGTTCCATTCGACACCGGGATTTTGCTCAAGCACGGAAAGCAAGTTCACGAAGGCCATCACCGTATTGCGCGGCGTGCGAAAATAGGCTTCGCCGATACGATCCGAACAGTGCGCCATGAAGGCCTCCAGCGCATCGTCTGGCAAAGCGCTGGCGTCGTCCTGCATGATGCGCCGAACATTGCCCAGAAGCACAAAGAGATCCTCGGGGGTCAAGCTGGCAAGCCGAACAACCGGCCCGGAAAGATCGACCAATCCGTCGCGCGCGAAGGTGTTTTCGGCCAAACGTGACTGGAGGGCTTCGTAACTGTAAAGCCCCCGACGCGTGTTCATCAGAAACTCCGGTGTGCCACCCATGAGGAAACCAAGGTTCTCAGCACTGCCTTGCAGCACATCGTTGAGGATACGGAGGATTTGCTCGTAATTCGCGTTGCGAGCCTGGGAAGAGGTGAGCTTGTAGAGGTTCACCATCTCATCAAGGCCAACAAGCAGTCCCTTGTAGCCGGCCTCGCACACAAATGCCGACATCAGCTTAAGGTGGTCATAGACTCTCGCATCGTCGATGATCGTGCGCACACCGAGAGCCTTTCGGGCGTCAGTGCGTGTGGCGAATTCACCGCGCAGCCATCTCAAGGCGGCAGATTTCAGTTCGTCGTCTCCCGTCTCATGGCCTTCCCAATATCGCCGGACGACCTCTGCGAACTCAAAACCCCCAGTGAGTTCTTCGAAGTGACCTAGGCGTTCCCGAATGACAGAGCCCGTGGGCAAATCGCGCTCTTCGGCGTCGCGGTGAGCTTGGCTGACGAACCGCTCCACGACACTGGCCAAAGCCCCTCCATCTTGTTTCGTCCGCGTTGAAAGGTTTCGGGCCATCTCGGCATAGAGCCCCCTAGCTTGCCCTCCCGTGGCGTGAATGCGCCGGTCTGGCGCCAGGTCCGCGAACATCACGACCAGACCCTTTTCGAGGGCAACGAGCCGGATGAGGTTCATGAAGAATGTTTTGCCCGACCCGTATTCGCCAACAATGAACCGGATAGCCGAACCGCCATCCGATATCCGGTCCATGTCTTTGACGAGTTCTTCGATTTCCCGGACGCGGCCTACCTGGATGTGGCTTAGGCCAAGCTTGGGCACGACCCCGGCCCGCAGCGCCTGTACAATCGCATCGCGCTCACGTGGTTTCAATTTTGACATCCCTGCCCTCCGCTTCCATATTATCCTTTACTGCCTCCGCAATGTCCGGAGACACCTCGTATCCATCATATTCATCGAGAAGCGCGTCGTCGTAGGTCTCGAAGGCCCATTCGTTCACGACTTCCAACGCCCCGGAGGCCATCAAACCATGCGTAACGCAGAGCCGCTCAAACTCGGCCTCTGACCAATGCTCCCGGCCAACCAATTCTAGAACCAGGGCACCGTGCTTCGGATCAAGCCCTGCCAGCAGGCCTTGGTTGTCAGAAGCGGAGACGCCGTTTTCTTCTTCTTCGACATTAAAAATCTGACCGAGGAGGGACGCCACCCGCTCCGTGTCCGAACGGATCGCCGCAATCCGCGAGGCATCGAGCTTTGCCCCGCTGGCTTTTTCCGGTTCGGGGATCGCTTCGCCTGGACGACCCGGCTGAAAAGGCCGAACCGTGCGCGGACCATCCGCAACTTCACCCGCATGCAGGTCCGAATAGGCAAGCGTAGGATCAAGGCCCAAGGCCTTGTAGAGTTTCTCAATGCTCGCGACTTCGTCGGAGTGAATGATTCCATCGGCGTGTGCAGCGCTAACCAACGCCACCCGCATGGCGGTTTGACTGTCCTGGTCAACTTCCTTCAGTTTTCGCCGCAAAAGCGTCATGTCCGGTGGCACGGCAAGAAACCATTCAAGGTTTGCGCGGAGCCTACGACGTTCATGATCACCGAGCGACGCGGCAGAGGCTTGCTCCTCAAGCGCCTTGCGCTCAGGCTCCGCGATGCGACCGTCTGCATGGGCGACGAATGACCCGAGCGCCAATTCCACCAAAGCGCTCCGATAGCTGTCAGAAACTTCTTCCAGCTTTTCGATGGGTTCGCCCAGGCTGAACAGAACAACCGGTTCTTCCGGTTTGGGAGATCGTAGCGCGAACCGAGGGTCGGGCGCCAAACCAAAGCCAAGCCGCGCCAAAGCATCCGCAGCTCCTGTCATCTGCCGCTTCCTGATCTTCTCGTTTGATTCGCCCTCCATACGCCGTATCACCTCCTCCAGCGGTACCAATCCACCTTGGTCGACGACATCGCTAGCCCATGACTTCAAGCGGTCTATTTCCTCAGACGGAAATGATTGCCACAGTTGGGATGGCAGCAAGGCATGAGCTTGAACACTCCCGCGGCCATCAGGATTTCGGCCCAAGAAACGGCTCAGTTTGTCGAGGTCGTTCATAACCTCATCGGCCAGCTCTTGTGCAATCTCGATTGGCTTCCGCAACCCGGAGATATCCGGGACCGGTTTGCCATTGACGGTAGGGTTGGTCGTACCCTGGAACTCACTGGAAGCGGCACGATAGGACGCCGTAAGCTTCTTCCTGGGTTTGTTGACTTTAAGCCCGTCAGGGAAACGCTGTTCAAATTTCATGCGAAAGAGAGCGATGAACTCGTCACGGCAGCGCGTGGCGGAAGTTCTCAGATTGCTTTCAGGATGGCAGATCAACCAACTTAGCAGCCAGTCAGCGGTCAAGTTTTTGCCTTTGTCGATCCGAGCACCGATTGCGTATTTCAGTGAGAACGGCAGTTCCCAACTCTGTCGTTCGAAAACAGGTTCGATCGAGTTGAGATCGGTTTCGGCAAGCATCGCGATGTCAAGGAACTCGCCTAGATATCGTCCAACGGAGTGGTTGTCGGGGTAGAGCGATTGCAACCGCCGAACCTCCTTGATGATATCCTTGGCATCTTCGTTTGGCTGGTCGACGAAGAAGCGGCGTTCAAGCCCGTAGAAGTACAGGAACATATAGCCAGGGTTGTAGGAGGCGTTGCTTCGCCCACTGGCCAGCCACTCCAAATAGGTTGCCCGGCATTGGGGCGAAATATCTGAGTACCCCGGCCAATAGGGCATGCCGTCGCCAGCTTTGTCGATGCCCGAGCGGGCGATCGAAAGGGACGGATCGATATAGGCCCGGCACTTGTCGCGATACCCGTAGGTGTTCAGCAACGGAGGGGTGCCCACATAGATCATTCCACCGATGTTGCGGCCTGCCACGCTTGCCGTTTCGCCAGACGGGACCCACCCGCTTTTCCGTGATCGCGCCGATGTGGTCGATGCCACTCGCGCAGGCTGCTTTCTTTCAGCGGCTGCTGCAAGAGCCGGTACCGCAGACTTTCCGGCGCGAACGATCTCGGCGGAGTCCCGCTTTGGAGGGGCATAGGCCTGCGCCGACGACGATGCTTGGGGAGCATCGACTTCGCGAGTTCTAGCGCGCTTGCGCTCGACACGTTTTTCGTAGGCACTGGGCCGCGCCGCTGGCTCTGGTTGGGATGGTCGTGTATTCGAGCTTTCCTCGGCAACGGATTTGGCGGCAACTTTTTGAGATCGTCTCCTCTCGTGCCACCAGACCAGAATAACAGGAACACCGAACGCAAACAGCATCTGGCCACCGTCTGACCAAGACTGCAAAACAAAGGTGACAATCATTAAAGCGGCAAAAAAATAGAGCGTGTAAAAGAAAATAATTCGAGTAATTTTCCAAAAAAAGCTCAGCAATGGAACCTCCGCACTGGCCGATCATTCGTCAATCCGGCCACCTCCCGCAACTCTACTTCTAGTCAAGTTTTCCTTGTTGACGCAATTGAATCTCGAAAATCGCGTTTGCGTTCAACGGGATTCGAATAGGTCTGGTGTGCTATCGTCGCAAACATCAAAGCTGTATGTTTTGATCTCTGATTCGCTTCGTCGCGGCTGAAATAGCGTTCGCTGAGCGCCCGGTGACTGTCGCGCGCATTGACGAGCTGGTCCACGATCACCCGGCCAATCCGGCGGCACTCCTCCTGGTTCAGGGCAGGTTGCATCAAGTGCGCTTCGGACGCGAGAAACGCGACGATCTCCTCATCGGTCGCGCCACCATCAACGGCGGAGCGTTCCATGACGAAGTCGATGGCGACCAGCGCCAGGTACTTCAGGTCCAGGGCGTCGACCAGCGCCGGATCGATGGCAAGGCCGCGGAAGCGTTCCGGCGACAGCCGGGCGATCGGTTCGGCCAGCAACAGGTTCTTCTGCTGGCGGGTGACCGGATGCCGGTGGAGGCTGCGGGTGACGTCAGCCATCTGGGTTCCGCGCCCGCGGGTCTATCACCGGGCCCGCGCCGCGATGCGGTCGCGGATGTCGAGAACGCGCTGTGCCCGCGCCACGACCGGAACATCGATCATCTTGCCCTCGAAGGCGACGGCGCCGTCGCCCGCCGCCATCGCCGCGTCGTAGGCCGCGACCATCGCTTCGGCCCGGACGACCTCCGCCTCGCCCGGGGTGAACACGTCGTTCAGGATCGGCACCTGTGCGGGGTGAATGCAGGCGCCGCCGTCGAACCCGAGCCGGCGTGCCGCCTCCACGTTGGAGCGGAACAGCGCAAGGTCGGTAAACTCCGCGATCGACCCCGGGTAGCCGATGGGCATGACCCCGGCTTCGCGTGCCGCGACCTGCACCCCCTGGTAGAACGACAGCAGCTGCAGCCCGTCCGGCTCAGCCATGCCCATTTCCGCCGCGAAATCCTCCTGGCCGAGGGCAAGGGCCGCGAGCCGCGGCGTGGACTGCGCGATGGCGCGGACATTGGCATAGCCGCGCGGGGTCTCGATCAGGATCATGAGCCTGGTATGGCCGTGTTCCATTCCGCGTTCGCGCTCGAGTTCCCCGATCATCTCGCACAGGGTCTCGACAAAGTGCGCGGTATCCACCTTCGGCAGGACCAGGCCGTCGACCTCGGGCCAGACCGAGGCCTCGATGTCGGGTACCGCGAGATGCAGTGGCCGGTTGATCCGCACCAGGACATCGGCGCCGCCGCGCGAGACCGCGCGGGCGACATCACGGACCAGGCCGCGGGCGCGCGGCTTCTCGGCCGGGGCGACCGCATCCTCGAGGTCGATCTTGATGGCGTCGGCGCCACGTTCGTGTGCCCGGGCAACGAACCGTTCGCTGGTGGCCGGCACGTACAGCATCGATCGCCACAAAGGCTGGGTGGGCGTGCTCATCAGATGATCCCCTCTCTGGCCAGTTCGGCGCGCTCCGCGGCCCCGATGCCGATCCCGCCCAGGATGCGCTCGTTGTGTTCGCCGAGGTCCGGCGCCGGGTGCCGGAGGACCGCCGGGGTCCCGGACAGTCTCGGGACCGGTGCGTGCATGGGCAGGGTTCCGGTCTGCCCGTCGGGCAGTCGGGCGAGCGAGCCCCGCTCCACCACGTAGTCGTGGTCGACAAGATGTTCGATGTCGGCAACGGCCCCGACCGTGACCGCGGCGGCCTCGAAGATCTCGAGGCACTCCTCCTGGGTTCGCGCGGCCATGAATTCGGCGACGATCGGGTCGAGCAGGTGGTTGTTGCGCAGCCGGTCGGTATTGGTCCGGAACCGTGGATCGTCGATCAGGTCTTCCCGCCCGATGGTCCGCATCAGCCTCTCGTGCATCGCCTGCATGGATGCCGACAGGGCCACGTACTTGCCGTCGCGACACGCATAGACGTTCCGCGGTGCGGTGGTGGTCGACAGGCTGCCTGTGCGCGGCGGGACCTGGCCCGAGAGCGCGTGGTTGGCCGCCATTGGCCCGAGGACCGAGAGGATCGGTTCGAACAGGGACAGGTCGATTACCTGGCCGCGGCCACCCTTCATCTCGATTTCGCGGGTCGCGACCATGGTGGCAAAGGCGCCATACAGCCCGGCGATCATGTCGGCGAGCGCCAGCGGCGGCAGCACCGGCGGGCGGTCCGCAAACCCGTTCATGGCGGCAAAGCCGGACATGGCCTCGACCAGGCTGCCGAACCCGGGCCGGTGACTCCAGCGGCCGGTCTGGCCCCAGCCCGAGACCCTGACAATGACCAGCGACGGGTTGACCGCGTGGAGATCGTCGGGACCCAGGCCCCAGCGCTCCAGGGTCCCCGGCCGGAAATTCTCCACCAGCACCCGCGCATCGGCCGCGAGGGCGAGCAGGATCTCGCGTCCGCGCGGCCGGCGCAGGTCGAGAGTGACACTCAGCTTGTTGCGGCAGTAGACCTTCCAGAAGGTACTGACGCCGTCGACCAGCCAGTTGCGCAGGTCATCGCCGACGCCCGGTCGCTCGATCTTCACCACCTCGGCCCCGTGGTCGGCCAGCACGTGGGTGATGACATTGCCGGCGACCAGTCGCGACAGGTCGAGCACCCGCACGCCGTCCAGTGCGCCTGCACGATCCGGGTCCCAGGATGTGTGGGGCAGCCGGTCGGTCACGAGTGCTGGCCCGGGCAGGCTTGACCTCGATCGTCCCTGCTTCGCACACTGTCGGTTGCGTTCCACGATCCGGCAGGAGGGCGACAATGTCCGAACTGGTAGAGCATAGCTTCAACGTCCACGAGGATTCCCTGGCGATGCTTGACGATGCGATGCAGAAGCACGGTCTCGAGGACCGGAGCAAGGCCCTGCGCTGCCTGCTCGACTTCTGCGCCGAAGACGGGGACTGGGAGGAGATCTTCGAGGTGATTCGCTGTCGCAGGTGCTGACCGGGGCCGCGGACCGGCGGTCTCAGCCTGCCCGGGCGGTGTCGATGACATGCGCCACGTCCTCCCGTGTCGTCTCGAAGCTGGTCACAAGGCGGGCCGAGACCCGCCCGTCGCGTTCGCCCCAGCTGTAGAACAGGCACCCGGCCCGGGCAAGGGCACCGCTGGTCGCGACCGGTAGGTCGAGAAAGATCATGTTGGTCTCGACCGGGAACTGCAGCGTGATGCCGGGGATGCCGGCCAGCCCGTCAGCGAGTTCCACCGCCATCCGGTTCGCGTGTTCGGCAAGCCGGATCCAGCGCCCTTCCTCGAGCCACGGCACCATCTGCGCCGAGGCAAACCGCATCTTCGAGAACAGGTGCCCGCCGCGCTTGCGTCGGAACTCGAACTCGTCGCAGAGCCCGGTGTCGAAGAACACCACGGTTTCGGCGCACAGCGCGCCGTTCTTGGTGGCGCCGAGCGAGAGGACATCGACGCCGCTGCGCCAGGTGATGTCGGCCGGTGAACACCCGAGCGCGGCAACGGCATTGGCGAGCCTCGCGCCGTCCATGTGCAGCGCGAGACCGTGCTGCCTGCAGACCGCGGAGATGTCGCGAACCTCGTCCAGGCCATAGACCGTTCCGGACTCGGTGGACTGGGTGATGCTGACGGCGGCCGGCTGGGCTCGGTGCACCCGCGGCGCCGGCGTGGCGAAGTCGAGCCGGGCCGCGAGGCTGTCGGCGGAGATCCTGCCGTTCTCTCCGTCCATCAACGCCAGTTTCGCACCGCCGGAATAGAACTCCGGCGCCGCGCATTCGTCCTCCTCGACATGGGCGGCATGATGGCACAGGACCACCCCCCAGGAGGGGACCAGTGTGGCAAGCGCCAGGGCGTTGGCGGCCGTCCCGGTACCGACCGGGTAGATGGCGAGCGGGTGCTCGAACGCGGCGGCGGCACGCTCCTGAAGCCGTGCGGTCCAGGGGTCGTCTCCGTAGGGCATCGCCGGTGTCGCGGCGGCATCCGCCAGCGCCCGCATTACCTCGGGATGCGCGCCTGCAGTGTTGTCACTGGCAAGGTTGATGGGTCGGTGTTCCACCTCGATCTCCTGTCAGGGGTGCGGTTCCAGCGCGATGCGGCCTCGCTGCCTGCCGGTCCGTCCATCGATGACCAGGACGGAGGCAGAGCCGTCCAACGCCTGCAGGTGAATGTAGAGACTGTTACCTGCCGCCGAGATGCCGTGTACCGCGTGTCCCGCCGGAAGCCGGGCCGAAACGGTACCGAAGTTCTCGCCGGCGGACTGACTGGCGCCGGAGCTCATCCGGTTGTATACTGTGACTCCGATCGTGATCACGCCGGCCACGATTAGCACACCCATTATGATCACCAGGAGTTTCAGCGCGTGCAGGCTTGGCGGGACCGGATCGGTTCTGACAGTCTGTTGTGGTTTGGCCGACATGAGCTCTCGACAGGATCGTCTTCTGCAGTTTCGCGCCGGTGAACCGACGTCTCCGGACGCCGGCGTGACCCGGCTTGACCGCTGGCTTGCAGATCGAGTTGCAGAGCTTGGCAGCGTGCCGGGCCTCTCGCGCAGTCGGGTGAAGACCCTGATTCTGAACGGCTTCGTCTCGGCGGACGGCGCGACGATAGCCGACCCCTCGGCACCGGTCAAACCCGGATGCGGGTACGTCCTGACCCTTCCGGCACCGCGCCCGATCGCGACCGAGGCTCAGGATATCGCGATCGATATCCTGCACGAGGATGCATCGCTGATCGTTCTCGACAAGCCGGCCGGCCTCGCGGTTCACCCCGCACCCGGATCCCCGGATCACACGCTCGTCAATGCCCTGCTGGCACATTGCAGCGGCTCGCTCTCTGGCATTGGCGGTGCGTTGCGGCCGGGGATCGTCCACCGGCTCGACAAGGATACCAGCGGCCTGCTGGTGGTGGCCAAGACCGACGAGGCGCATCACGGGCTGATGCACCAGTTTGCCGCACGGACGGTGGAACGGCGGTACCGGGCCCTGGTCTGGGGAGTGCCGGAGTCGCGGGCGGGCCGGATTGAGGGCGCGATAGGAAGGGACCGGCGCAACCGCAAGCGTATGGCGGTCACCAGCCGTGGCGGCAAGCCGGCCGTGACCCGTTACCGGGTCGTGGAGCGGTTCGGAACCCGGGCCAGCCTGCTTGAGTGCAGGCTCGAGAGTGGCCGCACGCACCAGATCCGGGTGCATATGACGCATATCGGCCATCCACCGGTCGGCGATCGGCTGTACGGCAGCGGATATCGCCGAAAGGGAGCCCTGGCGGAACAGGTTGCCGCGGCGAAGGCGCTCGGGCGCCAGGCACTGCATGCGCACACCCTGGCCTTTGCCCATCCCGACGATGGCAGGTGGATGGAATTCGAGCGTGATGTTCCTGCCGACATGGCGACAACGGTGCGGTGCTTCGCCGCCGCCGACAGTGCGGTGGCGTGAATGATGGACAGACCGACATGCTGCGCCGGGAGCTGCAGCCGGAGAGCTGGATGATGGCGAAGCCACCGGCAACAATTCCCTCTCTGGGGGCCGAGAGCAACCTTACGAGGTATCTGCAGGAGATACGCAAGTTTCCGATGCTGCAGCCGGACGAGGAGTACATGCTGGCGCGGCGCTGGCAGGAGGACGGTGATACCGAGGCGGCACACCGGCTGGTCACCAGCCACCTGCGGCTGGTTGCCAAGATCGCCTCCGGTTACCGCAGCTACGGCCTGCCGATGGCAGAGCTGATCTCGGAAGGCAATGTCGGCATGATGCAGGCGGTGAAGCGGTTTGACCCCGATCGCGGCTTCAGGCTTGCCACCTACGCCATGTGGTGGATTCGCGCCTCGATCCAGGAGTACATCCTGCATTCCTGGTCACTGGTGAAGATCGGCACCACCGCGGCGCAGAAGAAGCTGTTCTTCAACCTGCGCCGCATCAAGGGCCAGCTCCGCGCCATGGAAGAAGGTGATCTCTCGCCCGAGAACGTGACCGCGATCGCTGACCAGCTCAACGTGGCCGAGCATGAGGTAGTGGCAATGAACCGGCGAATCGCCGGGCGGGATCACTCGCTCAATGCTCCGCTCACCATCGAGGGCGACGGAGAGTGGCAGGACTGGCTGGTCGACGAGGAACCGGACCAGGAGTACATGCTCGGCGAGCAGCAGGAACTCGAACAGCGTCGTGACATGCTTGCCCGCGGCATGGAGGACCTCAACGAACGGGAGAGACGGATCCTGATCGAACGTCGCATGCGGGAACCGGCGATGACACTGGAGGAACTGAGCCAGGAGTTCGGAGTGAGCCGCGAACGGATCCGCCAGATCGAGGTTCGGGCATTTGCCAAGCTCCAGAAGGCGATGCGCCAGTTCGCGTCCGACGACGCGTGACCGTTGCCGCATGCAAGCCGGATTTCGGGGAGGTGAGGGGGCCTGCGGGGCGCGGCCGCCGCCCCGTTGCATCGGCTCCGGCGTGACCCGGCCGATCCCCGCCGGGTCCTGATCCGCCATGACTGCCGAGCGCCGCGTCCTGCTGTGGATGTGCGTGCTGATCTTCGCCAACCAGCTCGGTTTCGGCGCCATGGTCCCGTCGTTGCCGCTCTACGCCGCCTCGTTCGGGGTCTCGGCGACGGCGATCGGCATGGCGATCGCGGTGTACGGTCTGGCCCGGTTCGCACTCGCCATGCCGTGTGGACAGATCGCCGACCGTTTCGGACGGCGCTGGGCCCTGGTCCTCGGTGGATTGCTGTCGGCGGCCGGGAATGTCTGGAGCGTGTCCGCGACAGGCTACCCCGAGTTCCTGCTGACCCGGTTCGTTGCGGGCGCCGGTGCCGGCATGACGGTGACCGCCGGTTCGATCGTGCTTGCGGATATCTCGACACCGGAACGGCGCGGCCGGATGATCGCGATATACCAGGGAAGTTTCATCTTCGCGGTCGGAATCGGACCCCTGCCGGGCGGTATCCTGGCCGAGCACTGGGGGCTCGACGCCCCGTTCTGGTTCTGCGCCGCGGCCAGTCTCGTTGCCGCTGCGGTGGCGTTCACCGTGGTTGCCGAGACGCGGCACCTTGCCACCGGACGGTCCGGCGGCGTCCGGCTCCCCCCGCTCGGTCAGCAGATGAGGCTGTTGTGGAGCAACACCGGTTTCATGCTGGTCAGCGGCATCGCGCTGATCAACGCGCTCACCCGTACCGGCGGATTGTTCAACGTGGTGCCGATCATCGGCAGCATGCGGATCGGGCTCGACTACGACGAGATCGGTATCGGCCTCGCCGTCGGCAGCGTGCTCGGGCTGGTCGCGGTCTACCCGGCCGGAATGGCGCTCGACCGATGGGGCCGCAAGGTGGTGATCGTGCCGGCGACCGCGATTACCGGCGCCTCATTCGTCATGTTCGGCGTGGCGGATTCATTCCTGTGGTTCGCTGCCGCCAACGCGCTGTGGGGCATTGCGTCCAGCATCGGCGGATCGGCGCCCGCGGCCTATGCTGCCGACAGCGCCCCTCGGGGCATGAACGCATCCGCGATGAGCATGTTCAGGATGCTGGGAGACATCGGCTACGTGGTCGGACCGATCATGCTCGGCCTGATCGTGGACTTGCACGGATCCGGCGCAGCCCTGATGCTCTCGGCGCTGCTCCTGCTGGTCATCGGCCTCGCCTTCGCCCGCTGGGCGCCGGAGACCCATCGTGCCGTTCCGCCCCGCTTGTAGGCTGGCCCGGCTGCTTGTTGGCGGTGGATAATGCGCGGAATTCCGGCTGCGGGCCGCGCTTTGAAAACAGGAGCAATGACAACGCCGGAGCGGCCCTGACAAACCCGTTGTCGCCGGATTCGGCCCCGAGGCCGGTCTGTCCGCGACTGCCGTCGTGACGCGCACCCGTTTTCACCTTTGGCGTCGTCTGGCCCTCATCCGCAGTGGCACCGCAGGAGCTTCCCGCCAGTCCGGGCCGTCTTGAACTCTGACGCGATGAGACAATCAGGACCGGAAAACAGCTTGAAATCCGCCTCGCAAACCGGAACCCTGGCCGGTGCCGCTGCACGGACGGAGCCCGATCGCAACTCCGGTCTCACGGCTCAGGCTCCGATCACCGTGGGCGTGGCGCTCAGTGCGCCCTGTCGGCGCGAAACACTGCCTCGCAGGTGGGTGCGTCAATGGCGACCTCAAGCCACCGTTCGGGTTGTGAGGTGCTCGCCGTCGCAATGCGCGCGGACAACTCGTCGGGAAGCGGACCGAACCGGCGCTTCAGAAGTTGCGTGAGGAATCGCGCCTTGCCTTCCTGCGGGCCTTCGACCCGGCCCTGTGCATGCCGCAGCCAGATGCGCACCATGTAGCCCGCCAGCTGCAGCGGCGTGGCCGGGTCGGGCCGGGACTTGTGTTTGACGAGCACGAATATGACGGCGGACTTCCCGCTCTTCAGTTCGATCTCGAACAGGAAATCGCTCCGACTGTCGCGCAGGGCCTCGTCGACGAACGTCCCGTCCACCTAGACCGGGAGCGTATCGACCAGAAGTCCGACGATATTGTTCGGCAGGTGATCGCGAAACAGTGCCTGCACGCGGGCGGGATCGGACAGGAGCACCCGGAGCACCTATTCATGCGGCCTGGACGGCATGCCGCGGCGCGCGTCCGGTCCACCGGGACCACCGGAGCATGGTTTCCCCGTCCCGGTCCTTCTGTTTCGTTCCGGTCATGCCGCGTGATTCGACCGTCGCTGATCGAGCGGTCCCGGTCCGACACGTCGATGCCCCCTCCGGCAACAGCGGGAACAGGACCGCACACATGACCGGTTCGGTCATGCGGTATGTCAAACACTGTATGTGTCATTCGGGCACATAACAGGAACACTGGTGCGCTGTGTCGCTGTCACTATCCTCCCTCGGGATTTCGCCGCCCACACCACCGGCCCCGTGTCCGGGGACAGGGGGCACGCCACTGCCTGAGTACCCAGGCGACGGGAGAACGCCGCCAATCACGGAACCGCGGCATGCAGCCGGAATTTCACGTCCTTGCGTCGCTACTGACACCGTTACGGTATCTCCGCCGGACCCATCGCCCGGTCCGGGATCACGATGTCACAGCGTGCCCGCAGACGGCGGTCAAGATCGCTGTCGAGCAGCCGGGGACGATCGGTCGCAAGGATCCGGTTTCGGGTTTCCGTTGCCCTGCGGACCTGGTCCGGCTTGCCGAGTTCGACCCATTCCTTGGGACTGGTCCGGTCTCCCACCTGCGGATAGACAAACTCGCGCTGCATCAGCCGCAGGGTGTGCGGCTGACCGAGGTAGTGGCCCGGCCCGTCGCAGCACACCTCCCGGATCACCTCGAGCGACAGTGAGTCCTCGGTCACCTCGATGCCGCGCACTCCGCGCATCGCCTGGCCGAGGAGGTCGTTGTCGAGGATAAGGCTCTCGAGGCAGAACCCGAGCAGGGATGCATGCATGCCGGCGGCCTCGTAGACGAGGTTCAGACCGGCGAGACCGGCCATGATCGCGGTGGCTCCCTTCTCGTAGCCTGCCTGGTAGTCGGGCAGCTTGGCATCACTCATGCCGGCCGGCGCCCCGCCGGTCAGGTCGTAGAAGCGGGCCATCTGGCCGCAGGCGGCCGACAGCAGGCCCTGTTCGCCGGATCCTCCCGACATCGAGCCTGTCCGCAGGTCCGACACGAACGGCCAGGTCCCGAAGATGGCCGGCGATCCGGGGCAGATGGCGTTGACGTAGACCAGTCCCGCCAGGACCTCGGAACAGGCCTGAACCACCGCTCCCGCCAGTGCCGCCGGGGCAGTGGCGCCGGCCTGGCCGGCCGAGAGCAGCAGTACGGGCATGCCGCCGCGCACACAGGTCTCCAGCACACCGCAGGCATCCTCGGCAAAGGTCAGCGGAGGAACCACGAAACAGTTCGAATTGCTGACGAACGGCCGCTCGCGCCAGGCCCTTTCGCCACCGGCCACCTCATGCAGGAGCTCCAGGCCCAGTTCGGCACCGGCGCGGTTCGTGAAGCTGGTACCGATGTGCTTGCCTGTTCCCGCAAGACACGCGTACAGCGTGTTGGTGTCCAGCTGCAGCATCCCCTCGACATCGGTGGGGGTGACCGGGCGCTGGAAGAAATGGATGTTGTCGAGGTGGTCCACAAGCACGGCTGCCTGGTACAGGTCGCGGACTGTGGCATTGCGGTAGGAGGCGGTCCCGACATCGACCATCTGCGTGGCCGCACCGGCTGTTCCGAAATAGACGTTCGAGCCGAACGGCTCCATGTCGTGTGCCGGGTTGCGTGCGTGCAGCGGAAACTTCCTGCCGGCGCCGGCAATGGTGTCCTCGACCAGCGCGCGGGGGAACCGCAACCGGCCGTCACTGCCGTGCACGGCTCCCGCGGCTTCGCACAGCTCTATGCAGGAGGCCGTGGCGCCGGACAGGCCGAACTGTTCCAGTACCTGGAGGACCGTCTGGTGAATGCGGCCGACGTCGTGGTCGCCGAACGGCCGGTACCATCCCCCTGCCAGGCCACCGCGAACCGGGCGGATGTCGTTTGCAAGCGGTGCAAGACGTTCTTCGCGGCGGGCGGACCGGCCGCGGCGCCGGCGCGGGGTTGCGTCGATGATCGAAGTGCCCATGCCGCTTCCTCCCTGTGTGTTACGCCTTAAGACGCAGGTTCTCCGGGTCATAGACGGCCCGGCGCGGTGCGACCCGCGCCGCACGCCGTTCTCCCAGGATCTCGATTTCAAGCACACGGCCGGGTTCGAGTGCAGCGGTCCTGCAGACTGCAAGCGCCAGCGACTGGCCGACCCGGTGTCCGTAGCCGGCCGACAGCACGAGCCCGACCGGGGTCGGCCCGTCGAACACCGTCGACAGGGCGATCGCCTCGCCGTGTCCCGGCAGCGCCGGTTCGTCGACGAGAAGCGTGGCGCAATCGCGGATCCTTCCGGCCTCGCGTTCCGCGAGCAGTGCCGCCCGGCCGACAAATTTGTCCTTGCGAAAGTCGATCCAGCCGGCCAGACCGCTCTCGAGCATGCTGTAGTCGCTGCTGAGGTCGCTCTTCCAGGACCGGTAGCCCTTTTCGATCCGCATTGAATCCAGCGCCAGCATCCCGAAATCGGCGATGCTGCAGGCCTCACCGGCATCGAGCACCTTGCGGTACACGGCCGCGGCGTGTTCGAACGGGACATGAAGCTCCCAACCGAGCTCGCCGGTATACGAGACCCGAATCGCGTGTCCGCGCGCCATCGCCACCTCGACCGGACGGTGGTGCAGCCACGGAAATTCCTCGTTCGAAAGCGCGAGTTCCGTCGCTGTCGCCATCACTTCGCGCGACCGTGGTCCGGCGATGACGAGCGTCGTCCAGCGGCTGGTCAGATCCTCGATTCGCACGTCGCCCGACCGGTGCCCGAGGAGCCAGTCACGGTCGTGCCAGTAGCCGCCGGCCGGCCCGAGCAGCCAGAAGCGGCCGTCATCGAACCGGGTGATGGTCATTTCGGTCAGGACCCGACCCGCCGCAGAGGCGAAGTAGGCAAGGCCGGTCCGGCCCGGCGCCGGAAGCCGGCCTGTGATCATTCGTAGCAGCCACGCGGCTGCGTCGGAGCCCGTGATCTCGAAACGGGAGAACCCGGGCAGGTCCAGGACACCGACCGTGCGGGCGACGTGCCGGCACTCTACACCCACGGTCTCGAACCAGTGTTGCCGGCCCCATCCGCAGGCCGGTCCACGCCGGTCTCCGTCCCGCGGAAACCAGTCGGCCCGCTCCCAGCCGCCGGCAGCACCGAACTCCGCACCCCTGGCTTCCAGCATGGCATGGACGGGGGATGTCTTTGCCGGCCGGCCCGCCGGCCACTGGATGCCCGGGAAATGCATGGCGTACTCGTGCGAGTAGACCTCGATGCCCTTGGCTTGGGCGTAGACCTGGTTGGCGTGGTCGGCGAATCGACGCGGGTCGACCGACCAGCTGTCGGTTGATGTCTCGCCTTCGGTGATCCACTCGGCCAGCAGTTTTCCGGCTCCTCCGGCCTGGACGATGCCGAAGGTGAAGACGCAGGCCTCGAAGGCGTCGGGCACACCGGGCATCGGTCCGACCAGGGGATTGCCGTCGGGCGCATAGGGAATGGGCCCGTTGACTACCCGACTGACGCCGGCCGTACCCAGCACCGGCACCCGGGCGCACGCATCCTCGATGTACCACTCGAGCCGGTCGAGGTCGTCCGGGTAGAGCTGGAACGAGAAGTCGTCGGGCATCGGGTCGTCGCGATCAGTCCAGTGCGCCCGGCAGTTCCGCTCGTAGGGTCCGAGCAGCAGCCCGCCGATCTCCTGTCGCAGGTACCAGGAACTGTCGGGGTCGCGCAGCAGCGGCAGCCTCTGGTCGCGACCGGCCAGGGCGTCGATTGATTCCGTGACCATGTACTGGTGCGACAGGGCCACCGACGGGACCTCGCGACCGAACATCCGCCCGACTTCGCGCGCCCGGTAACCGGCGGCGTTCACCACGTACCGGCAGTTCACCGTGCCCTGCGGAGTGAGCACGCGCCAGCCCCCGGCGGTGCGCTCGACGCCTGTGACCGGGCAGAACCGGATCACGCTCGCACCCAGGCTGCGCGCGGCGGCGGCCAGCGCCTGAGTCAGCTGCGATGGGTCGATGTCCCCGTCGGTCGGATCCCACAGACCGCCCTCCAGGTCGTGGGTCTCGAGAAACGGGTAGCGGGCGCGCAGATCGTCGGGACCGAGAAGATCGAACTCGAGCCCCATGTTCCGTCCCATGGACACCACATGCGTGAACTCGTGCATGCGTGCCACGCTGTGTGCGAGCCGAATCGAACCGGTCACGTGGTAGTTGATCGGGGCATCAGGCCGCGAGGCGAGATCACGGTAGAGCGCGGTCGAGTCGCTCTGGAGCTTCATGATGCTCCAGGATGCCGAGAAATTGGGACAGTTGCCCGCCGCGTGCCAGCTCGAGCCGGAGGCAAGTTCTGCCTTTTCCAGCACCACACAGTCCGTCCAGCCGGCGAGAGCCAGATGGTAGAGGACGGAACATCCGACGACGCCACCCCCGATGACGACGACCCGGGCATGAGCTGGAAGATCAGCCATGGCCCCGTACCTCCAGCGATGCCGCCCACCTGACCACAAGGGTACGTCAGTCCCGCGGTTCGCAAAAGCGAATCATGGGGCGGCACCGGCCGGTTCACCACGGTGCAGGCTGACAGGCAGTACCGTCCGACGGGACGGATCCGGCGGGCAGCCGGCTCCGTTGGCCGGGGAGGGACCCCGCCGGGCAGATACGGCGTCGTCAGGTCCGTTCGGCCGGAGTGTCCTCACGGCGGGAAACCGGCCGGCCGTGTTCGTCGACCCGGCCGAGTTCGGTGCGATAGATCGACCTGCCGAACGGGCTCTTCTTGATCTCCTGGATGTGGCCGGTGTCCCAGGGGCGCTGCACGTCGAAGATCGTCCGTTCCTGGACCCAGCGCTCGTCCACCGTCTGGGCGCGGAACACCATGAAGTGAATACCGAAGACCATGCCCCACGACAGCATGACCCAGAAGGTCCCCCAGCCGTCGAGGAAGGCAAGGTCAAGGGCCCCAAGCGCGGCCAGGCCGGTCAGGAACAGCGGCTGGTGCCAGCCATAGCTGGCCAGCAGTACCTGGTTCAGTCGGGCCAGCGTCTGCACGATCAGAACAGACGGCGCCGCGACCGGTTCTGCGGTTCGCGGTGCGGCAGCACCCGGTAGATCCGGCAGATCTGGATCACCCGCCACATGTAGCGGGTCAGCAGCAGGAGGAGGACCAGCAGGACCAGTTCGTCGATCAGAGCCATGTTGTCCGGAAACCCGAATCCCAGCACTGCCAGGAATACGATGACCGGTGCGCTGGCGACCCACAGGGCGGCGTAGACCATCTTGACCGTTCCGACCAGTACCGCGGCGGAGACGACGGTAAAACAGTAGATGGCCGCGAGCTTTGAAACCCCGAAGGGCGCATGGCCGGAGATGGAGGCAAACGTCCCGACCCCGAACAGGACCGACGTCATGATGGCGAAGAAGAACAGTTCGTTGTCGGCCTGACCGCGGCTGAGCTTCGCGACTGCGGTGAAGTACGGAGTGGTGTCCTCGTCCCACACGTAGCGCTTCAGGAAATCCTGCCACTTCCACATGTCGCTTACACGCGCTCCTGTGACTTCAAGAAAAACGGGCGCCCGTTACTTGTCGGGCGCCCGCAGGGACAAAAGGTCGCGTTTCCGCGGGCTTCCGCATCAAGTCTTAAGTTTCTCCACGACTTCTTCACCCAGAACCTGCTTGGTCTGGAGTTCAATGTCTTTCTCGACCGACAGGCTCAGATCGACTTCTATCCGCTCCTTGCCCTCGATCGTCGCACCGGTCAGTTCCGGCCATTCGAGCGTCATGAGCTCATAGCGCATCTCGCGAGGTGCGGTCAGTGCCAGCAGGGCTTGCAGCCAGACAGCGACCCCGGCGATGAAGGCGACGCAGAACCCGAGCGTGAGCACAGTCTTGATGATCCATCGGTGCGGTAGTCCGACCTGGGAGGCGGAGATTTCGCTGATCGCCCAGGAGTCGTAGGAAAACGAGGCCGCGAAGTAGATCACCACCGCGGTATACGGCAGCATGAAGAAGGTGGCACCGAGCAGTTCGAGCCATGCCTTGCGCCGGAACGCAAGGTGTTCACGCACCAGGTCAACCCGGACCTGGGTATTCCACACGCAGCCGAACCCGAGTACGAAAGCGAACAGTGCGGTGTGAAAGTGCCATTGGCTTTCCTGCAGCAGTGTGGACTCGAATAGCGGGCCCAGTCCCCACTCCTCGGCGGCGAACTTCAGGTCGATCTGGAACTTGCCGGTCTTGCGCAGGCAGACATCGTACACGGTAACGAGGATAAGCGGCACGAACAGCAGTGACGCGTACCGTCCGCACCAGTCGACGAATCCCCTGAGCGTGAGCGACAGCCCGACCAGGGCATCGGCGGTCGGCTTGTTGAACAGCCGGCCTCCCGTAATGTTACCGGTGTCGATCCGGACCGTTTCTTCGGCAGCCATCAGTTGCGTCCTCCCCTACCCGTGCACGACATGCATCAACCACAGTGCGACCTGCGGATACGCCAGGATGGTGACGACACCCAGGGCCTGCAGGAAGACGAACGGGATGATGCCCTTGTAGATTGACTCGATCCTGATCTCACGCGGCGCAATGCCCTTCATGTAGAACAGCGCAAACCCGAAGGGGGGCGTGAGGAATGACGTTTGCAGGTTCACAGCCAGCAGGATGATGAACCAGAACCTGATGTCTTCCTGCGGCAGGTGACCGCCGAAGTCCAGCCCGGCAACGAGCGGCGTGAACACCGGCAGCACGATCAGGGTGATCTCCAGCCAGTCGAGGAAGAACCCGAGGAAGAACACGATCGCCATGATCAGGAACAGCATTCCCCACGCGTCCAGGCCTGCCTTCTCCACGATGAGGTGTTCGACGACATCGTCTCCGCCCAGCGACCGGTAGACGTAGGCGAAACAGGTGGCGCTGATGACAATAAAGAAGATCATCGAGACCGTCTTCGCCGAGGTGTGACAAACCCCGACCAGGGTTTCCTTGCTCAGCCGCCTGTTGAATGCCGCAAGCAGGGTTGCACCGAAGGCTCCGACCGCACCGGCCTCGGACGGCGTGGCCCAGCCGAGCAGGATCGAGCCCTTGATGAGCGTGATCAGAAACACCGGCGGCAGGAAGCTGCGTGCGATCAGCGGTCCCATCTCGCTGCGTGGGACATTGAGAAGGTTCGCGGGCAACGGTGGTGCCAGGCTCGGTTTGACCGCTGATATTGTCGCGACGAAGATCAGGTAGAAGGCCGCGAGGGTCAGACCGGGGACAACCGCCGCCATGAACACATTGCCGACCGAAATCGCCATCAGGTCGGCCATGATGATCAGCATGATGCTGGGCGGGATCAGGATCCCGAGTGTACCCGACGCCGCAATCACGCCGCACGACAACGCGTGGCTGTAGCCCTGGCGCATCATTGTCGGCAGGGCGAGCGCGGTCATCATGGTGACTGACGCGCCGATGATCCCGGTCATGGCCGCAAGGATCGTGCCCATGACTGTCACTGCAAGTGCAAGCGCACCGGGAACCCGTTTCAGAAGTACCTGGACACAGTACAGCAGGTCGTTGGCGATCCCGCTCCGCTCCATCATGACGCCCATGAACACGAACGCCGGAACCGCGACCAGCACCAGGTTCTCGGCCGCCTGGCCCCAGATACGGGGGATGAAGTTGAAGAACTCGATCAGCGAGAAGGTCTCAAGGAAAAAACCCAGAACCCCGAACAGCATTGACAGGCCACCGAGGATGAAGGCGACCGGATAGCCGGAGAACAGCAGCAGCGCGAGGGTCACGAACATGACCATCGAAATGTACTCTTGGGCAACCCAGGTCAGGGCCTCGCCTCGCGAGATCTCCTCCTCGACCATCAGCGAGCCCGAGTAGTTGTAGGCGCCGTACCCTGCCAGCAGCACGACAAGCCCGAGCAGCGTTCCCAGCAGTACGGCGATCTTGCCCTCGACCGAGCGCCCGCCACCCACGCTTGAATGATCCATTGCCTCTCCCCAAGCCGTTCCTGGTCGGGCCGACGGTCACCCCCGGATCCCGATCGTGCGAAATCTACGCCAGACTTCCGGCCGACACAACACGGCCCGCGACAAGAACGGCCGTGAAGTGCCCTTCCGGGTCCGGAATGCCCCGCTCGCCCGCCACGACCGGTGGCCTAGCCATAGGTCGATCGCATCAGCCACAGCGCGACGTCGGGCCAAACCATGACCGTCACCACGCCCAGCGCCTGCAGGATCACAAACGGGATAATGCCCTTGTAGATCGACTGAATCTTGATCTCCCGCGGCGCGATGCCCTTCATGTAGAACAGCGCGAAGCCGAACGGCGGGGTCAGGAACGACGTCTGCAGGTTGACCGCCAGCAGGATGATGAACCAGTACTTGATCTCGCTCGTCGGGACATGGTCGCCGAAATCCAGGTTGATGATCAGCGGCGTGAACACCGGCAGGACGATCAGGGTGATCTCGAGGAAATCCAGGAAGAAGCCAAGGAAGAACACGATCACCATTACCAGGATCAGCATGCCCCACGGGCCGAGCCCGGCCTTCTCGATGATCAGGTGCTCCACCACGTCGTCGCCGCCGAGGGACCGGTAGACATAGGCGAAGCAGGTGGCGCTGACGACAATGAAGAAGATCATCGACACGGTTCGCGCCGAGGTCTGGCACACATTGACCAGGGTCGCAAAGTCCAGGCGACGGTTGGCGGCCGCAAGCAGTGCCGCGCCGAAGGCGCCGACCGCACCGGCTTCGGACGGCGTGGCCCAGCCGAACAGGATCGAGCCCTTGATCAGACCGATCAGGAACACCGGCGGCAGGAAGCTGCGGGCGACCAGGGGCGCCATCTCCGAGCGGGGGATGTTGAGCAGGTGCCGCGGCAGCGGCGGGGCGATTTCGGGCCGGACCGCGGCGAGTGTCGCCACGAACACCAGGTAGAAGGCGGACAGGGTCAGTCCCGGCAGGATCGCGGCCATGAACACGTTGCCGACCGAGATTGCCATCAGGTCGGCCATGATGATCAGCATGATGCTGGGCGGGATCAGGATCCCGAGCGTGCCAGATGCAGCGATCACGCCTGTCGAGAGCGCGTGGCTGTAGCCCTGGCGCATCATCGTCGGCAGGGCAAGCGCGGTCATCATGGTCACCGAGGCGCCGATGATGCCGGTCATGGCCGCGAGGATTGTTCCCATGACCGTGACCGCGAGGGCGAGTGCGCCCGGAACGCGCTTCAGCAACACCTGGACGCAGTAGAGCAGGTCGTTCGCGATCCCGCTGCGTTCCAGCATCACCCCCATGAACACGAAGGCCGGAACCGCAACGAGGACCAGGTTTTCCGCCGCCATGCCCCAGATGCGAGGGACGAAATTGAAGAACTCGATCAGGTGGAACGAGCCCATCATGTAGCCAAGAAGTCCGAACAGCATCGACAGGCCGCCGAGGATGAAGGCGACCGGGTAGCCGGAGAACAGCAGGATCGCGAGGCTCATGAACATTGCGATCGAGAGGTACTCGCGCACGACGGCGTGGACCGCGGCCGACCGGGTGATCTCGTAGTCCGCCATCACGGTGCCGGATTCGATGCCGACGCTCACGATGCCCACGGCCACGACGAAGCCGATGAAGGAGGCGAGGATGACCAGTGACTTGCGTTCCGAAGTCCAGCCCGATACGCGGTCCATCATTGCGAGTTTCTCCACATGCGTGCGTCTGACCGCGTCGGCGCGGTGCAGGGCGCCTCACCCTGCGTTGCGGCCCGCAGGCGGCCGCACTGTCCGGTTGCCGACCGGGCTGCGGTGTTTCGACAGCAAAACCGGGGCGCGAGGCCCCGGTTTCACCGCGGGTGGACTCACCCGAAGTTCAGTGCCGATCAGTCGACGTAGGAAGACTTCAGGGCCTGGGCATCACCCCAGATCTTGTAGACCTCGCGGAATGCGAAGTAGCTGTCCGCAAATTCCTTGAAGGTGGCGTCCTTCGCGGATTCCTCGGCGACCACTTCCTGCCAGGCCCGCTCGAACACCGCCAGCTGATCGTCGGTCCAGCGCCGGTTGGTCACACCGTGCTTGGACTTCATTTCCTGCATGGCCTTCGGGTTCTCGGCCTCGGTCTCGGCATACTCGATCACCATGTTGGCCTTGCACCCCACGTCGAGCATCATCTGGTAGTGCTCGGGAAGTCCGGCGTGGTTTTCCCGGTTGACCAGGAGTTCGCCGACGGAAATCTGCTGGTGCCAGCCAGGATAGTAGTTGTTCTTGGCGATCTGGTGGAAACCGTAGTCGATGTCCATGTTCGGCATCGAGAACTCGGTCGCATCGATCACGCCGCGCTCCAGCGCCGGATAGATGTCGGCACCGGCGAGCAGCTGGGTCGAGACGCCGATCTTGGTCATGACCTTCGCGCCCAGGCCGAAGAAACGCATCTTCATGCCCTTGAGGTCGTCAAGCGACTTGACCTCTTCCTTGAACCAGCCGGAGGTCTCGGCGCCGATCGATCCGCACGCAAGCGAACGCAGGTTGTGCTTGGCATAGATCTTGTCGGCGATCTCCTGACCACCGCCGAACCACTGCCAGCCGAGGAACTCGCCGTACTGCGGGCCGAACGGCACCGCGGTCATGAACGCGAGGCCCGGATACTTGCCGGTGTGATAGCCGGGGGTGGTGTAGCAGGACTCGACCGAACCCTTGGACACCGCGTCGAAGCACTCGAACGGCGGAATGAGCGCGCCGGGCTCGAAGAACTTCAGCGTGAACTTCTTGTTCGACATGGTGGTCACGAAATTGGCGATCCGCAGGCCTGCCGGACCCAGGTGGGCGATCTGGGATCCGAATGCCGACTGCATCTTCCAGTTGACCTTCTGGGCCTGGGCAGCACTTGCGGCACCGAGTGCAAGCGCACCCGCCGCGGCAACAGCCGCCACCGTCTTCACGAGCGGTTTTGTCATGACGTGTTGTCCTCCCGTATCGTTACACTGTTCCGCCGTGCCCCCTTGGTTCATCCGGCGGACCCGGACTGTACGCGTGTCATTATCCTTGCAAATCGTACCGTCGGGCGGCGGAACACTACGGGAAGATCCGCGCTGTGACAAAGGGAATTTTGGGCCACCCGAAACGCCCGACATTTCACCGCTTCCACCCGGGCCGTCATCATCGCCGGCGGATCGGTGAAACGCCGCGGGCGCGGGTGCGAATGCCAATCCCCGCCCGGTGTGCCGGGCCGGAAAACGCGAGCGGAAACGCCGTCATGCGCGCGCCGGGAACCCGGCATGTTCCGGGCGCCGGAAGGGAGGCGTGCCCCGTCAGTCCGCCGGGGAAAACTCGACGCGGATTGACCCGGTGTGCTCGCCGAGTTCGGGTACGCGCAGGACCGGTTCCCTTTCGCCCGCGCGGCGCGCCGGCGGCGCGGTGACCTCGACCGGCCCTCTCGGTGTCTCGACCGGGATCCGTTCAAGTGCCGGGTGGGCATGGACATCGGCAATGGAATTCACCGATCCATAGGCAATGCGTGCCGCTTCCAGCCGCTCGCGGACAGCCTCCCGGGACAGTCCGGAGAAGACGGTGTTGATCTCGGCGTCGAGGAACGCGCGATTGGCGAGCCGGGCAGGGTTGTCATGCACCCTGGCATCATCTGCAAGCTCCGGTCGGCCGAGCACCTCGGCGCACAGGCGCTGCCACTCGCGCTCGTTCTGTACCGCGATCAGGATCAGCGCCCCGCCGGCGCAGGCGTAGGCGCCGTAGGGCGCGATCGCCGGGTGGTGCAGGCCGATCCGCTGCTCGGCGAGTTCGCCGTAGGCGTGATGCAGCAGCCACGGGGTCAGCCATTCCGCCATGCCGCCGAACATCGAGGTCCGGATGGAGGCGCCCTCGCCGGTGCGCGAGCGCGCGATCAGCGCCTCGAGCACGGCGATCTTGGAGTACATGCCGGCAGCGATGTCGCAGACCGAGGCGCCGACCCGGCCCATCTCCATAGGAGAACCGGTAACCGAGATCAGTCCGCTTTCTCCTTGCACCAGGAAGTCGTAGGCCTTCATCGAGGCATAGGGGCCGCTTTCGCCGTAGCCGGAGATGTCGACGGTGATGAGCCGGGGGTAGCGCCGACGCAGGTCGTCGGACCCGAATCCCGCCCGCCCGGCCGCGCCCGGCGCGAGGTTCTGAACGAAGACATCGGCACGCGACAGGATGCGCTCGAGCAGGGAGGCGTCCCCGGGGTCCTTGATGTCGAGGACCAGGCTTTCCTTTCCGCGGTTGAGCCACACGAAGTATGCCGACTGTCCCATGACCTGGCGGTCGTATCCGCGAGCAAAATCCCCGTCGGCCCGTTCGACCTTGATCACCCGGGCGCCGGCGTCGGCAAGCCGGCTGGTGCAGTACGGGGCCGCCACCGCCTGTTCCAGGGCGACGACAAGTACTCCCTCGAGCGGTCCCGGCATCACACCTCCTCAGTACGACCTGGGCAGGCCCAGCACATGCTCGGCGAGGTAGGCCAGGACCAGGTTGGTCGAGATCGGCGCAACCCGGTAGAGTCGGGCCTCGCGGTACTTGCGTTCCACGTCGTATTCCTCGGCGAAGGCGAACCCACCGAACGTCTGGACGCACACGTCGCCGGCCTCCCAGGCCGCGTCCGCGGCCAGCATCTTGGCCATGTTCGATTCCGCCCCGCACGGCTCTCCCGCCTCGAACATTTCGGCGGCGCGCTGCGCCATCAGCGCTGCAGCCTCGGTATTCGCATAGGCCTTCGCGATCGGAAACTGGATGCCCTGGTTCTGGCCGATCGGGCGGCCGAACACCGATCGGTCACCGGCGTAGTCAACGGCCTTCTTCAGGAACCAGCGGGCGTCACCGAGGGATTCGTGGCTGATCAGGATTCGTTCGGCGTTCATCCCGTCGAGGATGTAGCGGAACCCGCGGCCTTCCTCGCCGATCAGGGCGTCGGCGGGGATCTCCATGTTGTCGAAGAACACCTCGGTGGTGGAGTGGTTGATCATGGTGCGGATCGGCCGGACCTCCAGGCCGCGGCCCCGGGTTGCGCGCATGTCGACCAGGAACACCGACAGGCCCTCGGTGCGCCGCGTGACCTGATCGCGCGGCGTCGTGCGTGCGAGCAGCAGCATCAGGTCGGAATGTTCGGCGCGCGACGTCCAGATCTTCTGCCCGTTCACCACGTAGCTGTCGTTGCCCTGCCTGACCGCGGTCGTGCGCAGCGACAGGGTGTCGGTCCCGCTGGTTGGCTCCGATACGCCAAAGGCCTGCAGCCGCAGCTCTCCGGCGGCGATCTTCGGCAGGAAGGCCTGCTTCTGCGCCTCGCTGCCGTGTCGCAGCAGGGTTCCCATGATGTACATCTGCGCGTGGCACGCGGCTCCGTTGCACCCGGCCTTGTGGATTTCCTCCAGCACCGCCGCGGCGGCCGAGATCGGCAGCCCGCTGCCGCCGTACTCCTCCGGAATCAGCACCGCGAGGTATCCGGCATCGGTCAGCGCCTGGACGAATTCGCTCGGGTAGGCGCGCTCCCGGTCCTTCTCGCGCCAGTACTCGCCGGGAAATGTGGCGCACAGCGCCACAACGGCACGCCGGATCTCCCGGATCACGTCGCCGTGGCCGGACTCACCCATGTCGATCTCCCTTCAGGGTCGGGCGCGGACAATACGCGAGGCAGCACGGTTCCCGCCAGTGGGGCTCACCCCCACAGCCGTGCCGCCGGCGGAAACACCTGGCTCGCGTCATACTCGAGACCCGGTTCGCGATCACGGGCGAGCAGCAGCGGGCCGTCAAGGTCGACCACTGCGGCGCCCTGGGCGACCAGGACGGCGGGCGCCATGGCCAGCGAAGTGCCGATCATGCAGCCGACCATGATCCCGAGCCCACAGCCACGCGCCGCCGTCGCGAGCTGAAGCGCCTCGGTCAGCCCCCCGGTCTTGTCGAGCTTGATGTTGACCAGGTCGTAGCGCCCCGCCAGCATCTCCAGGTCGCGGGAGACATGGCAGCTCTCGTCGGCGCAGACCGGAACCGGCCGCTCAAGCGCGTCAAGGGCGTGGTCCCTGTCCGCCGGCAGAGGCTGTTCGATCATCTCCACGCCGAGTCCCGGCAGCAGCGGCGCGGTGGCGCGGTAGTCGTCAACGCTCCAGCCCTCGTTGACGTCGACCACGAGCCGGGTGGATGGGACCGCGGCGTGGATCGCCTCGAGCCGGGCGATGTCGGCGCCGTCACCGGCCAGCTTGAGCTTGAGCAGGGGACGTTTGGCATTCCGCTTCGCGGCGTTTGCCATCGCGTCCGGGGTGTCCACGCCAAGGGTGTAGACCGTCGTGACCGGTCCCGGGTCCCCGAGCCCGGCCAGTTCCCAGGCCCTGCGACCCGACTGGCGCGCCTCGAGGTCCCACAACGCGCAGTCGAGCGCGTTGCGCGCCGCTCCTGGCGGCAACAGGGCCTGGAGCTCCTGCCTGCCGATCCCGGACCCGATTGCTCCGGTCACCGAGCGGATCTGCGCGGCGACGGAGTCGGACGTCTCGCCGTAACGCGCATAGGGAAAACACTCGCCGCGGCCGGTCGTCCCGTCCTCGGATATCGCGGCGACGATCACCCGCGAACTGGTGCGCGCGCCTCGCGAGATCCGGAAGGTCCCGCGCAACGGCCAGTCCTCGCGGGTGACCTCGAGACTGCGCGCCATTGCTCAGTCCCGGAGCACCGCGTCAACGAGAGGGGCGACCCCGTCCCGCATCGGGTCGACGGTCACGAGCCCGGTCTCCCCGGCGATCCGGGCACAGAACGCGCGTCCCTCGGCCTCATCCAGGCGCGAGGTGTTGATCGAGACCCCGGCACAGCGGACCGCCGGGTTCGTGAGCCGCGCGGCCTCGAGACACGCGGCGACGCAGGTCGGAATGTCGATGACCGGGAAGTGCGGCATCCCTCGCATGTGCGGCCTGCCCGCCTCGTGGCACATCACCAGCACGTCGGGCTGGGCACCGTGGATCAGGCCGAGCGTGACGCCGGCGTAGGAGACATTGAACAGCGACCCCTGGCCCTCGATGACATCCCAGTGCTCCGGCTCGTTCTCGGGCGCCAGCCACTCGACCGCGCCCGAGATGAAGTCCGCGATCACCGCGTCGATGGACACGCCGGACCCGGCGATGAAGATTCCGGTCTGTCCGGTGGCCCGGAAGCTCGCGGCCAGGCCGCGGGCATGCAGCTCGCGCTCGATCGCCAGCGTGGTGAACATCTTGCCGACCGACACGTCGGTGCCAACCGTCAGCAGCCGCTTGCCGGAACGCCGCGTCCCGTTCGCGACCGAGAACTCGCGGGTCGGCTGGCGAACTTCGTGCAGTGAGCGGCCGTGTGCCTTCGCCGCCTCGACCAGTTCCGGAATGGCTGTGATCCGGGTGTGCAGCCCGCTCGCGATGTCCATGCCGAGCGAAACCGCCTGGACCATTTCGGCAATCCAGCTGTCGGGCATGAAGCCGCCGCGGTTGGCAACACCGAGAATCATGGTGCGTGCTCCTGCCGCGGCCGCCTCCTCGATCGTCAGGTCCGGCACCGCGCAGTCGGCGTTGCAACCGGGAAGCCGGCGCTGGCCGATGCACCAGTCCGGTCGCCAGACCCGCACACCGTTTGCCGTCTTGGCTGCCAACTGGTCAGGGGCGTCGCCCAGGAACAGCAGATACGGGTTTCTGATTTCCACCGGTGAGCTCCCCGTTCTCGAACCGCAGGGCCCGCAGACTACCCGCCCGCGGGCGGGTTGGCGAGACGATGGCTCGCGGGTCGCTTACCCTCTTGGCATAGTGGGCACGGTACAGGAAGGGGAGGGGTGAACATGGCACGTGACCTGGCCGTCGGCATTGCCGGCCTCGGGACCATCGGCGGCGCACTTGCGCGCCTGATCGCTTCGGGCGGGATCCCGGGCCAGCGGCTCGCCGCGGTCGGGGTCCGCAGCCCCGGGAAGGCGGCCTCGGTACTGAGTTCTCCACCTGCAGACCTGGTGGTGACCGATCTCGCCGGACTGGCCGCGCATTGCGACGTGGTAGTGGAATGCGCGCCGGCCAGGGTTTTCGAGCACAGTGCCGGGCCGGCCGTCGAGGCCGGGCGGATCCTGGTTCCGGCCAGTGTGGGAGCCCTGCTCGGGTGCATGCACCTGGTGGACAGGGCGGCCGAGACCGGAGCGCGGATCATCATCCCGACCGGGGCGCTGATCGGGCTCGACGCGGTCCGCGCTGCGGCCGAGGGAGTGATCGAGAGCGTCACGATCGAGACCCGCAAGCCGCCCGGCGGCCTCGAGGGCGCGCCGCATCTGGTGCGCAACGCGATCTCGGTGGCGGGACTGACCGAGGCGAAACTGGTCTTTTCCGGTACGGCACGCGAGGGTGCGACCGGCTTTCCGGCCAACGTCAACGTTGCGGCAGCCCTGGGGCTTGCCGGTATCGGGCCTGACCGGACCATGCTGCAGGTCTGGGCCGACCCGGCGGTGACCCGCAACACCCATACCATCACGGTGGAATCGGACAGCGCCCGGTTCACCATGACCATCGAGAACATCCCGACCGAACAGAACCCGCGCACGGGCCGCATCACCGCCCAGAGCATGGTTGCGGCGCTCCGCCGCCTGACCGCCCCGCTGGTCGCGGGGAGCTGACGCTGCTTGCCCGGCCGGAACGCGGCTCACTATAGTCGTGACTCCGGCAGACTCACCTGCGAGACGCCATGTTCACCACCCGGCCCGAACTGCTCGGCACCTTCGGAATGGTCGCAAGTACCCACTGGCTCGCGACCGCGACGGGGATGGCAATCCTGGAGAAGGGGGGCAACGCCTTCGATGCGGCGGTGGCCACCGGCCTCGCCCTGCAGGTGGTGGAGCCGCACCTGAACGGTCCGGGCGGCGACATGCCCGGGATCTTCCACGTTGCCGGCGAGGACGCGCCGCGGGTGATCTGCGGCCAGGGTCCGGCGCCGGCTGCCGCCACCATCGGGGTCTTCGAGGATCTCGGGCTCGACCTTGTCCCGGGCAGCGGGTTGCTGTGTGCGGTGGTGCCCGGTGCATTCGACAGCTGGATGCTGCTGCTGCGCAACTACGGGACCATGGGGCTTGCGGACGTGCTCTCGCCGGCACTCGGGTTTGCGCAGAACGGCTACCCCGTGGTCGGCCGGATTACCGCGACCATCGAGACCGTGCGCGACCTGTTCGAGCAGGAATGGCCAAGTTCGGCCGCCGTCTATCTGCCGGGCGGACGGGCTCCGTCACCGGGGTCGCTGTTTTCGAACCGGACACTCGCCGCCACCTGGTCGCGGCTGCTTGCCGAGGTCGAAGCCGGCGGCGGCTCGCGCGAGGCCCGCATCGACCGGGCGCGCGCGATCTGGTCCCAGGGCTGGATCGCGGAGTCGATCGACCGGTTCTTCCGCACCAGCGAGGTCATGGACGCGAGCGGTCGCCGCCATCGCGGACTGCTCGCGGGTGACGATCTTGCCCGCTGGCAGGCGACGATCGAGGCGCCGCTCAGCTACGACTACGGGCGCTACACCGTGTGCAAGTGCGGTCCGTGGAGCCAGGGACCGGTCCTGCTGCAACAGCTCGCGCTGCTGGACGGAATGGGCATCGGTGATGCCGATCCGGTCGGGCCGGAATTCGTGCACCTGGTGGTCGAGGCGGCCAAGCTCGCATTTGCCGATCGCGAGGCCTGGTACGGTGATCCGGATTTTGTCGACGTGCCGGTCGAGGTGCTTCTGAGCCGCGCCTATGCCGAACGACGCCGTGCCGCGATCGGGCCTGCCGCCGCGACTGGCGTGCACCCGGGTGCGATCGAAGGCCGGACGGCACGCATCGAGCATGCCCTGCGCAACCGCTCGGGTCTCGCCGCGTCGCCGGCCATGGGCACCGGCGAGCCGACGGTGGCCCGTATCGGCGCCATGGCCGGTGACACCGTGCATCTCGACATCATCGACCGGGCCGGCAACATGATCTCGTGTACTCCCAGCGGTGGCTGGTTGCAGAGTTCGCCGGTGATCCCCGAGCTGGGCTTCTGCCTCGGCAACCGGGGCCAGATGTTCTGGCTTGACGCAGCTTCTCCGTCGGCCCTGGAGCCGGGCAAGCGTCCACGCACCACACTTTCACCCTCGCTTGCGCTCAAGGACGGGGAGCCGTGGATGGTGTTCGGGACACCCGGGGGCGACCAGCAGGACCAGTGGTCCCTGCTCCTGTTCCTGCACCGCGTCGAACACGCGATGAACCTCCAGGAGGCGATCGACGCCCCGGCATTCCATACCGAGCATTTCCCGAGCTCGTTCTGGCCGCGGTCGCGATCCGACCGCAAGCTGGTGCTGGAGGGACGGTTCCCGGCAGCGACGGTGCGCGAACTCGAACGCCGGGGCCACGTGGTCGAGTCGGGAGAGGACTGGTCGGAAGGCCGGCTGACCGCCGCGGCGCGCGAGGGCGCCGTGCTGAAGGCGGCGGCGAACCCGCGCGGAATGCAGGGCTACGCGGCCGGGCGCTGAGGCGGCGGCACGGCCTCGAGTGCCGCGGACGCCTCCTCTATCGTCCTCCTGACCCGGCGCATGAACTCGCTGCGCTCCAGGCCTGGTTCGATGGCGGGCAGCAGGCGCACCGTGATTGTTCCCGGGCGCTTGATGAAGGCCTGACGCGGCCAGAAGGTACCGGAGTTGAGCGCAACCGGCACCACCGGCACGCCGAGTGCGCGGTAGACCGCGTACAGCCCGCTGTGATACGGCGCGTCCACGCCGGGTGCCACGCGCGTTCCCTGCGGAAAGATGACCACTGGCCGGCCTGCGTCCGACAGCGCGCGCGCGGAGGCGATCATGGTGCGCAGAGCTCTTGCTCCGCCGGACCGGTCGATCGGGACCATGCCCACCCGGGCCATGTACCAGCCGATCAGCGGCAACCTGAGGAGTTCACGCTTCATCACGAACGCGGGATCCGGGAACAGTACCTGCAGAGCCAGCGTCTCCCATGCCGACTGGTGCTTTGCGGCCACGATTACACGCGCGGAGGAAGGAAGATTCTCCCGGCCCTCCACCTGCCAGCGGAGGCCGACGAGCAGACGCAGGCCTCCCAGCAGGATGCCGATCCACAGATCGCGCAGCCTGCAGCACCAGCGCCTGTGGAGCAGCAGCAGCGGCAGTCCCGCAATGCCGAGCACCAGGGTTGACCCGGTGAGCAACGCGTTGAAGGCGAGGGAGTTCAGAAACAGCATGGCCACCTGTGGACCCGTGTCTGTAGGATGCCGCCAGCCGGCACAACCATCCTACCCGTTGCGAACCATGCGTGTCACCGATCCGACCCGGTTTGAGACCGTCCTGGGCACTGTCGCACGGGCTGGCCGGACCATCACCTACCTCGATCTGGCCGTGCGCGCCTGCGTTCGCGGACCGGGCCGGATCGCCGCGGTCACACTGGAGCTCGAACGGCTGATACGGCAGGATCACGCAGCCGGGAGGCCACTGCGGGCGGCGGTGGCCGTCTCGAAGGTGCGTGGCGGACTGCCGGCGCCGGGCTTCTTCGACCTGTGCCGCGGTCTCGGCATCTATGCCGGTCCCGACGAGGGGCCCGAGGCGGCGGTCTTTCATGCCGTCGAGTTGCGTCGTATTCATGACGCGTCACGCCGGGAACCGTAGAGGATCCTTAACATCTTCCCCGGCCTGAAGGCCGGGGATTTCCGGTAGGGCTTGTCGCTCCACCGATAGTTCTCGCTTCACCGGAGGGCCAATGCCTTTCCTCCACGAGCATAGACGCCGTGTTCCGACGCAGGATGGCCTTTGCCGCATTGATGTCCGCGTGGTCTCGATGTCCGCAGGTGGTGCAGACGAAGCTCGCTTGGTTCTTGCGACTCCGGCTGTCCACCGCGCCGCACGCGAAGCATGTGCGCGAGGTGTTGTTGGCGGGCACTTTCACAAGCGTTCCGCCGCGTTCTTCCAGCTTGTAGGCCAGCAGGGTTTCAAGGAGATGCCAGCCCTGGTTCAGGATCGACCTGTTCAGACCGGCCTTCTGGCGAACATTACGCCCCGGTTCCTCCATCGTCCCACGAGCGGAACCGGTCATGTTCCGGGTGTTCAGGTCTTCGATCACGACCGTGCCGAAGCGCCGCGAGAGATCGAAGCTGGCCCGGTGGAGCCAATCGCGGCGGATACGGGCGCGACGGGCCGACAGTGCCGC
>Ga0209544_1000252_pt1 | contig 81978 bp, 70 predicted proteins | sample MesohylPK_FD_187297 | JGI IMG/M metagenome (GOLD analysis project Ga0209544, IMG submission 187297) | Host-associated microbial community of the marine sponge Aplysina aerophoba from Gulf of Piran - sponge mesohyl, lysed by proteinase K... | ecosystem: Host-associated > Porifera > Sponge >... | reverse complement strand
ACCCAATGGCCGGGCCGGGTGCAAGCCCGTCGCGTCGCGGCGCGGGGTGTCTCCCACGTCGGCCCCGGTGAAGACCCAATGGCCGGGCCGGGTGCAAGCCCGTCGCGTCGCGGCGGGGGGTGTCTCCCGCTCACCTTCGCTGCGGTCACGGACCGCTCGGGCCACGGCCTCGCCCGTATGGACGGGGCTCACTCGTCTACCCGCTCGGCCTCCCGGCGGGAGGAGCGGCTCCAAGGGGCGAGCCCTTGCCGAGGCGAGTCTTCTGCCCGCTTCGGCTCCTCGTCGATGGCAAGTCGAACGGCGGGGACTCCCAGCCGTTAGTGTCTCGCCGTGCCTGAAGCCGACCCGCCCTCCGACGAAGCCACGGACGACCGTGCGTACGGTGGGGGGGGCAGCCATCCGCTGTTGGAGATCCAGAGGCTCGACACCGAGACCGAGCAGCTCCAGCACAGGCGGGCCAACCTTCCCCAGCACCAAGAGTTGAGCGCGGTCGCCATGGCGCAGGCCGACTTGCAGCAGAGGATCGACACTGTGGCGCTGCAGCGCATCGAGGTGCTCACCCGCCAGAAGCGCCTCGAGGACGAGGCCGCCATCATCGAGGCCAAAGCCGACGTCGACGACAACCGGCTCTACTCCGGTGAGATCACCGCGATCCGAGACCTCCAGGCTCTGCAGGACGAGATCAAAGGACTGCGGTCCCGCCAGGGGATGCTGGAGGAGAAGGCGATCGAGGCGCTGCTGGAAGCAGAGGAGTTGGCCGAGCAAGCCGAGTCCTTGGAGGAGCAGCGCCGCGCCGGCGACGAGCGGATCACCGTCCTCGAGGCCGAGTTGGAATCGACGGAAGCCGCCATCGACGAGCAGCTGGACTCGCTCTCGGTGACGAGGGCCGAGGCCGCCGAGGCCGCCGAGGCGGCCGCCGTGGCCCGCTATGAGCGGATGCGCGAGGCCTTCGGACCCAGCACGGCGGTTGCCTTCGACCCTTCGTCAGGCTGCGGATGCCCCCACCAGATGCCGGCCGTCGAGGTGGCCCGCATCAAGCGCTGCGCCGAGGGCGACGTGCTGGACTGCGCCGAGTGCGGGCGGCTGGTGCTCCGCTGAGGGTGAACGTGCAGCACCGAGACGAGCGCCCGCGGCCGCGCTGAGGTGAGACGGACCCGCCGGACTACGCCGAACGCGGCCGGCCAGCGCTGCGCCGAGGCGAGACTCCGATTCCGCCGGAGACTCCGGTCCCGCCGCTGACGCGCATGTTCCTCTGGTTCGCGGCGTGCGGGGTTGTGGCCGTGGCGCTGGTGTTCGGCAGCAGCGGCGTCGACTACCGGGTGGTGGCCCTGGGCTCGGTGCTGCCCCTGGCTGAGAACCTGAGCGGGTCGCCCTGGGTGCTGCACACTCTCGCGGGCAGTGTCGTGCTGCTGGCGGCGGTGATGGCCCTCACCGCGGGCAGGGGCCGACGGCTGAGACGGCGCCGCTGGATCGGCCTGCCCATCGGCACGCTGGTGTTCCTGGTGGCCAGCGGAGCCTGGTCCCGTACCGCCCTGTTCTGGTGGCCGGCAGGCGGCGGCACCGGAGTCGGCCACGGGGTACCTCCCGAGTTCGACCGCCCCCTGGCCGTACTTCTCGTCCTCGAGACGGCCGGGATCGCGGCACTCCTCTGGACCGCCCACCGTTTCAACTTGTCCGACCCCCAACGCCGCCGAGCGTTCCTGACGACAGGCCGCCTAACCCGCCCAACCACGACCTGACCATTCAGCACGCCCCGCCCGCACACAACCACCCAGGCACAACCGCCACCTCCACCCCCAACCACAACCCGACCAGCCAGCACACCCCACCCCCACACAACCACCCAGCCACAACCGCCACCTCCACCCCCAACCACAACCCGACCAGCCAACACGCCCCACCCGCACACAACCACCCAGGCACAACCGCCACCTCCACCCCCAACCACGACCCGACCAGCCAACACGCCCCGCCCCCACGCAATCAACCGGGCAAAGTCGTCACCTCCACCCCCGACCACAGCCTGACCAGCCAGCACGCTCCGCCCCCACGCAATCAACCGGGCAGAGTCGTCACCTCCACCCCCGACCAGCCACCGTGAACAGCGGCTCGGGCTGCTGGGCTTGGGACCGTTGCAGTCCAGCCAGGTCGGTCCGGCCGCCATAGGGGGAACCCGGCCGGACGAGCGCGTCTACGGAAGGGCGGCGAAAGGCCGCTATCCGGGCGCCGGACTGGGAACGCAAGCCTGCTTGGAGCGCCCGCAATTGGGTGAGAGCCTGTCGTGTCGCAGCGGTGTCATTCCCGCTCTTGTTCGCTGCGACCTGAGGGCCGCTCGGGCCACGGCCTCGCTCCTGTAGGCCATTCGCGCCCGCCCATTTGCTCGGCCTCAGGCGAGTGTGAACAGCGGCTCGGCCTGGTGGTCTCTGGACCGTGGCGGTTCGGCCGGGTCGGTGCGGGTCGGTGCAGGCCGGACAATCGAGGGCGGCTCCGGACGCCCTGTACGACTCCGGCGTGGCTCGTGGGTCGGGGGCGGGTCGGGGGCGTGGGCGGGTCCGTAGCGGACCCGCTCAGGCGGCGCGATGGTATACAGGCCCCGCCCGTCAGGCACCACCCGCCAGCCATGATGATGCACCTTCTGATGGCAGGCCCAGCACAGCAGCATCATGTTGTCAATGTTCGTGGGACCGCCCTCAGACACCGGTCTGATGTGATGGCCCTGACAGATCCACATATCGGCACCACAACCCCCACAAGCCCCATAGCGGGCCCGCAGCGCGTTCATCTGAGCCTTGGTGACCACCCGCTTGGCGTGGCCGTGCCACAGCGGCACACCCTCACCGCTGAACACCACCCCCATGATCCGGGCGTCACAGAAGTACTCCTCGAGCACGCTCGGGGGGATCACCTCGCCCCCGGCCAACTCCGCGAACGCCTCGGTGCCGTCAGCGCTGAGATGCTGAACGATCGTGATGTCCGCCGACGGCCTTCGGCCACACCCGCACTTGCCGCCCTTGCCGCCCTCGCGGTCAGCGCTGCCGCCACCAGCACCCTCACCGTAGGCGCCGCCAACACCAGACTCGTCGCCGCCGGCACGAACGCCGCCAACGCGGTCGCCGCCCTCGCGGTCAGCGCTGCCGCCACCAGCACCCTCACCGTCGACGCCGCCAGCGCCGGATTCATGGTCGCGGGTGCCGCCAGCGTCCGATTCATTGCCGTAGGCGACCCCGACATCTTCGCGGTCGGCGCCCCCGCCACCGGCACCCTGGCGGTCGGCATCGTCGACATCCTCGCGGTCGGCGTCGTTGCTTCGGGTGCGGGGGTGGTTGGTGTTGCCGCGGACGCTGGTGGCGTCTTCGGCTTTGGAGTAGATGCTGCCGTGTGAGGTGAGCGTGTCGAGGGAGTCGGCCATTCGCTGGCTGAGGCTGCGCTTGTCGCCGCCGGGGCTGTGCAGGTCGGCTCGTCGCAGCCGCTCGGACTCCTGGATGAACCGCTTGCGCACCTTGGCCCCGGTCACCGGGTCCAGTTCGCCCCGCAGGTGCACCATCCCGTCATCTCCGTCCCAGAAGCTCAGCCGCCGCCGGGCCCGCTGGCGCCGGTACTCGTTCTCGCCGCCGTCGTCTTGGCGCTTGATCGCCCAACGGCCGGCCTCTGTGGCGAACTGCTCAGGAGACAGCTCAGCGGCCTTCGCCAACAACTCGGCGTCGGCGTCGACCTGAGAGGCGCTGGTCCGGCCCGAGGCCCTCGCCAGCGTCTTGGCGTTGGCGACGGAGATCTTGCCGGACTCCACCGCGTCGCGCACCGCTGGCATCGACTGCAGGCTCTGCGCGGTCTGGACCTGCCCGACGGCTTGTTGCCGCGACAAGCCCGCAGCCTGAGCCAGCACCCCGACACCGCAGTCGCCGTGGCGCTCCCGGGCCGCGACCACAACCGCGGCATCGGCCTGCAGCACCGACACCTGCACACCGAAGGCCTTCGACCCCAAGAGAACCTCGCGCACATCCGCAGTCGGCGTGGCCGGATCGTTCACCAAACGGATCAACTCGGCGAGACCCTCGCGCACCTGATCCTGCACCCGCCGTGCCGTGTCGATAACCATGAACACATCATGCCATAGGGGTGTGACATCTGTCAAGCATTCACAGTCTTTATCAGTGTTTTATAGATACTTCTTGACGTGGAGGATAGTTCTTACGAGTCCGGATTGCAGGGCGCGCCCACTGGGAGCCGCACCCGAACCTCCTCATTGTCCGAGGCCGCCACGAGCTCGACACACCCCGGCTCGGTCACCCACACGCCCCCTGCGAAGACGGCCCACTCACCCAGTTCCGGGCTGCACGGTCCCACGCTCACCGAGCGAGCCGGCGTGTCGGGATGAACGTACTCCAGGGCGGCCTCATCGGGGGAGTCGACCACCTCCAGCGAGACAGCCCGGTCGCGGCGCACCAGCAGCCCGAACTTCGAGAACCGGAAGCCCTCGAACTCCGACCCCGCCTCACCCATGCGTCCCAGCTGGAGCTGCCACGCGGGCAGCGCCACGAAGCCACCACGCGAGCCGTGGATCCCGTACGACAGCCCGACATCATCGACGGCATCGATCGCAGTCGAGCAAGGCACCACGACCGTCGCCGATTCCTCGTCGCCACCAGAGCAGCCCGTCAACGCAACGACTACAACCAGAGTCACTACCCGCCTGGCGGCCGGTCCCATGCCCACGGCGGCCTGCGAGACGCCACGAGCCCCCAGGGCAATGAGGCGGCGGCCGGTCGGCCCACACGCCTCACCCCCGAGCATGCCCTCGGATCGGTTCGGTGCAGCTGAAGACGGCCCCGCCGACGGTGAGGGGGGCGGGCCCGGAGCCGAATCGCGAGCACAGGATCTCCGCAACACGCTCGGCAAGCCTGGCGCGGTCAGCCGCATCATCGAACGCCAGCTTGAAATAGGCCGCGCTCCGGTAGTAGTCGAGCACCTCGTCGATGCCCGGAAAGGCCAGGACACCCGACCACGACGCGGCGTTCACCCGCCGGAACGAGCCGAGCAGCTTCTCGCCACCCGCTTCGGCATCGAAGACGGTCGACATCCGCTCGACGAGCCGTCCGCCAAGGTCGGTCACTGCCTGTCGGTGCGCGCTCTGGAGCTCCGGCCGGCTGTTCGAGCTGTTGGTCGTCGCCACGAACACTCCGTCGTCACGGAGGACTCGGGCCGCCTCGGCCGCGGCCAGCCGAGGATCGGCAACGTGATACAGCATGTGCCGCGCCACCGCAGAGCCGAAGCACCGCTCCTTGAACGGCAAGCGAGCAGCATCGAACTGGAGCAGGCAGGGCGCCGGCCCTGACGCCCGCCCAGCAATCGACTGCAACTGGCGCAGCGAGAGGTCCCCGCCGACCACATCCTGGCGGTCGATGACGGTCGGTCCGACGGGAAGGAGCGGAACGCCTAGGCCGCACCCGATGTCCAAGATCGGCGAGCAGCGCGCGATCTCCTCGGTGATTCGGTGGAACAGGCTCTGCGACGCCGCGTCGACGACGAGATGCCGGCTGAAGACCCCGACACGGGTGCTGAGCGGATGCTCCGTCGCGTACAGGGGGCGAGGGTCGATGAACTGCTCTGTCACGGCGGAGTCAGGGATCCAACACCCCCGCTGCGATCCTCACGCATGTCACGCGAGCCAGAGTAACCGTGAGGGGCGCTCGCTCTGTCACGGCCGGGCTTGGGCTGAGCGGACAGGCGACCACACATGCGCGAGAAGCCTGCAATCTCAAGGCATATTGCGACATCACATATGGTGGTCCGGCGAGGCGGCGCGACCCGAGGCAGGTGGCGGGGGAGTCGGCCTGTAGGCGGGACTCTGTCCGGGAGCCCGCCCCACCGAACTCGGCGCGCTGAAGCCTCAGCACGATCCGGCAGCCGTCCTCCGCGACGACACAGTGAGCTACGGCAAGAGACCGCCCAAATCGGCTTGGACGCCGGGAACCATTGGCACCGAGCCGTAGCCGGCCCATAGGAAGTCGATCCCTCGGTGCGGATGAGCGGCCAGCACGTTGCGTACCACGGGTCTGCCGTGCAACCTGATGCGGGAGTAACGCGAATGGAGCTTGGCTGCCTCGAACTCCACCCACCGCCGTCCCACGTGCTTCGCATCGAACACCACCGCAGACGGTTCCGCACCGCCTCGTAGCACCATCACGTCGGGTGTGATCAGGTCTTGCGCCAGACTCCGATCAGGGTGTGGGACGTTCTCCAAGCTCGCCCAGCCCCGTCCGTTGGACCAAATCCGAGGCTCGAAGGCCGCATGCACACCGCCGGGAAAGCTCACGGTGGCTCCCGCGGGGATCCCTAGCCGGGTGGTCCCCGAGCGATTACGCCTACCGAGAATGCGAAAGCCCGGCTCGTGAGGGGCGCCGTACCGGTCGCGACATGCCTCGAGCACTTGAAGAAACACCCAGAACTCGTAGAGCCGGATGATTGCCTTCACTCCCAGCCGAGCTTCGCCCGGTCCTTCCGTGGCGTGGGCCTCGGGCCGGTCAAGGACGCGAAGCACTTGGTCGATGCGGCGGTAGCGCGAGTCGTGCAGAGTCCGCAGGCGCGCAGTCTGGACGCCGCCGCGGGTCAGGCCGCACGAAGCGAAGGGGTGTGCCCGCAGCATCCGCGCCGCCCGGGTCGCAACCTCGGCGCCGTCCGGTTGACGGCGGGCGTATGACGCCAATCTGCGCAGGGTCTCGGCAACTAGGCCGTTCTCGGGGATATTGCTGTCGTGCACGAGGGTCCGGCCGCGTCCGGCACGACGCTGCTGTCCGGCACGAACGACGCTGACCGTCAACTCCGAGGGCCGCCGGACCGATTCCATTCTCCTAATGCGCTCAGCACTGGCGAAGACGGAGCGCGGCTCGGCCGCGATGTCCCTCACCGGCCCCTCGATGACTTGCCACAATTCGGTCGGCGACGGAAGAACACCCCGCAATCGGCTCACGCCGCCAGGATCGAAGATGAGCCCCGTCCAGGTCCGCTCCAGCGCGGCGCGAAGGGCACAGAACGCCTCCTCGCTCATCTTGTCGGGCACGATCTCCAGTTCGCCTGCCACGTCACCGGACTCACGACTTATCTCGATCAGGCCCAAATGGCCGCGCAGGGCATCGTCAGCGAGCATTCGGACTCGGAGGCAGCCGTGCTTGTCGGCGACGAACGAGACCGGACCCAAGCTGACCTTCTCAAGGGAGTCGAGGCCGCGCAGTTCCAGCGTGTCGGACTCATTGATTCGCGGAGTGTCGGTTGCCGTGCCCCACTCGTGCCAGAAGCGCCCGACCCGCACCTCGACACCATGGGAGCTATCGGTCATCATCGCGCCCCCAGGCCCGGGCCAGCGTCAGCTTCGGGTCAGTTCCGTCCAGGTACTCGTCGTCGGACACGCCCTCGTCGAGCCAGCGCCGCACGATTGCAGCCGACTCGGTCGCGTCGAGGGCCTCAAACTCCGCCAGAAGCTCTTCGAGCGCCGCCGTCATCGAAGCCTTGAAGCCCCGAATCCTGGGAATGATCCTCTGGACAATACCCCAGTCAAGCGCCGATACGGAGTCGATGACGCCGACGGCGTTGGCAATGAACCGCTCCAACTCCACATGCGCTCGCAGGCCGACACCGACTCCCGCAGACCTGAGAATCCCGGCGACATCGACAAGGAACTCGTGGTGGGCGTCGCTCGGCTCTGACTCGCAGATCTTGCGCCACTCACCGAAGTCCACATGCCATGGGGTCTCCGATTCCCCGTTCGCGCCGTGGTGAGCGTCGGACACTCCGACGCTCAGATGCAGCACGTTCGCTCGGTCGATCACGCGCTCTGAGAGGGGCCGGGTGGTCTCGTCCACATTGACCGTGCCCACTACCACCAGATTCTCAGGATAGCGCAGCTCGTGCGGCCACTCGTCACGGTTCTCGGGCTCCTCGCCACGCGCGTACAGCGGCAGCCAAACCTCGTGGCTGCCGGATCGAGCCTCCTCCATTGCGGACAGCAACTCCGCGAGATACTGCTCGACGGGCGCAAGGTTCATCTCGTCAAGCAACACGAAGTGCAGGCGGTCAGGCCTGCTCTCGCACCTCCGCACGGTCTCCGCGAGCCAGCCGGGCACGAAGCGACGCGACACCGGGTTGACGAAACCGAGCACTTCGGACTGGTCGATCCAGTCCGGCCGCACTGCCACCCGCCTGAATCCGCCGTTGGCTGAGTCGGCGCCGAGCGCTTGGGCGTAGAGCCGGGTCAGCGAACTCTTGCCCGAGCCCGTGAGTCCGGCAAGGATGACGAACGGCTTTGTCTTCACAGCCACATGCAGGCGCCGGATGTCCGTATGGTCGAAGTCCAGGTCGCCGGTGCAGTAGGCCACCAAGTGCTGCACCAGGGAGGCCTCGCCGTCGGAAGCGTGCCACCGATGGAGGCGGTGTTCGTCGAGTTCAGCCCGCAAAGCCTCGACGCGCTTGCGAGCGTCGATCAGGTCGTCATCGTCCAACGTCACCTCATGCAGCAGGCTGTCGATCTCGGAGTGCCGGTTGTCGAAGCTGCCGCGGTGGGTCTCGCTGAACTCGTTGGCCTCCTCTTCCAGGATCCGGCCGATCTCTGAGAGGCGCTCCTCCAGCCCTGCCCGATTCTCCAGTCGGAGCCGCTCAGCCTCGGCTTCCAGCTCCCGCTTGAGATCGTTCGCGCCGCGCCCGCCCGGCTCCGACTGGATCTCGCGAATTCTCCTGCGCCAATCGAAGAGCATCGAGTCCGCAGCACGAAACGCTGCCAGCAGATCGACCAGGTGCTCCAGATCGTCCAAGCGCTCCTGCAGCATTTCGTCAAGTTGCGCGTTGAGTTGCCGCTGGGCCGCGGCGATCTCGCGGACTAGTTCCTGCGGGTCGCTGTCGTCCAGACCTGAATCGAGGCCTTGGAGCCGACCTTCGAATTCGTGCAGGCGATGCTGCCAATCGGAATCATCCTGAAGCCCGGCCTCCCGCAGCTTCTGTTCCAACCCGTCGTACTGGCGGCGCGTCCGCTGTATGCGCTCGCGCCGGTCGACCTCGGTGCGAAGACCCTCGACGGCCGCCTCGGCGGCAGCAATGTCGTCGTCCATCACATGGATCTGCACCTCGCTAGTGTCGGCGTCGTGCCGTCGTTCCAAGGATGAGACCGCCTCCCGAAGCGCTTGGTGACGCTCGAGCAGGCCAGCCAGCGAGGGAACTCTCTGACCGGTCTCCTGCCACCAGGCGAAGGCAATTCGCGCTAGGCGGTAGCGGCCTGGGCCGTCAGCGGCACGAGCGGCCTCCTCCAGACGCTGCGCCACCTCTTGGCGGTCGACCCGACTGGCGGCGTTGGCGGTCAGCAACGGCCTCAGCAGTGCGGTCGCTAGCTGGCCGACGGTGAGCGTCAGGTCGCTTGGAAGCTCAGCCAACACCTCCGGGACACCACGAGGCACCCAAGGCTCGACGCTGTGCTGGAGTTCGACCGCGCGGTTCACTGCGCCGACAGCCTCCGTGTAGCGATTCACCATCTCCTTCCAGCGATGACTGTTCCGGTCGATGTCGTTCTCTCGCATTCGCTTCTCGAAGTCGCTTCGATCAGCCTCGACTGTGGTCGCTCTCTGATTGGACTTCAGAAGCTGGACAGAGGGCCTGAGCTGCTCCTCGAGCCAGGCCCATGCGACTCGTTCGCCGCCGAGTTTCACGGCGCCGTAGTGATCTAGGTTCAGCGCGTCGTCGAGCCCCCGAAGCTGAGAGCCGAGGAGTCGCTTCTTGTCGAGCCATTCAGCAGCCGGCAACGTCGAGTTGAGCCGCATCGTCGCCTCCATGGGCAGCCTGACGGACTCGTCGAGAGAGTCCGGCAAGCGATGTGCTCCCTTGTTGGCGCTCGACTCGCCGGTCGTGGCCACAAACCACCAGTCGAGCACGGAGGCCAGCGGGCTGTCCTCACTCGGCACGCATCGTTGAATCAGTTGGCGGGACGCTTCGACCGCCTCGGCAGCAGTCGGGTCGGTTTCGACAATCGGGATCAGGAACCGGAACGCCAGCTTGGCCTGATCGTCGGACACCTCCGCGTCGCTCCGCAGAACCTTGATGAACCTCTCCATTTGTCGCTCCTGCCACGACGCCGATACTGGTCGTCGCACACTGTAGGTTGGCCTTGCGACATGCGCCCGAGCTACGGTGCCGAGAGACCGCTGCGAGGCTCCGGCGCGACCACGCTGGATCGAGGCTCGATAGGGCGGGCGACGGACGGCAGATCGACCGGTCGGCTCAAGACCGAGTCTCCCAACAGCGCTTGTGGTGGCGGGGAGTCGGCCTGTAGGCGGGATTCTGTCCGGGAGCCCGTTGCCGGGGTCTCCGTGGATGACCATCCATCTTTGCGATCTACCCGGGAGTGTCTGCGGACGGGCCGCCCTCTCCCTGCTCGATCTTGCTCCGGGTGGGGTTTGCCTAGCCGCCCCGGTCGCCCGGAGCGCTGGTGCGCTCTTACCGCACCGTTTCACCCTTGCCGGCGTGAGCCGGCGGTCTGTTCTCTGTGGCACTTTCCTGCGAGTCGCCTCGACTGGCCGTTAGCCAGCACCCTGCCCTGCGGAGTCCCGACCTTCCTCGATCCGCCTCAGCGGACCGCGGCCATCCGGCCGGCTCCCCGCCACCGCTCTCAGGCTAGAGGCCTCGGCCCCACGCGCGCGCCGCTCGCCGCCGAGCGTCAGCCACAGCAGCCTGGCTTCAGGCGCCGGCCCACGCGCGCCATCCGCCACGGCAGCCTCTTCAGGCGCCGGCCCATGCGGGCGCCATCTGCGGGGCGTCGCCTGACAGTTAGCCTGAAGCGAGGACGCGACGGCGAGCGCGGCGGCGCCGGAGCGCTGCTCGGAGGGACGCCATGACGACGCTCGACACCTACGGCGGATGGCCCGGCGTGCTGGCCACGCTGGCAGCCGGCTCAGACATCGGACCCGGCGAGGCTCGGGCCGCGCTCGGGGCGATCCTCGCGGGCGAGGCCAGCGACGCCCAAGTGGCCGCGTTCATCGTCGCCCTGCGGCTCAAGGGACCCGCCGTGGGCGAGCTGCTCGGCCTGGTGGGTGCCATGCGCGACGCGGCCACCCCCCTGGACATTCCCGCGGGCGCCATCGACATCGTCGGCACGGGCGGCACCGCGGGCCGCAAGGCCCACGCCCTCAACATCTCGACGATGGCCTGCTTCGTGGCCGCCGGCGCGGGAGCCACGGTCTGCAAGCACGGGAGCGTCAAGGCCTCGTCCACCTCCGGCTCCTTCGATCTTCTCGAGCTGATCGGCGTCCCCATCGGCGCCCCGCCGCAGCAGGTGGCCGACATGGTGCGCTCGACGGGGCTGGGATTCGCCTTCGCCAAGACCTTCCATCCCGCCATGCGCCACGTGGCCGGCGTGCGCTCGGAGGTGGGCATATCCACGGTGTTCAACCTGCTCGGGCCGCTGTCGCATCCCGGCCGCGTGCAGCGGCAGGTTCTCGGCGTGCTCGAGCGGTCGCTGGCCCCCACCATGGCCGCGGTGCTGCAGGCCACCGGCTCGGTGCGGTCGCTGGTGGTTCACGGCGACGGCCAATACGACGAGCTCACCACCACCGGGCCGAACCTCGTGGTGGACCTCAACGACGGCAAGGTGACCGAATACCGGGTGGAGGCCTCCGCCGTCGGTCTGGCCGCGGCCGCGCCCGACGACCTGCGCGGCGGCGACCCGGCAGCCAACGCCCGGATCCTCGCCGAGGTGCTGGCCGGGAAGAGCGGGCCCCGACGAGACGTGGTGGTGCTCAACGCAGCCGCGGGCCTGGTGGTGGCCGGCATCGTCGACAACCTCGCGCAGGGCATCGAGGCTGCCGCGGCCGCCATCGACGACGGGCGGGCCGCCAAGAAGTTCGACGAGGTGACCGCGGCCGCCACCCCATAAGGCCGTGACCGTCGACGCCGACACACTCGCCGCGGAAGCCGCGGAGACCGCGACCGTCGACGCCGACACACTCGCCGCGGAGACCGCGGAGACCGCGACCGTCGACGCCGACACCCTGGCCGCGATCGGCCGCGCAGCCGGGCTGTGCGCGGTCGGGGTCTGCCGGGCCGAGCCCTTCAAGGAAGTGGCGGCGGTGCTGCACGAGCGCAAGCGGGCCGGGCTTCACGGCGGAATGCAGTTCACCTACCGCAATCCGGACCGCTCCACGGACCCGGCCCGGCTGCTGCCCGGCGCGTCCGCTCTGATAGTCGGCGCGCTCGAGTTCGAGGCCGACGCCGGCGACCCGCCCGGCGACGGACGGCCCCACGCCCGGGTGGCGGCCTACGCGCGCGCCGACCATTACGCGGCGCTGAGGGCCGCGCTGGAGGCCATGGCCGAGCCACTGCGGTCGGCGGGTCACCGAGCCGTTGTGTCCGCCGACGCCAACGGGCTCGTCGACCGGGCGGCCGCGCACCGGGCCGCCATCGGCTGGTGGGGCAAGAACTCCAACATCCTCGTGCCCGGAATCGGCAGCCTGGTGGTGCTCGGAGCGGTTGTCACCGACGCCCCGATAGCGGCGCCGGATCCGCACACTCCACACGTCTCAGGCCACAGCGCACCGAACGGCGCACCAAACATCGCAGGCCGCGGCACACCAAACGGCGAAGGCCACGGCGCACCAAACGTCGCAGGCCGCGGCACACCAGACGGCGAAGGCCGCGGCGCACCAAGCCTCGCACCACACGGCGAAGGCCACGGCGCACCACACGGCGAAGGCCGCGGCACACCAAACGGCGAAGGCCACGGCGCACCACACGGCGAAGGCCGCGGCACACCAAACGGCGAAGGCCACGGCGCTGCGACCGACGCGCCGACAGCGGCCGGGCAGCCCCGCTCGGAGGTCGCCGACGGCTGCGGATCGTGCCGGCAGTGCCTCGACGGCTGCCCGACCGGGGCGATCACCGCGGCGGGCACGGTGGACGCCCGACGATGCCTGGCCTGGCTCGTCCAGGCCGACGGCGTGTTCGACCCCGACTTCCGGGTGGCGCTCGGGGACCGGATCTACGGCTGCGACGACTGCTCCGACGTGTGCCCGCCCAACCGGGTGCGGGTCCGGCTGACCCGCCGGGCCCGGTCGAGCGGAGGCGCCGAGCCCGCCTCGCCGCTGCCCGCCGACGGCCGCGGGGCGTGGGTCTCGGTCCTCGACATGCTCGACGCGCCCGACGAGGCACTGATGGCCGACTTCGGACGCTGGTACATCCCGAGGCGCGAGCCCCGCTACCTGCGCCGCAACGCCCTCGTGGTGCTGGCCAATGTGGGCGAGCCGTCCGACCCCCGGGTGCGGGCCGCCGTCGACCGATCGCTCCGCGACGACGACCCGCTGATCCGCGCCCATGCCGTGTGGTGCGCCCGGCGGCTGGGGCTCGGACTCCAGGCGCTGTCCGGGCGCGACGACCCGCTGGTGCAGGCCGAACTGGAGCGACCGGTGCCGAGGCGGGCCGCGGCGTGACCCGGCACCTGTTGGTGACCAACGACTTCCCGCCGAAGGTGGGAGGCATCCAGAACTACCTGTGGGAGCTGTGGAGGCGACTGCCGCCCGAGGACGTGGTGGTCCACACCACGCCGTATCCGGGTTCAGCCGCGTTCGACGCGGAGCAGCCCTTCACGGTGATCCGTTCACGAGAACCGTGGCTCCTTCCCGGTCCACACCTGGTCCGCCGGGTGCGCCGCCTGGCGGAGCGCCACGATGTCGAGGTCGTGGTGATCGATCCGGCCCTTCCCGCGGGACTGATCGGCCCGCGCCTGGACGTGCCCTACGCGGTGGTGGTGCACGGCGCCGAGGTGGCCGTCCCCGGCCGGCTGGGTGTGCTGCGGCCGCTGCTGCGGCGGGTGCTCGACTCCGCGGCCGGAGTGATCGCGGGGGGCGGCTACCCCGCTGTCGAATGCGAGCGGGCGCTGGGCCGGCATCTGGACGCGTTCGTGATCCCGCCGGGCGTCGACACCGAGCGGTTCAGCCCGGCAAGCGACCAGGAGCAGGGCCGGCTGCGCGGCCGCCTGGGGCTGAGGCCCGACACCCCGACGGTGGTCAGCGTGTCGCGGCTGGTGCCCCGCAAGGGCATGGACACGCTGGTGCGGGCAGCCGCGATCCTGGCCGCGGAGGGCCGCGACCTTCAGGTGGTGATCGCCGGCGACGGCCGGGAACGGGGCCGTCTGAGGCGCCTGGCCACCAGGGCAGGGGCGCCGGTCAGGTTCCTGGGCCGGCTCGGCGATGACGACGTCGCCGCTCTGGTCCGGTGCGCGGACGTGTTCGCGATGCTGTGCCGCACCCGCTGGGGAGGCCTGGAGCAGGAAGGGTTCGGCATCGTGTTCCTAGAGGCGGCGGCTGCAGGCGTGCCGCAGGTGGCCGGGCGCAGCGGCGGAGCCCACGAGGCCGTGTCCGACGGCGAGACAGGAGTGGTGCTCGATCCGGCAACCCCGCACGCCGCGGCCGAGGCCATCGCCACCCTCCTCGACGACGGCGAGCTCCGCGCCCGGATGGGCGCCGCGGCGCGGCAGAGGGCCGTGACGACCTTCTCCTACGACCTCCTGGCCGATCAACTGCGCCTGGCCATCGAGGAGATGTCGCGGCGATCGCCTCAGAGGCCGAGCGAATAGGCAGCCGATCCGGCCCATGCGGCGACGCCGCGGGCTTTGATGCCTCAGTTCGGGCGGCCCCGTCGGCGGCCGATCGCGCCGCATACCGCAAGCACCAACGACGTTGTTAGGGTCAGTCGCACGCGGCCGCGATCAGGCCGCGGTCGTTCGAGAAGGACTCCGAGGAGCGGTGCCCGCCGTGGTCGATCAGGCAACCCAGCGCACCACCATCATGGCCTCGCCCGAGCGCTGCTACGGCGCAGCCACCGACTTCGAGCAGTACCCCCGATGGGCCCATGACATCAAGGAGGCGAGGATCGTCGCTCGGGACCGCGACGGCCGGGCCGTCGACGTCGAGTACCGGGTCACCGCGATGGGCCGTTCCACGACTTACACGCTCAGGTACTTCTACGGGTCGGACCCTCTTCGTCTGGCGTGGAGGCTCCAGCGGGGAGATGCCACCACCAGGCTCGACGGTGAGTACGAGTTCGTGCCAGTTCCCGGAGAGACCGACGTCACCGAGGTGACCTACCAGCTTGCGGTCGAGCTGGCCGTGCCCCTGCCGGGCTTCGTGAAGCGGCGGGCCGAGTCGCGCATCATGCACACCGCGCTGGACGAGTTGAAGGGCTACGTGGAAGCGGGCGCCCGAACCTGAGCGGGAAACGCTGAGCATCATGTACTGCGGCCTGGATATCGGCGGAACCAAGGTGCTGGGGGTGGCAGTCCGCCCCGGCGACCCCACGGCGCCCGTGGCGGTGCGGCGCGACGCCACCACCGCCGACGGCGAAGCGCTGATCGAGACGATCACGCGGATGGTCGCCGGCCTCGAGGCCGAATGCGGCACCGGGTTCTCGGCGGTCGGGGTGGGCATCGCCGGGCTCGTCGACTCCGACGGGGTGCTCAAGTACTCGCCCAACATCGACGGGGTGGTGGACCTCGACCTGCGCCGCCGCCTGCGGGCGCAGTGGCGGCGGCCCGTGGTCGTCGAGAACGAGGCCACGGCCGCGGCCTGGGCCGAGTCGCTCCACGGCGCGGCGCGAGGCTCACGGCATGTGGCCCTGGTGGCGCTGGGCACCGGCCTGGGAACGGGGTTCGTGTTCGACGGGAGGCTCTACCGGGGCTGGAACGGCTTCGCGGGCGAGTCGGGCCACATGACGATCGAGATGTCGGGCCCCGAGCATGTCACCGGCTCGCCCGGCCCCTGGGAGTACTACGCATCGGGGACCGGCCTGGGCCGCCTGGCCCGGCAGGCCGCCGCCAGAGGCGGCTTCGACGGCGCCATCGACGAGGCCGGCTCGGTCGGCGCCATCCGGGGCGAGCACGTCCACGCGCTGGTCGCGAGGGGCGACCCGGACGCGCTCGCCGTTCTCGACGAGTTCTGCCGCTGCGCCGCGGTGGGTGTCGCCAACCTCGTGCACGTGCTCGACCCGGAGGTGATCGTCATCGCGGGGGGTCTGATCGACATCGGCGAGCCGCTGGTGCGGGGCATGGAGACGTGGACTCACCGCCTGGTGCTCGGCGGCGACCACCGGCGCAAGGTGCCGATCGTGCCGGCCCGGTTCGGCAGCCAGGCCGGCGCCGTCGGAGCCGCCCTGCTCGCCGCGGAAGCGGTGTGATGCGGGTCGGGATCCTCACGGGGGGCGGCGACTGTCCCGGGCTCAACGCGGTGATCAGGGCGGTGGTGCGCAAGGGTGAACGCCACTACGGCGACGAGATCATCGGCTTCCGCGACGGCTGGCGGGGAGTGGTGGACAACCACTGGGTCCCGCTCGACGTGGAGTCCTGCCGGGGCCTGCTGCCGCGGGGGGGCACCGTGCTCGGGACGTCGCGCCACACTCCGTTCAGCCTCCCCGACGGCATGGCCGGCGCGACCGAGACCATGCGCATACTGGAGCTGGACGCGCTCGTAGCCATCGGCGGCGAGGGCACGCTGTCGTGCGCCTGCGAGATGTCCGATCGCGGCTTCGACGTGGTCGGGGTGCCCAAGACCATCGACAACGACGTGGCCATGACCGAGCGGACCTTCGGGTTCGACACCGCCATGACCGTCGCCACCGACGCCATCGACCGCCTCCATACGACCGCGGAGAGCCACGACCGGGTCATCTTCGTGGAGGTGATGGGGCGCAATGTGGGCCACATCGCCACCTGGGCCGGGATTGCCGGGGGCGCCGCCTACATCCTCGTGCCCGAGGAACCCTTCGATCTCGACGATCTCTGCGCAGCCCTGCTGCGGCGCCAGCGGCGGGGCCGCTTCGCGTCGATAGTGGTGGTGGCCGAGGGCGCCCGACCCCGGCCCGGCACCCTCGAGGTGGCCGAGCCCCCGATCGACGCCTACGGGCACAAGCGCCTGGGCGGGATCGCCAACGTCATCGCGGCGGAGGTCGAGACTCGCACCGGGCTCGAGACTCGCGTCACGATCCTCGGACACGTCCAGCGGGGCGGCTCGCCCACACCGTCGGACCGGGTGCTCGCCACCCGTTTCGGGGTGGCGGCCATCGACGCGGTCCATGACGGCGCCTTCGGGCAGATGGTGGCGTTGCGCGACGGCGCCATCGAGCGGGTCTCCCTGCGGGACGCGACGGCGCGGCTCAAGCCCGTGAGCGAGGACATGCTCGACGTGGCCCACACGTTCTTCTCCTGACAGCGACTGGAGCCGTCCTTCAGCCGTCGTCCTCGCCGTCGTCCTCACCCTCGTCACCGTCGTCCTCGTCCTCGTCCTCGTCGGGCGAAGTGGTAGTGGTGGTCGCCGGGGCGAAGTCGGGCTGGAACTGCTCGTAGGCGCTGGTCCGCAGGACCGAGCCGGGCTCGGCGTCGGCATCGCTGGTCGGGACGGACACCTCTGCGCCGTCGAGCAGGATCCTCACCCCGTCGACGCCCTCGGCGGCCGAGGCGGTGAACACGAGCTGGGCCGCGGCGAACCGCAACTCGTCGGCGGAGGGTGCCGAGTCCTCGCCCTCAGGCGACAGGTGCACGATGTCGATGGTGGCGACACCGTCGATGACGGTGGCGCTCAGGATCTCGAACAGCTCCAGGGTGTTGAAGTAGCCGGCGTCGGACTCATCGGTGGAGGTGGCCTCTCCGAACAGCGAGTCCAGCACATCGCCCAGGGTGGCGTTGCGGTTCACCTGGCGCTCCACCTCGACCACGATCGTGCGCTCGATGTCCTGGGGGTTGGTCAGCAGGTAGACGAGTCGGGACTCTGTCAGCGGAGCGGGAACGGTGGTGGTGGTACTGGCGGTGAACCCGGGCCTCAGTGTCTCGGGAAGGTCGTCGGGATCGATTGCCTCGGCGTTCTCGTCGGTGGGAAGGCCGCAGCCGCCCGCGGTGGCCGCGGCCAGGAACAGCGCCGCCAGGCATCGGGTGGCACGGCGGCGGCGGAGCAGGACGGACAGCCTCACGGCGCCGACGCGTCCTCCTGCTCCGCATCCGGATCCGACACCGGCAACTCGACCACGAAGCGGGCGCCCGGAGTCGAGTTCGGGCGGTCCTCCACCCAGACCCGCCCGCCGTGCAGGCCGACGTGCTCGGCCACGAGGGCCAGGCCGAGGCCGGATCCGGAGTCGCGGCCCCGCCGCCCGCCGGCCCGGCCGCGATGGAAGCGGTCGAAGATCAGCCTGCGCTCCGCGGGGACCACCCCCGGGCCGTTGTCCTCGACGCCCAGCTGCACCAGGCCGTCCACCCGCTCGAGGCTGACGACCACCTCGCCGTGCCCGTACTTGGAGGCGTTCTCGACCAGGTTCGACACCACCCGGCCGAGGCGGCGCTTGTCCGCCATCAACACGGTGTCCTCCATGCCGGAGGCCGATTCGAAGTCGACCTCCGCAGTCGAGTCGAGGCCGAACTGGAAGATTGCGTGTTGCACGAACTCCACGATGTGCACCTCCTCGGCCTCCAGGTCGGCGGTGCCCACGTCATAGCGGTTGATCTCCAGCAGGTCCTCCACCAGCCGCCGGAAACGGGAGATGTCGTCGCTGAGGAGGTCCAGCGCAGTGCGGCCGCGCTCGCCCAGTTCGTCGGCCATGTTGTAGAGCACCTCCACCGACGCGGTGAGCGTCATCAGCGGGGATCTCAACTCGTGGCTGACCTCGGACGCGAAGCGGGCGTCACGGGCGATCCTCTCCTCGAGGGCCCGGGCCATCTCGTTGAACGAGGCCGTCAACGAGGCCAGGTCGGCGTCGTCGGGTGGTGTCAGACGGGTGTCCAGCGCGCCCGCGGCCAGCGCCTCGGCGGCCGTGCGCACCTTGAACAGCGGGTTGAGCAGCCGGCCCGCGGCCCACCAGCCGAAGGCGGCCGCGAACAGGGTGGTGACTGCGGCCACACCGAAGAGGATGATGGCCAGCGTGTCCAGGGTGTCCTCGATGTCGTCGAGGGGGGCGGCCTCGAAGTAGATCGCGTTGGTCCGGGTTCCCGGTATGGGGACGCCGGAGACGATGGCGGTGCTGGCGCCGATCGTGGTCCGCATCCGCGCCGGTACCCCCGCCTCGACCAGTGTCAGCAGCGATGCCGGCACCGCCTCACGGTTGAACACGAGGGGGTCGGCCGAGGTCCACTCGTCACCGACCCGCAGCAACGGGAACGTGCCCGAGGTCTGCCGGAGGCGCTCGACGATGGCTCGGCGGCCCTCGTCGTCGGTCTCGGCGGTGAGCTCGTTGCGGACCCGCCGGCCGTTGTTGGCGAACACCGAGAAAGCGGTGTCGTCGCGCTCCTCCAGGAGATTCTGGCGGGTCAGGGCCAGGGTGGTGAATGAGATGGTGGAGGCCAGCAGCAGGCCGCCCACCGCGAACGCAGAGGTGATGCGGCGCCGGAGTCCCCGCCGGACGAAGAAGGGCAGGAGGGTCGGGCGGCGCACCGGCAGTCTCGCTCGGCCTCTAGGGCAAGAGCTTGTAGCCGAGCCCCCGCACCGTCACCACATGGCGGGGGTTGGCCGGATCGGGCTCGATCTTGGTGCGGAGCCGGCGCACATGCACGTCCACCAGCCGGCCGTCGCCGAAGTACCCGAGTCCCCACACCCGCTCCAGCAGCACTTCGCGGCTGAAGATGCTCCCGGGGTTGGAGGCCAGCTCGACCAGCAGGCGGAACTCGGTCTTGGTGAGGTGGGCCTCGACGCCGGACACTCGCACGATGCCGGCGTCGGGGAGGATCTCGAGGTCATTGAAGACGATCTCGTCGGTGCCGCCGTCGGAGGCGCGCGCCCTGCGCAGAAGGGCTCTGATGCGGGCCGACAGCTCCTTGGGCGCGAAGGGCTTGGTCAGGTAGTCGTCGGCCCCCGCCTCGAGCCCGGCGACCACGTCGTGGGTGTCCGAGCGGGCGGTGATCATCACAATGGGCACATCGCTGGACTTGCGGATGGCGCGGCAGATGTCGAAGCCGTCGATGCCGGGCAGCATGATGTCCACTAGGACGACGTCGGCAGGAACGCGGCTGAACGCGACCAGCGCCTCCTCGCCCGAGGCGACCTCGTCCACCTCCCAGCCCTCGTCCTCCAGCGCGAGGCGCAGCGCGGTTCGGATGCGCTCGTCGTCCTCCACGGTGAGGATGCGGGTGGTCATCGCAGGTGGCGCCGGCCGGGGCGACGCCCGCCGGTTGCGGGATCGGCCTGGACCGCAGGCTCCCGGGCCCGCCACTCTGCAGCAGCCCGGAGTGTCAGCACGGCCACGATGCCCGTCCCGATCGCAGCTCCGACGGCTGTGCCGAGCCCGACGAGCCCTGCGGTGGTGGTGCATCCGTCGTCGCAGCTCAAGTCCATCACCGCGAAGCCGATCAGGCCGCCGCAGACGCCGGCCACGATGACGGCCGAGAACGCCAGCACCCGGGCCGTCAGCGAGGGTGAGGAGTCCGGAGGTACGGCTTGGGGTTGGTCCAGCACCACCTAGAGCGTACCCAACGACCTGCCGCACCTGCCGTGCGGCCGCAGCGCGCCGCTCCGGCCACGGCCGCGAGGACCCGACCCCGTCGGCTGCGAGGAGGCGGATTCCTCAGTTCGCGCTGCGCTCGTGTGTGCACAGATCAGCAGCTTCTCAGCCACGTCGATATACGTTCCCCACAGCTCGTCATCGATGGCGCCCCGGTCCTGCTCATCCTGCGTCGGATGAACCCGCCCCGTGAAGAACCGCAGCAGCGCAGTGTTGTCTTCCCACCGACCATCACCGGAATCGGGGTTCCACAACTGACGATCGAGGTTCGTGAACCTCGCTGCGAAGGTCTGATCGTTTGCCTGCCCGATGTAGAGCTCCGATCGTTTGCCTGCCCGATGTAGAGCATCGTCGGTAGCGTCGGGTTGTGGTCGACATGGCGGTGCGGCGGCTTGTCGTCGTGGTTGCGGTTGCGTTCGCGGTGTTCGCTAGCTGTTTGGCGGTGGCCGCGCCCGTGGCCGCACAATCCAGCGGCTTCGATGACGTCTCTGATGACGCGTACTACTCGCTATCGGTAACGACGTTGGCTGGTCGCGGCGTCTTTGGCGGCACCCTGTGCGACGATGGCTTCTGCCCCGGCGAGCCGATAGATCGCAAGACCATGGCGGTGTGGACCGTGCGGGTATTGGACGGCCGAGACCCGCCGGCCGTCACCGAGGCGAGATTCGATGACGTGGACGCGACCAGCCTCTACGCGCCCTTCGTCGAACGCATGGCTGAACTCGGCGTCACCGCAGGATGCGGCGACGGCTCAGGGTTCTGCCCTGACCGCAGTGTGACCCGCGCACAGATGGCGGTGTTCTTGTCACGCGCCTACAGCCTCCCAGAGGGTCCAGACCCGATGTTCTCTGACGTTGCCGACGCCTGGTACGCCAACGATGTCGCCAAGCTCGCCGCGTCTGGTATCACTTCGGGATGCGGTGACGGCACTAGATTCTGCCCCGGCCGGGACACAACCCGAGCCCAGATGGCCACCTTCCTATTCAGGGCCGACACAGCGGCAAACCTGACGACAACGCCTGCGGGGATCAACTTCGCTTTAGATGGCGGTGGCGTCATCGCCGCGGGGGCTTCCATTCCTGCGGGCTGAGAGTTGATCGGACCATAGCCTGCTGGGGGGCCAACGTTTCGTGTGGACGCGCCGGAGGGGTCATCGACTGTCGCCAAGCGAACGGCAATGGCCAGTCAGACGCTCCCGCGGGCGAGTTCGTTGCCGTGTCTGCGGGATACTTGCACTCTTGTGGGCTGAGGACTGACGCCACGCTGAGATGTTGGGGATGGAACGCGAAGGGCCAATCGGATGTCCCCGCGGGCAGGTTCGCAGCCGTCAGCACCAGCGGCGACCATACATGCGGCTTGCGGACTGACCAGACGATCACATGTTGGGGACACAACGAACACGGCCAGGCGGACGCTCCCGCGGGCGAGTTCATTGCCGTGTCCGCAGGGGTGGTGCTCTCCTGCGGTGTGAAGGTCGGCGAACTCACCGCCGTCTGCTGGGGATCCGGCGAGGACGGCCGGTCCGATGTCCCGTCGGGTCGATTCATTGCCGTTTCGGCTGGGGGCTGGCACGCGTGCGGCTTGCGGACTGACCAGACGATCACATGTTGGGGGCTCAACGAAGACGGCCAGGCGGACGCTCCTGCGGGCAGGTTCATCGCCGTGTCCGCAGGCAGCGGGCATTCATGTGGGCTGCGAGCTGACCAAACTATCACCTGTTGGGGATTCAACGGTCACGGCCGAGCAGAGGCGCCAGCGGGCGAGTTCATCGCCGTCAGCGCCGGCCACCACCACTCGTGTGGGCTAAAGACCGATCAGACCGCCACCTGCTGGGGATCGAACAGCTTCGGCGGCAACTGGCGCGCGGGCCAGTCGGACGCCCCAGCGCGCCTTTATGCCCCCGACTACCAGCCCGAAGCGGCTGACGGCTCCAGCGAAGCAACACCGGTGACCCTCAACCCCGCGATGGACGGCGGCGGGATACTCAGTTCTGGGTCCACTCATTCCTGCGCGCTGAGAGTCGACCAGACGGTCACATGCTGGGGAGACAACGAATCCGGCAAGGCGAACCCCCCGACGGAGAAGTTCACGGCTGTCGTAGCTGGCGCGTCCCACTCGTGCGGGCTGCGAGTGGACCAGACGGTCACATGCTGGGGAGACAACACCTTCGGCCAGTCGGAGGCCCCGGCGGGCGCCTTCACTGCCATCACCCAGTACTGCGGGCTGCGCACCGACCACACGATCACATGCTGGGGACTGGACATCCTCGGCCGTACGCGCGGTGCTCCATCCGGCATGTTCCTCATACTGTCGGTTGCGGGGCTTCATGCGTGTGGACTGCGCACCAACCAGGCGATCACATGCTGGCCAACATCAGGATTGGACCTCTCCGGCCAGCCTGAAGCACCAGCGGGCCAGTTCACAGCCGTCGCCGCCGGGAACTTCCATTCGTGCGCCGTCAGGACAAACCGAACCATCAGATGCTGGGGGGCCAACGACAGCGGCCAATCCGAGGCCCCGGCGGGAACCTTTGTCGCTGTTGCCCCCGGAGGCTTCCATTCGTGCGGGCTGCGCACCGACCAGGCGATCACATGCTGGGGAGACAACGGCAGCGGCCAATCGAGCCCTCCGGCGGGCAACTACCTCGCCGTGAGCGCCGGCCAGCTACATTCCTGCGGCCTCAGGGTTGATCAGACGATCACCTGCTGGGGATCGAATGAAGACCTCGGGGGCACCTACATCGGCCAGTTGGACGTCCCGTCAGGCTTGTTCGGCCCATGATCGTCACTGGATTAGCCAGCGGCGGAACGCATCGACGTCTTGACACCGCCCCCAGGATGGCACACGCATGAGACGTTCCGGCGTTGGCGATGTTCTCGAACGCCGAGTTGCGGGCGGGATGCGGGCCGGGCGCCGCAGCCCTTACAGTCAATCCATGACACGGACGGTCGCAACCTGGTGCTACACGGAGGTGCTCACGATTCCTGCGCTGGCCGCTGAGATGCTCGAATCCGTCCTCGCGGCATGCCCATCCGCATCTCGAAGAGGCCCGTACGACCCCCCTGCCCCGACGCCGCCTAGGGGTTAGAGCATCATATGGGGGAGTCTCCACGGCACACATTCCTAGGGCTGCTGCTGGTGCTGATGCTGATGGCTCTGGTGGTGCTGATCACAGTCGATGTCCACACCTGGAGCCGCCGCAACGAGCCGGGACCAACCGCCGCTCTGACGTGTCTGTTGGAGCTGCGCCCGGCCGCAGAGCTGACCGAGGCCAACGCCAGCGCCGCCAGTTCTCAGATGCACGACGAGATGGCCGAGATAGCCCGCAAGGTGAACACTTACCCTGCGTATGAGCCCGAGCCCGTATGGGCCGCCGGGCTACTGGCAGCCGACGTGAAGCACCTGTCTTCGCTGGCGGTCGACTACGAAGCCCTGTGTCTTGGCCGCAGCACCGAGGGCGACCTATTCGGGGCCTGGCTGGCCGAGCGTGCCCAGCACTACGCCGACGCGCTACAGCGATGCGGGGAGACAATGGCCGAGATTGGCACGGTATGCGGGTGCCCGGCCGGGGCCGGAACGTGTATTCCGCGCCCCGCCGGGTTCGTGTTGTCTCGGGTCGTTGACCCCAAACAGTAGGCCTCCAGGGGCGAACTGTTGGATTCCTCGCCGCGTTGAACTCTTGTCTGCGTCGAGTCCTACTGAGACATCGCGTGACGCGCCTACGCTCACGAGGCGGTCGAGCATCGCTGGCATGCGGCGGCGCCAGCGATGCTCATTGCTACGTGTTCGATGCCGTCGAGGGCGAGTTGCAGCAGCGGCCTCGACCAGCGTCCGAAGCGCAGCTTCCGCTTCAAGCCCAGTACTCGCAGCAACGGCGGGTGGAGATGCCATACGGCGCCGCGGCCTGATCCGCCGCCCGCCCGGACCGTCCGCTGCGCCTCCGGTGCCAGCAGCAGCCGGGCCACCTCGTACTCGTCCTTGTATGCCATGAAGCGGTGCAGCCCGTGGGCGACCTCGGCAGTGAGCCGGACCGAGGCGGGGTCGACGGCCTGCGCGGCCCGGGCGACGGCCTCGAGGTGGTCCAGGAACCTTGCGGCGTAGGCGTCGTCCTGGTAGGCGACGAGGTCGGCGGCCCTCACTCGAGCGGCCAGCTGGAGATCGTCGATCGGCGGGAGATCGACGATCCGCTGCTCCAGTTCGGCCGGCAGGTCGGCCACGATCGCAGCGGCATCGGACGACGGTGACCGGGCCGCGGCCTCGGCCTCAACCCCGGCGGCGTTGACAATCCAGTGCCGGCCCCACTCCAGGGCCGCTGTGGCGCTGGCGACCGCAACGCCGTTGAGCCTGATCGCCTGCTCGATCGCGGCCGCCGCCACCGGCACTGCACCGGCCGGGAGGGCGACCCCGAGCACGAACACGTTGGCCGGCGCGGATCGCCGGCAAGCCGCTCCGTGAGGTCCTGGGCGTCCATCCACAGGTCGTCGGCCCCGGCACGGGCGCCGAACCGGGAGAGCAGTTCGTCCTCCTGAGTCGGGTACTCCACTCCGAGGTCGGCCACCATGGCCACGGTGGGGCGTGCTGTGGACCGACCCGATGACGCGGGTGCCGGGGTTGGCACTAAGGAACCCGCCGAGGTCAACAAGGTCGCGAACGCGTTGAAAATGACGGCTGACGCGCCGTTCTTGGAACCGTCTGCGGGGCCCGGGGACACAGCAGGAACGCTGAGGAACGCTCGCGTGAGCGCTGTTGCGACGAGATGGCCCGGTCTCGTTGTTCCTGAGTTGTTCTAAGCAGGTTGGTTCGGGGCGGGTTCGGTGGCTAGCGTGGTGTTGTCGGTACAACGTGGGAACAACGGAGACAGGGATGAATCGTCAGAAGTACACCGCAAGCTTGAGCCAGACCCAGGGCCGATCAGGCTACTCGGTCATCTTCCGGCATCCGGTGAGGCGGTCGGATGCGACGGGTAAGCCGGGCCTTCGAGTGCGCTGCGGCCTCGGCACACGCGACGAGACGGAGGCTGCCCGGCTACGGGATGAGCTCAACGTGTTGTTGGGTGACGACAAGTATCACGATCCCGCTGCTCGCTCCGAGGCCGAGAGGCGATTCGCTCCCCGCGTCGTCAACATCTTCTTTGACAAGATGGTTCCCGAGAAGACCGACTTCGCGGCGTTGCGCGACGCCGTGATTTCGCTGCCCGAGTCGGACCCGGCCGGGTATCGGAGTGTCCTCTTCCTCGGGACGACCGGTGCCGGCAAGACGACACTTGTTCGCCAACTGATCGGGACGGATCCAATGAGGGAGCGCTTCCCGTCGACATCGACTGCAAAGACGACCATCCACGACACTGAGATCGTCCTCGCTGAGGGCGACTGGCGTGCGGTGGTGACCTTCACGTCACGCGACGAGGTGCGCGAATATCTCAACGAGTGCGTGTCAGACGCCGTACTCGCCGCAGCCAGGGGCGCAGGCGACGCTGAAGTGCTTAGGCGACTCCTGAACCATGCTAATCAGCGTTTCCGGTTCAGTTATGTGCTCGGAAACGGTCCGACAGTCGCCTCTCAGAGTTCAGATTTCGACGATGAATTCGATGATGAAGATGTGGAATTGGAGGACGACGAGAGTCTTCTCTCCGAAGTGGAGCGTGACGCGATCGACGTAACACGTACTGAGGGACTCCTTGCGGAGACGATGGAAGCACTGCGCGGTCTCGCTGGCCGCCACCGCGACGCGCTACACGCCGAACTCGAGGTCGGTGGGGACGACGACAAGCGCGTGGCCGACGAACTCTTCGAGGAGGAGCTAGACAACTTGTTGCGCGACGACGAGAACTTCCACCAGGTAACGGACGCGCTGATGGAGGAGATCGAGAAGCGCTTCGAGCTGCTGCCACCGGGGCAAGTCAACAACACACGACAGGGCTGGCCGCTCACCTGGAGTGGCCAGTGGCCGTTCGACGAGCGCGCCGAGTTCCTCACGGCGATCTCACGTTTCTCCAGCAACTACGCGCCCCTATTCGGGCAGTTGCTGACGCCGCTGGTGAACGGCATACGTGTCTCCGGTCCCTTCTCTCCGGCTTGGAACGGGAGCGAGGTGCCGAAGCTCGTCCTGCTCGATGGCGAAGGGCTCGGCCACACGCCTAAGTCGACTTCGGCGGTGTCGACGGCAGTGAGTCGGCGCATCGAGGCAGTGGATGCGGTGATCCTGGTAGACAACGCCACCCAGCCGATGCAAGCGGCGCCGATTGCCGCCATGCGCGAGGTCGTAGCGACCGGCAATGCCCGCAAACTCATCATCGCGTTCACGCACTTCGACGAGGTCAAAGGCGATAACCTGCTGACCCCATCGGCAAAGGTGCAACACGTCTTGGCTTCAGCCAACAACGTGCTAGCGGCCATCGGAGAAGAACTGGGTCCGTACGCCGAACGCACGCTGCGACAACGCGTCGAGCACGCTCGCTTCTTCTTGGGAAACATCCACGAGCCGCTGAGCGAGACCGCGCCAGGCAGAACCACGATCTCGCGGCTTCGCAAGCTCCTTGACTGCATCGATGAGGTGATCGAGCGTCCAGAGCTTGTGGCGGCTCGGCCGGTCTATGATCAGATGAACCTTGTACTTGCGATCCGCAGCGCGGCCGACGCCTTCCATGAGGAGTGGCGCTCGATCCTCGGCCTCGAGTCCACGCCCGGCTCTCCGAAGGAACACTGGACGCGGGTCAAGGCCCTGAGCCGTCGGCTCGGCGAGGGGTGGGACGACGAATATGACACACTCAAGCCGGTCGCCGATCTCTTCACGAAGCTGAAGAACTGCATCTACGGGTTCGTTCAGAACCCTCTGCGCTGGGACGGTTCCGAGCCGACAGAAGACCAGAAGCGGGACTCCTTCGACGCCTTCGCGGGCAACCTGAGTCCACGGCTGCGCGAACTGTGCACTCGCCGCGTGTGGGACGAACGCGCGCAGCAGTGGGAGAACGCGTACTACAAGCGCGGAAGGGGCTCGACTTTCGTACGCGCTCGGATCATCGGTGACGAGATCTACGAGCCCGCCGCGCCAGTTCCCGACGCCACGCCATCTCCTGATCGCAACCAGTTCCTTCGTGAAATTGTTGACGAGGTCAAGCGGGCGGCCGTCGAAACCAAAGCCATTCTTGAGTAGCGCCGACAGTTCCGTGACCTGTGTCTCTCGAACAGCGAAGTCGGCGATGCTCGTGGTCAGCGTGTTGGGCCGTAGGCGTTGGCTACCAACGTTAGCAGATTCTGGCGGTCGGTGATCTCGGTGTCGTGGGCTGGCTGGGCTGCGTCTTGGAGGTCCTGGGAGCGGGCTGAGTGCAGTTTCATGTCCGGGCTAGGAGAACGGCGAATGCTGCTACCGTCTGGATCCATGGGCTTGCGCCGTCGCCGTCGAGACCTCGCCTTGGAACCCCTCTCGGAGTTGCATGACGAGTTCCTGAGCCGGCCCAACGCCAAGGAGATGCTGGTCGAGGCCGAGGAATGCCTCGCAGCGCGAGAGGACAAGCACACCGCCCGGACCGAGCGGTAGCGCCGGACACCCACTCGATCGGCGTCAAGAGCCCCAGAAGCACCTGCGACGAACCGTGTCGCTGCGGGCTGACAGACTGAGGCCGTGCACCGCGAGGCACGGAGTGGCCCTTGACCAATGAACTCAGGGGAAAGCCGCCCGACGGGACGGTCGGGTTCCTCCACGTGGACATGGACGCCTTCTACGCCGCGGTGGAGGTCCGGCGCCGTCCCGAATTGCGGGGCCGGCCGGTGGTGGTCGGCGGCACCGGCGGCCGCGGTGTGGTGGCCGCGGCCAGCTACGAGGCCCGGGTCTTCGGCATCGGTTCGGCCATGCCGTCGGTCCGGGCCCGCCGGTTGTGCCCCCACGCGGTGTTCCTGCCCGGCGACCATCCCCACTACGGGGAGGTGTCCGAGCGGGTGATGTCGGTCCTGCGCGACGTCACGCCCCTTGTCGAGCCCCTGTCGCTGGACGAGGCCTTCATGGATGTGCGAGGCGGGGCCCGACTCCTCGGCCCGCCGTACGAGTTGGCCGCTCAGATCCGCGCCCGCATTCTCGAGCAGGAGCAGCTGACCTGCTCGGTGGGAGTGGCCGCCACCAAGTTCATCGCCAAACTGGCGACCGAGCGGGCCAAGCCCCGAGTCGGACCGGCCGGACCGGTGTGGGGTTCAGGAGTCCATGTCGTCGAGGCCGGTACCGAACTCGACTTCCTGCACCCGCTGCCGGTCACCGCTCTGTTCGGCGTCGGCCCGGCGACCTCCCGCCGGCTGCTCCGCCTCGGCGTCGAGACGGTCGGTGACCTGGCCTCGCTGCCGGAAGCAGCGGTCATCGCCGCGCTGGGCACGGCCTCGGGCCGCCAGCTTCACCAGCTGGCCAACGGCATCGACGACCGGCCGGTGGTGGTGAACCGGCTGGCCCGCTCCATCAGCCATGAAGAGACCTTCGCCCGGGATCTGCACATCGCCGGCGACCTCGAGGCCCAGGCCACCCGGCTGGCCGACGCGGTGGCCCGCCGGTTGAGAGCCTCCAGCCTGCAGGCCCGGACCGTCACGCTGAAGCTGCGCTTCGGAGACTTCAGGACCATCACCCGCTCGGTGACACTGCCCGATCCCACCGACGGAACCCGCGACCTGGTGGCCGCCGCCCGCGAGCTGCTGTCCCAGATCGACGTCGCGCCGGGAGTGCGCCTCCTGGGCGTAGGCGCATCGGGGCTGGTGGAGACCTCCGCCCGGCAGCTGTCGTTCGAGGACGGATCCCAGGTCCACGAGGCAGCCGAGCGGGTGACCGACCAGATAAGGGATCGCTTCGGCGCGTCGGCCATCGGCCCGGCCGCCGCCATCCGAGACGGCAGGGGCATGCGATCGCCGTCGGACGCGGATCAACGCTGGGGACCGCCCGCCGGCGAGTCCGGCCACAGATGACACAAAGTGCCCTCGCCGCCACGCAGTTGCTGCAGATTCCGGCTATCGTCGGGGCGAACACGCGCAGCTGCGAAGCCAAGGTGCCGGAGGTGATGGCGTGCCGTTGTCGGAGGACGAACAGCGGATTCTCGGCGAGATCGAGTCGCATCTATACGAGAGCGACCCGGAATTAGCCCGCGAGGTGGCCGAGACCACGGTCTATACGCACGCCTTCCGCAACATCAAGTGGGCCGCGCTCGGCCTGCTGGCCGGCATCGTGATCATGGTCTGGCTGCTGTCGGTCTCGTTCCTTCTGTCGTTCGGCGGATTCCTGGTGATGCTCGTCTCGCTGCTGTTCCTCGAGCGCAACGCCCGCCGGGTGGGCCGGGCCGGACTGGGCCAGATGACCCAGTCGATGCGGGGTGGGGGATTCCGCGACGTGGTCGGCGGAGCCGGATCCCGGATGCGGGAGCGCTTCGACCGCGACAACCGCAACGGCAACTAGCAGGCCGCGCCGGCAGGCGGGACGACACGGCCCTAGCGGCGGCGGCGGAAGAGCGTTGACGGATCGACCGCGAAGGCCAGCCGGCTGAGCAGGCTTGCCTGCCGGCGGCACGCGCCGACCACGAGCGAGCCCACGACACCGGCCCTGGTCGCCATCAGCGACGGCGTCTCGCCGGCATAGCGCCCGTGGGTGGCGATGACGGCCAACTCCTGTATGGGTCCCACTGCGGGACGGACCGACACAACCCGGCGGGCCAGCTCCTGGGGAGTCTCAGAAGGCCTGGCATCGAGTTGAACCAGCGTTAGAGCCTCGAGAGCGTTGGTCCACCAGAAATCGACCAATCCGGCCGGATCGTCGGCGAGACGGTCCCTGTGCCTGCGCCACTGCAGGCGCTTGAGCAGGGGCACCGATCCGGCGGCCGATCCCAGAGCGACCAGCGCGAGCGCAGCCAGCAGCCCACCGCTGAGCAAGCGGGAGCCCTCGGAGGACTCGGCGCCCGAATCGGCGGAGGGCGCCGGCTGTCGGGCCAGGCCCGAGCCCGCTTCGGGATCGTCGCCTGAGGCACCGGCCACCTCCGGTGCGGCCGGGTCCGGGCTTCCGGGCGCCTCCCCAGTCTCGAGACCCTGATCGGCGCCGGCTGCAGCCGGGTCCGGGCCGGGGCCCGCCTGATCGGCGACCTGGCCGGTGACGGCGAAGTCCCCGGGAGCGCCCCGGCCGGGCGTCGGCTCGAACCGCACCCAGCCGGTGCCCGCGAAGTACACCTCGGGCCAGGCGTGGGCATGCCTGCCCCGCACGACGTAGGCCCCGTCGACGAAGGCCCCGTCTATGTCCCGTTCCGGCTGCCAGTCGCCCCAGGTGAACCCCACCGCGACCCGGGTCGGCAGGCCGACGCTGCGGGCCAGGGCCGCGTAACCCGACGCGAACTGCTGGCAGTAACCGGCCCGGACGTCGAACAGGAAGTCCTCCAGGCTGTCGATTCCCTCCGAATGCACCTCCAGGTCGTAGCGGAAGCCGCCGTCCAGCCGGAAATGGTCCTGCAGCAGCAGCGCCCGGTGGTAGTCGGACCGTGCGTCCGCGGTGATCCGCTCCGCCTCGGCACGGACGAGCGCCCGCACATCGCCGGGCAACTGCGTGTTCGTGGCCAGGAACCCTTCCTCCAGCATCGACGTCTCAGACCGGCGCAGGCGGTCCGGGTCTCCGACGGCGGGCACGGCCGAGCCGACCGCGTAGGTGAATCGTCCCGGTCCTGCGAGCGCGGCGCGGCGCGTCTTGATGAGCGAGCCCGAGAGAGCCTCATACTCCATGTCCACCCCGCCGTCATCGATGACTCGACGGAGCTCGTATGCGGCCGGCAGGTATGAGTTCCCGAGTCCTGTGAGCGTCACCGTCTGCGACAGGAGGGGTCCCGATGCCGCCGACGGGTCGAGGGTGGCCGCGACCGGCCCCGAGATGTCCTCGTACTGCGAACGGGCCCTCCACGCGTCACCGTCGAACTCGTCAAGGGACGTCAGCCTCCAGTACTGGCGCTCATCCTCTGGAACGGCCACCGCGAAGAGCTCCACATCGGACAGATCGATCAGACGGCTTCGAACCTGGACGAGGGGGCTCACAAGAACCCTCGGCCCGCCGTCGGACCCTTCCACCGCAGCGGGCGAGCCATCGCCCGAAGAGGCCAGGTCGAGCCACGGCTCCGGGGTGGGGGGCGGGGCGTCGATCCAGGGAGCGGCGTCGGTGACCTCCAGCCGCTCGAGATCGATCCACGGCTCGGCCCGCGCCCCGGGCAGGGCCGGACCGGCGACCGCGCCGACCGCCACCGCCACCAGCAGCGCGACGCCCGCGGCGCGGGCCATGGCCATCGTCCCCCGACCCGGTCCGGCCTCGATCCAGGCCTCGGCCCGCCGGCTGCGAAGCCACAGCGCCACCAGCGCCAACCCCATGGCCGCGCATGCCAGCGCCCCGTGGAGAGCCGCCCCGTCGCCGGTCCCGACCGCGGCCGTGAAGCCGTAGACGGCGGCTGCCGGGGCGACTGCCCAGCCTCCGGAGCGCGGCTTGAAGGCGGCCGCGTCGGCCAGCAGGGCGCAGAACCCCAGCGCAGTGCCTGCGATCAGGACCAGGCCCGGCACCGGGACGACCGGAGCAGGACTGCCGTTCACCACGTGCCAGGCGTCCACCAGATGATCGTTCGCGGCGGAGACCGTGCCGGGCGTGGGCAGCACGAACCAGGCCGTCTCGGTGTAGAGCAGCACCGTTGCCGTGACGGCGAGGCTGGCGACGCTGACGAGCGCAGCGGCGGCGGCAGCCAACCGCACGCGACGGGTCGCCGCCGCAATCACATGGGATGCGAGTGCCAGGGCCAGCACGTCGCGCAGGAACGAGGTGTCGGTGAACAGCCGCGACATTCCCGCCGCGACCACGACGGTGACCGCGACCAGCGCAGCCTCCACCAGCCAGTCGTAGCCGCCGCCGCGGCCCGAACCCGGCCCTCCGGCCATTCTCACGCCAGGTTGACGACCCCGCGGCCGGCCGACGCGGGCACCCGCCACAGGCTCGGCAACTGGCCAGGGCCGGTCAGGTGTATCCAGCCGCCCTCGTAGTCCACCCCCGGCGCAGCCGTGGATCGATGCCCGGAGCCGTAGGTGACGATCAGCGAGGCCTCCAGACGCTCGGCCAGTTCATGGCGGGCGCTCTCGTCGTCGATGGCGTCCGGCGAGGCCGACACGGCCACCACCACCGACCCCTGGCCGATCGACTGGACATCGATGTCGGGCCGTCCGCCCTCCAACAGGGCAAGGAACTCGAGCGCCACGCCCGCCTCGGAGTAGTGGGACAGCAGCCGGGTCCTGCGGCCGTCGGTAGTGAGGATCTGAGCCTCGTCGCCGGAGCGCAGCACGGCGTCGGCGATGGACGCGGCCACCGAGGTGGTGCGATCCTGCGCGCTCGCGAGGTCCCCCGGGGGACGGGTGTCGATGATCACCGTCATGCGACCCGGGCGCGACGGCTGGAACCGCCTCACCGTGAACTCGTCGAGCCTGGCGGTGGAGCGCCAGTGGATGTGGCGGAGGTCGTCCCCCTCCACGTACGGGCGCAGCACGTCGAATTCGTCGCTCTCGAGCCCGAGCGACCGGCGATGGAAGTCGCTGGGCAGCGACAGGGCCCCGCCGACGGGCAGCCGGGGCGACACCAGCGGCTCGATGGGCGGGTGCACGACCACACGCGTGCGCCGGGCGAAGGTCCGTCGCCGGCGCGCCAGTCCGAGACCGTCGATGTCGCTGACGACCGTCGGGCCTATCTCCAGCACGCCCCGGCGTGCCGGATGAAGCCGGTAGCCGGAGGTCGCGGTCGAGCGGCCGGGCACAGGGGCCAGGCTGAAGCCGGCGTCGGGCTCTCCGCTCACATGCTCGCTGACACGAACCGTCGGGGACCGCAGCCTGGCCAGGTTCGCGACATGCAGCGTCACCTCGACCGGTTCGGCCACCGGCACCATCTCCGACGACACCAGGCGGCGGAGCGACAGGCGGGACGGATGCACCAGCCGCACCGCCAACGCGACGACCACGGCGGAGACGGCCGCGGCCCCGATGACGTAGAACTCGAGGATCGCGAACGCTCGGCCCGCGACAACCGCCAGGACGCCGAGTGCGAGCAGCTTCCAGCCGATCGCGGTGGGCATGTCAGCGCCCCTTGCGGGGCACGGGCACGGAGTCGATTATCTCGGTGACGATGTCGGTCGAGCGCAGGCCCCGCACACGGCTGTCGGGCTTGGCCAGGAGCCGGTGCGGCAGCATCACGGGCGCGAGCGCCTTGATGTCGTCGGGGGTCACGTAGTCGCGGCTCGTCGAGGCCGCCCGGGCCCGGGCCACCCTCAGCAGGGCCAGCACCCCCCGGGGCGACAGGCCCAGTGAGAGGCCCGGATGGCGCCGCGTGGCCCCGGCGACGTCGAGGAGGTAGGAGCGCAGGGGCCCTGACACATGCACCTCTTCGAGCCGCTCGGACATCCATTGGATCACCGTCGCGTCGGCCACGGGCGCGATGAGGTCCACGGGCTCCTGAGCGCCCCTCGACACGAGGATCGAGTCCTCGGCCACGGCGTCCGGGTAACCGACATGGAGGCGCATGAGGAAGCGGTCCATCTGGCTCTCGGGCAGGGGGTAGGTGCCCTCGTACTCCAGCGGATTCTGGGTGGCGATCACCGTGAAGGGGGGCTCCAGGATCCGGGTCACGCCGTCGACGGTGACCTGCTGCTCTCCCATGGCCTCCAGCAGGGCCGACTGTGCTTTGGGCGAGGCCCGGTTGATCTCGTCGGCCAGGACGATGTTGGAGAAGACCGGCCCGGGACGGAACTCGAAGGATCCGGTGGCCCGATCGAACACCGACGTTCCCGTGATGTCCACGGGCAGCAGGTCCGGTGTGAACTGGATCCGGCCGAAGCTGACGTCGATGCTGCGGGCCAGCGCCTTGCCCAGGCTCGTCTTGCCCACGCCCGGCACGTCCTCGATGAGCACATGCCCTCCGCTCACCAGGGCCAGGATGAGATGCTCGATGACCTCGGGCTTGCCCTTGACGGCGAACTCCATGTTCTGATGGATCAGCCTGAACTGCTCTTCGAAGTCAGCCATCGCGGGTCAGCGTACCGCTCCCCGGAACACCCGCGAATCCTGCTCCGGTAGGCTTCGGTCGTGGGCGCGATCTCAGCGGTCAGGCTGGCGCTGCGGTCGGCCCGGGCGGTGGCGGCGCGGCCGCGGCTGTGGCCGACCGCGATGGCTCTGCTCCTGCGCTTCGCCCCGGATCGCTGGTGGGGGCGGCCACCGTTCGCGCCCCTGCCCCCGACGGACCTCCTGCGCTTCAGATCCGAGACGATGTACGGCGACCCTGCCCGGACTCCCTCGCCCGAGGACCTGGCCGTGTGGCTGGAGTGGTGTCGAGCGCAGAGATCACGCCGACTGCATCTGCCACCGGCGGACGGCTAGCCTGCCCCCGATGTCCGGGGTGCTCGTCCTCAACGCCACCTTCGAGCCGCTCGCCGTGGTGAGCGCTCGCCGCGCCGTGTGCCTGGTGCTGGCTGACAAGGTCGAGATGCTCCACGCCACTGGCCGCGCCTTTCGATCCGAGCGGAGATCGGTGGAGGTGCCCTCGGTGGTCCGGCTCAGCCACTACGTCAGCGTGCCCCGCCCCCGGCACCGTTCCCCGAACCGGCGGGCAGTGTTCGCCAGGGACCGCGACGACTGCCAGTACTGCGGGGCGCGGGCCGAGACGATGGACCACATCGTGCCCCGCAGCCGGGGCGGGCAGCACACCTGGGAGAACGTGGTGGCGGCGTGCCGCCGCTGCAATGCCAAGAAGCGGGACCGCCTTCCGAGCGAGAGTGGGATGATGCTGCGCCGCCGGCCGGCGCCGCCGCCGCCGTCGGCCTGGGTCGAGATCGCCGCGGGAGCTGTTCCCGAGGTGTGGGCGCCGTACCTGACACCCGGAAGCGACCTCCGCACCGCGTGAGCCCGAGCGGCGAACCGGCTGGACGTGCACCGGCCGGAGCCCGAGCAACCGGTCGGCCGCTCGACTGGAGAATCGAGCACCGGCGCGGCTCGGTCTCCGACCTCCTCGCGTTGGACGATCCGCCGGGGGGTACGTCCCGACTGGCCAGGATGTGCACCGTCGAGGGGCCGGGCCTGGTGCTGGGCAGCACTCAGAAGGCCGGTGCCGCCGCCGGCGCCGGTGTGGAGGTGCTGCGCCGGCGCAGCGGGGGCGGAGCGGTGCTGTTGCGGCCCGGGCGCCAGGTTTGGGCGGACTTCTTCGTGGCTTCCACCGATCCTCTCTGGCACGACGACGTGACGCTGGCGGCTGACTGGGTCGGCCGGCTCTGGGCGTCGGCGGTGGCCCGCTTCACCACCGCGGTCTGCTCGGTCCACACCGGCCGCCTGGTTGCCGACCGGTGGGGGAGGCTGGTGTGCTTCGCGGGAATGGGTCCGGGCGAGGTGTCCGTGAACGGTCGCAAGGTTGTGGGAGTCAGCCAGCGCCGCAGCCGGGACCGGGTCCGGATACAGACGGCAGCCCGGCTCCAGCCCGCTGACGGGCAGGCCGCACCGAGCTCCGCCGCCGACGGGCTCGACGAACTCGACCTGCTGGACCTCAGCGCGGCCGAGCGGGCCGAGGGTCAGACGGTCCTGGCCAGTCGCAGCACCTCCATCGCAGCGACCGAGGCCGAGTTGACCGAGTCCCTGCTCCGGGGGCTGCAGCACTCGGGCTGATCCCGACCCTGAGCTGAATCCCGCCCGGACTGCCGAGACGGCAAGGCCGGACCTGCGACGCGGCTCGCAGGGAACCCCCTTCACCCGGTCCGACCGATGGGGGAGGGATTGTCGGTGAAGAGACTTGCCTTGTGGGGGGAAAGGGTGTACTGTGGTTGGCTGTGGAGTATATGGGAGTCGAAAGTGGTGCCTCGGAGAGGGCCCTGGCTCGCTGTTGGCGAGCGTGAGCGTCGCCCATGAGCCCCTCTCGCACGTTGTTCGTCGGTGTTCACGAGCACACGATCGACGGCAAGGGCCGGCTGATCCTGCCGGCAGGGTTCCGCAGCCACTTGGCCGACGGCGCCTACATCACGGCCCTGGACTCCTGCGTCGGGATCCTGCCGGTCGACGAGTTCGCGCACACCGCCGAGGAGCTCCGGTCCCAGGTGGGCCAGAAGCAGGTGGACCTCAACGCGCTGCGGAGCTTCGCGGCCCAAGCCGACTTCGTGGTCCCAGACGCACAGGGACGCATGCGGATCCTCCCCCACCTGCGGGCCGGAGCCGGACTCAAGCGCGAGGTGATCGTCACCGGCATGATCCGCCGGATCGAGATCTGGAACCCCGAGCGCTGGACGGAGGTGCAATCCGTCGGCACGGAGCGTCTCGCCGAGGCCATAACCCACGGCCGGGGGATTGCCAGTGCCTGATGTCCGCAACCACCGAAACAACCCGAACCGCAAGGACCACCGCAGCCGTCGAAGGCTCGCCCGGTCATGTGCAGTTCCCCGATTGGCAGATGGAAGACCCGTACTCCGCCCGCTTGCCATCAGCTCGATCGGGGGAGAAATCCCGACGTGCGCCGTCGGTCGGGGAACTGCAGATGACCGGGCGTTGCCCCACCCGGGCACTCGGCGCCACGCGAGCCGCCGGGCCCAGCATGCTGTGGCCCAGCCGTCCATGAGCGGCAGGACCGGAGCCGACGAACCCCCGCACCAACACCAGCCGGTGATGTGCCGCGAGGTCGTGGATGTGCTGCGCGAGGTGCCCGAAGGCATCCTCGTGGACGCGACGGTCGGGGACGGCGGCCACACGGACGCGCTCCTGGAGAACCTCCCGCACATACGCGTCGTGGGCCTGGACCGGGATCCTGAGGCCCTGGGGGCGGCGGCCGAGCGCCTCGCCCCCCACCGGCACCGCCTGACGCTGCACCACGCCACCTTCGATGCGCTCGGCGCGGTGCTCGACAGCGTCGGGCAAGCAGAGATCTCGGCGTGCCTGTTCGATCTCGGGGTCAGCTCGCGGCAGCTCGACCGGCCCGAGCGCGGTTTCAGCTACCGGCTCGACGGCCCGCTCGACATGCGTATGGACCCAGCCGGCCCGGTCACCGCCGCCGACATCGTCAACGGAGCCGACGAGGGCACGCTCGCCGGCATCCTTCGCCGCAACGCCGACGAGCGGTTCGCCCGCCGCATTGCGGCCGCCATCGTCGCCCAACGACCGTTCGCCACCACCGCGCAGCTCTCCGGAGCGGTGGCCGCGGCCGTTCCCGCGCCGGCCCGCCGGCGGTCCCATCCGGCCCGGCGCACCTTCCAGGCTCTCAGGATCGAGGTGAACGGAGAGTTGGAGATGCTCGAAGGAGCCCTCGCCGGCGCCATCGAGCGTTTGACCGGTTCCGGCCGCTGTGCCGTGCTGTCGTATCACTCCGGCGAGGACCGGATCGTCAAGTCGGTCTTCAGACGGGCTGCCGGCGAGTTCCCGCCGCCGCGGCCGGGCCTGCCTCCCGCCCCGGGCCCCCCGGCCACCGTCCGGCTCCTCTCTCGGCGCTCCCTGACCCCGACCGACTCGGAGAAGGCCGCCAACCACCGGGCGGGCTCGGCCCGGCTGCGGGCCGTGGAACGCTTGACCCAGAGGCGAGACGACCTCACCGGCCGGCGCGGTCTCACCAGGGATGTTTGATGGCGCCTCGGGCTCAAGGGGGCGCCGCGCAGCCGGCAACGGGCACACCCCCGTCGCGGCCGGAGCGCAAGCCGCGGGACCTGAAGGTTGCCGAAGCCCCCGCGGCCGGGCGCCGGTCCATCACCGATGTCGGCACCCTGCTGGCTCTGGGCATGTTCGCGGTGTGCCTGGCCCTGGCCGCGCTGCACGCCGTCCTCGTCGAGAACCAGGCCTCGCTGGACGATCTCATCGAGCGCAACCAGCAGAGCCGGGAGCGGATCGACCAGCTGCAGGCGCAGATCGCCTTCCTGGACTCACCGGAGGGTCTGGCTGAGCACGCCGACTCGGTCGGTCTCGTGCCGGCCGCGGAGCTGGTCCTGCTGACCCCGGTCGGGCAAGGCCTGCTGCAGCCCCCTGTCTCGGATCCCTTCAGCCTCGAATTCTCGGGCTTCCAGCCGACCACGACCGCTGACACCGCCAGCAGTGGCGGCGACACCCCGGCCCCAGGAGCCCTCGCCCGAGGGAAGCCGTCCGGGTGACGCCACCCGGGCCGCGCTCCGACGCCTCCTCGCGGCATCCGAGCCGGTGGGGCTCGGGCGGGTCGGCTCGCCCCATGACTGGTCGCCAACTGGTGGGCCGGGGCCGAATCGTGACCGTCCTGGTGATTCTGCTGCTCGCGCTGGGCGGCCTCGTCTACCGCATCGTCGATGTCCAGGCCACCCCCGACCCGCGGATCCTCGAAGACGTGATCATCCCCATCGGGGAGTACACCGTGCCCGCTCCGCGCGGCTCGGTGATCGACCGCAACGGCCGGACCATCGCGTTGTCGCTGCCGGCCGCGACGATCGTCTCGAATCCCCGGATCATCGAGGACCCCCGCGGCGCGTCCGCAGCCCTGTCGGAGGTCCTGGGGATGGAACCCTCCGAACTGCTTGAAGAGCTGCAGGGGGGTGGCGCCTTCCGCTACATCGCGCGGCAGATCGATCCGGAGATCGGCGAACAGGTCGACAGCCTGGGGATCGTCGGCATCACGGTCGTCTCCGAACCGCGGCGCGAGCACCCCAACGGCGACTGCTCGGCCCTTGCCGCGGTCGGACGGGTCAACACCGACCATGTGGGTATGAGCGGCATCGAGGAGACCTACGACGAGCACCTGTCGGGCACTCCCGGCCGCGTGGTGAAGGAAGTGGGGGTGGACGGAACAACGATCCCCGGCGGCATGCAGGAGGTGACCGCGCCGACCGTGGGACACGACGTCGCGGTGACCCTGGACCGCAACATCCAGTTCCAGGCCGAGTCGATGCTGTTCGACGTGGTGGCCTCAGCGGGCGCATCGTCGGGGGTGGCCCTGGTCTCGCTCCCCGCCACCGGGGAGATCGTCGCGATGGCCAACGTGGCCCGCGGATCCGACGGCATCGTCGACTGCACCCGCCAGAATCTCGCCGCCACCTGGACCTACGAGCCCGGCTCGGTGTTCAAGCCGGTGACCGCAGCCGCGGCGCTGACGAGCGGGGCGGTGACGGAGCACACGATGATCGAGGTGCCGTCCTACCTCACGATCTGGGGGCATCGCTTCGAGGACACGCCAACCCATCCGGACGTGGAGTGGACTCCCGTCGAGATCGTCACCCGGTCGTCGAACATCGGAACCATCAAGATGGCCCAGATGACGGGGGAGGAGCGGCTCTACCAGACGATCCGCGCCTTCGGCTTCGGTTCCCGGACCGCGCTCGAGTTCAAGGGCGAGTCGAAGGGGATCGTGCCCCCGCAGAGCCGCTGGAACGGGCTCAGCCTGCCCAACATGGCGATCGGCCAGGGGCTGGCGGTCACTCCTCTGCAGATGCTGCAGATGTACAACACGATCGCCAACGACGGGGTGCGGGTGCCGCTGCGACTCGTCGACGACGGTGCTCACCTGTCCGGGGAGGAGCGCCCGGCGCCGGTGCGCATACTCAGCTCGGACATGGCGTCGTCGCTGATGCGGATGCTGGAGTCGGTGGTGCTGGTCGGAACCGGCCGGGAGGCGGTCGTGGAGGGCTTCTCGGTGGCCGGCAAGACCGGCACCGCCTGGCAGCCCTGCGACATCGGCTACAAGTGCGTGAACGAGCGGGACGAGCTGATCGGCCGTCACCACACGGCCACCTTCGCGGGGATCGTCAGCAATGACGAGGGACCTGCCCTCGTCGTGCTCGTGGTCGTCGACGAGCCCAAGGGCGACGTCATCTCGGGCGGGCGGCTGGCGGCGCCGGCCGTCAGCAGGATCGCCGAGTACTCGCTGCGCCAGCTGCGCATCCCGGCTGTGCTCGATGCCGGGACCGGATACCGGCGCAGGGCAGAGCCCGCCACCGCGCCGACGACGACCCTGCCCGACCCGGACGGGACCGACGGGTCGGGAAACACCGGACAGGCCCGGACATGATCAGCCTGGACGAGCTGTCGCGGGCGCTCGGCGCCGACATGGTCCTGCCCAGCAGCCCGAGCCGTCGCCAGGACCGGTCGCAGGCAGCCTCTACTGCAGTGCGCGACGTGGAGCACGACAGCCGGCTGGTGGGACCCGGCTCGCTGTTCGCGTGCATCCCCGGCCAGGCGCACGACGGCCACCGCTTCGCAGGCGACGCCGTGCGTGCCGGCGCGGTCGGGCTGCTCGCGGAGCGCCCGGTGCCCGCGGGCGCGCCCTGTCTGGTCGTCGAGTCCTCACGGGCCGCACTCGGGCCCGCGGCCGCAGCGGTGCACGGGCACCCCAGCCGGCGCCTCGACGTCGCCGGCGTCACCGGCACCAACGGCAAGACCACGACCGTTCGCCTCCTCGCCGGGCTGCTGCGGGCGGCCGGCACCGCCACGGACGAGATCGGCACGCTGACGGGGACGCTCACCACACCGGAGGCCACCGACCTGCAGCGCGCTCTGGCGCGGGCCTTGCGCGAGGGCGCGGGCGCGGCGGCCGTCGAGGTCTCCTCGCACGGGCTGCTGCAGCGCCGCCTGGACGGATGCCGGTTCCGGGTGGCCGCGTTCACCAACCTCGGACGCGACCATCTCGACTACCACCGGTCCATGGAGGACTACTTCGCGGCGAAGGCCCGGCTGTTCACCAGCGAGCTCGCCGATCGGGCCGTCGTGGACACGACCACCGAGTGGGGACGGCGCCTGGCGGGGGTGGCCGCCTCCGAGATCCCCGTCACCGACGTGGACCAGCGCCAGATCGAGGTCATGGAAGCCGACACCCGGTCGAGCACGTTCCGCTGGCGGGGTCACGAGGTGACGCTGCCGCTGGTCGGAGCCTTCAACCGGGCCAACGCGGTGTTGGCCGCGGAGATGGCTGTCGTGCTGGGCATGGAACCGGCCGACGCCGCGGCGGGCCTCGCCTCGGCTGCGCCGGTGCCCGGCCGGTTCGAGTCGGTCCAGGCCGGACAGGACTTCGCGGTCATCGTCGACTACGCCCACACTCCCGACGGGCTCGCGGCCGCGCTGCGAGCCGCTCGCAGCCTCACCGACGGCAGCCTCACGGTCGTGTTCGGCGCGGGCGGCGACCGGGACCGCGGCAAACGCCCCGAGATGGGCGCGGCCGCGGCAAGACTGGCGGACCGAGTGATAGTCACGAGCGACAACCCCCGCTCGGAGGATCCCGAGAAGATCATCTCCGAGATCGTCGCGGGGATGGGACGCGCCCCCGACCGCCGCGACCCCGACCGGCGCCTGGCTCTCCGCCATGCGCTGTCCACCGCCGTCGGCGGCGACACGGTGCTGGTCGCCGGCAAGGGCCACGAGACCAGCCAGACGATCGGCAGCGAGCGGCTGGCGTTCGACGACCGGACCGTGGTCTGTGAGGAGATCGCACGCCTGGCAGCCTGCGGCACGATGGGGGGCGGGCGGTGATCCGCCTGCTGCTGGCCGGCAGCATCGCCATGCTCGTGTCCCTGGTGGGGTGCTGGGTCCTGATCCGCCTGCTGGTGCACTACGGCATCGGCCAGCCCATCCGCGACGACGGCCCGCAGGAGCACCGGATGAAGTCGGGCACGCCCACGATGGGCGGCATCGCGGTGGTGTTCGCGGCCACCGCCGGATACGTCGTCAGCGACCTCTTCGGCGGCATCTACACCTACTCCGGCATCATCGTGATGCTCACCATCGTCGCAGCCGGCGTGGTGGGCCTGCTCGACGACTGGATCAAGGTCAAGGCTGCCCGCAACCTCGGCCTGAACAAGAGGACGAAGATCATCGGCCTGCTGGCCGTCGGCGTCGGGTTCGCCTGGGCCATGACGCAGCTCACGTCGATCCACACCACCGTCTCGTTCACCCGCTTCGACTACCCGGGCCTCGAGTTGGGGCGGTTGGGCTGGTCGGTCTGGGCGATCCTGCTCATCATCGCCACCACCAACGCGGTCAACCTGACCGACGGCCTCGACGGCCTGGCCGCAGGCGCCAGCGGCGTCGGCTACGGCGCGTTCATGATCATCGGCTTCTGGCAGTTCGACCACTACGACTCCTACCAGGTGAAGCACGCGCTCGACCTGGCCATCGTGAGCGCGGCCATGGTGGGGGCGATCATCGGATTCCTGTGGTGGAACGCCGCCCCGGCCCGGATCTTCATGGGCGACACCGGCTCGCTGGCGCTCGGCAGCGGCCTGGCCGCGCTGGCCCTGGCCACCAACACCCAGTTCCTGCTGCCCGTCATCGGCGGCCTCTTCGTCATCGAGACCCTGTCGGTGATCGTTCAGATCGTCTCGTTCCGGGGCTTCGGCCGGCGGGTGTTCCGCATGGCGCCGTTGCACCACCACTTCGAGCTGCGGGGCTGGCCGGAGACCACGGTCATCATCCGCCTGTGGATCCTGTCGGGACTGTGCACCGGGCTGGGACTGGGACTGTTCTACGGCGATGCCGTCAGCTCCGGCATCGTGGACTCGATCTCGAGGCTCACGCCGTGAGGTGCACGGCCGCCGGCGCGATGACCGAGGTGCCCCCGTCGCTGCTGCTCGCCGGATTCGGCGCGACGAACCGGGCAGTGGCCCGGGCCCTGCTGTCGAGGGGCCACGCGGTGACCGCCTTCGACGACGGGCCGGACGAAGCCACGGTGGCCGTCGCGGAGGCCCTGGGGCTGGACCTGCAGATCGCACCCGCCGACCGCCGGCTCGACGAACTGGTGGGGGCCGCGGATGCCATGATCCCCACACCGGGGCTGCCCGAGCGCCACCGGGCCATGGCCGCAGCCGGGGCTCGCGGCGTGCCCACCGCCAGCGAGTTCGACCTGGCCCGAGCCTGGGACTCCCGGCCCATCGCGGCCGTGACCGGGACCAGCGGCAAGACGACCGTCACCGAGATGGTGGTGGCCGCGCTGCGGTGCTCGGGCCTGGAGGCAGCCGCGGCGGGCAACAACGACCTTCCCCTCGTCGCCGCCATCGAGGACACCGCAGCCGAGGTGTTCGTGGTCGAGGCGTCGTCGTTCCGCCTGGCCCACAGTCTCCGTTTCGAGCCCCGGGCCGCGTGCTGGCTCAACTTCGCGGCCGACCATCTCGACATCCACCGCGACCTGGACTCCTACGAGGCGGCCAAGGCCCGGCTGTGGCGATGGCTGCCGCCGGGCGCCACCGCGGTGGCCAACCGGCTGGACCCGACCGTCATGGCCCATGTGCGCAAGGACCGGGCCACCTGGACGTTCGCGCCGCATGGACCGGCCGACTGGCGACGCCGCGGCGACGTGCTGGCCGGACCCTCGGGGCCGGTGGTGAGCGTTCGGGAGCTGCGCCGGGCCATGCCCCACGACGTCGCCAACGCCCTGGCCGCGGCGGCCACCGCCGTCGCGGCCGGCGCCACGGCGGAGGGAGTGGGCCAGGCCCTCCGCTCGTTCGAGCCGGGCGCTCACCGTGTCCAGAAGGTGGCCTCGATCGACGGCGTCACCTTCTACGACGACTCCAAGGCGACGACCCCCCACGCCACCGTCGCAGCCCTGCGGGGATTCGACGAGGCGGTGCTCATCGCGGGCGGGCGCAACAAGGGCCTCGACCTCGGCGGGCTGCTCGACGCCGTCGACCGTGTGAGCAGCGTCGTCGCCTTCGGCGAGGCTGCGGACGAGGTGGCCGGGGTCTTCGCGTCCGATCGGCCGGTGCGGGTCGCGGCCGACATGGGCGAGGCCGTCGAGCTGGCCGCCTCCGCCGCCGGACCGGGATCCGCGGTGCTGCTGTCTCCCGCCTGCGCCTCCTTCGACCTGTACCCGAGCTACGCAGCCCGCGGCGACGACTTCGCCCGCCTGGTCAAGGACCTGGCTCGCCGGTCCGGCCGCGAGGCGGCGCCGTCATGACCGCGGCCAGATACTCCCAAACCCGCCCGGCGGCGCGGCAGGAGGCCCGCCGCAGCCACCCGACCGCGAGAGTGGCCCCGGACGGCCGCGGCCCCCGTCCCCCGATAGGGCGCCGGACGGGGCCGTTCCTGGTGCTGTTCCTGGCCGTGGCCGCGCTGGTGCTGCTCGGCCTGGTGATGGCGCTGTCGGCCACGGCCGCCCCGAGCCTCTCCGGCACCGACTCGGCGTGGTCGCTGTTCAAGAGCCAGGCCATGTGGCTCGGGGTCGGGACGGTGGCGGTGCTGGTGCTGCTGCGGCTGGACTACCACCGCTGGCGGCGGCCCGCCGCGCTGGGCATGGGCGCCTGCCTGCTGCTGCTGGCCCTGACCGCTCTGCCCAGCGTGGGGCTGAGCGCCAACGGGGCCCGCCGCTGGCTCGGGACGGGCCCGGTCGTCTTCCAGCCGTCGGAGTTGACCAAGCTCGCCTTCATCGTCTTCGTGGCCGAGCTGCTGTCCCGGCCCGAGCGCCACATGGAGGACACCCGCGCCACGCTGCAGCCGGTACTCCTCATGACGGGGGTCGTCAGCGCCCTGCTGATGATGCAGCCCCATCTGGGAGCCTGCCTGCTGATCGCGGGCGTGGCCGCCACCATGCTGTACTTCGCGGGCGCGCGGCTGTCCCACCTGGCGCTGGCCGGCGGTGCCGGGGCCACGCTCACCGCCCTGATGATCGCCTACTCTCCCTGGCGCAGAGCCCGCGTGCTGGGCTTCCTCGACCCGTGGGAGGATCCCCTCGGCAACGGCTACCAGACCCTGCAGTCACTGCATGCCCTGGCTGCCGGCGGCGTCGACGGGCTCGGGCTCGGCTCGGGCCGGGCCAAGTGGGGCTTCCTGCCGTACGCCCACACCGACTTCATCTTCGCGGTGATAGGCGAGGAACTGGGCCTGGCGGGCTCGCTGTTCGTCGTGACGCTGTTCGTGGTGATCGCAGCGACCGGCCTCACCGTGGCGTTGCGGGCGCCGGACCGCTTCGGGATGCTCCTCGCGGTGGGCATCACGTCGTGGATCATCATGCAGGCCGTGCTGAACATCGGCGCCGCGGTCGCCGTCTTCCCGGTCGTCGGGATCACGCTGCCACTGCTCTCGTTCGGCGGGACCTCGCTGGTGACGACCATGGCCGCGGTGGGGGTTCTGCTGAACGTGGCGAGGCAGATCCGATGAGCGCGCCCGCGCCCCGGGGGCGGGGAGGGCCGGGCGAGCGCCCCGGCTCGTCCTGGGCCGTGATCGCCGGCGGCGGGACGGCCGGCCACGTGCTGCCGGGAATCAGCATCGCCGAGCAGATCGTCGCCGGGGGCGCGCCCCGCGAGGCCGTGCACTTCGTCGGCAGCGCCCGCGGCGTCGAGACCCGCCTGGTGACCGAGGCCGGGTTCGGGCTGACGGCCCTGCCCGGGCGGGGCCTGCAGCGGCGGCTGGCGCTGTCCAATGCAACCGCAACGATCGGGCTCCTACGGGCCTTCGCCGAGGCCCTGGTCGTGCTGCGGCGCCGCAGGCCCGCGGTCGTGCTGGGCCTGGGCGGCTATGCGTCGGCGGCCTGCGGAGCGGCTGCGGCGCTGCTGCGGGTTCCGCTGGTGATAACCGAGCAGAACGCGGTTCCCGGCCTGGCCAACCGGCTGTTGAGCCGGTTCGCGGCCGGCGCGGCCACTGCCTTCGAGGCAACCGACCTGCCCCGTGCCACCTGGACCGGCAACCCGGTGCGGACCGAGGTGCTGGCCGCGGACCGGACCTCCGGACGGGCGGCGGCCAGGGCCGCATTGGGGGTCGGCTCCGGGCGCCGGCTGGTGGCCGTCTTCGGAGGCTCGCTCGGCTCCCGCAGCATCAACGAGGCCGTAGCCGCCGCGTCGGAGATCTGGCACGACCGGGGCGACCTTCACATTCGCCACATCGCAGGGCGGCGCGACTACGACGATCTGGCCGGTCGGGCCGCACCCGATCGCGAGCGCGCGCTGGGCTACGACCTGGTCGCCTACGAGGACGACATGGCGACGGTCTACGCGGCCGCCGACATCGTGGTGAGCCGCTCCGGCGCCACCACCGTCGCCGAGCTGGCGGCGGCAGGCGTGCCGGCGGTGCTCGTTCCGCTGCCGGGAGCGCCCGGCGACCATCAGACGGCCAACGCCCGCCGGCTCGCCGAGGCGGGTGGGGCGGTCATCGTCAGCGACGCCGAACTCGACGGGACCCGGCTCGCGGCAGAGGTCGACGCACTGCTGGATGATCCCGACCGCCTCAGTGCCATGGCCGGCGCGGCCACGGCGCTGGCCCGGCCCGATGCAGCCCGCGCCGTCGTGGATCTCATCGAGCGCTGCGCCCTTCGCCCGCAGCCCCGCGAGCAGGAGGCCGCTCCGTGAGAGCCGTCGACCTCTCCACCCCCCGGGCCATCCACGTGGTCGGTGCGGGCGGGGCGGGCATGGGGGCCATCGCGTCGGTGCTGCGGTCGATGGGCCACCGGGTGTCGGGATCGGACCTGCGCGACGGGCCTGTCGTGGCCCGGCTGCGGGCGGAGGGAGTGCCGGTCGCCATCGGCCACGACCCCGCCAACCTCGGCGACGCCGGCCTGGTCGCCATCTCCTCGGCCATCCACGACAGCAATCCCGAGGTTCGGGCGGCCGAGGCACGCGGCGTTCCCGTCGTGCGGCGCAGCGACATCCTGCCCGCCATCGCCTCGCACCGCCGAACGATCGCGGTGGCGGGCACCCACGGCAAGACCACCACAAGCTCGATGCTGGCGCTGGTGCTGCGCGACGCCGGGCTCAACCCCTCGTTCATCATCGGCGGAGACGTCAACGAGATCGGCACCGGGGCGATGTGGGACGCCGGCGAGTGGTTCGTGCTGGAGGCCGACGAGAGCGACCGGACGTTCCTGGCCATCGACGCCGAGGTGGCCGTGGTGACCAGCATCGAACCCGACCACCTCGAGGCCTACGACGGCCGGCCTTCGGCTCTCGTCGATGCCTTCGGCGAGTTCCTGGCCGCGGCCCGCCACCGGGTGGTGTGCGCCGACGACCCGGTGGCCGCTCGGGTCGGCGCAGCCACCGGAGCCACGACCTACGGCACCAGCCCGGACGCCGACTACCGCATGAGCGACGTGTCGCTGCGGATGCCGGAGTCGGCTTTCGACCTGTGCGAGGGTCAGACACCGCTGGGGCGCCTCACGCTGCCGACGCCGGGCCTGCACAACGCCCGCAACGCGGCCGCCGCGGCGGTGGCCGCGATGGTGGCGGGTGCCCCGTTCGAGGACGCGGCCCGCGCGCTGGCCCGCTTCGGGGGCGTGGCCAGGCGCTTCGAGTTCCGCGGCGACTCTTCCGGCGTGACCTTCGTCGATGACTACGCCCACCTTCCCAGCGAGGTCGCGGCGGCCCTCGACGCGGCCCGCACCGGGGCATGGCGCCGGGTGGTGTGCGTCTTCCAGCCGCACCGTTACAGCCGGGTGTCGTCCATCGGCGCCGACTTCGCGCACTCCTTCACCGGCGCAGACCACCTGGTGCTGACCGGGATCTACCCGTCGGGCGAAGCCCCGCGGCCCGGTGTGACCTCCAAGATCGTGCTCGACGCCGTGCTCGACGCCCATCCGTGGTCCTCGGTGACGTGGCTGCCCCGGCTCGACGAGGTCGCCGACTGGCTGGTGGGCCGGCTGCGTCCCGGCGACCTCTGCCTGACGCTCGGCGCCGGGGACCTGACCTCGGTGCCCGACGTCGTGATCGAGCGCCTCGAGTCTGCCCGCACCACCGGCCGCGAGCCCGAGCCCGCGGGGGCGCAGCGTTGACCGCCGCCGTCGCAGACCTGCTCGCCGACGTGGACCGGCGGCTGACCGGCTCGCAACTCGCGCCGTCGGTGAGGCGGGACTACCCCCTGGCGGCCCACACCACCTACCGGGTGGGCGGGCCGGCCCGGCTCTTCGTGACCGTCGATGATGGTGCCGGACTCGCCACGCTGGCATCGATCGTGGCCGACTCGTCCGCGGCGGGCGGGCCACCTCCGGTGCTGGTCGTGGGACGGGGCTCCAACCTGCTGGTCGCCGACCGCGGCTTCGACGGCCTCGCGGTGGCCCTCGGCAGCGGGCTGGCAACCTTCGAGATCGACGCCGCCACGGTCACCGCATCCGGCGGGGCCCTGCTGCCGGTGCTGGCCCGAGCCTCGGCCGACGCCGGCCTGACCGGCTTCGAATGGGCTGTCGGCGTGCCCGGGACCGCCGGGGGCGCAGTGCGGATGAACGCGGGCGGTCACGGCTCGGACATGTCCGAGTCGCTCGTGGAGGCGGTCGTGGTCGACCTGCACCGCGGGGGCTCCACGGCGCTGGGCGTCGAGGAGCTGGACCTCGGCTACCGCTCGAGCAGCATCGCCGAGCACCAGGTGGTGACGTCCATCAAGCTCCAGTTGAAGTTCGGGGACCGGCAGGCCGCTCGAGCCGAGTTGGCTGAGATCGTGCAGTGGCGGAGAGCCAACCAGCCCGGAGGCCGCAATGCAGGGTCGGTGTTCACGAACCCCGAGAACGCCGCGGCGGGCGCCCTGATCGAGTCTGCGGGCGCCAAGGGACTCCGGATCGGTTCTGCGGAGGTCTCGCCCAAGCACGCGAACTTCATCCAGTCCGACGAGGGAGGGCGCGCAGCCGACATCGTCGAGGTGATGAGAGAGGTGCGCAGGCTGGTGACGGCCGAGCACGGTGTGGACCTGGCGATGGAGACCCACCTCGTGGGCTTCGAGCCCTGGGAGTTGCCGTGAGCAGCGCAACCGTGGCCGTGGACCCGCGCATGAAGGCGCGCCGCACCGCAGTGCTGCGGGCGCAAGGGCGCCGGCGCCTCCATATCCTCACCGCCCTGGCCGCCGTAGCGCTGGTGGCCGGGCTCTCCTTCGGCATCAGCCGCACGCCTCTGATGGACGTGGACCGGATCTCCATCGACGGAGGCGGAGCCCGATCCGCCGAGATCCTGGAGAGATCGGGCTTCTCCACAGAGGTGCCGATGCTCTCGTTGGACCTGGACGGGGCCGAGAGGTCCATCACCTCGCTGCCGTGGGTGAGGTCCGCCCGGGTCTGGCGGGACTGGCCGGGCACGGTGCGCGTCACGGTCGAGCCCCGCGTGCCGGTGGCCGAGGTTCCCGCGGTCGGGGGCCGCACCGTGCTGATCGACGCCCACGGGTATGCCGTCGACTGGGCGCCGGCCTCGGCTGAGCCGGGCGGGCTTCCCCGCGTCGCCGTGCCGTTCACCGGCCGGCTCGGCGACATCCACACCGCCGCGGACGGGCCCCTGGCCGTGGTCGCGGCGATGCCCGACGATCTGCGTGCCTGGGTCAGCGCGGTGACCCTCGATCCCGGCAACGGGCAGATGGGGCTGCAACTGATCGGCGGAGCCAGGGTGGTGCTCGGCGAGCAGAACCTCCTGGACGACAAGATCAGCGCAGTGCGAGCCGTGCTCGCGGGCAGCGAACTCGATTGCATCACCGAAATCGACGTGATCATGCCCGACATCTCCACCGTGACCCGCCACCAGCCGTGCCTACCCCGCGGGTGAGGCTGAGGCTTACCCGCGGGTGAGGTTGAGGCTCAGCGGCGCCGCCGTGACCCGTCATCGGGCATGCGGGCTCTAAGATGCAGTGATCGCGAGCCAGGGAGGTTCAACACGGTGATGGCCGACTCTCACAACTACATCGCCGTCATCCGGGTGGTCGGAGTCGGAGGCGGGGGCGTCAACGCCGTCAACCGGATGATCGACGCGGGCCTGCGGGGCGTGGAGTTCATCGCGGCCAACACCGACGCCCAAGCCCTCAGCATGAGCGACGCGGACCTGAGGATCGACATCGGGAAGAACCTGACCCGCGGCCTGGGCGCGGGCAGCGATCCCGAGATCGGAAGGCAGGCGGCCGAGGAGCACGTCGACGAGATACGGGAGGCCCTCAACGGATCCGACATGGTGTTCATCACCGCCGGCAAGGGCGGCGGGACGGGCACCGGTGCCGCTCCGGTGGTGGCCGAGGTGGCCAAGAGCCTGGGCGCGCTCACCATCGGCGTAGTCACCCGGCCGTTCAGCTTCGAGGGATCCCGTCGCTCGGTTCAGGCCGAGGAGGGGATACAGCGTCTCAAGGAGAAGGTCGACACCTTGATCGTCATCCCCAACGACCGGCTCATCGCCATCGCCGACGAGAAGACCTCCATGCTCAACGCGTTCCGCATGGCCGACGAGGTGCTGATGCAGGGGGTCGGGGGCATCACCAACCTGATCACCACGCCGGGGCTCATCAACGTCGACTTCGCCGATGTTCGCACGGTGCTGACCGAGGCCGGCAGCGCCCTGATGGGCGTGGGGTCGGCCAGCGGCGAGGGGCGGGCGGTGGCCGCGGCCCGCGGCGCCATATCGAGCCCGCTGCTCGAGTCGTCGATCGACCGGTCCCAGGGCCTCCTGCTCAACATCTCGGGCTCGCCGAGCCTGGGCCTGATGGAGGTGAACGAGGCAGCCGAGGTGGTGCACTCGGTCGCGCACCAGGACGCCAACATCATCTTCGGGACGGTGATCGACGACGCGCTCGGAGACGAGGTGCGGGTGACCGTCATCGCCGCGGGGTTCGAGAGCGACCGGCAGAGCTACACCGGCAGGGACCGCCGCGTCCGCCGGGACCGCAGGCAGACCGCGAGGACGGCCGAGGAGGACATGCAGATCGCCGACGTGTTCGCCACGGCCGAGCATCCCGACGCGCTCGGCGGGCTCGACCTCAACGACGAGTTCGATGTGCCCGACTTCCTGAGATGACCGCGCCGCCGGCCCAGCCCCCCTCGGCCCGTCCAGCTGCGTGATCGAGAGGGTGGTGCCGGCGGGCGACGGACGGCTCGCCAGGGTGCGCTGCTCACAGGCATTCGAGGGCGACTTCCGCTGCGATCACGACGGCGGGGCCGGCGCCGGGGGCGCCGATTCTCTCGAGCGGCGGCGCCAGAGGCTGATGAGCGGTCGCTGGACCTGGCTCGAACAGGTGCACGGCGCCGACGTGGCATTCATCACCGAGCCCGGTGGCTGTGCGGGGGCGGTGGCCGACGGAGCGGTCACGGCTGTGCCCGAGGCGGTACTCGCCGTGCACACCGCCGACTGCGCTCCGGTGGTCGTCGTCGGAGGCGGCGCGCTGGGCGTGGCCCATGCCGGCTGGCGGGGCATCGTGGCCGGAGTGATCGGCCAAGTCGTCGACGGAGTGCGCCGGGCCTCGGGCGCCGGGGCGGCGACGCAGCTGCGCGCCGTGATCGGCCCGGTCATCAGGCCCTCGAGCTACGAGTTCGGTGTCGACGATCTGGCCGCGGTGGCCGCGTCCGCCGGTCGCGATGTCTCCGGCGCCACCTCCTGGGGCACCCCAGCCCTCGACCTGTGCGCCGCAGTGCTCGGAGCACTGGACGCGGCCGGCGTCAGCGACGTGGAGGACCTGGGGCTCGACACCGCCCGGAGCGGCTTCTTCTCACACCGGGCCCGCGGCGACCGGGGCCGCCAGGCGACCGCAGCCCGGCTGGAGAGACGGTGAGCGTCCCGCCGGCGGCGTCCGCCACCCTGGCCGGACGGTACGAGGCCCTGCAGGCCCGCATCACCGGCGCGGGCGGCCAGGGTGTCACCGTCATCGCGGTCACCAAGGCGTTGGGGGCATGGGCCGTCGACGCGGCCGCCGCCTGCGGCATCGGCGACATCGGCGAGAACTATGCCCAGGAGTGTGTGGCCAAGGTCGCCGAAGCGGCCGCGGCGCCCATGCCCCGGGTCCACTTCGTCGGCCGGCTGCAGCGCAACAAGGTCAGGATGCTCGCCGGTTGCGTCGACGTCTGGCAGACCGTCGACCGGGTCGAGCTGGCCCGCGAGATCGGCCGGCGCGCCCCGGGCGCGGATGTGATGATCCAAGTCAACATCTCGCACGAGGAGACCAAGGCAGGCTGCGCTCCCGCCGACACCGAGTCGCTGGCCTCGGCAACCTACGACGCCGGCCTCAGTCTGGTGGGCCTGATGGGCATCGGTCCGCTCGGGCCGCCCGAGGAGGCCCGCGCCGGCTTCAGGCAGCTCAGGCGGCTGGTCGACTCGCTGGGACTGCGCCACTGCTCGATGGGCATGACCGACGACCTCGAAGTGGCCGTGGCCGAAGGCGCGACGATGGTCCGGGTGGGAAGAAGCCTCTTCGGGGCACGTCCCCGCCAGGGGTTGCGCGGCGTGGCACAATATGACGCACCGCCAGGGGATCGGTGAGGCGCGCAAGCACGCTAGGGTTTTCGCAAGGAGCGACGTATCGATGCTGAAGAAGGCGATGATCTATCTCGGGCTCGGTCCGGACGAGCACTACGAGAGCTACGACGACCCGATCCGCCCGACACCGTCGCACGGTGCACAGCCAGGCCGGTACGGGCCCGAGGCCGCGCAGCCAGGGGTCTCGGTCGCGTCGGGCAGCGCTCCCGGCGACCCGGTTCTGGGCCGGACAGTGCGGCCGGTGCAGCTCGCGCCGACCGCGGGCGAGGCGGGCCCGGAAACGGGCTACGACAACCCGGTGCGGCCGGTGCATTCCATGCCCGCCAAGAACATGAAGCCCCACGCTGTCTCTCCTGACGCCTTCAACGACGCCCAGGAGATCGGGGACCGGTTCAAGTCGGGCCAGCCCGTGATCGTGAACCTTCAGGCAGTCGATCGGGACCTGCAGCGGCGCCTCGTGGACTTCGCGAGCGGCCTCTGTTACGCCATGGGCGGCAAGATGGACCGAGTCGCTGACCAAGTCTACCTGCTCACCCCCTCCGACGTGGAGGTGGCGAAGGAGACCGCCAGGCCCAAGCGCTCCTGACTCTGGTTCTCTGGACATAAGTGCTCTCGTTCGTCTGCCTGCTGCTGAACCTCTACCTGTTCGCGATCTTCGGTCGCGTCCTGTTGAGCTGGTTCCCCCTCAACCCGCACGGGGCGATGGCCACGGTCGCCGGGTTCCTGATCACCGTCACCGACCCCGTCATGAAGCGGGTCCGGCGGATGCTTCCGGCGGCGCGGTTCGGCGGCATGGCGCTCGACTTCTCCCCGGTGATAGTGATCTTCGGGATCGTCATCCTCCTGAGGCTCCTCAGGGCGGCCGGCGTCTGCTGACCGGCCGGGTCCGGGCTGCTCCCCGAGCTGCTCGCAGCCGGGGCGACCGGCGGCCCGAGACCGCCGAGCATCCACCAAATGCGGGCCTGACCGTGGCATCATCCCCCGCATGAATGCTCTCAATGATCTCAGCACCGAGGTCCGGTTTCGCGAGCGCATGCGCGGCTACGACTTCGAGGAGGTCGACAGCTACGTCAAGGCGGTGAGCCGGGCGGTGGCCAACGGCAAGGATCAGATCTCGGATCTGCAGCAGCGACTGGCTCAGACCGAGACCCACAGTGGCAACGGCGACGGGCTGAACGAGACCCGCGAGATGCTGCTGCGCACCCTCGTGCTGGCCCAGCGCACCGCCGACACCGCGATCTCGGAGGCCCGGACCGAGGCGAGGTCGATCACCGACTCGGCGCGGGAGCGGGCAGCCAAGACAGTCGCCGAGGCTGAGGCGGCCGCCAACGAGCGGCTGCGCTCCTCCGAGGAGCGGGCAGTCCGGACCGTCGCCGAGGCCGAGGAGAACTGCCAGTTGATTCTCAGCGAGGCGAAGCGGACAGCAGCCGCGGAGCTGGCTGTCGAGCGCTCCCGCAAGATCCAGGAGATCGAGGCTCTCGAGGCAGCCCGCGCCGACCTCGAGGCGGCCACCGCCGCCATCGGGGCCAGGCTCGACAGCGAGCGGTCGCAGTTGCGCAGTCTGGCGGCCTCGTTCCAGTCCTTCGTCGAGCAGTTCGAGCCCGTCACCGATCCCGGCGATTCCACCGGAGGGCCCGCCGGGCCCGGCGGCTCGGACCAGGGCATGGAGATTGACGGCAGCGCGATGCCCGGCGCTGGTCAGCTCCTCGCGGAGCCCGAGGACGAGGCTGGTCATGGCTCTCAGGTACCGGCGATCGGGTTCTCTTTGGATCCCGGCGACGAGGCCGCAGCCGCCGAGCACGATCCCGGCAACGAGGCCGCTGCCGCCGAACAGGCCGGGGGCACTGCCTCCGCCGAGCAGGCCGCGCTGACCGACGACACTGCCTCCGCCGAGCAGGCCGCAAAGACCGACGACGCTGCCGCCGAGCACGATCCCGGCAACGAGGCCGCAGCCTCCGCCGAGCAGGCCACCGACGACGCTGCCGTCGAGGAGGCTCTCGCGGGCACGCTCGCCACGGACACGCTGCCCGGTCTCCCGCCGGTGGAATGGGCCGGAGAGGACGCCGGCCCGGCCGGCGCTGCCTCCCCCAGCGCCTACCCGGCCGGGCCCGTCGGCGCCGGGCAGGCCCACCAGGCCTCAGCGGACCCTCATCGGTGCGCCGACACTGTGGCCGCGCCGGCGACGCACTCGGCGGACACCCGCAGCCCTGAGCTGTTCGACATCGAGGCCGAAGAGGACGACGAGTTCATCGAGCAACTCCGGCAGGTCGTCAGCAGCGACGCTCCCTTGCCTCGTGCTGACGCCGCTATGGCTGCCTTCTTCGACCACGATGAGGGCACCGGACGTGGCGGTAGGCTCGGCCCGCGGGCCTGAGCGCCGCAGACGTTTGAACCGCTGATATAACCGGGGGTCCGTCGTCTGACGGCAGGACGGGAGCTTGACATGGCCAAGTCCGAGAGCGCACAAGCCGGCAAGACCACGAACACCAAGCCGACCGGCTCCAAAGCGTCGGCTAGGAAGTCCGGCGCGAAGGCGTCCAAGGCGAAGCCCGAGTCCAAGCCCCGCTTCGATGCCAAGTTCCTCGAGGACATGAGGCGGAAGCTGCTCAAGGAGCGGGCCAAGTACCTGCACTCGGCCGAGGAGTACCAGGCCGAGGCAGAGTCGCTGCTGGCCACCCGAGAGCCCGGCGACGTCCAGTTCGACGAGGAGGGCGGCGAGGGCACCACCGTGGCGGTGGAACGCGAACGCGACCTCGCCCTGTCCAGCCAGGCCCGCCACACGGTGAGCCAGATCGACGCCGCGCTCGAGCGCATAGAGAACGGCACCTACGGCGACTGCGTCACATCGGGAGCGCCGATTCCCATCGCCCGCCTCCGAGCCATCCCCTGGGCCGCCGAGCGTGTCGAGGTCAAGGCGGGCGGCCTAGGCCGCCGGTAGGTGGACAACACCGGCAGACACGCGGCCGGGCCTGCCGGCCACCATCGTGCCGCTGCCCTGGTCTCGGCCGCGGTCGTGGTGGTCGTCGACCAGCTCACCAAGTGGTGGGCCCTGGAGACGCTCGACAATGGCCGCGTCATCGACCTCGTGTGGACGCTGCGACTGCGCCTCGTGTTCAACACCGGGGCCGCCTTCAGCAGCTTCCAGGGCCTCGGGCCCCTCCTCGGCGTGGCGGCCGTGGCGGTGGCCGCAGTCCTGCTGCTCAACCGGCGGCTGGTGTCGGGCCGGTTGTCGGCCGTCGCGACCGGATCCATCGCCGGGGGAGCGCTCGGCAACCTCGCCGACCGCCTCTTCCGATCAGACGACGGCTTCCTCGGCGGGGCAGTGGTCGATTTCATCGACGTGCAGTGGTGGCCGGTTTGGAACGTGGCCGACATGGGGGTCGTGCTCGGCGGCGCCACCCTGGTGTGGACCGCCTACCGCCGGCAGAGATGAGCCACCCGGGCGAAGTCGTCGGCTCGGCCCTCGACGGTCTGAGGCTCGACCGCGCCGTGGCCCTCGTGGCCGATGTGAGCCGCTCGGTCGCAGCCCGGCTGGTAGCCGGCGGCGGCGTGCGCCTCGACGGTGCCGTGGTCACGTCGGGCACCAGGCGGGTCGCGGCGGGCGAGTCGCTGGCTGTCATCGTCGATCGGCGCGACGATCCGAGGCCGGCGGCCGACCCGGACGTGGCCTTCGACACAGTCCTAGAGGACGCCCACCTGGTCGTGGTGGACAAGCCGGCCGGCCTGGTGGTCCACCCCGGCGCGGGGCACGAAGGCGGCACGCTGGTCAACGGCCTGCTGGCTCGCTATCCCGACATCGCCGGCGTCGGCGACGCCTACCGGCCCGGGATAGTGCACCGGCTAGATCGCGGCACTTCGGGGCTGATGGTGGTGGCCCGCACGCAGCAGGCGTACCAGGGGCTGGTCGAGCAGTTGCGCTCCCATCGGCCGCAGCGGACCTACTGCGCCCTGGTGCGAGGACAGCCGGAGGCGGCCTCGGGCTTGATCGATGCCCCGATCGGTCGATCGAGCCGGAATCCGCAGCGCATGACCGTCACCGGCCGGGGACGGGTGGCCCGGACCGGCTACACGGTGGAGCAGCGCTATTCCGAGCCGGCGAGATCCGCTCAGCTGTCGTGCCGGCTAGAGACCGGCCGCACCCACCAGATCAGGGTCCACCTTCGGGCCATCGGCCATCCGGTGGTCGGTGACCCGACCTACGGCTCAGGCCGACTCGACGACGTCTTCGGGCTCTCCCGGCCGTTCCTGCACGCCCGCAGCCTGTCCTTCACGCACCCGCTCAGCGGCGACACGGTCCAGGCCGAGTCGCCGCTCCCGTCTGACCTGGCCACCGTGCTGGCCGCCTGCAGCTAGTTCTCGGAGTCCACGGGCCAGGGCGCCTGACCCTGGGCCATCTCGGTGATCTGGGCCAGGCTGAAGGAGTCCAGGAACCGCCGCATGTGCGAGCCCGACGCCGACCAGATCGCGAGCAGCACGCACTGGCCCTCGTGATCGCAGGCGCCGTCGGTGTGGGGCTCCCCGAAGTCGCCGGCCGATATGGGCCCGTCCACCGCCCGCACGATGTCCGACAGCTTGATGTCGGACGGGTCGCGGGCCAGGACGTACCCCCCGCCCACGCCCCGCTTCGAGCGAACCAGGCCGGCTCCCTTCAGCGCCAGGAGTATCTGCTCCAGGTAGGGCTGCGGCAGCGCGGTGCGCTCGGCGATCTCCCGCACCGAGGTCGGAGCGTCGTCGCTGTGCAGCGCGAGGGACAGCAGGGCCCGGGACGCGTAGTCGCCCCGTGTCGAGACCCTCATCGGCAGGCGGCCGCGGCAGGCGGGGCGTGACAGCTCCCGCGTGTAGACACCCTCATGATGGCATCCTAGATGCCGTGGCCGGCCCGGAACCTGTACCCGAGCGGCGAGAGCCGGTCCTGCCCGCCTACGGCGGGGGGTGCGTGGCCGACATAGTGCCCGCAATCCTGGAGCCCGCCAGGGCCGGGGCGGCGAGCCCGCTGCCCGCGGAGGTGCTCGACGCCCGTGCCGTGGTGGTGCTGGTCCTCGACGGTCTGGGCGCGGAACAGCTAACGGCGCGGCCGCGGGTCGCACCCACGCTCAACGAGATGCACGCAGCCACCATCACCACCGTGGCCCCGAGCACGACGGCCTCCGCCCTCACCTCCATCGCCACCGGGGTCGGGGTCGGCGAGCACGGCATCGTCGGCTACCGGATCCCGACCCATGACGGCAACCTCAACGTCTTGAGGTGGAGGACGCCGGTGGGCGACGGGCTGGACCGCCACCCGCCCGAGCGGCTCCAGCCGGTGGCGTCCTTCGGCGGGCAGCGCCCGCCCGCACTCCAGAAGGCCGAGTACCGGAAGTCGGGATTCAGCCGCGCCTACCTGCGCGACGCCCGGCGCTTCGGCTACAAGATGCTGTCGAGCCTCGTCGTGGAGGTTCGCCGGCTCCTGGCCGCGGGGGAGTCCTTCGTCTACGCCTACTACGAGGGCCTCGACATCGTTGCCCACGAGCACGCCTTCGGAGAGCACTACGAGGCCGAGCTGAGGGCCTGCGACCGGCTGATGGCCGACCTGCTCACAGTCCTGCCCCGGGGTACGGCGGTGGTGGCGATGTCCGACCACGGCCTGGTCGACTGCTCCGGGGGCATGGTCAGGATCGACCGCTCGGTCCTCGACTGCTCCCAGGCCGAGTCGGGCGAGGCCCGCTTCCGCTGGCTGCACGCCCGGCCGGGCCGGGGCCGCGATCTCTACGAGGCCGCAGTCGACTCCCACGGGCAGCAGGCCTGGGTGCGCACCGCCTCCGAGATCATCGACGGGGGCTGGCTCGGCCCCGTCGTGACCGACGCCTCCCGGTCACGGCTGGGGGACGTGGCCCTGGTGGCCCGGGACCGCTGGGCCTTCGGCCACCCCGACGACGGCGGCTCGAAGATCATCGGCCGGCACGGCTCGCTCACATCGGCCGAGATGCTGGTGCCGCTCCTCGTCCACGTGTCGTAGGGTTGCAGCAATGGACGCCAACGAGCACGGAGGGAGCATGCCTGAGACCGGATCCCCCGAGGTGCTGGCTCCGGACATGATCGACGTTGCCGGCGGCGACGGCGACGGCGACGAGATCAACGAGACCATCGACCATCCGGCCAAGGTCATGCGCATCGGCACGATGCTCAAGCAGCTTCTGGCCGAGGTCCGCGAGACCGACCTCGACGAGGCCAGCAGGCGGCGGCTGCGCGAGGTCTACGAGACGTCGGTGAGCGAGGTCGGCTCGGCCCTGTCGCCGGACCTGCGCGACGAGTTGGCCCGTCTCGCCTCGCCGTTCGACCAGCCGGAGCCCCCCTCAGCGGTGGAGCTCCAGATCGCCAAGGCCCAGCTGGTGGGATGGCTCGAAGGACTCATCCAGGGCATGAAGGCCATGCTGCTGGCCCAGCAGATGACCGCTCACCAGCAACTCCAAGCCATGCGAGGGGAGTTGCCACCGGGAGCCGACCCGAGAGCGCCCCACGCCCCCGACACCAGCCCCCGCCACGGCACCTACCTGTAGAGCCTTGCGCCTGTAGAGGCCTGCCCGGTCCCGGCAGAATGCCAGGTCCGGGAGGCGAGCCCCGCCGTCGGGGTCTGCGCTTGGTGGCCGTGGTGGTCGGTCTGGCTGTCGCGAGCGCGGTGTCCCCTCCGTCAGTCACGCACACTCTCGCAGCATGAGCAGGCCGTGCCACCACCACGCCTGCCACGGCAGCGAACACCAGGCGACGGCTATGACGGTGCGCAGTCCGATCAGGTGGGCGAACTGCATCGACACGGCGATGCACACCACCGCTGCTGTGAAACTCCACGGCGTGTTGAACCAGAGATCCCAGCTGGGGAGGCTGTCATACAGCGTCGAGAATGTCTCGCCGGGGTGTTCGCAGGCTAAGGCGTCGGTCCCCAGGGCTCCGGCTCCGACGGTGGCCGCGAACGCGGCGGTGGCGAAACTCCAGACGCACAATCCGATGAGGGTGGCTGTGACCCAGCCATAATCATGCAGCCGTGTCCGCAGTTCACGGATCGTCGATCCGGCCGCGGACACCGCAGCGCGGATTCTCACCAGTCGCATCCCGTCGTGGCCCAAGTATAGGGGTTGTCGGTGCACGCGGGGGCGACTTCGCAGAATGCGCCGACCTCGTCGGATGAGACGGCTCTAGCCGGGGGCTCCCCAACATGGATGGCCGGGACACTCCGATTCCCATGGAGCTTGCGCGCGCCTCACCGCTCCCGGCTATGGTGCGAATCACACTGGTGTGCTTTGTCCCCAGGGTGTTCCACAGCTCGTCCAGCCAGTCCACAGGAGCCGATTGTGCCTGACTCCTTCGTCCACCTCCACACCCACACCGAGTACTCGATCCTCGACGGGGCGTCCCGGCTCGACGACCTGATCGCGGCGGCCCTCGCCGACGGCCAGCCGGCGCTGGGCATCACCGACCACGGCAACATGTACGGCGTCCTCGACTTCTACCGCGGCTGCAAGAAGGCCGGGATCAAGCCGATCATCGGCACCGAGGCCTACATGGCCCGCGACTCCCGCCACGAGCGTCCCTCTCGCCGCGGCCGGGTCGACGACTCGGGCGGCGACACCGACGGCGGCGGCAAGCTCTACTACCACCTCACGCTGCTGGCCGCAGAGGACGCCGGCTACAAGAACCTGATCAAGGTGGCCAGCCGGGCGTTCATGGAGGGCTACTACTACAAGCCCCGCTGCGACTGGGAGACCCTGGCCGACCACAGCAAGGGGCTGATCGCCACCACCGGCTGCCTCGGTGGCCACGTGCCCCAGGCACTGCTACGGGGCAACACCGACGAGGCCCTCTCCAAGGCGGCCCGCTTCCAGGACATCTTCGGCCGCGACAGCTACTTCATCGAGTTGCAGGACCACGGCATTCCCGAGCAGCGGCAGATCCTCCCGCAGCTGCTCGAGATCGCCCGCAAGCTCGACGCCCCGCTGCTGGCCACCAACGACAGCCACTACACGCACCGCAGCGACGCAGAGGCCCACGACGCGCTGCTGTGCGTGCAGACCGGGTCGCTGCTGGCGGACACCGACCGCCTCAAGTTCCACGGCGACGAGCACTACATGAAGACCGCGGCAGAGATGCGCCACGTGTTCGCCGAGCTCCCCGAGGCCTGCGACAACACCCTGCTGATCGCGGAGCGCGCCGATGTGACCATCGAGTTCGGCACGCCCCGCCTGCCGCACTTCGAGGTGCCCGAGGGCTTCGAGGACGACCGGGCCTACCTGGACCACCTCACCTACCGGGGAGCGCTCCAGCGTTGGGGCGACCCGCTGCCCGAGGATGTGGCCAAGAGGCTCGCCTACGAGCTCGAGGTCATCAACAGCATGGGGTTCGCCTCCTACTTCCTCATCACCTGGGACCTGATCGCCTACGCCCGGCGCAGGGGCATACGGGTCGGTCCGGGCCGCGGCTCGGCCGCGGGGTGCGCGGTGGCCTACAGCCTGCGCATCACCGACCTCGACCCGATCCGCTACGACCTGCTGTTCGAGCGGTTCCTCAACCCGTCGAGGGTGTCGATGCCCGACATCGACATGGACTTCGACTCGCGCCACCGCGACGAGCTGATCAACTACGCGGCCGAGCGCTACGGGCGCGAGCACGTGGCCCAGATCATCACCTTCGGACGGATCAAGGCTCGGGCCGCGGTGCGCGACGCCGCCCGCGTCCTGGGCTATCCCCACTCGCTGGGCGACAAGATCGCGAAGGCCATGCCTCCGCTGGTGCTGGGCCGCGCCACGCCGCTGCGGTACTGCTTCGAGGAGTCGGACAGCCACCGGGACGGCTACATGGCCGCAACCGAGCTGCGCCAGATGTACGACACCGACACCGACGTGGCCAAGGTGGTCGACGTTGCCCGGGGCCTCGAGGGCATGAGGCGCCAGGACGGCATCCACGCCGCCGCGGTGGTCATCACCCCGGAGCCGCTCACCGAGTACATGCCCATCCAGCGCAAGCCGGAGTCGGGCGGGGACCCGAGCGAGGCGCCCATCGTCACCCAGTACGAGATGCACGGCGTGGAGGACCTGGGCCTGCTCAAGATGGACTTCCTGGGGTTGCGCAACCTCGACGTGATCAGCGACACCGTCGAGCTGATCGAGCGCACCCGGGGCCTGACCGTCGACATCGACGCCGTCCCGCTGGACGACGAGGCCACCTACAAGATGCTGCAGGAGGGCGACACCATCGGGGTCTTCCAGCTCGAGAACCCGCAGGTGCGCTCGCTGGTGCGCTCCCTGGCGCCCACCGCCTTCGACGACGTCTGCGCGCTGGTGGCGCTGTACCGGCCCGGGCCGATGGCGGCCAACATGCACCACGACTACGCGGACCGCAAGAACGGCCGGCGGCCGGTGGAGTACTTCCACGACGACGCCGAGGAGATCCTGGCCGACACCTACGGGCTGATGATCTACCAGGAGAGCGTCATGCGGGTCGCCCAGCGCTTCGCGGGCTACTCGCTGGCCGAGGCCGACTCGCTGCGCAAGGCCATGGGCAAGAAGATCCGCGAGGCCATGGCCGCCGAGGAGGAGAAGTTCGTGGCGGGCGTGGTGGCCACCGGCTACGAGGAGGGCCTCGGCGCCCAGCTGTTCAAGATCATCGAGCAGTTCGCCGACTACGCCTTCAACAAGAGCCACAGCTACGGCTACGGCCTGGTCGCGTACCAGACCGCCTTCCTGAAGGCCAACTACCCGGTCGAGTACCTGGCGGCGTTGCTCACCAGCGTGAAGGGCAAGCTCGAGAACGCCTCCGTCTACCTCAATGAGTGCCGGCTGCGGGGCATCGACGTGCAGGTCCCCGACGTCAACCGGTCGGCGTCGGACTTCACGCCGGTCCCCACCGACGACGGGACGGGCCCGGGCCGCGTCGTGTACGGGCTGTCCGCGGTGCGCAACGTGGGGGAGGGCGTGGTCGAGAAGGTGATCGCCGAACGCGACGAGGGCGGCCCCTTCACGTCGTTCGTCGACTTCGTCGAGCGGGTGCACATCGACGTGCTGAACAAGCGGACGGTCGAGTCGCTGATCAAGGCGGGGGCCTTCGACTCGCTCGGGCACCCCCGCAAGGGACTGCTGCAGGTGCACGACTCCATAATCGACATGACGGTGCGCAAGCGGCGTGAGCACGACGCCGGCGTGATGTCGCTGTTCGGCGAGCAGAGCGAGGGGCCGTCCTTCGACGACCGGCCGGAGGTGCCCGACGTCGAGTACGAGCGCATGCCGAAGCTGGCCCACGAGAAGGAGATGCTCGGCCTCTACATCTCCGACCACCCCATGAAGGGGATGGAGGCCAGGGTGCGCCGCCTCGCCGACTGCACGATCGGCGATCTGGCGGCCGGAGCGGGCGCCAGCGACGACTCGGGCTTCTGGTCGGTGGGGGGAGTGGTCACCGGCCTGCAGCGGCGCTGGACCCGCAGGGGCGAGCTGATGGCGACGTTCGCGCTCGAGGACCTCCAGGACAAGATCGAGGTTCTGGTGTTTCCCAGGGTGATGGCCGAGCAGGGATCGAAGCTGGCCGACGACGCGGTGGTCGTGGTGCGGGGGCGGCTCGACTCGAGGGAGGAGACCCTGAGGTTCTTCGCCAACGAGGTGCAGCCGGTGACCAGCACCGAGCCCGACCCTCCGCTGCGGGTCAATCTGGGTCTCGAGCACCAGACCGACCGGCTCATCCACGAGCTCAGGTCGCTGCTGGTGGCCCATCCCGGCGGGTCGCCGGTCGAGTTGCTGCTGGGCGAGCGCCGGGTGGCGCGCCTGGCCGAGGACTTCGCGGTGGACACAGCCAACGGGTTGCCGGCCGAGCTCCGTGAGCTGCTGGGGGCCGGGGCGATCGCCGGAGTCTGATCGGACCGGTCCGCGGCCGGCCGGGCAGGCGGGCGAACCCGATCGAAACGGGCCCCAAGGGTTGCGAAATGTCCCCGTATCCCTGAGACTGGAGCGGACGGCACGGGCGATCGATAGGGGTGTAAGTCACCATGGCAATCGCGATCGAGACCAGGGATTGCACCGCACTGGGGGACTCCGATCTGGCTGAGATGGCCGATCTCTGCGCCGTCTCGTCCGACATCTACGAGGTTGGCTCCCTCTCCAAGCAGGCCGAGGCCTGGGTGCTGGTGACCGAGGCCCGCGACAACGGCAAGCTTCGCGGCTTCTCGTTCTGCACCCTGGAGCGCATCGGTGGAACGCCGTGCGTGCTGGTCGGCGCCGGCCACAGCTGCCGCACGACCCGCCGTGACACCGTCCTGCGGGGCATAGTGACGGACCAGCTGCGCCGGGCCGCCCTGTCCTTCCCCGACGAGGACGTGCTCGTCGGCATGCAGATCAACGACCCGGGCGCCTTCGAGGCGTTCAAGAACCTCCACGATGTGGTGCCGCGGCCGGGCCACAAGGCCACCGGCGAGGAGCGGGCCTGGGGACGCCGGCTCGCCAAGCGCTTCGGGATCGGCTCGCTCAGCTACGAGGACCGCATCTTCACCACCCGGGGCAAGGGAGGCCCGCCGGTGGTGCTCGACCATGCGAGCCTCAAGCCCGAGAAGATCCAGCCCGAGGCGGCGGCCCTGCTCGACGGACTGGTCCCAGCGGACGGCGACACGTTGATCGTGCACGGCTGGGTGTTGGCCGAGGAACTCGAGAAGCTGCTCTAGCGAGACGGTCGCGCCTGCGGCCGGCGCGGCGCAGCCATGGAGTTCGAGCAGGCAGTCCGGCGAAGTTGCCGGCGCGCCCACAGATGAGAGGGGCCGGCACAGCCATGGAGTTCGAGCGGGCAGTCCGGCGAAGTTGCCGGCGCGCCCACAGATGAGGGGGGCCGGCGCAGCCATGGAGTTCGAGCAGGCAGTCCGACGGCGCCGGATGGTGCGCTCGTTCACGAGCGTGCCGGTGGAACCGCAGACGGTGGACGACATCTGCGATCTGGCCCGCAGAGCGCCCACCGCGGGCAACACCGCAGCGATGGAGTTCCTGGTGCTGGAGGGCGGCGACACCGCGGCCTACTGGGATGTGACCCTCCCGGCGGAGCGGCGCGACGGCTTCGCCTGGCCCGGCCTGCTGGACGCCCCGGTGCTGGTGGTGGTGTGGGCCGATCTGGGCCGGTACCTGCGCCGTTACCGGGAGTCCGACAAGGACCACACCGGCCTCGGAGCCGGCGCGACGGCCTGGCCGGTGCCGTACTGGTTCGTCGACGGCGGGGCCGCGGTGATGACCCTGCTTCTGGCCGCGCAGGACCGGGGGCTCGGCGCCGCCTTCTTCGGCATGTTCGACCATGAGCGGGCGGTGCGCAAGCGCTTCGGAGTTCCCCCCGACCGGCGGGGCGTGGGAACGGTGGCCATCGGCCATCCGGCCGGCGACGACCGGCCCAGCAGCTCGGCTCGGCGGGGCAGGCCCGCTCTCGACGAGGTGCTCCACCGTTCCCGCTGGCAGGGGCCGGCCGGGTAGGCGCACGAGCCGGCCCATACGGGCGAGGCCGTGGCCCGAGCGGCCCTCATGCCGCAGCGAACCCGTCGTACCTTCGGCCGCATATTCCGGCGGTCAGGGTCGATAGTCGCCCAAAACCACCGGAAATTGGGAGAGTGAGGGCGGCGAGGCGATTTGTGGCATCGCCGAGCAGGCCGACTGAGAGATCTGGGTTAGCCTCCGTGGCGATGGCCCCGGCGCGAGTTCCGCTCGTCGATTACCTGCACCTCGAGCCCGAACCGCATCTGGTGGCCAATGAGTGCCGCGGCTGCGGGGCCCGGTTCTTCGACCGGCGCAACGCCTGCGCACGCTGCGGCCTGACCGATTTCGCGCCGGCTGAGGTCGCGGGCGCAGGCGAGCTCAGGGCCTACACGATCGTCCACCGGGCGGCGCCGGGCATCCCGGTGCCGTTCGTGTCGGCCATCGTCTGCACCGACGACGGCACCTGGGTGCGCTCCAACGTGGTGAACTGCGACCCGACGCCCGATGCGGTCGGGCTCGGCATGAGAGTGCAGCTCACCACCTACCCGATTGGCGCCGACGACGACGGCACCGAAGCCGTCGCCTTCGGCTACGAGCCGGTCTGAGGCCGGGACCGGCCGGCGGCGTCACCGACCCAGCAGGGAGGCATTCCTACGATGGCAGCCCGGATCTCTCCAGACAGCGTGTGGGTGCTCGGCGCCCACATGACCCGCTTCGCCCGCTACCCGGACCGCGACCTGATCGACCTCGCCTCGGAGAGCGCCATGGGCGCGCTGGCCGACGGCGAGGTCGCGGTGGGCGACATCGACGTGCTGGCCTGCGGGGCGCTGTTCCAGGCTTCGGGCGCGGTGGGCCAGCGCATCCAGAAGCAGATCGGCCAGACCGGCGTGCCCGTCTACAACGTGGCCAACGCCTGCGCCACCGGGGCCACCGCCATCCGCACCGTGATCATGGCCATCAAGGCGGGCGAGGCCCGGATGGGGCTGGCTGTCGGGGCCGAGCAGATGGGCAAGATGGGACTGCTGGGCGGCGGTGCTGCCAAGAAGGAGAAGAAGGTCTTCGAACCGTCGGGCCGCTACGGCGCGGTGACCGGGGTGGACGGCCGTCTGGGCACCGAGACGATGCCGGGCGTGTTCGCCCAGGCCGGAATGGCCTACGCCCACGATCACGACGGGGTCGGCTTCGAGCAGTTCGCCCGGGTCGCCTACAAGAACCATCTCCACTCGACGTTGAATCCGCTGGCCCAGTACCAGAAGGAGTTCTCCCTCGACGAGATCATGGAGTCTCCGATGATGAGCTACCCCAACACGCTGCTGATGTGCTGCCCGACCGGCGACGGCGCCGCCGCGGTGGTGCTGGTTTCGGGGGAGCGGCTGGCGTCGATGCCGGCCCACGTCCGCAAGCGGGCGGTGAAGGTCTCGGCGTCGGTGCTGACCTCGGACCCGTTCACCGAGGACTGCCACGTGCAGCCTGACGTCAACACGCTCACCCGCAACGCCGCCGACCAGGCCTACGAGGCGGCCGGGGTGGGTCCCGACGACCTGGACCTGGTGGAGCTGCACGACTGCTTCGCCACCGCCGAGCTGATCCACTACGACAATCTGGGCCTGTGCGAGCCGGGCGGCGCGGGGGAGTTCATCGACTCGGGCGGCCCGTTCCGGGACGGCGCCACGCCGGTCAACGTCTCCGGCGGGCTCATCTCCAAGGGCCACCCGATCGGCGCCACCGGCGTGGCCAACGTCTTCGAGGTCACCACCCACCTGCGAGGGGAGGCCGGCGACCGCCAGGTCGAGGGGGCTTCTGTCGGCCTGGCCCACGTCATCGGCCTGGCCTCGGCCTGCGGGGTCCACATCCTGGAGAAGGCCGCCGCCTGAGAGGCCGGCGCTCTGCCCGGAACGAGCCCCGACTTCCGCGCGGATGGCCACGACAGCCGACAGTCGGTGACGACCGAGCCCGGCTCGCCCAGCACCGACCGCACGCCGAGCGGCCACCCCGGACGGCGGAAGACCCCATCGCTCGCGCCGTCGCGGTTCAGCGCCTCGACATGAAGCTCTCACGGTGCTGCTCGATCGACCTCGAGGTCTCCCCGTCCACCGATGAGATTCACGCCCTCGCGGGCGTGCGCTACGACACGGAAGCGACCTACCACGCTTCGCAGGCCGGGCCGAGGCTGCGAACACACCTGCTGGCCCTCGACACCCTGGCAGAGGGCGCCGACTTCCTGATCGGGCACAATCTGATCAACTTCGACCTGCCGTATCTGCGCGCCGCCCAACCCGGCCTGCGTCTGCTCGAACTACCCGTCATCGACACGTTGTGGCTGAACCCCCTCGCGTTCCCCCGATTCCCCTACCACCGCCTGGTCAAGCACTACCGGCAAGGGGATCTCAAGCGCCACACCCGCAACGATCCCGAACTGGACGCCCGCCTCGCCCTACTGGCGTTTCAGAACCAGCAGGAGGCGCTGCTCGACGCAGAGCCCAGTCTGCTGGCCGCATGGCACTGGCTGTGCGCCGGTCCGGACGAACCGGGATTCAACCTCTTCTTCGAAGCCCTGCGCCGCTCGCCGAGACCCTCGGAGGCGGAGGGGCGCAATGCCGTCGAGGAACGGCTTGAAGACGTTGCCTGCGTCACGCACGCACGTCGAGTCATCGGGTCCGGCACTGGGCGCGGCTGGCCGCTGGCTTACGCCCTGGCATGGCTGTCGGTGTGTGGCGACAACTCGGTGATGCCGCCGTGGGTCCGTCACCAGTTCCCGGAGGCCGGGAAGCTGGTCCGGCTCCTGCGCGACACCGCCTGCACCGATCCGGCTTGTCGTTGGTGCCGGCAACGCCACGATGCCCGCGGCGAACTCAAGCGCTTCTTCAACTTCGATGGCTACCGGCGTGAGCCCGCCGACGAGCACGGACATCCGCTGCAACAGGCCATCGTCGAGGCCGCGATGGCCGGTGAGCATGGGCTTGGCATCCTGCCCACCAGCACGGGCAAGTCGATCTGCTACCAGGTGCCCGCATTGTCTCGGTACGACAAGACGGGAGCACTCACCGTGGTGATCTCACCGCTGGTTGCGCTCATGGCCGATCAGGTCGCCGGGCTCGAGGACAAGGGGATCACGTCTTGTGTGGCGATCAGCGGCATGCTCTCGATGCCCGAGCGCGCCAAGGCCCTCGAACGGATCAGGCTCGGCGACGCCGCCATCGTGCTGTGCTCCCCGGAGCAGCTGCGCAGCGTGTCGCTGCTCCGTGCGCTCGACCAGCGCGAGATCGGCGCCTGGGTGCTCGACGAGGCCCATTGCCTCTCGAAGTGGGGCCATGACTTCCGGCCCGACTACCGGTATGTGGGACGCTTCATCCGCGAGAGGGCCCAGGACGGCGCGACACCGCCCGTCCTTTGCCTCACCGCCACCGCGAAGCCGGATGTCAAGTCCGAGATCGTCGAATACTTCCGCGAGCGGCTCGGTGTCGAGTTGCGGGTGTTCGACGGCGGCAGCAAGCGGACGAACCTCGAGTTCGAGGTGGTGCCGACGACCGAGGCAACCAAGCTCCAGGCCGTCCATCTGCTCTTGGAGCAGCACCTCTCATCCGAAGAGGAGGGTGGGGCGATCGTCTACTGCGCGACGAGGCGCCGCACGGAGGTGGTGGCGGGCTTCCTGGCTGAGAAGGGCCTGAGCGCTGACCGCTTCCACGCCGGCCTCCAGCCGGAGGAGAAGAAGAACATCCAGCGGATGTTCATCGTCGGCGAGTTGCGGGTGATCGCCGCCACCAACGCCTTCGGGATGGGAATCGACAAGCCTGACGTGCGGCTCGTGGTCCATGCCGACATTCCGTCGTCGCTGGAGAACTACCTGCAGGAGGCCGGACGCGCCGGGCGGGACCAGCAGAGCGCTCACTGCGTGCTGCTCTACACCAAGGATGACATCGACCGCCAGTTCACGATGTCGGCGCGCTCGCGACTGACCCGCCGGGAGATCCACAGCGTGCTGCGGGCACTGCGCCGTCTCCGCAGGCGCAACAAGGGTGGCGGCGAGGAGCTCGCGGCCAGCGTCGGGGAGATCCTCGCCGAGGACGAGGAACATGAGTTCCGGCAGGACTCCACCACCGACGACACGCGCGCCCGCACCGCCGTGATGTGGCTCGAGGATGCGCAGCTGTTGAGCCGTGACGAGAACAAGGTCAGGGTCTTCGCGTCGTCGCTGCGGGTCCGGTCCGTCGCCGAGGCCCGGCGGAAGCTCCACAGCGTGCCGATGACCGACGATGAACGCCGGCCCCTGATCAGGATCGTCGAGGCGCTCATCGAATCAGACCCCGATGCGGGGGTCTCCACCGACCACCTGATGAGCGTGGCCGGCCTGGAAGGCCCCGGCGTCAGGAGGGCGTTGTGGCGGCTGGAACAACTTGGAGTCGCCAGCGACGACACCGCGATCACCGCCTTCGTGCATCACGGAGTGACGAACTCGTCGCGAAAGCGGCTCGACCGGGCCTCCGCAGTTGAACGCGACCTGCTCGACTGGATGCGAGAGCTGGCCCCCGGCCTCGACGTCGGTGAGAAGGCGCCATTGGATCTGCGTGTGGCGTCCCAGCGGCTCCGAGACGAGGGCCACACAGGCGTACGACCCGGATACGTCACCCGAATCCTGCGAGGAATCACTGGCGACGGCCGCGCAGAGGACGAGAGCTCCAGAAGTCTGACCCTGCGGACGCTTCACGCCGAGAGCGTCGCGGTGACCCTCGGACGCGAGTGGAGTTCCCTGTGCAGCCTGGCCGACGAGCGCAGAAGCGGTGCATCGAGACTGCTGGAGCTGCTGTTGTCGAAACTGAGGCAGGGTCAGCGAGGCAACGACATTCTGGTCAAGACCACGTTGGGCGAGCTGACGCGAGGGATCTCCGACGACCTGGACCTGGCCGCTCGAACGACCGACGCCCGCACGCTCATGGAACGCGCACTGCTGTGGCTGCACGAGCAGGAGGTCATCAGACTGAACAAGGGCCTTACCGTGTTCCGCTCCGCCATGACCATCAGCCTCGCGCCGGAGAGGCGAGGCTTCACGAAAGAGGACTTCGAGTCGCTGCGACTCCACTACGAGGAATCGACACGGCAAGTCCATGTGATGGCCGAGTATGCCGAGAGGGGGCTCAGGTCTATGGCAGACGCCATCGGGCTGTCGCTCGACTACTTCGCCCTCGAAGAGGAGGAGTTCCTCCGCCGCTGGCTCCCGAACAAGCGCCATGAGATCGCACGCCAGACCACGCCCGAGTCCTGGTCGACGATCGTTGAAAGCCTCAAGAACCCGAGTCAGCGCCAGCTGGTCGTCGACGACCGGGAACAGACCAGCGTGCTGGTGCTCGCCGGACCCGGCTCCGGCAAGACACGCGTGCTGGTGCATCGCATCGCCTACCTGGTCCGAGTCCGGCGTGAGGATCCGCGCGGGATTCTCGCACTCGCCTACAACCGCCACGCCGCAGCCGAGATCCGGCGGCGGCTCGCTGAGTTGATCGGCGACGACTCACGCGGGGTGACGGTGCTCACCTGCCACGCACTCGCGATGCGCCTCGTCGGGGCGAGTTTCTCCGGGACGGCGGAGAGGCTCCACAAGGAGGACTTCGAGGACCGGCTCGACCGAGTGCTCGACGAAGCCGCCGAACTGCTGAGAGGCGAAGGACTCGAACCGGTGGAGGCTGAGGAGGCCCGTGAGCGCCTGCTGTCCAGGTTCCGCTGGATTCTGGTGGACGAGTACCAGGACATCAACGGCCGGCAGTACGAGCTGATCTCCGCTCTGGCGGGACGGAGGCTGTCGGAGCCCGATGCACGCCTGTCAGTGGATGCACGCCTGTCACTGTTCGCGGTCGGCGACGACGACCAGAACATCTACTCGTTCAATGGGGCCTCGGTGGAGCACATCCGACGCTTCGAGGCTGACTACAAGGCCAAGCCCGCGTACCTGTTGGACAACTACCGGTCCACCGGTCACATCATTGATGCGTCGAATGCCGTGATCGCGGAGGCGCGCGAGCGGATGAAGGCCAATCACCCGATCCGTGTCGATCGGGCGCGAGCGCAGGCATCTGCGGGCGGGGAGTGGGCCGACCTTGATCCGGTCGGCCGCGGCCGGGTGCAAGTCCTTCAAGCTCAAGCCAGGAACGGGACGATCCATCAGGCGCAGGCTGCCCTGGCCGAGCTGAGGCGATTGTCGAGCCTCGATGCACGGTGGGACTGGTCGAGATGCGCGGTGATCGCCCGCCAGTGGAGCTATCTGGATCCTGTCCGCAGCCTGTGTGAACTCGAAGGCATCCACACGCAGATGGCGAGGGACGACACTCTGAGTGTCTGGCAGATGCGCGAGACCCAGGCCCTGGTGGGCTGTCTTCGAGAGAGTCCGTCAGTCCTCATGAGAGGCTCGGACGTGCGCAAGTGGCTGGACGGACAGGCGGACGGACCTTGGATCGAGCTTCTCAATCAAGCCGCTCAGGAATACGAACAGGAGGCCGGCGACGCCGAGACTCCGGTCGCCTCGTTCCTCGAATGGCTCGCCGAGTGGACCCGGGACGCTCGCCGACGCCAGCGCGGCCTGCTGCTCACGAGTGCGCACAAGGCCAAGGGCCTCGAATTCGACCATGCGGCTGTCCTCGACGGGGGCTGGGAGCGCTCCGCGAACGACGAGGATCCCGATGCGTCCAGGCGCCTCTACTACGTCGCCATGACCCGGGCACGCCTGACGTTGACCCTGACAAGCCTGGGAGCGTCCAACCCCTACGTCGAGTTGCTGCGCGGCCATGGGTCGGTGCTTCGGCGCGAACCGGTCGCGCTCCCTGAGCCGCCGCCGGCGGCGCACCAGACCTACCGCAGGCTCGGCCTCGGCGACGTGTTCATCAGCTTCGCCGGCTACAGGTCTCAGGGTAATCGGGTCCACCGATCCATCGCCGGCCTCGCGCCGGGCGACGAGTTGGGTCTGGACGACGGCAAGCAACCGTGGCGCCTGCTGGACAAGGAGGGCGTCGAAGTGGGGCGCCTCGCAATGGGATTCAAGCCCCCGGTGGACATGCGCTGCGCCAAGGCGACCGTCTATGCCGTCCTGACCCGCCGCCGCGAGCAGTCCTCATCCGAATATCAGGCGGACCTCAAGTGCGACCAGTGGGAGGTTGTGGTGCCCGAACTGGTCTTCGAGCCCATCTTGTAGGAGCGTCAACGCTCCGCTGGACATTGGGTCGTCCAGATTGGTCGAGGTCGCTGCGCCTGCCGAGCGAGGTCCGTAGGATCGGGCCGTGACCGTCGTGGCGATCGACCATGTCCAGCTGGCTATGCCGGAAGGCGGAGAGGCGCCGGCCCAGGAGTTCTACGAGGGTCTGCTGGGCCTCGCACGCGTGCCCAAGCCTCCCCATCTGGAGCGGCGAGGGGGCTGCTGGTTCGAGAACGACAGCGTCAAGGTCCATCTAGGCGTGGAGGCCGACTTTCGCCCGGCCCGCAAGGCCCACCCGGCGCTGGTTGTGGAGGGGTTGGATCGACTGGTGGAGCAGCTGCGGGCAGCCGGCGTCGCCGTCCGCGATTCGGAGCCGATGGACACCAAGCGACGGGCCTATGCCGATGATCCCTTCGGCAACCGCATCGAGTTGATCGAGCACGTCCGTTAGGTGTCACAGCTTGCCAGCCTGGACCAGAGGTCGGCAGCGGTCTACCAAGCGATTTCTGCAAGAAAACCACCATTATTTCTTGAAACAGCATCATCGATGTCACACCCCTATGGGATGCTTTGAACATGCTGATCGAGGATGCGCGAGCAATCGAGGCGACCGCCAAGCGGATCTTGGCGCAGGTCAAGGAAGGGTCTGTGTCGTGCGAGGAGATGCGCGAGACGATGCCGGTGCTGAAGTCGGCCTCGGCGATCATCACAGCCGCGCAGACCTCGGCAGCCGTGTCGATCGCGGGCCGCGAGCGGCACGGAGACGGTGGCACAGAGGTCCTGTCATCGGAGGCGGGCCTGTCTCGCCAGGAGGCTCGCAGCCACATCAAGACCGCTGAGACACTGCGGGAGGCGCCCGCCGTCCGCGATGCGGTGGAGTCGGGCCGGGTGTCGCCGGCCAACGCCAGGCGCCTCGCCGAGGCCATCGACAAGACCGGCGCCCGCACAGTGAGCGACGACGGCGAGTTGCTGGCCAAGGCCGAGACCATGCGTCCCGATCAGTTCGCCAAGGAGGCCCGCCGCTGGGTCGTCGACCGCGACGGGGACGGCGGCGAGTCGGAGCACCGGCGCCTGCGGGCCCGCCGCCGCTTGCGCATGTGGGACACCGACGACGGGATGGTCGCCCTGCACGGCGAGTTCGACCCCGCCACCGGGCGCCGTATCCGGAACCGGCTAGAAACCGAGGCCCGCCGCCTCTATGTCGCCGACAAGAAGCTGGCCGGCACCCCGGCTGAGCGTCGCAACTTCCACCAGTGCATGGCCGACGCCCTCGATGCGCTCACCGCCAGCAGCGCTTCGGGCGAGGCGGCCGGCAGCGGCAAGCCCTTCGCCGACATCTGCGTGGTGGCCCACGTCGACGACGCCACCGGCAAGCTGGTCGCCGAACTGCCCGACGGCGTGCGGCTGCCTGAGGCGGTGCTCGAGGAACTCGCCTGCAACGCCAAGTTCACCGGCGTCGTCTATGACCGCAAGGGCAAGCCGATCTGGCGGGCCGAGTCCTGCCGCACCGCCACCAAGGCCCAACGCCAGATACTCCTCGCCCGGTACGGCGGCTGCTTCCACTGCGCGGCCCATCCGGCGCTGTGCCAGATCCACCACATCAGACCGGTGTCACAAGGTGGATCCACCCGGCTCGACAACATGGTGCCGGTGTGCTGGGACTGCCACCAGAGGATCCACCACCACAAGTGGCAGATCCGGACCACCAACGGCGTTCACACCCTGCACCCTCCGGGGCAACTCCACTTCGGGCCGGCACACGCGCCGGATCAGCCGCTGCTGCACCTGTCCGGTGAGGATCCGCCGCCCGAGTTGCACCCGGCGGGAAGTGGGGCGCCTTGTTCTGCAATGTAGAACATGACTGAGATCGGAATCCGGTCGCTCAAGCAGAATGCTTCCGCCGTGGTTGCCGATGCCGCAGCCGGGGAAGACGCGTGATTCGCACGGCCCGGAAGCGGGGGCGCAGCGCAGCCGGCTGGTCGGGGTGACCGCATCGGCCGGAGAGTGATCATCACGTACCAGCCGGATGCGCTCAGAGCCGGCGGTCAGGCTTGGAGTCGAGTGGAGAGCTCCTCAGCGGTCGCGGCGGGGGACTGGCAGGCGAAGCCCCGGCAGACGTAGGCGAAGCCCTCGGGGCGGTCGGCCCACAGCGGCGAGTCGTAGGGCTCGCCCCAGGCCAGGACCGCACTGGGCAGGTAGCGGGTCTGCACCTCGGCCACCAGGTCGGGACGGTCACCGACCACGGCGATCTCGTCGAGGCCGTGGGCGGCCATGTCGATGGCCTCCAGCGCCCGGCCGAAGGCGGTCGGGTGCTGGGCCGCCGCGGAGCTGAACAGGGCGATGATCTGGCGGGCGTGTTCGTCATAGCGGGCCTCACCGGTCAGCGCCGCCAATCGCAGCAGCCCGCAGGCCGCCAACGACTGGGCCGACGGGGTGGCGTTGTCCATCAGGTCCTTGGGCCGGGCAACGAGCCTCTCGGCGTCGTGGCCGGTGGTGAAGACCCCGCCGGCGTCGCCGTCCCAGAACAGCTCCAGAAGGCCGTCGGCCGCGTCCCGGGCCTCATCGATCCAGCGGGCCTCGCCCGACAGCTCCGCCAGCCTGGTCAAGGCGTCGATCAGGGCGGCGTAGTCCTGGGCGTAGGCCAGGTGGCGGGCCTGGGGGGGCCTGCCGGCATCGCCGGCCTGCCACGAACGCAGCCAGCGACCGTCGTCGCGGCGCAGGTTCGCCACCATGAACTCGCCGTTGGCGAGGGCCGCGGCCCGCCATTCGGGATTGCCGGCGGCCGCCGCGGCCTCGGCCAGCGCCGACAGCATCAGAGCGTTCCACTCGGTGAGGACCTTGTCGTCGAGGCCGGGACGGATCCGGCTCTCGCGGCACTCGAACAGGGCCTCGCGGGCAGCCTCCACCGCGGGGGGCCGGATCAGGTCCCCCCGCACCGGCCGGTTCAAGATGTTGGCCCCCTCGAAGTTGCCGGCCGCAGTGACCCCCCACCAGGCGACCGCCTCGTCCGCGGCCTCCTCCCCGGCGCCCGCACCCGCGGCGGCCCGCACCACGGCACGAAGCTCCGACTCGGACCAGACGTAGAACTTGCCCTCCACGCCCTCGGAGTCGGCGTCCTCGGCCGAGTAGAAGCCGCCGTCGCGGTGGCGCAGGTCGCGCAGCACGTAGCCGATCGTCTCGTCGACGACCTGCCGGTAGACAGGCTCGCCGGTCACCATCCAGGCGTGCAGGTAGACCCTTGTCAGCAGGGCGTTGTCGTACAGCATCTTCTCGAAGTGAGGGACGAGCCAGCGATGGTCGACCGAATAGCGGGCGAAGCCCCCTCCGAGGTGGTCGTAGATGCCGCCGGAGGCCATCGCGTCGAGGCTGGTCCGCACAACCCGAAGCAGCTCGGGGCGATCGCTGCGGTGATGGATCCGCAACGCCGAGGCCAGCGTCATGGCCGCCGGGAACTTGGGCGCGCCCCCGAAGCCGCCCCACTCCGGGTCGAACGACGAGAGGATCGCGTCTCCGGCCTGCTCGAGCATCCGGGCGTCGGCGGCGTCTGCAGGCCCGGTCTCCGCTCCCGCCGCCGCGGCGGCACGCGACGTCCGATCGATCAGTGAGGTGAGCTGGTCGGCCTGGGCGTGCACGTCGGAGCGCCGGTTGGTCCAGGCCTCGTCGATGGCCGCCATCACCTGGCGGAACGAGGCCATGCCGCCCCGGGGCCGGTCGGGGTAGTACGTCCCACCGAAGAAGGGCCGACCGTCGGCGGTCAGGAACACGGTCATGGGCCAGCCGCCCCGGCCGGTCATGGCCTGCACCGAGTCCATGTAGATGGCGTCCACGTCGGGGCGCTCCTCGCGGTCCACCTTCACGTTCACGAACAGTTCGTTCATGATGGCCGCGGTGTCGGGATCCTCGAAGGACTCGTGGGCCATCACATGGCACCAGTGGCAGCTCGAGTAGCCGACCGACAGGAGCACCGGCCGGTCCCGCTCGGCGGCCTCCTCGAACGCCTCGGGACCCCAGGGGCGCCAGTCCACCGGGTTGTCGCGGTGCTGGCGCAGGTAGGGGCTGGTCTCGCCGTCGAGCCGGTTCATGTGGGCGAGCCTACGGGGCTGCGAGCCTACGAGGCCGAGAGCCGCCGAGACTGCGAGCCTGCGAGGCCGCGAGTCTTGCGAGGCCGAGAGTCTTGCGAGGCCGAGAGACTACGGGCCTGCGAGGCCGAGAGACTGCGAGGCCGCGAGCCGCCGAAGAGCGGGTCGGTCTCGGACGAGGCAGACTGGCGGCCGTGAGTGCGGGAGTCCGGGTGCTGGTCGTGGACGACGAGCCCTCCTACCGGGAGGGCCTCCAGGTTGCGCTGGGCGCCGAGGGGTTCGCGGTGGACGCGGCCTCCGACGGCGAGGAGGCTCTGGCGATGTTCGAGGCCCTCGAGCCCGACATCGTGCTCCTCGACGTGATGCTGCCCCGGATGTCGGGCATCGACGTGTGCCGCCGCATCCGCTCGCTGGCCGACACGCCGGTGATCATGGTGTCGGCCCGCCGCGAGGAGATCGACACCGTGGTCGGCCTGGAGGTCGGGGCGGACGACTACGTGGCCAAGCCCTACCGGGTGCGGGAGCTGGTGGCCCGGATGCGCACCGTGATGCGTCGCAGCCGGGCCCGCACAGCCCGATCCGCCAAAGCTGCGGCCACCCTCAGCATCGGGGACGTGACGGTGGACCGCGACCGCCACGAGGTGACCATCGCCGGCGAGCTGGAGCGCATGCCGCTCAAGGAGTTCGAGGTGCTGGCCCTGCTGATGGAGAACGCCGGGTTCGTCGTGACCCGCCAGACGCTCATCGATCGGGTGTGGGGCTTCGACTACGTGGGAAACACCAAGACTCTCGACGTGCACATCAAGAGGCTCCGGTCGCGCATCGAGCGCGATCCGGCGGACCCCGAGCGGATAGTCACCATCCGGGGCCTCGGCTACAAGTACGTGGCGCCCTGACGGCGCCCGGCCGGGCTGGAACGCGCGCGAACATGTGGGAACGCCCCGCGTCGAAGCGGTGTCACTCCCGCTCTTGTTCGCTGCGCTCACGGGCCGCTCCGGCCGTGAGGCCCGCTCACGCTCGCTGCGCTCACGGGCCCGGGGCCTCGCCCGCGTGGACCGGGTTCGCTCACCGACCCGGCCGGCCGGACAGGAACGAGCGCGAGTGACCGCGGTCCGCATCTGGGTGGGCGGTGCCCGTCCCCGCACGCTGAGCGCCGGGCTGGTCCCGGTGGCGGTGGGCACCGCGGCAGCGGTGGGGGAGGGGTCGCAGACCGCCTGGTGGAGGGCCGGCGCTGCACTGGTGGTGGGGATGGCGCTGCAGGTGGCGGTCAACTTCGCCAACGACTACTCCGACGGCGTGCGGGGCACCGACGACTCCACCCGGGTGGGCCCGCGACGGCTGGTGGGATCTGGGCTGGTCGAGGCCCGCAGCGTGAAGCTGGCCGCGTTCGCGGCGTTCGGGGTGGCGATGGCGGCCGGGGCCGTGCTGGCCGCGGCCGCGGGATGGGAGCTGCTGGCCGCGGGCGCCGTGTGCGTCGCGGCGGGCTGGGCCTACACCGGTGGACCCAAGCCTTACGGGTACCTGGGCCTGGGCGAGGTGTTCGTCTTCGTGTTCTTCGGCCTGGTGGCCACTGCGGGCACCACCTACGTGCTGCTGGAGCGGCTGGACTGGTTCGCGGTGCTCTGCGGTGTTCCGGTCGGCCTCTGGGCGGTGTCGCTGCTCATGGCCAACAACCTGCGCGACATCGCCGGGGACGAGGCTGCCGGCAAGCGCACCCTGGCGGTCCGTCTCGGTGACCGGGGCACCCGTGTGGCCTACATGGCCGTGCTCGAGGCCTCCTACGCCGCGGCACTGGTCGCATCGGTGACGGGCCGGGCTGCGGCGGCCGCGGTGGTGGGCGCCCCCTTCGCCCTGCGGGCGGTGCGCAAGGTCCTGCGGGGGGCGTCCGGGCGGGACCTGATCCCGGTGCTGGGCGCCACCGCCGGAGCCCAGCTCGCCTCGGGACTGGCCATGGCGGCAGGCATCGCGCTGACCTAGCGTCCCGCGGTTCCCGCCCAAGACGCTGCCACCATCGGCGTGTGCACCCCGTCGCCGGACTGAGCAGACTGTCGGCCATGAGTCGTGAAGCGGTCGTAACCCACCTCGAGGCGCTCGGCGTGGCCTACGAGGTCGTGGAGTGCGATCCCGACTTCGCTGACACCGCCAACTTCTGCGAGCGCTACGGATACCCCATGGACGCGTCGGCCAACGCCATCTGCGTCGTGGGCAAGTCGGCCGAGCGGCCCCTGGTGTGCTGCCTGGTGCTGGCCTCCATGCGGCTCGACGTCAACGGCGTGGTGCGCCGCCGCCTCGGCACCCGCAAGGCCTCGTTCGCCGACGCGGCGACCACCGTCGAGCGCACCGGCATGATGATCGGCGGGGTCACGCCGTTCGGGCTTCCCGCCGGCCTCCCAGTGTGGATCGACAGCGCTGTCATGTCATGCGACAAGGTGATCGTGGGCGGGGGCTCCCGGGACTGCAAGATCCTCTGCCCTCCAGCCTCGCTGCTGGCCATCGATGGCGCTGAGATCGTCGAGAACCTGGCCAAGGCTGGGCCACCACCGGCCGCGGGCGGGTGAGCGTCCGCAGCCCCGGTCCTGCCCGCCACCGGCCCCCGCAACGAGCCTCGGACCCTGACCGCCGCTCACGCCGCCAGCACCGCCCCGCCACGCCGCAGCCCAACGCCCCACAACAAGCCTCGAATCCGCCGCCGCTCACGCCGCCAGCACCGCCCCGCCACGCCGCAGCCCAACGCCCCACAACAAGCCTCGAACCCGCCGCCGCTTGCGCCGCCAGCACCGCCCCGCCGCGCCGCAGCCCAACGCCCCACAACAAGCCTCGAACCCGCCGCCGCTTGCACTCGCTGCCTCGGTAGCAGGAACCGGCCGCCCCGCCGGAGGTTCTGCGCTCAGCGTCGAGTGGCCGAGACGAGCTGGGCTATGCCCGCGCTGAGGCGGTGCCGGCGAGCGTCCGCGAAGCCGCTGGACCGCAGCGCTGCCTGCAGATCGTCCCAGGAGGGCAGGTAGGCGACCGACTCGGGCAGGTAGCGGTAGGCGTCCCGGTCCGACAACACGGCTCCGATGAGGGGAACGACCCGGCCGAAGTACAGCCCGTGTCCCCGTCGCAGGATCGGGTTGGCGGGCTGGTCCACCTCCAGCAGGCCGACGCGCCCGCCGGGCCGCAGCGCCCGGGCCAACTCGGCCAGCAGCGGCGCCACCGCGGTGAGGTTGCGCAGGGCGAAGCCGCAGGTCGCGCCGTCGAACGCGCCGTCGCGGACAGGCAGCTCCAGGACGTCGGCGTTGACCAGCCCGCGGCCGTCGGTTGGATCGTCGGGGGCCGCTCGCAGCATGCCCATCGAGAAGTCGAAGCCGACGGGGGAGTGACCCTGCCGGGCCAGCTCCCGGCACAGGTCCCCGGTCCCGCAGGCCAGGTCGGCCACCAGCGATCCCGCCGGCAGGCCCAGCTCGCGCACCGTCCGGCGCCGCCAGGCCACGTCGAGCCTCAGCGTCATGATGCGGTTCACCAGGTCGTAGCGGGGCGCGATGGTGTCGAACATCTCCCGAACGGCCCGGCGCTTGTCGGCGCCGGAGGGCAGTTCGCTCATCGCTCGGCGCTCGCCGGAGGCAGGCCGCTCACCCGCGCCCGGAGGCCGAGCGGGCAGGCCGCGCCATCACGACAACGTTGCGAGCGCTGAGCGAGGCCGTGGGCTGTGTTGCCTTCGCTTGGGCGACCCGCGAGCACAGCGAACAAGAGCGGGACTCATGTCGCGGCACCGTCAGCCGTTACTCGCTACCCACGCTTGCCCCGGCGCCAGTACTGCTGGTAGCTGCGGCTATGGGTATGCAACAGCAGGGCGAGCAGGGCGATGTCGAACAGCAGCCCGATCGGATCCGCCCACAACCACCCCACGTCGTTGGTGACGGCCAGCAGCAACAACACCAGGATGGGGAGCGCGGCGATGACCACGCCGAGCTTGTAGGCCCATCGCATCTCGTTGGCGATGCCGTAGGCGGCCACCAGCTTTCCCGCCGCGATGACGAGCGTGTACAGCGTCAGGGCCCGCGCTCCGATCACTGCGAACAGCAGCCCGAGACCTCCCTGGAAGTACATCAGCAACTGTGCGATGTACAGCGTCTGTGGCTGGTGGCGGTTGACCCAGACCCGAGGCTCCATGCCTCCAGTATGCAGGCTTGCTAGCCAGACGGGCGGCGGTAGGCGCGGTCGGTGTGGTGGTGCTCGAAGCCGATCCGGCGGTAGACGGCGTTGGCGGGATGGTTGTCGGACTCCACGTACAGCATCCCCACAGTCAGACCCCGCCCCGACAGCCACTCCAGTCCGGCCAGCGTCATGGGCCGGCCGAGACCGCGGCCCGAGAAGTCCGGGTCCACTGCAATGACGTAGATCTCGCCCAGCGGCGGGTCGTGGTCGGAGTGGACCTTGGTCCAGCAGAACCCGGCCAGGCGGCCGTCGCGGTGGTGCAGGCGGAAGCCGTCGGCGTCGAACCACGGCTCGGCCATCCGGTCGCGCACCTCGCCGGCGGTGAGGCCGCCCTGCTCGGGATGCCAGTGGAAGGCCCGGTTGTTGACCGCCACGAACTCGTCGATGTCGTCGGGGGCGAACGCCCTGGTGGACAGCCCCGACGGCTCGGCCGGCAGGCGGCAGCGCAGCTGCCACAGGTCGCGGTAGGGCTCGAAACCGTGCCGGCGGGCCGCGGCGTCGTCGCCGGCGGCCACGTCCCTGATCCACAGCTGGGCACCGTCGTCGCCGTCCAGCCCGGCCAGCGCCTCGGCCAGGATGGCGGACGTCTCGGAGGTGTCCCGACCCTCGTACACCACGACCTGTGCCTCGCCACCCGCTCTCGCCGGAGCATTCACCTCGTAGTGCACCGGATCGAGAGTACCGACAGCGGCGCCGGCTGTGTGGGCACGCCGGCCGAGCACCCGCTCGCGCCATGGACACGGCCCCCGTGACGCACCGGAAGGGCCGAATGCGCCAAGCTGTTCGTGCGGCAGGAGCGCGCGCTGGTGCGGCCGGCCCCCGTGACGCACCGGAAGGGCTGAATGCGCCGCCCCGTACCGCTAGCGTCTCGCCGATGGCCCGTCCGAGAACTCCCAAGGGCCGAGCCCGCCGCACCCATGAGCGTCTGACCACCGAGTATCCCGACGCGGTGTGCGAGCTCGACCACGGCAACCCATTCGAGCTCCTCGTGGCCACCATCCTGTCGGCGCAGGCCACCGACGTGGGCGTCAACAAGGCCACGCCCGCGCTCTTCGCCCGCTTCCCGGACGCCGAGGCGCTGGCCGAGGTCGAGCCGGAGGAGATCGAGCCCTACGTCAGCACCATCGGGCTGTTCCGCAACAAGTCCAAGAGCCTGGTGGGCATGGCCCGGATGCTGGTCGACGACTACGGCGGCGAGGTCCCCGGCCCCATGCGCGAGCTGGTACGCCTTCCCGGCGTGGGCCGCAAGACGGCCAACGTGATCCGCAGCGTGGCTCTCGGACTGCCGGGCCTGCCGGTCGACACCCACGTCACCCGGCTGTCGAACCTGCTCGGCCTGACCACCGAGACCGACCCGGTGAAGATCGAGCTCGAGCTGAATCCGATGATTCCCGCGGCCGAGCGGGGCGACTTCAGCCTGCGGATGATCCTCCACGGCCGCCGGGTGTGCGTGGCCCGCCGGCCCCGCTGCGAGGACTGCGT
>Ga0209544_1000249_pt1 | contig 82234 bp, 72 predicted proteins | sample MesohylPK_FD_187297 | JGI IMG/M metagenome (GOLD analysis project Ga0209544, IMG submission 187297) | Host-associated microbial community of the marine sponge Aplysina aerophoba from Gulf of Piran - sponge mesohyl, lysed by proteinase K... | ecosystem: Host-associated > Porifera > Sponge >... | reverse complement strand
GAGAAGAAGCTGCAAAAGAGTATCGTATTTTTTTGCACCAATTGTCAAAAGATACTTTTTGGCAATTAGCTCAAAAATCTATAGATCCATTCAGAGAATATGTACAAGCTATACTTACTCGTGCAGATTATTCTTCACTACAAGATTCTAATGATTTTATAACTTTCACAACACCACTAGTAAAGGTACTTGAAAAAGCCACAAAACACAGTCGTGATTATTTGTGCACAGCTTCTTTTCAAGAAGATAGATTTGAGACCGAAAGATTACATTTTCTTGATCCACCAATGTTCCTTCAGGCTTTACACCGCATTAGGGACTGCGCATCTAATACGCGAGTATGGACCGCAATGCCGTACGGCGCATTTGGACAATTGGACACAAAACTGATGAACCAAGCCGTGCATCAGGCAGGTCGACTCTTCTTGACAGCTTTGAGAGACTTTTGCCATAAAAATTGGAAAGGCGCCGCAAAAAGCTATAATGCGTTTTTAGCAGTAGATAGAGAGGTGGCAGAGCGACTTAAGCAAAATCGTTTGGAGCAGCAGGCACAACAGGCTATAGAGCCATACAGACAAAAGATACTAGATATTCTTCTTGCTCCTGAAACTTTTTGCACAATGACGACACTTCATCAATTCGCAAATTTCGTGTACCCAATCAGAGTTATACTGAGTGAGAGCACTCAAGGGTTTCCGCAGACTTTGCAGATTGCCTTTGAGTGCTTGATAAACTCTCTTCCCGCAAAGAAAGCAGGACCCCTTTGGGTTAAGAAAGAGGAAGAGTTGGCAAAAGACCCAAGACAACTTAACGTATTCACAAAGGCATTTAGATGGTTACTCGGATCCTTATATTTATACTGTCACAAGAAGACAGCATCAGCTCAAGACCTGTATGATGTTTTTGCTTCCCTATTGACAGAAAATACTTTTTGGCAATTAGCTCAAAAATCTATAGATCCATTCAGAGAATATATACAAGCTATACTTATTCGTGCAGATTATTCTTCACTACAAGATTCTAATGATTTTATAACTTTCACAACACCACTAGTAAAGGTACTTGAAAAAGCCACAAAACACAGTCGTGATTATTTGAGTGAAGATTCTTTCTACCGGCACAGATTTGAGCACGCAAGACAGCGTCTTGATCCACCAATGTTTCTTGAGGCTTTGCACGCCATTAGGAAGTATGCATCTGATGCGCGAGGAGGATGGGTCGCAATGTCGTCCGGATCTCAAGTATTGGATAAAAAACAGACGCACCAAGCACTGCTATTGGATGCAGCACAGATGCAGCAAACAGTAGTGCATCAGGCAGGTCCATTCTTCTTGGCAGCCTTGCGAAATTTTTGCGATGACGACTGGGCAAGCGCCGCAAACAATTATGATAATCTTTTGAAAGTAGACTTCAAGCGAAAATACATCGACCACTATACGGTAAGACCAAAGGAGGATATACCAAAAACGACAAAAGCACTGTATCACATGATTTGGGTTGGAGACAAGAGAGATAAACCAAAAGATGCATCAGGCAATTCGAATCTTCTTGGCAGACTTATCAGACTTTGCGATGAAGATTGGGAAGACGCCCCAAAAAATCTATAATGCGTTTTTAGCAGTAGATTTAGAGCCAGAATACATACCACTAAAGTACTAAGCAAAACAGCTTATCTCATTATCAATGATACTCTGAATTCCCTTCATCTCTTGCAATCTTTGAGAATATTTTTTTGAATCATGACTGTACTCGTGATACAATGATTCAACATTTTATTTAGGAGAGATGTTTATGGCTATGCTATTGTTATTTTTCATGTTTGCTAACGCCCATAGCGCTACAGGAGGCGGCAGTGAGGATGATTCGCTACAAACTCAAACTCTCACACAGGTCAGCCTGATAACAGAACTACTTAAGCACCCTTCTTTGATAGAGACGCCGGCGCAACAGGCTGAAGAAATGGGGCAAATAGAAATAGATCGATACAGACAAGAGATACTAGCTATAATTGATGATAAATCTTATCTAAAAATAACGGTAGTGCGTGCATTCGTAGATTTCGTAAAACCGATCACAACCATTCTATACAGTCTATACAGTTGCTCAGAAAGCTCAGACGTCACTGAATGCCCTAAGGGTATGTTGGGACCGAGTGGGGTTGATGAAAGAGATAGTCGTGTTGACCCACTACTTTTTTATAAGGCCTTTAAGTCTTTAATACACTCTCTGCCCGCAAACCCAAAAGGACCTCTTTGGATTGAGGAAGAGGAAGAGTTGGCAGAAGACCCAAGAAAACTCGACGTATTCACAAAGGCATTTAAATTCTTACTCGAATCGTTACATTTATACTGTCAGAATAAGACAGAATCAGCTCAAAAAATGTATGATGCTTTTTCTAACCTACTTTCAGCATCTACTTTTTGGCAATTAGCTCAAAAATCTATAGATCCATACAGAGAAGAGATACTAGCTATACTTACGCATGCAGATGATTCTTCACTCCTCCCTGACCCTGCTAATCAATTCATTCGTTTCACAGAACCAATAGAAAAGATACTTGAAAAAGCCACAACGCACAGTCGTGATTATTTGAGGTATGCCTCTTTCCGCAAGTACAGATTTTCTACCGAAAAATTATATTATCTTGATCCACCACTGTTCCTTCAGGCTTTGCAATTCATTAGAACCTCTGCATCTAGTGCTCAAGGAGGACACCTCACAATGTGGGTGAAAAAATTGAACACAGCACATACGAAGCAAGCAGTGTATCAGGCAGCAGCAGGTGGACTCTTCTTGGAAGAACTGCAATCGGATGAAGAACATATGAAGCAAGCAGTGCATCAGGCAGGTGGATTCTTCTTGACAGCCTTGAGAGACTTTTGCCATGACGATTGGGAAAGCACCGCAAACAGTTTTAATGAGTTTTTGAAAGTAGACTTAACGCGAAAATACACCTAACACTGTTAAAAGGTCATCCAGGATTAGCCATTTAAAACATGGTTAATATTATTATATTCCATCCGTTATACTTAAAATGAAAAGCCCAGCATATTCTTTGCACTCCCTTCCCGCTTGTGATTTTGATATTTTTTTATTTAATCATTATTTTGTATGATACAGTAATTTAACGCTATATATTCAGAAGGTAGATTCATGACACTAGCATTGCTATTTTTAATGTTTTTTAACGCCCATGGAGCTACAGGAGACTACTCCGACAATGATTTATGGCAAGAATCTCAAAAGGCGATAGATCCATACAGAGCACAGATACGAGAGAGGCTGGATCCTAACACTTATTTAAAAATAACGGCACTACGTGAATTTGTAGATTTCATAAAACCAATACAAGATATACTGATCGAGGCCCTCTGGAGCAGTGAAGAGCATTTGCCTGAAAGTAGGTTCGAACCGGAGAGGATTGATCGATCAGATTATCGTCTTGATCCACCACTTTTTGCTTACGCCCTTCAATACTGGCGAGGCTCTCTTCCCGCAAACAAAGAAGGACCCATCTGGGTTGCTGAAGAGACAGAATTGGCAAAAGACCCAAGCAAACTCACCATCTTCATAGAGGCAGGTAAATCTTGCATCACAGCGTTACATTTATTCTGTCAGAAGAGAGAAGAAGCTGCAAAAGAGTATCGTATTTTTTTGCACCAATTGTCAAAAGATACTTTTTGGCAATTAGCTCAAAAATCTATAGATCCATTCAGAGAATATGTACAAGCTATACTTACTCGTGCAAATCATTCTTCACTACAAGATTCTGATGATTTTATAACTTTTACAACACCACTAGTAAAGATACTTGAAAAAGCCACAGCGCACAGTCGTGATTATTTGTCCCCACATGCGTTCGGCTCGTGTAGATTTGACTGTGAGAGCAAAAGAGTCAATCTTGATCCACCACTGTTTCTGCAGGCTTTTCAGAGACTCCAATATCTTGCAAATCAATATGATACAGAAACGAGCAAGCAAAAATTGGTAATAGCATATCCATTCTTATTGAAAGCCTTACTCACCTTCTGCAATGAAGAGAGGCAAGGCGCTAAAAAAGGATATGATGCGTTTTTCAATATACAGTCAGAAATCAACTGATATTGTACCAATAACGCGTTAAGTCAATGTCTTTTCTGATTGCAAGAAAATTTACAAAAAAAAGCTATACGAATTATGGAGGTAGCCCCCTCTTAGCTCCAAATTTCTCCCCTTGAATACAATACAAGTATTGTCGATGAATATTTTTTTCTTCATAATATCTAGAAAAACTAAAAAAATCTGTATCACGATTAGGCGCTACAGAAGAAGTGTGTTCAGCACCCTCAGACACCTCCTTTATGCACTGCGAAAGATTATTGCCGTTTTCTTCGTTACACTTCTTTAAGTACTTGCGCTATAGAATTGCAGGCGCTATGCATACTGCTTTTAAGCGCTTCTAGCATATCGTTATATCCAATGGTAAATATTGCCAATATTCTTGTATCCCACAAGAATTTCATATTCCTTCTAGGGCAAGCAGATAAGAGGTTCTTATACGCGTATTATTGTTTTTTTTAATAGAAATGTTATTTTCAAAGTAAGAGGAAATTATGATACTATTAATATTATTTTTATGTTCACACGCAATTGCCTGTTCACACGTAACTGGAGAGGAAGATATGCGCGTTATAAGCATGGATGATTTTAAACTGCGCATTGCGCAATCCATGAAACAAAGTGAAGAGCTACAGAAAAAAAATGCAATTATGCACACAACTCTTCTAGAGCATCTCTGCAAAATTGATAAGACGGAAGATCTTCAGAAATTAGATAGCTCTGCAAAAACAATCCTCGGTATAATCAACAAAACATCACCCTATCCTCTTGTACCTTTGGTGGTAACTGACCCCCAAAACAGACTCTTTAGTTTTACTATATCCGTCTTCTATAATGCTTTCAATTTCATGACGAATCATCGTTTTGGTTCTGATCAAAGAGAGGACATGAAAGAGGCGTATCTCTCCCTCTTCTCATCTTTCGAGTCTTTCTGTAGAGAAAAGCTTGAAAGCTCTTCTCAGGTTCATGTCAATAAAGATTATCAGCAATACTTTGCGTGGAAGTGCATACTTTTAGAGTGCTGAGCTGAAGATGTCCTCACATCTGCATTCGCACAAGACACAACATATGTCACTGATGAAGATGTCCTCACACCTGCATTCGCAAGACACAAGATATGTCACTGATACTGGATGACAAAAACTACGCCTTTTGGCTAGATGCAAAATGAGACAGTCACCTTTTCTGCAAAGCGAGACTTCGCATTTCCTCCAACACAAACAACATATCTCATATGAATATTTTGAGATCTATTATTGGACAATCTCTCCGTCAAGTTGTTAATAATAAAATGCCATAGGCTCTTGTTCAGTAAGATGTTTCCGAAATCAAAAATAGTGTAATTGCATACATCATGCTTCAAAAACAAAATTCATCATACATTATTCTTGCCGTGCCCACATTGTTATATTGAAGCAAAAGTGCTATTTTAAGGTATAGCTTCTTTCAAAAGACAGAGGAGTTTGTTTTGACCATCAACATGAATACACTTGTACGCTTTGCACCCTCCCCAACTGGATATTTACATCCTGGAAACGCACGAGTTGCTTTACAAAACTATCTTTTTTCTTATCAGAGAGAAGGCCATTTTCTGCTTCGCATGGATGACACAGACACACAAAGATCTAAGCAAGAATTTGTAGAAGGCATTATTGAAGACCTGACTTGGCTTGGCATCACACCATCACGGATTATTTATCAATCGCAACGCTTACACTTATACAGCAAAGCGCAACAAACTTTACAAGAAAAAGGTTTGCTTTATCCATGCTACGAAACACCTGAAGAGTTAGAAGAAGAAAGGCGCCTACTTAGAAAAATTGGTAAACCACCGATTTATAGTCGCAAAAGCTACCATCTTTCAGAAAACGAACGTAAAGAGAAAGAAGCGCAAGGTATTCGTCCGCATTGGCGCTTTCTTTTGCCTGACAAAACCATAGAATGGCAAGACCTTTGCAAAGGAAAACGATCCATTCATCTTCACAATGCAAGCGACCCTATTTTAATGCGTGCCGATGGATCTTTAACCTTTTTGTTAGCATCCGTTGTAGATGACATCGCTGAAAACGTCACACATATTATTCGTGGGGAAGACCACATTCCCAACACCGCTATTCACATAGCGCTGGAACAAGCTCTCACAGACCGCAAGGAAACATCTTTTATTTTTGCACACACAACGCTTTTACACGCACAGCAAGGAAGCGTACTTTCAAAATCAGAAGGATCATGTAGCCTTAAAGTACTGCGCAATCAAGGCATTCTCCCCTTTTCTCTTGGTCATTATATTCTTTCTTTAGGAGCGTCAGCAACCTTGCCTATTGGAACCAATATCACAGACCTTAAGGACTCATTTTCTTTAGAAAAGTATTCTCACTCCAGTCCGTTGTTTGACTTACACCAGCTCACTATTGCCAACAAGCGCGCATTACACAATACGCCTTACGACGCTCTACCAACCAGCTATCAAAGGCACTGCTCACCAGAATTATGGAAATGCATATCTGCCAATACTTCATCTCTTGATGATCTGTTAAATTTTACTAAAGCACTCACAACACCACAAGCTTCTCAATTAGACACAAGTGATAAAGACTTTATTAGCACCATTATTGCTTTATTAGAAAAAGAAAAAACCTCTGACTGGGAAGCGTTCTGGCAAAACGTACAAAACGTTTCAAATCGCAAAGGTAAAAAGCTCTTTTTGCCCATAAGGCTGGCACTGACAGGCCTCAGCTATGGCCCAGAAATTCCTAAGTGTTCAGCTTATTTGGGGCATGAAAAAACTCTCAATCTGTTAAAAAGAGCTGTGCAACAATGATCAGACTTTTCAACACACGCACACACCAATTAGAAAGTTTTAAACCACAAAATCCTAACCACATTACGATGTATGTTTGCGGTCCAACTGTTTATGATATTCCACACATTGGAAACACACGACCAAGTGTTGTGTTTGACGTCTTATACAGATTACTCCGTCATCACTACCCTCGCGTTACATACGTCCAAAACATTACAGACATTGATGACAAAATTATTGCGCGCGCTCAAGAACAAAACATACCTTGGCAAACACTCACAAAATCTATAGAAAAAACATATAAAAAAATCCTCACCACCATGGGTGTTGAACCACCTACACACACACCACGAGCTACCGATCATGTAGAAAGCATCATTTCTATCATCGAAAACCTTATTTCTAGCAATAGCGCGTATCAAACGGAAGACGGTGTGTTTTTTCACGTTCCTACATGCCCTAATTACGGCGCATTGACTCACAAAAACCTTGATGATTTGCTGGACGGCGTGCGCATAGAGAACGCACACGGTAAGAAAAATCCTGCTGACTTTGCATTATGGAAGCAGGCAAAGCCTTCTGAGCCATACTGGGAAAGCCCTTGGGGCAACGGGCGTCCTGGTTGGCACATCGAATGCTCCGCTATGATTCACACACTGTTGGGTGAAACCATTGATATTCACGCAGGTGGCATTGATTTAGCGTTTCCACATCACGAAAACGAAATTGCTCAAAGCACATGCTACACTGGGAAAGAAGTGTTAGCTCACTATTTTCTTCATAACGGACATGTGTTTGCGGATGGTGGAAAAATGTCAAAATCGCTTGGAAACACTATCACTTTGGATCAGCTCATCACGCAGCATGAGCCCGCAGTCATACGTCTTGCTCTGCTCATGACTCATTATAGACAACCTCTTAATTGGTGTGAAGATCTTTTGGAGCAAAGCTCGCATATATGGGAAAAAATCTCTAAATATTTGCCAGAGCAAGAGCAAGAAGTTGCGTTGGAAAATGCCACTCCCGACTTTATCAACGCTTTGCAATCTGACCTTAACACGCCGCTTGCTTTACGTTGTATGATTTCTGCTCTCAAGCAAAAGTCTTGGAGAAGCCTGTTAGCACACTGTCAACTCCTGGGTTTGCCAACCTTTTCTGCAAAAGAAAATTTCTTGGGCGATAAAAGCGCTATAGAGAGATTAATAACACAACGCTTGCAAGCAAAACAACAAAGGGATTTTGCACTTTCTGATCAAATACGTGCCCAGCTTTTTGCAAAAGGCATTACACTTACCGATCACCCTGATAATACGTGCACATGGTCTTACAATGGAAACAAACAATAATAAAGAGCGCATTGCGAAAGTCATCGCTCAACGCTGTGGCCTATCACGCAGACAAGCAGAACAAGCCATTCTTGATGGCCGTGTCATGGTCAATCATGAACTTCTCATAACACCAGCGCACACTGTCGCACCCACAGATGTGATCATGCTGGACCACGAACTTCTGAAACCTATGAATAAGCCGTTTGTCATTCTGTATCACAAACCTGTGGATTACGTTTGCTCACATAAGGCGCAGAAAGGTCAAAAAACTATTTACACCGCTATTAAAGCGCATGACCCACCGGACACATTTTTACGTCATGTTGGACGGCTTGATATAGCCTCTGAAGGTCTGGTGGTACTCACCAATTGCCCACAAACAGCGCACTCTCTTCAACATCAAAATTGGAAAAAGCAATACAAAGTGCGTCTGCAGTGCATTTTAACACCACAGCACATCAAAAAACTGGAAAGCATCAAACGCATTGATGGATACCCGATTACACCCATGAAAGTCGAACTTATTCGCCAGACAAGCACAAACTGTTGGGCGCAATTCACTCTGTGGGAAGGCAGAAATCGACAAATCAGAAAAGCACTGGAAAGCATAAGCTCTCGCGCAAGTCGCATTATACGTACACACTACGGACCTTTTTCTTTAGAAGGAATACCCACCAATAAATATAGACAACTTCCTTTCAAAGATTTTCAGGGATATTTGGCTGAGATTAAGTAATTGCATACATAAAAAGATCTGATTTTTATGTATATATGTATACTCGCTCTTCACTCTAGAGCTTATTAACAGATATTTTGTGAATTAAAAAATCCACTTGTTGGAAAAATTGCTGTTTTTTGACATGAGTTTCTGATTCCGCAATCCATACAAACAAAGCGTTGAGCTCTTGTGGCGCCCAACTTTTACGATAAGGCGCTATACTTTGCCATTTGAGTACTTTAAAGTCTGAAGGTGACAAAAGATTTTTTTGCAGCAACAGCAAGGTCATAAGCGCATCGTGCATTAATCGCAAAAACATAAGCATTTCTGTTGTGTCATTAAGATCTAAATAAGCAAGCGCCGCATAAAAATCTTTTTCATTCTTTGCACAAAAGGACACCACGGCTTTCATAATGTCTGGCTTTAAATACATAGCGTTTAAGCACTCTCTTACACCCGAAACTTCTACTGTTTTCTCGTGATGATAAAAAGAACAGACGCGTAAAATATTAAGTAAATTATCAGAAAAATAAAGAGCTTGTTGCGCAATCATATGAAGAGCATCTGGCATAATTTTCTGCCTTGATTCGTCAAAGAAACTCTGCACATACTGCTGAACCTGATGCGCGTTTGGTTCATATATAGGCACGATGATAAGCTCGTTACTTTTTTCAAAAAGTTTACGCACACCCACGGAAGGTTTTAAATAATGATGCGATACCATAACAACAGTATCGTTTATTTCTGGCCTTTGTAACAAAGATCGCATATCCACTACAGAGGATGACTCTACCCCTGTCACACATGGGGTGGCTTGTGCTGTAACATCCTCAAAAAACGTTTGTTGATTGATTGCCGCAAAAAACTCGTTTGCTTTTTCAAAGTGCACCAGAGGATTTTGTGTACGTTTTAAGGTTTTTTGCATAAATGTTAAAGCGCAAAAATCTATATACCATGGTAGATTTCCATGAAAAAGTATGGCTTTGGGCTTTTCTGTCGTGAGTGTAAAATGTTGAACTAGCTTAAACCAAGAAATCTTCATTGCTATTTCTCTAACTCTTGTCACCCAAATATTTTTTCAACTGTGTCATCTCTTCTTGTAAAGACTCAAGAGCTTGTGCAAAAAATTCCTGTGGATCGTTTGGCAAATCAAACATGGCGCGCATACCTTCAAATGAAATAGTGCCTCCTTTTGAAAGAAACTCTATATAACGCTCCACAAACCCCTGCTCTTTTCTTTTTTTCCATATTGCATGTACAATCAAGCCCGAAAATGCATAAGAATACACATAAAAAGGCGTGTGGAAGAAATGTGGTACAGCGGACCACATCAAGCCATATTGCTCAGGCAGATGCGTAGATGCACCAAAGCAGTCTTGGTGAAATTCTCTCCAACTCTCTTGCAACACGGCGCTGGAAACTTCGGTTTTCTCACGCATAGTGTGCATCCGCTTTTCAAATCGAGAGTAGGTAATACTGCCTTGAATACAACGAAGTTGGTCACTCATATAGGAAGCAAAATAGTATTTTTTTTGTTCTTTATTATCGGAAACCTGCATCATATGTTCCAAACAAAGTTTTTCACTAAACAACGATGCTACTTCTGCCAAAATAATGGATGAATGCGATGAAACAGCGGGAAGATTTGATGCATAAAATCCGTGAAGAGCATGTCCCAATTCATGAAAAAGACAAAGAGCGTCTCTAAAACTGCCATGGTGGTTAGTCAAGACAAATGGTCCTTTTTTAGGAATGGTGTAACAAAAAGCTCCCCCTTCTTTTGAAGGTCGCAAAGCAGCATCCAAACGCCCTTCCTTGAGCATACGCTCAATATAATCCACGGCTGGATCATAAAATCCTGCGTAGGCTCCTTTCACCCACTCCATAGATTGGAAAAACGATATTGTCTCAAGATTTTCTACCATTGGTGCCTGCAAGTCATGCACTTCTAATGTGGCTTTTCCTAAACATTGCGCACGCAAACGAAACAGCTCGTGGCTGGTGGAAGGAAAAGAAGCTATGACAGATTCGTGCAAAGCATTCACCCACGCATCATCCACTCGGTTATGCATGTGCATAGCTGCATCAGGGCTTTTATATTTTCTCCATTGGTTAGAAATCGCGTGATCTTTCATTACAGCGTTCCACGCAGTGGTCATCACAGGTACATTCGCTGACAAAGCTTTCATCATGCCTTTCAGAGATTTTTCACGAATCGCTTCATCTCTGTCACGCATTAAGTTTGAGGTTTCACTTAAGGAGAGAGTTTGGTCGTCAATTTGCACACGTGTACTTCCCAATGTTTCTTGTGCCAAGCGTTTCCATGCACCTCCAGCGGTCACATCACGCTCCACCCACTGCGCTTCCTCGGATGGGCTTAGAGTATGAGGCTTGGCATCAATCATTTGCTGAAGCATCTCTTCATAATCTGCTAACAATGGATTTTTAAGAACAGACTCTAAATAGTCTGTGGGCAAGCATGCCAGACGCGTAAATACTTGCGCTGATTGTGCATCTAATGCTGTGTTTCTTTCGTTTACATTCTGAAAAAACTCTCCCACACCTTCTTTGGCCATATCTTGGGAAAATCTCAAATAAGCATAAGCGCGCACTTGTGCGTTCACAGAAAGCACTGCATCCAATTCATCTAAAAAGGCTTTAAAGTCATTATGTGAGGAATTTGTGGAAATCTCATCTAATCTCTTCAGGACATGTCCCATTTTTTGTGACAAACCTGACCAAAATTCTTCCTTTAATAATGTATCGGGGGTAGAAAAAATGGTTGTTAAATTCCATTCAGGATTATAAGTATCTTTCATATGTTCCTATAGTCTGTATAAGTTTAAATTTCTTAAAGAGTGCTCATAAACAAGCGTCTTCTTCATCATAATTCGTTCTTTGTAGATTGTAAAATTTTTTCCTTTCGTCCATCATAAGCGTCGCCACACGCAATCGCGATACACGCGATGAGAATAATAGTAACACCTATCACTTCACACCCGATCAGCATTTGATGAAATATAAAATAACCAACGGCCGCATCAAACACAAAGCGCCAAAGTTCCATAATAGATAAAAAAGGAATACGGCCCCACTTAAACGCGTAAGTGTGCAAAGTCTGCGCAGCATTTTGCAAAAGAGCACTGAGGACAAGAAGGCCTATTAACTCTGATAAGCATAACGATGTGCCCTTAACATTTGCAACAACATCATCAAAAAAGATAATCAAACATACAAAGCAGATTGCCATGCGACAAATGTTACTAGCATACAAAGAATCTACAACGCGCAAACCTTTTTTCAAAAGTGACTTTAATAAAACATTACTTGCTGCCAGCCCAAGAGCTGCCAGAAGCACCAAAATATCATAAAAATTCCACGCATAACAATTGTCGAAAGGTTGTAAAATGACCAAAAGCCCAATATAACCGAGTCCTAAAACACACCATTTCCATAGAGGCGTCTTTGTGCCCAGGAAAATACGGCTTAAAATGGGAAGTAAAAATCCTGTGGTGAAAAATAAAGCGCTCACTCTGGGGATAACGCCATGCAAATAGGCATAAAGCACACTTGCAATAGCAGCATCACGCATAAAGAATCGTATGCCGTTAAGCAACCATATTTTTTTAGAAAAATCATGTGGAGAAGAAGCTTTACGCCAAAAATGCGCAATCACAAAACCCAAAGAAGAAATAAAGCAGTAAGCCAAAAGAATATTAATGCCAAAATACTTTAACGAAAAAACACTGGTTGAAACAAAAGATTTTGCACAAGCCAAAGCTAAAAAAACTGCAAAAGTGGGCATATTATCCTCTAGCACCATCATACTGCACAAAATATACGAAAGAAACCTTTTCAAGGTAATATGAAAAGATAAAGTGCCATAAATTTTATAAAAATAAGCTGAATCTTTTTATCAGCATTGATATTTTTTTTGTCAATTCATCAACATCATCAAAAATCTCTTTGGGGGACATTTTATCTAACGGCAAAGACTGCAGAAAAGATCGTCTCGAATCAGAACATCTTCTTTTTGATTCTGTAAATCGTGTTGTTAACCAAGAAAAGAGGGGGTGTTGATGTGGTCGTATAAACAAACAAATCGATAACATTCCTCGGCAGCTAACTCTGGCTCTTGTCGACAGCATAAATCTACACATGCAAAGAAGGCTGTAAACGCAGAGTAATAGTAAGCAGCATATATATGCCACCCACTTTGTGATTTTCTGCAATCATACCGTTTGGATAATTCATTGTAATATCTAACTAGTGCTTGTATATCGGGCAAGATTCCACAATAAGTATCGTGCATGTTCAAATTTTTCAAAATATCTATTACTGGCTGTGCGGATTGCCTTATAACCTTAATGTGAGAATCAACCGCAGGCATCAGATTCATAGCGCCTTCGACCTCAACTGTAACCACTATCGGCAAGTGTTGCAGTAAAGCGCTTCTCTGAGCATCAATCAACTTTTGAGTGTGTGACCACCAGATGTCTTTTGCTTCTTTAGCAATAGTGCTCGCAGATACATTACCGTGCAAACATATAAAAAATAATATTAATGACAGCAACACCTCAATATAAATTATATGGTTTATTTTTCTAAGTCAATGAATTATGTAAGAGAATATGTCTTTTTCAAACAACATTCGTATAAAAGATGTTTTACAAATTGTGATCCATGCTTACTTGTATCAGATTCGATAATTTTTCATCAAACATACACTTTACCGCCATATCTTATCATCTTGAAAAACTGTCTGTAAAACAGATCGAGATCAGGCCACAAATACTTTTCCTTATTGATATTCTGTTTGACCAATCAGAAGACATTGAGAGTGTAGAAAGCGCCAAGAAGCACTACCCTCCAATCAAAACCTCTTCTACTGTCTTTCACACCCTAATACTCTCAAGGATCTTTGTTCAAGATATAGTATAGAGTGTTCAACTCCTCTTGAAAGCATATTGATCTTGTAATTTTGATTTGATCAGACGCTCAGAAAAGCAACTTGAGCCAGTCATCTTTTGTTCAAAGAGCGACCTCTCTCCTCCTCTAGCATTAGCAACATATCGCATATGGAGATTTCCATCTCTATCTTCTCCAAACATAAGGACGCGGTCAGATATATCGTCTTCAAAAGCATCTGAGGCAGTCAAACGCAATGCCTGTGTTATCAAGCAGCTTAGCTTTCGGTTGTTTTCATTGTCATATTGCTTGAACAGCAACATCAGTTGATCTTTCACAAGTCTTTTTTTTTGAGATTGTATGAGAGGTTGACCTTCATGGTGGACAATTTCACCTTCAAGAGCGCGCTTAATAATGACAGGCTGACCTTCATGTTGGACAATTTCACCTTCAAGAGCGCTCTGCATAGACAATATGTTAACTGAATATTGTCCGTGATTTTTCCGATCAAACAGATACAAAACCTCAGTTTTCTCATCCCCATTTGCCGCATAGAGATTAATCGACAATAATAAAAATAATAATTTAAACATAGAAAATACACCTCCAGATCTACATTGTGCGCACAATATCAATGCACTGTTTTCAATGTTGGCACACTCACCTTTATCGCAAAAAGGTATCGATTTATCAATTATCTTCAAGACTCATGTTTGTCTTCTTAGGTAGTATCGCCATTACAAAATAATAAAATTTTTCAATAACTGAAAGGATGTACTGTTCACGCGTACATAGCCATTACTCTCGCCTTCACATGACCTATACAAGACCCTTGGATACACTGTAACACAGATTCAGACTAATAATAAAAGTATTACCACTCTGTTCAAGATCACTACCTCCCTGTAATATTTTTACTCAATGCGTAGACTTAGAGTATATTTCTGTTGGAAAATTCAGAAAGAAAACTATATAAAATATTTCGAATTTCAACTCGCATTATCTAACCCTAATCATCCAATCTTGAATCTTAAGGTACCTGCCCTCTTTTATGCTTTCACGCAATTAGAGAATCGTTTCTTAATTCATGATATTAAACCACAACATCACATCTCAGATACTTTCAAAACAAACTCTATACGACAGATCTTTATTCTCTTGCAAGTATTTTTGTGATGGAGAGTTAGAAATCTTATGTAGAATATTTTGTCTTAAATATTATAATATAAATTTAGACGCTTTTGATTGCAATGTATATTCTGCCATATACATCTTAAGCGCGATTGATATCGTTATTCGCAAATACTGTTTCACATTTTTAACCATAGATCAAATTTGTATAAGAATCAGTTGTTTTATAAAATAAAAATAGTATGAAATGATGGTATAAGTAATATGTGAAAAGGAAGGATTTTTTTATGACATTAATATTATTATTTTTCATATGTGCTCAATCTTACGGAGCTTCCAGGGCTCACATAGCCTGCAATAGTCTCGAATATTTCTATACAGAACAAGCTGACATAGTTTGGCAGGGTTTGCAAAAATATAATACAGCAACAACACTCACGCTTGATGAGTTACATCTCCTTGCCGAATCTACATACAAGAATCTTCAAACGGTCTGTAAGACAACTGACATCAGCCATCCACAACAAAATCCCACAATGGACCCAAAAAAAAAGAAATTGCATTTGGATGCACATCTCCTCTGTCAGGCTTTTGATCTAATGAATCAACACTTCCGAGATTTATCTAAAACCTTTTGGGACCCAGAAAAAGAAAAAAGCCTCCGATCTCATCATCATCTCTTATTGTCTACACGATATTTATTGCTTGACGGTAATGAGGCATGTGCTAAAAAAGAATATAATTTGTGGTATGAATATTATTATAATGTTCGGAGCGAGTCCAACATGACCATCTGTGTCATATTATGAATCAATAATCGTTTCATCACAAAGTCCTAAAAAATCAAAAGAGCAAGCACAGTTTGACTGCATGAGTATTTTCAGGAATGCGTTTGATGTGCGCATTAATCATATCTCAAAATACTTGATACTTTTTTCTTGCTGTACTTCACCAACTTGATAGCTTTATACACATCAGCTATCAGAACAGACAGTCGTGTATGCAACAGATCAGAGAAATCCAACGATACTGCTTTGAAATCACACAAATCTTTTATATAGTCAGCACTATAATTTTCAAGTGTTTGACGCTCTTGAATAGTGTCAATGGTATAAGCCTCCTTCTTCTCTACTTTATCCCAAACCCAACCAGTAGGTGAGTTGAAAAGTTCTACAGGTGTCTTTAAAAATTCTGCGAATTTCAAAAACAACAAATAGCCTTGTCTTAATGTTGCATATCTATAACACGAGTCTTTTGGAGAGTCCAAAGCCCGCTCCACAAAAGGTTTCATTCTTTGTTTAAAAGGCCGCATGCTTGCTTCACTCTCTTCAGAAACAACAGAATTTGCTAAAGACATGATCCGTATAGTGCAAAGAAAGCGTAAATCGTAAGAAATCTGCAGGTATTTTCCCCAATGATCGAGCCAACATATTTTGCAAACTCTGCTGATAAGCGCTATGCAGTGCAACATACCTCTGAGGACAACGGCGCTCAGACAAATAATCTCGCACTCTATCAGCTGCTACTGATAGAGGAAATAACTCTTTTTTTAGATCATCCATATGCTTCACAAAAAAAGGTAGATTTTTCATCTCATCTACACTCCATGGTCGAAATTCAACTGAACCTGGATCATAACGCATATACTGACTGCGCAATTCAAATGCACCTTCTTCATCAGTCCGGCGCTTACTATGTTAATCCAGCCTTCAAGTCTGTCAAAGCAAAAATCAAAAATATATTGATCAATAACATCATAGTTTTTATATATCACAAATATTTTTTTATAAATAATCAAAATGGTGTATAACTATATATGATGTTACTATTATTATTTTTTATATTTCTATACGCTTCTGGAGCTGAAGAGCTAATGAACGACAAGCCACGTAGTGCAGAGCAGCGTTGGAAAAAGACTTATCAAATATTTCAAGCGTATAGCGATCCTGTTTTGGAGCAAAAAGTATTTTTGAAAATCAGCATACTGTGTATCAGCCTCATCTATCCATTGATTAAGGAAAGCATGTAGAGATGCTAAAAAGCACTTATTTGCACTCATTTGTTCATAAGAGCTCCCTCTGTATTATGCTTTTTAAGCATGTAGGCACTAAAATCTGAATAGGAAACTGATACATTAAGACTCTGTACCTCCGGGCTCGTGCCCATCTGTCTGTCCATCCGGTCCTTCATGCCCATCGGTAACCAAAAATACCAATAATCATAGTGTTGGTAAGCCAAATCCCAATCGCCCTTATACAAAGATTTGCAAGCCACTAAGAGATCCTGGTGGATACTTAAAGGCTCGATGTTTTTTAAGAGCTCTTTGTTTTTTAAGAGCTCTTTCAAATCGGGAGCAAGATAGGTTCTAGCGATTTGATTGTGCAACTCTGCTAAAACCTTAGCTAGGGTAGGTATATCCAAATGAAATTCTGGATCTTCAGGGTTAGCTGGAATCTTTGCCATTGGGGGAAAAGTCAAAGCACGAACAGCTTCTCTCAAATTAGGATAGATTCTATAGTTTGAACCCAAATTGACTTTATCTACTTGGCTCGCTAGCCCTATGGTGGTGAAAGGGACACCTTTAGCATAGAGACCTGTAAAATAACAGTCTGTCTTCAAGAGGTCATTAATAGTATATGGGGCCTCTTTGAGTGGAAAATCCTCCTCACTCTGTTCAAACATCATCTTAGCCTGAGCCAAAAGCTTTTTTTTACAGAAAGGCTCTTCTGATGCGGCATTGCTTGATAGCGGAAAAATGTGTGAAAAAATTAGCAATAAAATAAACATAAACAGCTCTCCATAGCTGGCTTATCAAAAAAAGGTGTGGCTTCCATGAATGAAGCAATACTTTTATTTATTGTAATTTATTCTCAAAAAAAAGCAATATATACATTGCCCCATCGCATTCCATTTTGAACTAGCAAGAAATTGCAGATCATTGCCCTACATTCAACTCTGTTCTGGTGCGAAAACCCATTAATGCCTGAAATATATAATAGTATGCCTCCGCTTCCGTTGATGACAGACTCTTCAAGCAGAAAAGGTAGAAAGACAACAAGAGGTGCTTATACGCTTTGTCAAAAAATTTCCTACTATCATGCATAGAGTATAAATCAGACCTTTTCTTTAGAAAAGAAAAAGCATAGTAAAAAAGAGGCATATTAAGACGAAAGTTTTTTCTTGTCATGTTATCAATATGCTCTTCTTTCATTTTTTCATCAATTGGAGTGGTTAGATCGGCTGGACAGTATTTTTTTTTGTAGTATTCTCCCAGTATCATGTATGCTGAGTCTGCTATATCACATGCGTGATCAAAACCCATTTCTATATCCACTCGAGTCATTTTACTCAGAAGATTGTCCCTGTATTCCTGATCCAAATCTAATTGATCTAATGCCCACCAAGAAGATTGGTCAGCGAACTCTGCATCTGACAAATTCGATAGAAATGCTTTTCTTTTCAATAATGCTTGCGATTTTGTTAACCCTACTCCTTCGTTCATTTCTAAATCGCCTATTGCAGCGCAATTCAAGAGCAAGGGCCCAGCGTGCAAACAAGTTAAGAGTAGTAGTATTAATCCCATAGACATATTAAATTCCTTTTTTTAATATAAGGTATCCTCATTCATCAAAAAAAACAATACATTATGATAACTCAAACTCCACTGTATTTTTCACACATTGATGATTACAATCTAATAATAATTTCTGGTACTAATTTACCACTCTTTTGTTGATAGACGCTTGAATGCTTATCTGGAGCACTACGCGTACATAGCCATTAATCTCTCTTTCATATGACCCATACAAGGCCTTTGGATATATAGCACAGATTCAGACTGATAATAAAAGTATGACCACTCTGTTCAAGATCCCCCCCTGTCATTAGTAAGCTACACAGCGCACAATCTCTTGAATCTCTTGGTGTGACACAAAAATACCAATAATCATAGTGTTGGTAAGCCAAATCCCAATCGCTCTCATACAAAGCTTTGCAAGCTAATAAGAGCTCCTGGTGGATACTTAAAGGCTCGATGTTTTTTAAGAGCTCTACATCAGAAGGATCGGGATGCATGCTATAGATTTGACTGGGTATCTCTTCTAAAGCCTGAGCTAGGGTAGGTATATCCAAATGAAATTCTGGAGTCTTTTCCTGTTGGAGAAACATGGTATCACGCAAAGCGTCTTCCAAATTATCATAGATTTGATCGTTTGGACGCAAATCTACTTGGCTCAATAGCCCTAGAGTGCCAGGGATATAGCTGTTACAGAGATCTGTAAAATAACAATCTACACGCATGATATCGCCAACAGTATATGGACCTTCTTTGAGTGGAAAACTCTCCTTACTCTGTTGAAACATTGTCTGAGTCTGCCTCCAAATATGATTTTGTTTTTCATCACAGGAATATTTTGCTGCTGTGGCATTACTGGATAGCAGCACAATCTGTGAAAAAATTAGTAATACAATAAACATAAATCACACTTCAAATTTCGGATTAAAAACACCCTCAAACCTTTCACCCTCATTTACAAAGAAAAGAGATACATTATGATAACTCAAACTCCACTGTATTTTCACACATTGATGATTTTCTGGCACTAATTTACCATTCTTTTGTTGATAGATTTTTGAATACTTATCTGGAGCACTACTTTCTTGATTACGCGTACATAGCCATTACTCTCTCTTTCATATCACCCATACAAGACCCTTGGATATATAGTACAGATTCAGACGGACAATAAAAGTATTACCACTCTTCAAGATCGCTACCCCCCTGTCATTAGGAAAAGTGAATTATTTAGCATACACAGCGCGCAATCTCTTGAATCTCTTGGGGGGGAGATAAAAAAATCTGTTGAGGTGGACACAAGAATACCAATAACAATATTTTTTGCAAGCCAAGTCCCAATTGCCCTCATACAAAGCTTTGCAAGCCAATAAAAGATCCTGGTGGATGCTTAAATCCTCGATGCTTCTTAAGAGATTTTCATCAGCAGGATAGGGATTTATGCAACCGATTTGATGGCTTGCTTCTTCTAGAACCTTAGCTAGGGTAGGTATATCCAAATGAAATTCTGGATCTTCAGGATCATCTGGAATATTTTCCATTGGGGGACACTGGTGAACAAGACAAACGTCTTGCAAACTATCATAGATTTTATCGTTTGCACACAAATCTTCTTGGCTCAATAGCAGTCGGTCGCTAGGGATACCTCTATTATAGATAGCTCTAAAATAAGAGTCTGCACAAATGAGATCGGCAACAGTATATGGACCTTCTTTGAGTGGAAAACTCTCCTCACTCTGTTGAAACATTATCTGAGTCCGTTTCAAAATCTTGTTGTGCTCTTCGTCACACGAATACTCTGATAATGCGGCATTGCTTGATCGCGGAAAAATGTGTAAAAAAATTAGTAATAAAATAAACATAAATAGCACTCCAAATTTCGGAATTAAAACATCCTCAAACCTTTTACCCTCATTTACAAAGAAAAGCAATACATTGTGATCACTCAAACTCCACTGTATTTTTCACACATTGATGATGACAATCTCATAATAATTTATGGCACTAATTTACCATTCTTTTGTTGATAGACTCTTGAATACTTATCTGGATAACTACTTTCTTGATTACGCGTACATAGCCATTACTCTCTCTTCATCTAACCCATAAAGGCCCTTGGATATATAGCACAGATTCAGACTGATAATAAAAGTATGACCACTCTGTTCAAGATCGCTACCCCCCTGTTATTAGGAAAAATGAATTATTTAGCATACTTAACATACACAGCGTTACATATCTTGGCTCTGTTGGGGTGGACTCTAAAATACCAATAATAATAGTTTTTGTAAGCCAACTCCCAATCGCTCTGATACAAAGATTTGCAAGCCAATAAGAGATCCTGGTGGATGGCTAAATCATTGATATAGTCTAATAAATCAGCAGGATCGGGATTTATGCTATAAATTTGACTGGGTATATCTGATAAAGCCTTAGATAGGGTAGGTATATTCAAATGAAATGCTGAATCTTCAGGATCAGTTGGCATACCTTCCATTAGGAGCCACCTCTCAGTCGGAGAAGCGTTTTTCCAATTATAATAGCCTTGAGCGTTTGGACGCAAATCTGCTTGGATCGATAACAGTACGCTAGAGACGCTATGACAGAGATCTTCAAAATAATCATATGCAAAACGGAGCTGGGCAACAGTATATGGAGCTTTGAGCAGAAAACTCCCATCACTCTCTTGAAACATGCTCTGATGCTGTTGCAAAAGCTTGTTTGGTTCTTCGTAACACGAACACTCTGCTAATGCAGCATTGCTTGATAACGGGAAAATATGTAAAAAAATTAGTAATAAAATAAACATAAATAACACTCAAAATTTCAGAATAAAAAACATCATCCTAAATTTTATACTCATTTATAAAGAAAAGCAATTCACCCCATCGAATTTTATTTTGAAACTAGCAAAATATTGCAGATCATTGCCTTGCGTTCGCTCCTTCTTCGTTGTAAAAACCCATAAGTTTCTGAAAAATAGAGTAGCGTAACTCTGCTGGCATTGAATCCGAATGAGTGCAGAAAAATTGTAAAGCAAACAAAAGACTTTTAGACGCTTTGCATATAAATTCGACCCTCTGAGGCCGCATCGATTTCTCTTGTCTTAGCAAAGAAAAAGCATAATAAAAAATTGGCATATTAATACGAAAATTTTTTCTTCTCATGTTATCAATATGCTCATCTTGCATCTTTTTATCGATTGGAGTGGTTGGATCGGCTGGACAGTATTTTTTTTTGTAGTATTCTGCCACTATCCAGTATACGTTATTGGCCACAGATAACGTTACATCACCACTACTCTCTATATGAAAAGTGCTCATTGCATCTAGAATCTTCTCCTTACACTCTGTCTCCACACCTAATTGATCTAATGCCCACCACGAAGATTGTTGGACTCTATCTTCAAATGACAAATTCTCCAGAAACAATACTCTGTTCTGGTATGCTTGATCTCTTGTTAGTTCTGCAGGACTTTCTACTAAATTGCTGTCTCTTACAGCGCAATTCAAGACTAAGCAAGGCCCGACGTACAAACAAGTTAAGAGTAGTAATTGCATAGACATATTCAATTCCTTTATTCAAATGTGTAGTATATATGATAACAAAACAATCATACATCAATCTTACTAATTTAGACAACCTTCGGATTTACTCACCTTTAACATTTTATACTTTATGAAACGGATCTTGATTGCTTGATTACTTTAAATGAAGACAAAGCTTGTACATAGCGATCTTGAATATGCACGTGTGCATTGTCCACAATATCTTGCATAGTTTCACATGGTTGATCATCTGTAAATGAAGACAAATCTTGTCCATAGCGATCTTGAATATGTACGTGTGCATTGTCCAAAATATCTTGCATAGTTTCACATGGTTGATCATCTGTAGAGGTGTTGGTGGATAGACACAATTGTTTCTCAACATATTTGAATAGTTCTTTTCGCAAGAATGATGATTCAGGGCTTATCAATGCTTTTTCCACCCAAGGTCTCATAATTTTCTGCATAGCTGTTGCTTCACAATCTTCAGAAGCAGTAAAATTTGTTAAGAATATAATTATATTAGCTAAATTTCGCTTCTCCTTAAAAGAGCAGTCAAATGCTAACAATGGCACTCCTGTCATTGCAGAAACCACCCTATCTTCACAATTCAATACAGTATCTTCTGTAGCTTCATCAGATCTATATGGCTTAAACATTACTGTGGAATTGCAGACAGTACCTTCTGTGACTTGATCATCTTTATAGGGCTTAAGCACTGCTGTGGATTTGACATCTCTTTGCCCTCTATGATCACAAGCATTAAAACTCTGATCCTGCAAAATGGAAGCAGCAGCAAGTAGATGCATTTTCAAAGCGTGATCTTGCGTTGATGATGCGCACTTTGGTACATCAGAAGGTTGGCTTTCACTCCAGTCAAACACCATCTGTAGCATTTCACTTTTAGTCATAAACATACCCATATATCTTCTTTGAAGCTTAAATGTTTGCAAATCTAATAGATCAACCTTAGGATATTTTGATTGAATGCGCTTCTTCAATGTGCTCTCTATTTTTGTAAACGCTTTTTTGACTGCTGGAAGTTTTTCTGCGTTTCTTAAAAACTGCCAAGCTTCCGTCTTGAGTGCGGATATTTTTTCGGAAGAGTATTCAGTTTCCTGCATCATATCTTTAGTCATTACGTATCCTGTGATCATAGATAGACACTCTAAACTTATATAAGCATCCATCGGCACTCTAAGTAATAGTTTTGAGAGAGGGTCTTGAGAAAAATCACCTTTATATTCACTAATATATCGATAGTCTTGCTCACGCAAAAGCCAATAAAGGAGACATTTTACAGATTTGAAATATTGCGGATTTTCTCTCTTCAAGCTTAGAGCCTCATTCCACAATGGTTTCAAACCATCCAAAACTATATCAAAAAACTCTGCATACTCGCCATGTACTATAACATCTTGCATCATATGATAAAAACCCATATCATGCACCAAAATAGCAGAGGCCCAATTTTTGAACATACAACGAACAGGCACAGCATGACTAAAATCGTTTGGAAAAGTTACAAGATACTTCTTTTTATTCCAAAGCATTAATGTGATAAAATACTCCGCATTGCATAAACCACCATCAGTCGCAATAAACATGTGATCTCTTTCTGATATTGCCAACAAATTTTCTAAGTCTACTTGACTTAAATCTACTTTTTGTCGTGAAGCAGCACAATGTAGACCAAAAACAAACCGACAAAATTCGTCAGGAGTTCTTTGACCTAATTGGTCACATTGCTTCTTCACACCCTCTCTAGCTAGGAGATAACAATGATAGTATATGTCTGCCCTGAGAGGTATTAAAAAACCATCTATAACGCGCTTCGCTGCTTTTGCGATAGACAAACACTTTTGGCGTGCTTCTTGCACAGCAGCATCAAAAGTAGAGAGAGGATTTTCCTCACCTATTCTCAATGCAGAGCATGCAAGCAAACCTTGAGAATCATCAGGAGCCCAGCCATCTTTGCATGCAGATTGCAACGTTAAGTAACAAAAAATCAAAAATATTTTAAATATTACCATGAGTTAATAATATCATGAGATAGTGTTTGAAAAAATTGAAAATTTCACTGATTATAAAAAATATTAGATACCATTACACAAGTATTTAAAAAACTGTATTTCATGCATTATTTTATTGTTGGGAATAGATTTGTTGCTAATAGTTTATGCTCTCTTCGATTAAAGGATCTTATGCTTTTTATCGTTAGCTATCTGAGTACCATCTCATTAAATCGGCGATCATAGTTCACAAAATATATGCAAGAAACTTTTTATGCAAAGAGTAAAGTTCCCTATATTTAAAATAAGCTGAATGTTTTCCTCAACATTGATGCTTTTTTTTTAATTCATAAACAGCATCAAAAATCTCTTTGGGGGACATTTCATCTAAAGGCAAAGACTTCAACCACACAGATAAGGTATCGCAATGCTCACGAATATCTTCTTTTTGCATCTCAGGTAAAGCATACATAGAGATCTCTGCTTTTGTCAGTGTGTTTAGCACTTCTTGTGCGCGCTTCACAACGATTTTTGGCACACCAGCTTGCTGAGCTGCATGTAATCCATAGGACGCTCGCACCACACCAGGCACAATACTGTAGTCAAAAACAATACCACCTTCCCATTCACGCACACGCGCGCAATAATTATGCACCCTATCGCATTGATCCGCTAAAGCAGAAAGTTCGTGATAATGCGTGGCAAACAATGTGCGTGCTTTGATATGATTATGCACATGCTCTGTGATAGACCATGCTAAAGCCACCCCATCATGCGTAGAAGTTCCTCGACCTATTTCGTCAAGAATCACAAAAGATCTTTGTGTAGATTGATTTAAAATACTTGCCGTTTCAAGCATTTCAACCATAAACGTAGAGCGTCCTCTGGTGAGATCATCGGAGGCCCCCACACGACTAAATATTCTATCCACAATGCCTATGTGCGCTTCTTGCGCTGGAACAGGACAGCCCATATGCGCAAGCAACACAATCAAGGCATTTTGACGAAGAAAAGTACTTTTACCGCCCATATTAGGGCCGGTAATCATCATAAAGTCTCCTGGAGATAATCTGCAATCATTGGAGACAAAACTAGCATTTTTTGTAAGGGATTTAACCACAGGGTGCCACCCACCCTGAATATTTAGCGTATAGTTATCCAAAACTGTTGGTAATATAAAAGATTCATTTTTAACCAAAACGCTATGAGATAACGCTATATCAATTCTTCCGCATACATCGATCAAAGATCGCAAAACTTTATAATGTTGTTGAGTTTGTTGTACTAAATCAAGAAAAACTTTTTCTTCATACACAATACTTTGCATATGCGCAGAAGCGAGATCTTGCTCAACATTCATAAGCTCATCTGTGGAAAATCGTACGGTATTTGCAAGTGTTTGTTTGTGCAAAAAAATATCAGGCATGCGTTCTGCATTCTTTTTGCTCACTTCCACATAAAGACCAGCCATATTATTGTGCTTAATACGCAAAGTATTTATACCTGTTTTTGCAATATAAAGTTCTTCAAGATTTTTTTTCTGTGCATCCACAGATACATGAGCATTTCTCAAATCATCTAAGCGCGCATCAAATCCTGATCGTATCACGCCACCATTACCAATAACCAAAGGCATATCGTCCACAAGCGCTTGATCAAGAATGTCATACAAAGCATGAGGGAATTTCTGCATATCATGAGATTCTTCACCCCAAGGAGAGGCTTGCTTTATCACAGAAAACACACACTGCGCATAATGCAAAAAAACCTTTGCACAAAGCATATCACGCGGCATAACGCGCCCTAACGAAAGACGCGCCAACGCTCTTTCGACGTCACCCATAGATTTAAGTTGATCGCGTATTTCATTGCCATGGTTCACACACCAAGCTACCTGCTCAAATCGTTTTCTGATATTGTTGATATTTTGCAGCGGCGCAGCCATATCCCGCAGAAGCTGTCTGGCACCAAAGGCCGTATGTGTATGGTTAATAAAAGAAAAAAGACTACCTTTTTTATCACCTCGCGTTGTTTGAAAAAGCTCTAAGCTTGACATTGTAGCACTATCAATACGCATAATTGATGCACGTTCCGCATGCGATAATTTCAGCATGTGCATGCTACTTTTGTGCGTCAACATTACATAATGCGCTACTACGCCAGCTGCTATGATTTCAGAAGGCGTAAATGAACCAAACCCTTCGATTTCCGTAACTTGCAAAAGATTTTTGAGATCATTTAAAGCGCTATTGTAAGAGAATCGGATATCTTGCTGAACGGAAACACTTCCTTGAAGCGCGCGAATCAGGGCCACCAATTCATCATCTTGCGCAATACGTGATGCCAACAAAACCTCTTGTGGCTTCAAACGCATCAATATATTTTCCACACCATCTTCGTGAAGACTCTCAACATAAAAATCAGATGTTGATAAATCCACATACGCAGCCGTCCAAGATTTTTTTTCATAGTGTAAACATAAAAGGTAGTTTGGCTGCTCTGATTCAATATAAGCATCTTCTACAACGGTACCTGGCGTCATCACACGAACGACATCGCGTTTGACAATGGCAGATGCTCCACGTTTTTTAGCATCTTCGGCGAGCTCAACTTGCTCACATATTGCAACACTCATCCCTTCTTTTAAAAGTTTGGCTATGTATGTTTCGCTTGCGTGGTGAGGCACACCACACATAGGAATATCACCTCCTTTCGCTTGATTTCGTCGCGTGAGTGTAACTCCGAGTATAGGCGCAGCTTTTTCTGCATCAGAAAAAAAGAGTTCGTAAAAATCACCTAGCCGAAAAAAAAGTATACTGTCTGGATGCGCTTCCTTAATTTTTTGATATTGTTGGAGCATAGGTGTCATGACACGCATCCAATATTTATTTTATTACATTGCTTTGGGATATTAAAGTCATAGATTAAATGGCCACCCATACTCGTCATACAGTCATTAGTGCGCTTAATATTGTTGAATAAACGTTTACCTAAGCTATAGATAGCTAATACAGTTTTAGAGGAAAGGTATATTCTATTACGCACAACAAAGCGCTGAATCCAAATCACAACAAGAAGTAATGCTATACAAACAGGACATGAAATCATCAGCATAGGCACAGCAACATGTGCGTGAATGGATAAAGGAAAAGCTAGCAAAATTTCTGATAAGCAAATCATAACACCCTCTGCGTCATGAAGATCTTTGAGCAACCAGAAGAGCAATCATGGTTAAAAAGGCTATCAGTGCTAAACCTGTAAAAAGATAAAGGTGTGTTTGCCACAAAAATTTTCTGATTGCCCCAAGCTTGTCTTTTTTGTAAAGCGCGCGCCACAAAATTGTCTCTTCCACCAGGAGTGTACCATAGAAGATAGGCACCAACAACATGATGAAAGTGACAATCATAGCAACTTTTTCATTAAAATTTGGTGCGACAAAAGTCGAAAATAAAAACGCTTGTATGGTTATATTAAAAGGTGCTTGAAACAGTTCCGATCCATTAGTCACCCAGCGCAAAAAATGTAACAAAACAGTCTGTGCACAAAAAAGAAAACCCCAAATACTGGGAATACCCACGAATGTGCTTATACCAGCAGATAATGATATTGACTTAATCAATAAATGTTTGGGAGATTGTAAAGTTTTACGCGCCACATATATCTTCCAAACGATGGTCGGCAGCAATAAAAAGATAAATATAGGGCTCAGCACAAAAATCATTGGGATCCCTGCGTGCCCCTGATTTTCGATGATAGATGGAACAACACCTTCAGCAAAAAGACAAAAAGAGCAAAACCATAAAGAAAGCAATGGGTAATTCATGCGCCATTATACCTTATATTACTATTCAACACCTATCTCTTGATAGTCGCAAACAAGGTGATATCATAAAACATGGAAAATCAAAGACTGTTGCTGTGCATTTTAGACGGATGGGGGGTTCCACAATCTGGACAAGAAAGCGCCATCACTCCGGAAACTGCCCCTTTTGTCAGTTCACTTTCTCAACACAAACATGTGCAACTTAACGCATCAGGTGCGGCAGTAGGTTTGCTGGAAGGATTACAAGGTAACTCGGAAGTTGGTCATCTAACTATTGGTGCAGGTGCAATCTATAGCAGCGCGCACAAAATAATGTCGTCAGCTATCGAAGATGGTTCGATAGCCACAAAAAAAGAATGGGCTACTCTTTTGCATAACGTGCATCAAAACAATGGAGTTTTACATATCTTTTCCTTGCTCTCAAAAGGCGCTATTCATGCGGACCTGCAACACTTATTGAGCATCACTCAACTGCTGCACAAACAAAACGTCACCATCAAACTGCATGCTATTTTGGATGGTCGTGACTCAGCACCAGGAAGCGCATATACATTTTTAGAAACCATAAAAAAAGAAACTCCATTTATCAATATATGTTCTATCATAGGAAGAGATTGGGCTTTAGACCGCACACAAAATTGGGAAAAAATCTTAAAAGCGTACAACATGATTATTCATGCACAAGGATCCAAATTTGATGAAACGGAAGAAGTGGTAACAGACTGCTTGGAAACAGAAGAGTATCTAGATCCACACGTACACCGAGACTATCAAGGCTTTCAACATGATGTTGATCATTTTTTGTTTTTAGGAATACGGTCAGACCGCATGTGGCAAATCGCCACAGCACTTTCTGACGCAAATTATCAAGGAGGGGCTCCACAAAATACAGCCCGCGCTTGGCTTTGTATGCGCCCTTATCACAACACCTTAATGATGCCTTATCTTTTTGCTGACCCTGCACGCCTCAACCCGCTTGGGTATATTTTAGAAGAGCATGGCATCGCTCAAGCTCGTATCGCAGAGTCAGAAAAGCAAGCGCATGTCACCTTCTTTTTTGACAACCAAAAACCTTTGCCTGGCAATACAAAAAAACTCATTGCAGATTCTTACCCTAATCAAGAAGAGCACTACTCTGCCTCTTTGCCAACAAATAGTATTACACGCCATGCGATTAACACCATAGAAGAAGGAGTACCTTTTATTTTAATAAATTATGCGGCCTCAGATATTTTAGGACATAGCGGTGATATGGAGTTAGCGCAAAGCGGCATTGCTTGTGTTGATAGAGGGCTGGACCATCTTGTAAGAACAGCTGAAGAGCATAACTATACTGTGCTCATTACCGCTGACCATGGAAACGCGGAATGCATCACCCACCAAGGAAAACCTTTCACAAGCCATACTACAAATCCTGTCCCTTTTATTGTTGTTGGTCAACATACCTTCACACACACATCAGGAGGCCTCAGTGATGTCGCTCCAACAGTATTATCATATTTTGGTATTACACCACCAGAACATTTTACAGGAAAATCATTATGCCGTTGGTAATTTTATTTTTCTTATCGTGTTATATTTTCTCTGCTGAGCCACCAATACAGGAACCTACACACAAACTTATGTGTATTGTTTTAGATGGTTTCGGCATGCCACCAGAAGGCGGATTCAAAGAGAGCGCTATTACTTCAGAAACTGCTCCTTGTATCACCAACTTTTTGCAAAAAAAGCATGCCACACTCAACGCATCAGGTGAGGCAGTAGGATTAAGAGCAGGACTACAAGGAAACTCTGAGGTTGGGCACCTCACTATAGGTGCTGGATCAGTACATGACAGCATACATAAACAAATATCAGAGGCACTTGATGATGAATCCTTCGCAAAAAAAGACATTTGGCGCACATTCACTGATTCCGTATTAAATTCCAACGGAATCGTGCATGTTTTTTCTTTGCTTTCAGACGGCGCTGTACACGCTGATATTGACCATTTACTGAAAATATCATTGTTACTATACAAACAAAATATCACCATTAAACTACACGCTGTATTGGATGGATGTGATTCAGAACCAAAAAGCGCTTATACATTTCTTGAAACGATCAAAAAACAAACATCTTTTGTCAATATATGTTCTATCACAGGCAGGACATGGGCCCTTGATCGCAACAAAGATTGGGCGAAAACCTCCAAAACATACAAAGCTATTATTCATGCAGAGGCTCCCACCTTTGTTACAACCGATGAAATCATTGCAGAAGGAACAAACGCTGTGAAACTCACACCACCACACGTACATACAACATATAAAGGATTTGATTACGCCAAGGACCATTTTTTGTTTTTAAATTTTCGTTCAGACCGTATGGTGCAAATCGCCACAGCTCTCTCTGACGAAAACTATCCAAAAGCGCCACAGAGCACAGAACGCAATTGGCTTTGTATGTGCCCTTATAGCCATACCTTAAGGATGCCTTACATGTTTGGCGATAATCAACTGCCCGCACCACTTGGTTATATTTTATCAGCACATGGTATACGACAAGCACGGATTGCTGAATCAGAAAAGAAGGCGCATGTTACTGTATTTTTTGATAGTCATAAAGATTTGCCTGATAATACAGATGTTTTTATAGCAAAATCTAATCATAGCGAAGAATGTTATAACCCCCACCCAACAAATGAGGTAACAGAACTTGTAATTAACGCCATAACACAAAAGTATGGCTTCATTATGGTGAACTACGCAGCACCAGATATTGTTGGACACACTGGAAATATGCAGGTAGCAAAAGAAGGCATTACCTCTGTGGATGAAGCTATCGACTGGATTTATTCTGTAGCACACAAGAATGGATACACGGTGATTATTACCGCTGATCACGGAAATGCGGAGTGCATGACTCGCGATGAAAGACCCTTCCATAGCCATACCACAAACCTTGTTCCTTTTATTGTTGTTGGTAACCATACTTTTATACACACATCAGGGGGACTCCAAGATATTGCGCCAACAATATTAGCCCATTACGGCATTGCACAACCAGACTATTTTAGAGGGCGATCATTATGCACATACTAATTTTGTTTTTCTTATCGTGTTATATTTTCTCTGCTACGCTACCAACACCGGACGACAGAGCAGAAAAAGAGACACTACCAGATAAAAGCGCACAAAAAGAGACACGATTGCTGCTTTATACTTTAGAGGACTGTCAAGATCAACCAGAATTACTGGAACCTAAACATGAGAATTTTGAAGATTGTCTCCTTCAACAAACATATGATCAGCTCAAGAGACCTAATTATCCCATGCTATCAGAAGGTGTAACAAAAGATGATACTAGTTACCTAATACTTAGAGAGGATAGGATGCGTAATGCAGCGGATAGTATGCATTATAAAATATTAGCTGGTCTTTGTCACGCACACACCAAGGCCATGCAAGCAGAGAGCTTAACAGATGATGGTATTTATCACCGCATAATGGCAGAAAAGCATAGCGATAAAAAAGTAGTGGAGCGGACTTATAGCGCATACACCGCAGAAAAAAAAGATAAGAGTGCATACACTGATGCTGTAGCGCCAACAAGGCCAGTTTTACATATTTTTCATTTGTTGGAAAAGGACAATGTACCCTTGTGTGATAATTTACTGATGTTATTTGATTTTCTACACCAGAATAATGTCAGCATTAAGCTACACGCTGCAGTAGCTGGGCCTCATGCAACAACTTGTCTCAATCAGATTCAAACCAAGGCACCGTTTGTCCATATATGCTCTATCACTAGCAAATACAAAATCTTTTGTAACAAGGCAGATTGGAGTTTAATCTTCAACACATACGAAGCTATTATCCGCGGGAAGGTTGATCTAAGCAGGACATTTGAGAGTCCCGCTGAAGTCATTCACGACCAAATATTGGAAAATGCAACCACTAACAACCCAACATTTGCAGATCAGATCCCAAGATACATACATGAAGCATATCGAGGATTTCAATACGCAACTGACCATTTTTTATTTTTATCGCGTTTTACAAAGAGATATATGCTAAAACTTGCCGCAGCCTTTGCTGATGATAATTATCAAGGGGAACCTACAGACACCACGCGATTTTGGACTCATATAGGCGTGCATGCCGACACAAGATTTCTCTTAATGAGTCCGAATCCTGAGAGAAATCCTGTCATTCAGAAAGCGTTTTCTGACATTAACAAAGCGCTTGCTAGCATCCCAAAGCATATTATTACTCAAAAAAAACATAGTCTGCCAGAAGATATGGAAGTGTATCTGGGCGCCATAACCGCCATGACAGAGGGGTATCCTTTTATTATGGTAAGCCACAAAACTCACTATACCAAAGACATGTTATTAAAAAAGGAAAAAGAGAGCAGTGCTAATATCACACGCCTTGTTGCTAAAGCAAAAAAGCATGGTTATACGCTCATTATTACGGCTAAACAGCAGTATGCCCACAGCCCTTTTAGTCATCGCCCTTTTATTATTACAGGAGAGGTCCACGATATCGCACCAGTCATAGGATCGTTTTTGGCAGTTCCACAAATACAAGATCTTCTTAGAAGGACCCCATTATGGTCGTGGTAATTTTATTTTTCTTAGCATGCAGCGCCTTTTCAAAAGAAGCGTGCATGCCGTATAATCAAGCTGAAATCACACGAGAAATCACAGATCTTGAAAAGAAAGCTGTAAAAACTTATCAGTATGTACAAACATTATTGGTTAAGGCCAGAGATTCCGAAGACTTGGAGGCTCAAAGCAACTTAAAACGCGCCAAGCTTTATTTAGAACAATACAACAAAAAAATTGCAGAAAAGAAAGCCGAGTTACGCACTTTGCAATTAACTGCACCAAAACCCAGTCAGTCAAAAAAGGTCAATCCACCTCTTAAAGATGTCAAGCCTTCAAAAAAGGCTGCACCAGCAAAAAAACCTACAACGCCCAAGGTGGTTAAAACACTGCCGCCTACAACACAAAAAAAAATGCAAACCAAACCTTCCTCAAAAAAAGCCATCAAGGTTCCGCAGAAACTTTCTCTTGAGCCAGGAAAAATTCAAAAGAAAGATGGAGTTTACTCCTATGACTTTCACTTATTAAAAGGATCAATTGTGAAGCATTTTGGTGTAGAGAAAAAAAAGTTACCTGCTCCCATGCATAGGAAAGACGGGATTGTTTTAAGTTGTCAGTCTGGTGCTACAGTTTTTTCTCCAACAGATGCAGAAGTGGTGTGGATACAGAGACTGTATTCCTATACCCTTTGCATTTTAAAGCATCACAAAAACCACTACACAGCCCTTTATGGCATGCATTACATTTTTGTGTCTGAAGGTGACCATATCATAGCGGGCAAGCCCATAGGAAAACTTCCAGATACAAATCCGTCCTTTCTTTATTTAGAGCTACGCCAAGAAGCAAAAGCCATTAACCCGTTAGAGTGGTTATCATAAACAAAGAGCAGTGCTCTACCCTTATATCCTCTGAATTTTGGTTTGGTGGGCCCGGTAGGACTCGAACCTACGACTACACCGTTATGAGCGGTGGGTTCTAACCAACTGAACTACAGGCCCATTTATTATAAAGATTCAATTAAACTAGAGTGGTTATCATAAACAAAGAGCAGCTCTCTACCCTTATTCCTCTGAATTTTGAGTTGGTGGGCCCGGTAGGACTCGAACCTACGACTACACCGTTATGAGCGGTGGGTTCTAACCAACTGAACTACAGGCCCATTTATTATAGATCTTCAATAAATCCGCGCAGAAGCTCAATACGTTTTGGATTAGAAACCTTACGAATGGCTTTTGCTTCAATTTGTCGAATACGCTCACGCGTCACATCAAATTGACGACCTACCTCTTCTAGCGTGTGATCTGTTTGACCACTGATTCCCATACGCATACGGACAACCCTTTCTTCTCTTGGAACAAGGTACGCAAGAAGGACACTAATAACGCTCGTCAAGCTCTTGCGAATAGCAGAATCAAGAGGCGCTACTGTTCTTTTATCTTCAATAAAATCACCAAGTTCACTGTCTTCTTCATCACCCACGGGTGATTCCAAGGATAGAGGTTCTTTAGCAATTTTTAAGACTTTTTTCACCTTATCCAACTGAACAGAAGATTTTTCGGCCAATTCTTCAGGTGTTGGCTCACGGCCAATTTCATGCAACATAGCACGGGATACACGCACCAGCTTATTGATTGTTTCAATCATATGCACAGGAATACGAATGGTACGCGCTTGATCGGCGATAGCACGCGTAATAGCCTGACGAATCCACCATGTTGCGTATGTGGAGAATTTAAAACCACGCTCATACTCAAACTTATCAACAGCTTTCATCAAACCTATGTTGCCTTCTTGGATTAAATCTAAGAACTGCAATCCTCTGTTCGTATATTTTTTAGCAATAGAGATCACAAGACGCAAATTTGCCTCTACCATCTCTGTTTTTGCTGCATTCATAGCACGATCCATCTGACGGATGGATTTTGCTAAGGATCGAAATTTACCAGGCGTTAAAAAATGCTTTTGAGCAATATCATTAATTTCAGTACATGCCTTTTGCACTGCAGTTTTTTCTTTTTCTAAAAAACTTGCCCAAGCTTTGTTTTTTGGCTTTCCAAACAACCCATCACCAAAATTATACAGCGTCATAAACTGTGAGCGAGAAACACCCACTTTCACTGCAAGCTCGCATAATCGACGGTCCACAATAACCATATCACGGTGTGAATCCAAGAGGGATTTTGTCATTGCTCGTTGCTTGGCAACTACCCATTTTGTATTAACAAGCAGTTCTGCTATCTCTGACTGAAGTTGATCAATATGAGATTGAAGATTTTCAGACACTTCTTTCTCTTCTGCAGTCAAGTTCGCCTTTTCTTGCAAAAGTATAAGCAATTCTTGCGCTTTTTCTGCTATTTCAAGAAGAGCGTTAACATAAGGAGAGTACTGCTTTGCGGTATCGTCATCTTCGCTCGCCATCATGCTTTCTTCTTGCTCTAGAACACCAAAGTTTTGCTCATTCAAATCATCAGATCCAAAACCTTCGTGCTCGCCAATACGCGTGTTGGTAGCCAGTGCCACATAGTTTCGAATCGCACGATGATTGCGCTGCACTTCTACGTTAGCGTCTACTATCATCTTTAAGACAACACCACTTTGTGCTAAAAGGCGCAACACTTCATCACGACACCCAGCTACACGCTTTGCAATACTTACTTCTTCCGCACGCGAAAGTAAGCGCACGCTGCCCATTTCTCGCAAATATGTGCGCACAGGATCTTCTGTACGCCCTGCTCCAGAATCTACAAAGCGACCTTTGGACTCTTTTGCACTATCATCAATGCCAGACTCTTTTTCGACTTCTGCTTCTATCTCTACTTCAGATTCTATTTCTTCTTCAAAGTCAGAATCGGCGATAGCAGCGCCACTCTCTACAACATCGTCTGTACTTGCATCTTTAAAAATTTCAGATTTTTCTTCGGTGATCATCGAACCCCTTGCCGCCTATTATACATAATTTTTCATCATATTGCTAGCTAAAATCATTGCGATCAGATCGCAATAAATACTGCACTATATCTTCTACTGCCCAACTCACATCTGCAATATCTGATTTCACAAAAAGGTAAGGCGCATGTGTATAAAGCGTATCGTTATATACAAATCGTATATCTTTTGCATCACATTCACTACACAAAATATGCAAAATCTTATACGTAGTTAATGGATAATGTTGCACATAAGCACGCAGAACACACTCCACCATACTGCTCCAATTCGGTTTCGTCCAGACAATATTCGTATGGCATTACAGTAATATCTGGGAAAGAGCAAAGGTCGCCCCTCTTAGCTCTCCAAATCATTAATATACAAAAAAGTCTTTTTCGTATTATCTAACTTATCTCTTACATTCCCGGCATGGAGAAAATCTCCTTCTTTTTCTTAGTAAACCCAAGACTGCACTCTATCGTATTTTGCACTATCATCTTTAATTGTAATCCATATCGCACAAATGATCTCATCCTGTATATTGCTTGGATAAAAGAGGGATTTATACCTTCATAATCAAAAATTTCAACTGCTATAACACTGAGTTCGGATCACAAAAACTAAAAAAGGAGGACAACAAAAAAGAAAAATTTACTTTTTTCTCTAAAGTGCGCCTACACGAAAATTTTCTTTGAATCCTCTGACATTTTTTCTGAATTTCACGAAAACACTCTTGTCGTACGAAAAATATAAGAACCCAATGTGGGGCTGCTGGATTAGTGGTGACCAGATGACACTCACGAAAACCTTGTGTGTCAGAAGATTCAGAAGATTCTGAATCTGACAGATATACCCAGTCACCGTCAGCTTTTTTGCACACAAAAGGACTAATCTGTAAACTCATAAATCTCTCCTCTATACCATACTCCTTTCGGCAGAAATCAGTTACCTCCTGAGTTGCTGTTAGGAGTAAAGAAAATTCACAATTCTTGTAAGCTTTATCAAATTTTTCTGATATTAATGACATCACACGCCTCCCTTTTTCTTCAGGGCTATCACTGCTAATAGCACCCAGTAAAATCACTGGAAGCATTATTAATAATAAATATTTCATTTTTACACTCTCTTAAAAGTACACGATTTCCACAATCTTTTAAACCACTTTTTTGTTTAAAAAAGAGCAGAAAGCCTATCATCTTTGGCATTGAAGTAATCTTCAATTATATCTTAATGCAAATCACAAGAATAAAAATGCAGCATATTTACAAATTTACGAAAAATCTTGTAATCCATTGCCTTTAAAATGTACAACAGCACCGGCTTTGCATCGATTTTCAAATGCCGCAAACCCTTTCGGCAACTACAGCATAAAACCAATTGCCTCTTCGCATTTTCTTCTTCCCACTTCCGTTTCTTTTTCTCTAAACTATTTGATATAAACATATCTTTCAAGGCTCTAGTCCTCGTATGCTTTGAGCCTTCACAGAAATAGCACAGATTACTGCATTTTTTTTCAGTTTGTTCCTCACACTCACCTGCTTCACAACACGGAAGAAAATCTTTCTTATCTTGAGCTGAACTGAAAAACACATCTATAGCGCATATGGACTTCTGTAACCGCTTTATTTCTTCCTCGTGCATCTTTAGCGCAGATTCTAGACTCCACTTCAATAGCAAATATTCCCTTTCTTTGGCAAAATACCCACTACCATTATCTTGACTCTCTCTCTGAGATCCGAAAAAATCTTTTTCTTGTGCATCCCACTCTCTACTCGCAGCTTCACCTCCCTTTACTAGACGAGATTCCCATGCTTTTGCATCATTCCTTGTCAGACAGAAAGAATACATAGATCTTATACGCATAAGATCTATTATTTTTAGCAATACAGATTCTGGGAAAAGTGGACATGGACATTGTACGATTTCAAGACATTGCTGATAAATTGGGTAGCAAATCTGTTTTGGCATTACCGCACCTTCAAGAAGAACTTGGGATTCACCACACTGCTTAAAAAGAAGCTGTAGACAAAAAATATTTTCCTTATCACATAACTGCTCTACTAATGCTATTTGCAAAACATCATCTGTTTCACATAAGGTAGCGTGTTGGAAATAAAAAGCTTCATCGCCTTTCATCTGATATATAGTTTTCAGCTCTGACATCAAATTATCTGTTTCAGTCATTATGCGCTTCCTGCACTCACAACCCTCAGTGTCTGATTCTTTTTCTGGTCTGTTTTGCACCCAACTTAGCAGACAATCTATCTTTTTCTGCAATGCTACTATATCTACACTCGTTACATCTCTAAAGCCTGCCTCCTTTGGAAGTACAGATGTACAATTTCTCTGCAAAGCAAAATCACTATCACCTTGAGAGTGCTCTTGCCTGCTCTCACCCATTGCTGCAAATAACAGAACCGGACAGATGATTAACAATAAATATTTCATTTCATAGTCTCTCTAAAAGTTTTGAAGGACTGTTACTTTTTCACAAAATCGTCCATATCATGTATTATTTTACCAATATTTCAAATTGCTCACAACACAAATACTCTTCAATAAGATCAAAGACTATGGCTGTGCATTTTGACGGATAGGGCGTTCCGCAATCTGGTCAAGAAATCGCCACAACTCTGGAAACTTCCCCTTTTTTCACATCACTTTCTCAGCACAAACATCCGCAACTGAACGCATCAGGTGCTGCCGCAGGCTTGCTGGAAGGATTAGAAGGGAACTCTGAAGTCGCTCACCTCACCATTGGTGCAGGTGCAATCTATAGCAACGCGCACAAAGCAATATCATCAGCTATCGAAGATGACTCAATAGCCGAAAAGAAAGTATGGTCCACTCTTTTGCAACTTCAGATTCTATTTCTTCTTCAAAGTCAGAATCGACAATAACAACGCCACTCTCTATAGCATCGTCTGTACTTGCATTTTAAAAATTTCAGATTTTTCTTCGGTGATCAGACTCTAATAAATACTGCACTATATCTTCTACCGCCAAACTCACATCTGCAATATCTGATTCCACAAAAAGGTACGGCGCATGTGTATAAAGCGTATCATTATAGACAAATCACAGTCAATCATTAACTGTCAGAATAAAAATTCAGCATATTTACAAATTTACGAAAAATCTTGTAATCCATTTTCTTTAAAATGTGCCACAGCACCTGCTTTGCATCGATTTTCAAATCCCGTAAATCCTTTCGGCAAATACAGCATAAAAGCAATTGTCTCTTCGCACTTTCTTCTTCCCACTTCCGTTTCTTTTTCTCTAAATTATTTGATACCAACCTATCTCCCAAGGATCTAGCCCTCGTATGCTCTAGGCCTTTACATAAATAGCACAGATCACTGTATTTTTTTGCAGATTTTTCTTCACAATACGGAGGAAAATCTTCCTTATGTTGAGCTGAACTGAGAAACACATCTAGAGCGCATATGGACTTCTGTAACCGCTTTATTTCTTCCTCGTGCATCTTTAGCTCAGATTCTACATCCCACTTCGATAACAAATATTGCCTTTCTTTGGCAAAATACCCACTACCATTATCTTGACTCTCTCTCTGAGATCCGAAAAAATCTTTTTCTTGTGCATCCCACTCTCTACTCGCAGCTTCACCTCTCTTTACTAGACGAGATTCCCATGCTTTTGCATCATTCCTTGTCAGACAGAAAGAATACATAGCTCTTATACGCATAAGATCTATTATTTTTAGCAATACAGATTCTGGGACAAGTGGACATGGACATTGTACGATTTCAAGACATTGCTGATAAATTGGATAGCAAATCTGTTTTGGCATTACCGCACCTTCCAGCAGAACTTGGGAGTCACCACACTGCTTAAAAAGAAGCTGTAGACAAAAAATATTTTCCTTAGCACATAACTGCTCTGCTAATGCTATTTGCAAAACATCATCTGTTTCACATAAGGTAGCGTGTTGGAAATAAAAAGCTTCATCGCCTTTCATCTGATATATAGTTTTCAGCTCTGACATCAAATTATCCGTTTCAGTCATTATGCGTCTCCCGCGCTCATAACCCTCAGTGCCTGATTCTTTTTGTGGTCTATTTTGCACAAAACTTAGCAGACAATCTATCTTTTTCTGCAATGCTACTATATCTACACTCGTCACATCTCTAAAGCCTGCCTCCTTTGGAAGTACAGATGCACAATTTCTCTGCAAAGAAAAATCACCATCATCTTGAGATTGCTCTTGCCTGCTCTCACCCATTGCTGCAAATAACAGAACCGGACAGATGATTAACAATAAATATTTCATTTCATAGTCTCTCTAAAAGTTTTGAAGGAAAACAGTTGGTGATAGCAATGCCACATTCTACAACATCATCTGTGCTTATATCTTTAAAAACTTCAGATTTTCTTCGGTGATCATCGAACATCTTGCCGCTATTACACATAATTCTTCATCATATTGCTAGCTCAAATCATTGCGATCAGACTGTAATAAGTACTGCACGATATCTTCTACCGCCAAGCTCACATCGTACAATGTATAAAACGTATCATTATGGACAAATCGTATATCTTTTGCATCACAATCACGACATAAAACACGCAAAAACTTATACGTAGTTATAGATAGTGTTGCATATAAGCACGCAATACACTACACTACTCCAATTTGCTTGCATCCAGGCAATATTCGTATGGCATTACAACAATACCTGGCAAAGGTATTCCCCTTAGCGCTCCAAATCATTAATATACAAAAAGTCTTGTTCATATTATCTAAATTCTCTCTGACATTCCGGCACGAACAAAAGCTCCTTCTTTTTCTTATTAAACCCAAAAATGCACTCTATCGTATTTTGCACTATCACCTTTAATTGTATATCAATATCGCAAAAATGATCTTATCCTGTATATTGCTTGGATAAAAGAGGAATTTATGCCTTCAGAATCAAAGATTTTAACTGCTATAACTGAGTTGTGATCTCTATATCTCTCGCAGAACAAAGACTAAAGAATGAGGACAACAAAAAACTAGCCTTTACGTTTTTTTGCAAATCGCGACGACACTTAAATTTTTGTTGAATTCTCTCACACTTTTTCTCAATTTCACGAAAACACTCTTGTCGTACGAAAAACCTAAGCACCCAATGTTCGACTGCTGGATCAGCGTTAATCAGAGTACACGCACGCAAACCTTGTGTATCAGAAGATTCTGAGTCTGACAGAACTTCCCAGCCACCGTCAGCTTTTTTCCACACATAAGGGCGAATCTCTAAACTCATAAATCTCTCTTCTATATTATATTCTTCTTGGCAAAAATCAATTACCTCCAGAACTGCTTCTTTGAGTAAATAAGAGTTACGAGTCTCGTAAGCTTCATTAAATTTTGATAATACTAATGGCATCACACGCCTCCCTTTTACTTCAGGGCCACTCACAGAAGGCTCTGCCTCCTCTTTGCTCATAGCACCTAATAAAATCACTGGGAGCATTATGAATAATAAACATTTCATTTCCATCTTCTCCTCGTTTAAAAACACATTATTGTCAATCTTGAGACTTACTTTTTTGCTTGATCTGCAGGAGATCAAAACTCCCACCTTTGCAGTAGTTACAAAAATCATACCCTAGGACTGGATATATCTAAAATCGTGAAGAATTTTCATACACCTTCAGAATCAAAGATTTTCACTGCTATAACTGAGTTATGATCTCTATATCTCTCGCAAAAAAAAGAGTAAAAAAGGAGGATCTCGCAGAACAAAGAGTAAAAAAGGAGGACAACAAAAAACTATTCTTTAGTTTTGCCCCAGAAATGTGACCATCATTTATGTAATCTAAAAATTTTTGTTGAATCATCTCATATTTTCCCTCCACTTTACGAAAACACTCTTGTCGTACGAAAAATATAAGCACCCAATGTTGGATTGGTGGATCAGCGTTGGTCAGAGTACACATACGAAAAGCTTGTGGATCAGAAGATTCTGAGTCTGACAGAGCTTCCCAGCCACCGTTAGCTTTTTTCCACAAATAATGGCTAATCTCTAAACTCATAAATCTCTCTTCTATAGCATATTCCTCTCGGCAGAAATCAGTTACCTCCAGAACTGCGTCTTTGAGTAAAGAAGATTTACAAGTCATACACGCTTCATTAAATTGTGATAATATTAATGGCATCACACGCCTCCCTCTTGCTTCAGGGCTATCACTCGATAGCATTGCGCTCAACTTGTCACAACATCTCTTAAGTATTTTTGAAACTCTCACATATACACATGTAGAAGTATCCTCCACCTCTTTGCTCATACCTCCCAATAAAATCACTGGAAGCATTATTAATAATAAACATTTCATTTCATCTTACCCTCGTTAAAAAACATACTATTGTCAATCTTGAGATTTACTCTTCTTGCGACTTACTTTTTTGCTTGATATGCAGGAGATCAAAACTCCCACCTTTGCAGTAGTTACAAAAATCATACCTTAGGACTGGATATATCTAGAATCATTTTGCACTATCACTTTTAATTGTAATCAATATCGCAAAAATTAGCTTATCCTGTATATTTCTTGGATGCAAGAGGAATTTATGCCTTCAGAATCAAAGATTTTAACTGCTTACCGAGTTATTATCTCTACATCTCTCGAAAAACAAGCACTAAAAAAGGAGGACAACAAAAAACTATACTTTATATCCAAATCGCTCCTAGACGAAAATTTTGCTTGAATCATCTGACATTTTTCATCAATTTCACGAAAACACTCTTGTCGTACGAAAAACCTAAGCATCCAATGTTTACTGTCTCGATCAAGGTTGAGCAGATGACACTCATGAAAACCTTGTGTATCAGAAGGTTCTGAATCTGAGAGAGTCTCCCAGACACCGTCAGCTTTTTTCCACAAAAAAGGGTTAATCGTTAAACGCAGAAATCCCTTTTCTATCCTATAATTCTCTCGGAAGAAATCCATTACATCCTCAGTTGCTTTTTGGAGTAAAGAAAGTTTACCCTTCATGTAAGCTGCTTCAAATTTTGATAATATTACTGGCATCACACGCCTCCCTTTTTCTTCAGGGCCACTCATAGAAGGCTCTGCCACCTCTTTGCTCATAGCACCTAATAAAATCACTGGGAGCATGATTAATAATAAATATTTCATTTCATATTATATCAAAAGCAAACATTTTCTCCAACACCTTTTGTTGTTTTGATCATAACATCCTGCCCCCCTAAACATGATACCAACATTCCTTCAGTGATTTATTGCACTCATACAAACTGTAGAAGTTTCTCAATCTCAGTGTAAATGATATTGCCCAGCACAGACAACATCTCAAAATTACACATGGAACGATGCCATGTAAGTATTCAAGAGATGAACAACATCTCCAAACTACTTCAGAATGCTATTTTATGATTAAAATAACCGTATTATTTTTCAAAGAGTACTCACACTGTCAGATCACATATTTTTCACACTTACACTATTAGATTTTGTATTTTTTGAGAAAAAAAGAAAAAGATATTGCCAAACTTTATTGCATGAAAAAGCCACACATATTAAACATGGACGAGAGTAATAAAAAAGGAGGATTTTTTCCTCCTTTTTTCACCACTAATTGAAACTCAACAGAGCAGCTAATATCACTGCTTCTCCAATAATGGACTCTCTTTACGTAGATTGATAATGATCTGTGAACCACTGCTCCATGCGTACCATTGCATCCAACCTTGTCGTTTATCATCAGTTTTCACTTATATTCTAAATAATCATTCCATTTTTGAATATATTTTAATTCTTCATTACCATAACACAACATAGATCCTGCTACAAAAAAAGTATTAATATGTGGGTGAAGACATTCATCTTTTAAAACTTCTTTGAGCGCAAGTGATGTTGCAGTAATTGCCAGGTAATCGTTGTATGGCAGTATAGCCAAGCTCTTCACATAGCCTCCACCAAGCGTACATTGAAGAATCCTACATACAGCAAAAAGGTTTGCAGCATTACAGATGAGTTCAGAATAGGGCGCATTTTGCAATACATATTGCAATACATTCTTTTTTATTTCATAGACTTTTGTTTTATAGACTACAGCAACACACTCCGCACAAAAGAAGGTATTCTCCTGTATCCCAGGTATACCTTGCATGAATAACAGCAACGCGTTAAATTTTGCTTTTATCACACCCTGTTCTTGCTGTGCATCAGGTTTTAATAATTCTAATCTTAGCTGATCCGACATTGTCTGACAAATTTTATATGCAGCAGGAGGCGTCCAACTTTCTTCAAGCGGTAGCAATAAATCGGCTGATCCAAATAAAATAACCGGCAACATTATTAAACATAAGTATTTCATTTCGTACTCTCTCTAAAGGTTTTGGGTTAAAACAAAAAGACTGTTTATTTTTTCACAAAATCATCCATCTGATGTATTATTTTACTAATCTTTCACATTTATCACAATACAAATATACAAATACTCTTCAATAAAATCCAAGACTATTGCTGTGCACTTCAGACGAATGGAGCGTTCCACAATCTGGACAAGAAAGCGCCATCACTCTGGAAACAGCCCCTTTTGTCAGTTCACTTTCTCAACACAAACATGTGCAACTTAACGCATCAGGTGCGGCAGTAAGTTTGCTGGAAGGATTACAAGGTAACTCGGAAGTTGGTCACCTAACTATTGGTGCAGGTGCAACCTATAACAGCGCGCACAAAATAATATCGTCAGCTATTGAATATGGCCAAAATCTGAAAAAAAAGAATAGGCCACTCTCTACAACATCATCAGTGCTTACATCTTTAAAAATTTCAAATTTTCTTCGGTGATCATCGAACCTCTTTCCGCTTGTCACACATAATTCTTCGTCATATTGCTAGCTAAAATCATTGCGATCAGACTGTAATAAATACTGCACTATATCTTCTACCGCCAAACTCACATCTGCAATATCTGATTTCACAAACAGGTACGGCGCATGTGTATAAAGCGTATCATTATAGATAAGTCGTATATCTTTCACATCACATTCACGACATAAAATACGCAAAATCTTATACGTAGTTAATGGATAATGTTGCACATAAGCACGCAGAACACACTCCACCATACTGCTCCAATCCGGTTGCGTCCAGCAAATATTCGCAATCTTTTCATCCATTTTTGATAGCAATTCTGGATAAAGGCATAAAGCAGAGAGTACAATTCTTTCTCTAATATGCCTTGCCATGAATGCTCCCTTAGGTTTATAAGATGGAACACGCACATTAACAGAAGCGCTGCGCGTATAATAAAATGTTTTCTTTTCACAATACTGTTTGTAGTATTTGCGCACACTAGGGTCTTTAATCATACCAATATATTCGGATAATGTTTTCTCAAGCGCAGCGTAATCTTCCGGCGTTTTAGGTTTTTTGATTTCCTCTACCATTGCCCACAAATATTCATTAAGCGGCATAGAGGGCAAACTTTCTATTTGGTTTCCTGAGGTAGCAATATAAGTATCAGGATCCATACCTTCAGGAAGTATTTGTATATTAAGGCTTTTTCCTGCACACAATAATGGCAGCACAATTTCCACCAATCTTTGCGCAGCACTTTTTCCCGCCTTATCTCCATCAAGCAAAACCAGTGGCACGTCACAACTGCGCCAAAGAAGTTCTATTTGATGGGAAGAAATGGCTGTTCCCATTGTAGATACAGCAATCGCTTGCTCAGCTTGATACAGTCGCATAACATCAGTAAATCCCTCAACCAAATAAACTTTTTTCTGTTTTCCACGCAACACAGCGCTGTTATACAAAACGTATTTTTTATGAAAAATAGGCGTTTCTGGTGAGTTTAAATACTTGGCAACCTTTGCGTTACCCAACACACGACCAGAAAAAGCAATAACTTTTTTCTGTATATTAAAAACAGGAAAAATTAATCTACCCGCAAAACGGTCATAAGCCAAACCAGTTTTACTCACAGAAAGGTTACCTACATAAGACAGCAAATCTCCATCCCAACCCTTCTTACTCCATAAATCGGCCGTTGCTCCTCCGCGATTAGGTGAGAAACCAATACGAAAATATTGGCATGTTGCCTGTGAAAAACCGCGATCTTCAAGGTATGCGCGCGCGCTTGTTCCGCCTTCCCCCCACAAGCAATCTTCATAAAATTGACATAAAAGCTCTAATTGCTGCAAAGATTTTTCTTTCTTTAATGATTCTTTTGTTTCTTGTTTTCCTGCAGTTGGTAAATCAACCCCCGCCTTTTTCGCCATATCTTCCACAGCTTGTGGAAATGTTAATCCATTCATTTGCATTAAAAAATGAAAAACATCCCCCTTAGCGCCACAACCAAAACAATAAAAAAATCCCTTTTCGTCGCTCACAGAAAAAGAGGGGGTCTTCTCTTGATGAAAAGGACAACAAGCCACCAAACGCCCCCCCTTTTCTACCAAACGACAACGCTCACGCACTATGGCAGACAAAGGAACCTTTTGGCGCAAATCAGATAGGAAATGTTCAGAGAAATGCCCAGCTTTATTCTGTAACATGAGCCACCCTCTTACCGTCCAAAAAGGTTAAGTCTATTGAATCTCCTTTCTTCAAACCCTGCGCTTTCATAACCGCTTTTCCTTGCATCTTCACAACAGCATACCCTCTGCTCATAACCGATTGAGGGGCCACATTATAAAGGACGCGACTCACAGAGTGCACACTTTCTCGCAACTGCTTAAGATGTCCTGTTGTCACAAGATTAATGGTTTCGTGTGTACGTTGCATTTCCCCTTGCGCTTGACGCATCATGCTCTGAACACCCACCGTAGAGGTCAAAGCAATAAAGCGCTCTATTGCCGTACGCCTTCTTTGCAGCATCAGGTTCGCACCAGCAACCATTTGGCGCCAACAATCATCAAACATCATCCATTTTTGCTCAACCAAACGCTGAGGAATAAACGTTTGCGTACTCAAGAACATCAATCGCTCTGCTAAAGTTTGTGCGATAAAACGCGCACATCTTTGCGAAAGTTGCTCTGTTATTTGCAGTAAGTCTTTGCGGTTAGGTAAGGCAATTTCCGCGGCGCCTGTGGGCGTAGGCGCACGAACGTCAGCCACATAGTCCAGAAGAGTAATGTCAGTTTCATGGCCTATAGCTGACACAACCGGAATAGAGCAATTAAATACACGTCGAACAAGGAGTTCATCGCTAAAAGGAAGTAAGTCCTCCACACTACCACCGCCACGCGCAATAATAATCAAATCTGGCAAATCATCGCTTTTTTCAATAGCATCCAATGCTTCAATAACACTCTCTGAAGCTGAAGGTCCTTGCACTACTACGGGCCATAATCGCACATAACAAGGATAACGGTCACGCACTCGATGCAAAATATCACGTATCACAGCACCTGTAGGTGATGTCAAAACAGCAATATGGCACGGATGCGCGGGCAATGACTTTTTGTGCTCTTGATCAAAAAGCCCCTCCTCTTTTAGCTTTTTTTTGCGCTCTTCTAGCATTTTCAAGATGGCGCCTGCACCTTCCATTTGCACAGAGTGGATAACAATTTGATATTTTGACCGCATAGCATAGGTGGTGACTTTTCCTTCACACACAACTTCCATGCCGTCTGCTGGTTTCACTGACAAACCTGGAGCTTGTGAACGCCAACAAACGCAATCAATAACTGAACTTGCATCTTTAAGCGCAAAATACATATGACCAGATGCATGATGCAAAAAACCTGATATCTCACCCTTCAAGCGCACATGCCCAAAAGAAATCTCTAGCGACTGCTTAATGCCTCGCGAAAGTTCGGTAACTGTTAAAATTTTGCCTTCCACCCTAAGACCTCTTGCCCATAATACCCTATAGATTCATCTCTCTCCACACAAATATTTGCTCTCTGACCAAAGATCTCTTTACATAACGCTTAAGAAAAAAACCTGTGACATCCAGAGCTTGAAAAAACTCTGAATCAGACGCACTACATACATTTTTGCGGATAATTTTTGCAAAAAGGTCTGGGTAAGGCAGAAGTTTATCTGCATAGGGAGCACCTACTTTTTCCACAACAGCAGCCCCTGTTTTTGGAGAAATATAAAACAAATTCTCTTTTTCATTAGTCACAGCGCAGCTATGAATATTTAATCCAAAACCTAAAGATTGCAAAACATAAAGCTCCAGAGCCACATAAGACGCTCTCCAATAAAGCGAATCAGCGCTTTGCCGCGCATCCTCTCGCACACGAAGGAGTATATTGTATATCTCTTTAGGAGACGCTGGCTCTCTAATAACACGCATCACATCCAGCGCTGATTTCCATATAAGTAAAGGCATTGGTGCGTGCAAGAGCTCTGCATACAAGCCATCTCCTACATCGCTAATATCCCAAAAAGGAAGATCGCGGTACATACGCGACGTACGCTCCCCGCGACAAAAACGACCCTCTATAGATCCAGAGATAGAGAGTTTTTTCTTATCTAATGAAACAACACCTTTTAAAGCGCCTTCATCCTCTGACAGCATCTCTATGTAAGATGTACCGCGCATCAATGCTTTTTGATACAAAACAATGCCAGCAACAACCGCACCCTGCTGCATATCACTTATTCATCTGAATAGTTAACACAACACGCACTTTCTCACCCAAAACGCCTTGCAGACGCGCTTGTGTCCGCTCTCTCAAATACGCAATGCCTGATCCCTTATCGCCTAATAAAATTCGTTTGTGGCTGATAGTTTTGACAGCAATGAGCATTTCGATCACCACAACATTGTCATCATTGCGGTTCCAACTCAGCACTTTAATAGTTGTTTCATAAGGAATTTCTTTATTAAACCTTTGAAAAATAAAGCCTCGCAACGCTTCAGCGGCCAATTCTTTTCCTGCCATTGTTGTAAGGTAATCATCAGCATAAAGCCAGGGATGCTCTGGCATGAGAGATGCAATACGCCTCATCATTTCAGCCACCCCTTTATTTCTCAAAGAAGAGATTAAAAATGTTTCTTTAAAATCATAAGCTTTATTATAAGCTTCTATTAAAGGAAGAAGCGCTTCTTTTCCATGAATAGCGTCTATTTTGTTAATAGCCAAATAAGTATCCTTAGAGGCTTTTAAGTCACGCAAGTGATTAAGTACTTTTTCGTTCAATGGCTTTTGTCCATCCACCATAAGAAGAACAGCGTTTGACTGCTCAACGCCGTAAAGAACATGACGCATTAAAACACTTTGTCCTCTTGTGTTAGCAGTAGCATGAAAAATACCTGGGGTATCAATCAAAACAATTTGTGCATTTCCGTAAGAAACAATACCTGTGAGACAGACGCTTGTCGTTTGCACTTTGTGCGAAACACTCGCTATGCGGCTGCCCACCAAAGCGTTAAGAAGCGTGGATTTCCCAGCATTTGTTTGCCCAACAATAGCAAGATATCCTGCTCTTTTCTTTTCTTGATCAATCATAACTCTATCTTACACTGAATACATAAATTTTTCACGGCATTAATTTCTGCTTCTTTTTTTGATCTTCCAGATCCATCAGCACTTCCAACCTCAGCTATGTTTACAGAACAAACAAATATTGTACAGTGAGCCGGTCCGCTTTTCTTTTCTAGCAAATAAACAGGATCTGAAATGTTGGCGCGAGCGGAGTATTCTTGCAAAAGCGTTTTGTAGTCCAAGGGAAGCGTGCTCAAATCGATTAGCCACGCTTGCCAATGCTCTTTGATAAAATCTTTCACATGTTCAGTGCCTTTTTGCACATACAAATCAGCGATGACCACTTCACACATACTGGCCAACACAGAAGGAGAAATAGTCTGCAATTTATGCTGAAAATGAGCAATCAACTCCAATCTTTTCGCAACTTTAGATAAAATTTCCTTTGACACCAAAGTGTTTAAAACGCTGCTGAGCTCACCTTCTGTTTTTTTAGGGTATAGGCGCAAAAGAATATCCGCCATACAAAACCCCAAAACTTTATCACCTAAGAATTCGTAACGCTCAAAGGCTGATAAAGATTCACTTATCACACTAGGGTGTTGAAAATGAGAGGCTTCCTTATGGAGAGGCAATCTTTATATATCTCCCACAAAAGAGAAAAAGCGCTCAAGTCGTACGTTTTTTGACCACTCACTTACCTTAAGCAAGTCCAAAATGCTTTCATTCACTGACAAAAAGACTAAGAATGGCGTTCCTACAATCAACTCTTCACTCACAAATCCTAAAGAAAATCGACTATCTGCAGAATTATCACGGTTGTCGCCCAAAAAGAAGTAGTGTCCTTCTGGCACAACAAACTCTTCAGTGTTGTTTGCACGTGTATCTTTTCCGTAATCAGCGCGAAGAATTTTATAAGACTTTCCATTAGGAAGCTCTTCAATAAACGCTCTCGCAGGCTTATCATATCCAACAGCACTACGTATATTATAGCTTTCCACTTCTTTTTGCTTTAGAGGTTTTCCATTAAGGAAAACGATACCATCTTTCACTTGCACACGATCACCAGGTACGCCAATCAGTCTTTTTACATAGTGCACATTTAAATCAGATGGCAAACGAAACACTACGGTATCACCTGCAACAGGAGCTGAGCCAAATACACGCCCTGGAAGCAAAGGAAGACTAAAGACAAATGAGTGTTTGCACCAACCATAGCGCCACTTGTTAACAAACAAGTAATCACCTATCAATAAATTGGGCATCATAGACCCTGAAGGGATTGTAAAAGGTTCTAACAGAAAAGCACGAGCGGCAACCACAATCACAATAGTCCAAATCAGCTCACGCAACCACGACTTTTTGCGATCTTTTTTCTTTCTTTTAAATAATGTCATCATCCATTCAAAGTATCATTTTTTAACAAACGAATCTAGCACGACAAAACTTTTTTCCTCATCTCCAAGCATAAATGCTCTGCTTACATCGGCATATAACGCCCTCTCTTCTTGCAGCCTCCCCCTTGACACTCGCACTCTCAAGCACGCTCTCACATCACTTTCTATGCGACTACACACTAACATTCATTTTTCACTGTTTTTTTGCGACTGCAATAGACGATCTATTGATTTTTTAATATCGCCTGAATCACCTGATATAACTGTCTTTTTTAGATTGTTTGAGCAGATCGTATGTAGGTATGAAAGTGTTGGAAGGATCTCTTTGAAGGTTTCAGATTCAGAGGCGCCCTGCCTCATCACTCACCTCTGAATGCTTCTTGTACACTATCGCAAGCTTCTCTAATTTTGCATTCAATCCTTTTGGAAAAAGGGCAGGGTACGCCAGACCTCATAAACCTGATTGGCTACTTTATTATTCTCACAGACGTAGAAATAGTAGCAAGAGTATAGAATATAACGGTAAGCGGACACATATTTTTCTTGCAAATCATTTGAATTATTCGGTTTCAAAACATTGTTGGCATCAATAAGATATCTTTGATCAACAAAAACAAGAGCATGCATGAAGAGTTCTGGATTAATATGGAATTTAGGACTTAGCATATTCTCAACTTGCGCTCTCATTCTTTCATCACTTACTTCAGGATATTTTTCTTTGTGGTATGCTAGAAACTTCTTCTTTATTGGTTGTACAAAATCTATTAATTCCTGAACAGTGTCCATAAGCAAAAATTTCTCCGAGATTAAGAGAGACTTCACATTTTGAATGAGGGTAAATGCATCTACTTTCTCACAACAAGCATATGTAGCTTGACAAGAAGCATGCATGGCTTGTTCGAAATTTGATAGAGATCCTAGCTCCTGCAGCCTTGCGATTTCAGCCTGGCTTAATTCTGTCTCATCACGGATTGCGTCTAGGCTAGCTCCATGAGCGCGAAAACAAATTAAAAACAATAGTATTAATGTCATATCTTTCCCTCTTTTACTTATCAAACGTATATCTTTTCTTGTTCTCAATCAATCATCAAATCAGATTTCCTAACCATGATTTCATGATTTTTTGCTCTCTGCTCTCACTTTGACCGCTTTTAATAAAGCAGTCATCCATCTAAAGGGTCAATTTTTGCCACACGAATCTAACACAACATAAAGACATTGCGTACTCTTCATCTCATCTCCACAAGCGTAAACGATCTCCTCACATCTGCGCACAACCTACCTATCTCTTTTGCAACCTCCTCTTTACGCTCGTATTCGAACACGTGTTTTTATATCATTTTCTATGCAAATACACACTAACATTCACAGTGCATTACAGTGCATTGCTATTCCTCTTGAGATCTGGGGGATTGGAAATCTCCTCTTTGATTCGGACTCAGAATAGTACAACACAAGGCTTGCTTCTAGCATATATTTTGTCTCTTGCATAATCATATTTTCGCAATCTTTAAAAAATTTCAATATTTCTTCCAAGTTACTTCTAAGTAGTTTGTGATACTGTGATGTTATTTCAAAGCGTATCAAAAAAGACCATGGTTGAGCACAGGGAGGCAAGTGATTGAGGTCACCATTAAATTTAAAAAGATCATAAACAAAGGCTGCATCGTCTATATCGTCAAAACCAGAGACAAAATCTACCTGAACATAATCAGCTTCCTTGAGATTATACAAACTGCGCACAGATGAGAGCAACTTGTTCATACGTTTATTTTTTTTATAGTCAGAAGATGGTTTTTTTAATGCATTGTTCAAGACATCTCTTAGTGTCCAATATAACTCGTTCTTACACACAAAAATCGCTTGCATCTCCTTTCTCTTATTATTTATAGCCTCACGTCTTACACGATATCCTTCTTCGATGATATCTTGCCTGAATTTCAAGATTTCTTGCCTTTCTGCTCCAAATAAAATCACTGGCAATATTAGTAAAAATAAATGTTTCACCTCACATTATCTCTCGCCATACACTGGAATCAAAGATCTGATCCGCTCTGATTCATTAAAACAGTTTTGGTCTGCGCGAGATTATATTTTTTTTCGTGCAACACACAATTTTTTTGCAAATCATGTATAGCATACTCTGTTTGCAAAATGAGGAAACATAGCGGCGAATACAAAACGCATGTTTATTGTATGCATACGCCATAAATCTGCACGCATTTCACTCTTAAATGCGGCATAAATTTTATCCCATTGCTTGATAATCTCATGAAAATACGTGAATTCTACTGAAAAGTTAACTATGTCCTCATCAGAGCGCAGATTACTATTTGTGCGCAAACTTTTGAACAGCTTGCAGTGATAAGAGCAATCGCCCCCGCTTTTAAACCAACTGACAACCCTTAAATGTATACTATAGTCATCGTGTATATCAAACTCTGTGCGAAAGAAATCCTCTATCTCTTGAGATACTTGCATCAGTTTAGAAAATCGCTCGTGCGGTGAAGCATCACTTGATGATTGTAAAAGCATTGCGCTCACCTTGCCCCGACATATCTTGCGTTTTCCTTCAGCTTCCTCACTCTCTTGGCTCATAGATCCAAACAAAACAACTGGCAACATTATTAATAATAAATATTTCATTTCACACTCTTTTTTTCGAATTACTGTATTGTTTTTTTACAACATCAAGAAATATCCTTTGCATGAAAAAATATTCTCGCTGATCACAACACTTAAAAAATCAACGTTATCCACACAATTCACACATTTATATATGCATTCTGATCACACTATTGCACTGGCGCACCCAACAGAACATTTACACAAAGGCGTACGCGGCAACTACACTCACAATGATCCAAATTCGCTCACGCAACTACGATTTTTTTCAATCTCTTTTTTTTTACAAAGCAATCATTCGTCCAAAGCATCACTTTTCAACAAACAAATCTAGCACGACAAAAGACATTGCGTACTCTTTTTCATGAGAGATCGTCACATAAGTTTTTGCATTTTTTACCTGCAAAAGGCGCAAAGCGGCACCATGAAGTCGCAAGTAAGGCTCTCCTGTTTTGTGCGAGCAAACCTCAATGTTTTTAGGGACAATACCATTGGAAAAACCTGACCCTATAGCTTTCACAAACGCTTCTTTTGCAGCAAAGCGGCTTGCTAAAAATGCAGGCACACTCGGCGCGCGCATAGAATGCGCACGTTGAACTTCTTCCCCTATGAAATAACGCTCCACAAATACATACTTATATCGATTCCAAATTTTTTCTATGCGGCGTATATCTACGACATCACAGCCCACACCAACAATCATTTCTCACCATGTCCCTACAAACATATTCATAACATGGTATCCTATATAGATAGAGGATTAAATATGCGTATTTCATACCGTTGGTTACAAGACTACATTAATGAATTGCCATCACCAGATATTGTTGCTGAAACACTGACCGCTATTGGTTTAGAGGTGGAAGAGATTTTAACTTTCACGCACCTTAAAAACTTTTATGTCGCACGCATCGAAGAAGCCGTGAAGCACCCAAACGCTGATAAATTATCCTTATGCCAAGTGCGAATTTCAGAATCTGAGGTGCTATCTGTTGTTTGCGGAGCACCCAATGTGCGAGCTGGCATGCAGGTAGCGTACGCGCCAGTTGGGACAACCATGCCTAGTGGACTAAAAATTCGCAAATCTAAAATTCGTGGCGAAGTCAGTAACGGCATGCTTTGTAGTCGTGATGAACTGGGACTTGCATCACGCACATCACGCGGCATCATGGAAATCAATGATTCCATACCTCTGGAAACACCTTTAGCAACCGCACTAAATTTAGACAGTGTTATTTTTAATATTTGCGTCACACCAAACAGAGGCGATTGCTTAGGTGCCCGAGGTGTAGCACGGGAATTGGCTGCCAAGCTCAACCTTCCTTTCACAGAAAAAGATTTCAAGCCTCTCACACCCTCTTTTACATCGGATATCTCCATCACATCCACATCAGAAGCTCAAGAAGCTTGTCCACACTTTTTGGCTCGCGTGATACGCAATGTGAAAAATATTCCTAGCCCTGATTGGCTACAAACACGATTGCGGGAAGCTGGTGGATCTCCTATTTCTGCACTGGTAGATATTACCAATTACTTACTATTTGATAAATGCCGACCTTTACATGTTTTTGATAAAAAATCAGTCGGATCACATATGCACTTGCGCATGTCACATGCACAAGAAAAGTTTTTAGGATTAGACGATCAAGAGTATACATTGCCAGACAACTCTCTTGTCATTGCTGATCAAAAAGATCGCTGCATTTCTTTGGCAGGTATTATGGGCGGAAAAAACTCTGGATCTTATGAAGAAACCACGGATATCATCTTAGAGTGCGCTTACTTCACACCTCATTTTATAGGAAAAACCGGCCAGTTATCACATATCATTACCGAAGCACGAAGCCGTTTTGAACGCACAGTGGACGCACAAAGCGCTCATGAAGGCATTGAGCGCGCCACCCAAATGATTTTAGACATGTGTGGTGGCGAGGCTGGATCCATTGTTGAGCATGGATCTGCACCCGATCATCGCTCTCCCCTCATATTAGATGAAGAAAAATATGAGCGCTTTATTGGATCAAAAATTCCAGAAAATGCTCATGAAATTTTAAAAAATCTTGGATACACTCACCCAAAAGATAAGACATGGGTTGCACCATCATGGCGAAGCGATGTGCAATTTCCTGAAGACATTTTTGCCGATTTGTGGCGCCTAAGCTATAACAATGCTGATGCCGGCACACCACTGCCTGTCACCCAATGGCACACACCTTCAGAAAAAGAAAATTATCTTACACATGCGCGTACAGCCTTACACTCATCAGGATATTGTGAGACTACACCCTTCATTATGATCAATCAGGGCATTTATGAAGCGTTTGGCGGCCAAGATACTGCCAACCACATTCAAAACCCTATCAGCCAAGATTTGGCGTTTATTCGCCCCAATCTTGCTTCCACACTAATACTTGCAGTCAAGCAAAATGTGGATAGAAAAATTTATCCTGTGAAAATTTGCGAAGTAGGACCAGCGTACACAAACATCACTCCAGAAGGGCGCTCTTTGCGTATAGGTGGCGTTTTGTGCGGCCCTTTTAACGCGCATCATTGGGGACACAAAAGCACCTCTGCCAACGCGCTTATGGCAAAAGGTGATGTTTACCACATTTTAGAAAGTATGGGCCTTATAACAGCTAATGTGGCAACAAAACAAAGTGACCTTCCCACTTTCTGCCATCCCGGTCAAAGTGCCCACCTTTTATATGAAGGAAAGTCCATAGGTATGTTTGGTGTTTTTCATCCAACGTTAGTCGACACACTCATGAAAACCACAGAATCTATCGCCTTTTTTGAACTATTTTTAGATGAGATATTGGAATGCGTATCATCCCTCAAAGACCGCGTACGCCCACAACCACAGCCCCTTCATCACACTATTCATCGTGATCTTGTCTTTATTATGAATGATAAAGTGCTCGCACAAGACATCATCGCTTCCGTGCGCAAGCAAGGATCACCCTGGATCACCAATGTTCGCATATTTGACCGATACATCGGACAAAATGTTCCTGAAGGAAAAATTTCTTTAGGAATACACTTAGATATACAACCTCAAGAGCATCCTCTTACCGATGCAGAAATTCAAAGCATTGTTAACAAAACTATCGACTGTGTTACCAATCAATTTCAAGCACAGCTACGTCAATGATTAATCCAAAAAACATAAGAAACTTCAGCATTATTGCACACATTGATCACGGCAAATCCACCTTGGCTGATCGTTTTATTGAACTGTATTCTGGCATTAATTTTCGCAACGCGAAAGCACAAATGCTCGACTCAATGGATATTGAACGCGAACGCGGCATTACCATTAAGGCGCAAACCGTGCGCCTGCACTACACAGATAAAAATAACGAAACATACGCTCTCAATCTGATTGATACACCAGGCCACGTAGACTTTTCTTATGAAGTCAGCCGCTCTTTAGCAGCCTGTGAAGGCTCTTTACTATTGGTAGACGCAGCGCAAGGCATTCAAGCTCAAACGCTTTCCACAACCTATCAAGCGATCAATCACAATCACCTTCTTATTCCTGTTTTAAATAAAATTGATCTTGCCGCAGCAGATGTAGACGCCGTTTCTTCTGAAATCGAACGCACAATTGGTCTGGATAAAGAAGATGTCTTGGGAATATCGGCAAAAACAGGTCTCGGTGTAGAGGAATTAATGGCTGCAATTATTGAGCGCATCCCCCCTCCTACCACAAAAGAAGGGGAACCCTTGTGCGCACTTATTGTAGACTGCTGGTTTGATAACTTTTTAGGCATTATTACCTTAGTGCGCGTAATGAATGGCCACATCAGCAAAGGCATGCGTATTCGTATGATGCACACAAACCAGCAGTATGACGTAGACCAAGTGGGAACGTTCACACCAAAGCCTGAAAAACAAAAAGTGCTTGGGCCCGGTGAAATTGGGTATATGATTGCCAACATCAAAACCGTGAAAGACTGTCAAGTGGGAGATACCATTACAGAATCACGACGCCCTTGCGCAGAACCTCTTGAAGGATTTCAAAAAGTTCGCTCTATGGTTTACTGCTCCTTTTTCCCTGAAGAAACCGGCGCCTACCCTAACCTCAAAATTGCCTTAGAAAAATTACAACTAAACGACGCAAGCCTCACATTTGAAAACGAGCACTCTCCCGGACTTGGTATGGGATTCCGTTGTGGTTTTTTGGGGCTTTTACACCTAGAGATTGTTCAAGAGCGTCTTTTGCGCGAATACGGCATTCCCTTGATCAGCACAGCGCCAAATGTTATTTACAAGATGACCACCCAGGACGGGGAAACGCATATGGTCAGCACCCCAACGGATCTAGAAGATCCATCACGCATCAAAAGCATTGAAGAACCTTGGGCGGAAGTCACCATTCTATGCCCAACTGAGTATGTAGGACCTATTTTAACCCTCTGTACAGAACGACGAGGAGAGCAAGTGGACTATACTTATACCGAAAACGAGCGCGCTATGCTTATTTATAAAATGCCGTTAAACGAGATTGTTTTTGATTTTTATGACACACTCATGTCACGCTCACGTGGATACGCCAGTATGGACTACACCCAAGATGGTTACAGGCCTTCCTCTATTGTGCGTGTGGACATTTTAATTAATGCAGAACAAGTGGAATCTTTGTGCTTTATGTGTCACCGATCACACTCAGAATCCCGTGGAAGACTCATTTGCGAGAGGCTCAAAGACTTGATACCTCGCCAAATGTTTAAAGTGCCCTTGCAAGCTGCCATCGGAGGTCGCATTATTGCACGTGAAACTATTCCCGCTGTGCGTAAAGACGTAACCGCAAAATGTTACGGTGGAGATGCCTCTCGTAAGCGCAAACTCCTTGAAAAACAAAAAGAAGGCAAAAAGCGCATGCAGTCCATTGGGCGCGTTCAGGTTCCTAGAGATATTTTTATAAAAGCATTGCGATCACAAGATTAAAGCTTTTTATCTCAAACCTTGTTATAATATTGCGTGCGCAAAAAAACAATAAGAGATAGAGAACGAAGGAAACAAAGATGTTTATAGACTATTTAGATAGAGCCATCCTCGCAATTGACAATTTTGGCGCAGAGTATCTATGGGGGTACGGCGCACTATTTTGCATACTTTCTCTAGGCACTCTTCTTTCTCACAAAGCTAACTGGTTTCAAATCACTCAAATCAAACATATATTTCGTCTGTTTAAAGAGTCATTGAGACAACCAAAAACTGATGGGATCGGAACAAGGCCACTACACATTTTCTTCACTTCTCTTGGTGGCTGTGTTGGCATCGGCAACCTTGCCACCGTCGCAATGGCAGCTCAAATAGGTGGTCCGGGCGCTCTGTTTTGGGTATGGGTTGTGGCCTTTATCGGCATGATTCTCAAATACTCAGAAGTGTACTTGGCGCTCACACACCGTTTTTTGGATAAGGAAAACAAAAAATTTATGGGTGGATCAATGTATTTTGTGGCAAAAGCTTTTCCTAAATTTAAAGCACTTCCATATATTACAGCGCTTTTAATGGCGATATACAGCATTGAATTTTACTCTTTCAACATTATCAAAGATTCTTTTGTATCAAACTTTCATGTCAACCCAACCATCTTTGCGTTAACCATGATTATAAGCATTTTTTATGCTATTCGCGGAGGCATTGAGCGTGTTGGTCGTATCAATACAGTGATTTTGCCCATTTTTGTAGTCTTATACTTAGGAATGACCGCCTACATTTTAACTCAATGCAGCGACCAAATCCTCCCTCTCCTCAAAACAATCTTTTACTCAGCTTGGAATGGCCACGCTGCCGCCACAGGTTTTGCCGGCGCGACTATGTTAATCGCGTTATCGCGAGGTGCATCTGCAGCTGCTTTTTCTGGCGATATTGGTGTTGGCTACAACTCCTTGATTCACATTGAAACGCAATCAACAAAACCAGCGCAGCAAGCGAGTCTAGCCTTAATGTCTATCTTCTTAGACACTATACTCATTTGTTCTACCACCATGGTATTAGTGCTCATTACGGGTGTTTGGAAAACAAACGCAGACAGCGCCCTTCTTGTCCAAAACGCCCTCAGCCTGCACTTTCCATACATGGAGTATTTTATGCCATTCATGATCTTTATTTTGGGGTACTCTACGATTATTTCTTACCTTTTAAGCGGTCTTCCAACAGCAGAGTTCTTAGCTCCAAAAAATGGCAAGAAAATATTCTTTGTGATTGCCGCGCTATCATTCTTCTTTTTCTCGTTTTTTAAAGCAGAATATGCCTTTGCAATTACAAGTTTGGCAGGTGGTTTGTTGCTGTATATTCATATAGCCGCCATCTATCGCTTACGGCACGAAGTACAATACGATTTAAAAAACGCATGATCACAAAAGATACATCTTATTTTCGTAAATCTGTAAATAATCAAGGGAACATTGTGTCTCTGGATTACAGTCAAAGCGTTGTGGGTGTTGCTATATCAGACACACAGCAAATTATTGCGAGCCCTTTATGCGCAATTCAGAATTCTGGCCATAAAAAAATTAGTGCACGATTACAACATCATCTAGAAAAACGTACTCCCATTGGCTTTATTATCGGTTGGCCCCTTAACTTTAACGGTGAAGAAGGAGCCCAATGCGAACCCGTCAGGCGGTTTGCTGAATTCATCCTTGCAGAATATGCTCTTCCCATCTTACTTATGGACGAGCGTTTCACATCCAAAATTGCAGACACCATGAGCAAAAAGGATGGAAAAACCTTTGCCAAGCGCAAGCATATAGAAGATAAAGTAGCGGCAAGCCTCATTTTAACAACTTATTTAGAAGGCTCACTTTTCACTTAAGGGTCGCGCGTTTGTTAAGTATTTTCTAAGAAAAATTCGATTCCCACACCACACAGCACTCTCAATAAAAGGCCTTGATGAAAATAAGAGATACGCTCATCAAGAGTATTGCTCATGGCATCAGCAATCAATGCAGGGTGAAAGGAGTGACGATGGCAAAAGAGTGCTCCGAGAGTGAGGTTACGTATAATTCAAGAAAGCATGATTTCTTGCCAAATATGATTGGAAGTAAGTAATCACTTCCTCAAGTAATGGAGTGAAAAAAGTCTCCTTCACGCATTGAATATTCATATCACATATGCAAGAATAACCTATCTGAAGGATATATTATGCAATTTATATTGTTATTTTTATTATGTTTATACGCAAATGGCGCGACTTTTAACGCGACTTTGATGCCTTCTGATTTCACACCGGAAGAAACGAAGGATCTTAGGCAACTACTCTTAGCAAAACAGTATTACGAGTATACTAATGATGAAGCATCAAGCATAGCATCTCACATTTACAAACTTGTTCGACTTACCGGCATCTCAATGGAATCATTACGACGTGATCATCAGGAAGCTCCAGAAATTGATCCGGAAAGCGAATCTCGGCTAGATCTACGCCTTTTCCAGAGTGCTTTTTCTTCCATACGGCAAAGTGCGAAAGCGGATGAGAAAATTACTTTAGATCCATGGGCGCCGAAATCAAAACTCATATTAGCTTGCCAATATTTATTTGAGGGAGAGGCAAGCTATGTGCAAGCTGGGGCAGCGTATAACATGTGGCATCGTGAGCAACAAGACTATTGCCCCATAATGAGCACAAAATTGTAATTTTGTGCTCATTTTTTTATTACAAGATCATTCATCTATCAATCATTTGCATAATATTTATGCTCCTTTTCTACATTGCATGGGATCTTCTTTATTACAATCGAAAACTGAAACTTATGATTAACTTTTGCTTTGTCTAGCAGTAATCACTTCGCTAGATATTTAGTGAAAGAAACACTATGCCTATCACACCTTTATACTCTCCCCATTTGAATTTATAGCCATATCTTATTGTAAAGTATAAGGATCAGTAGAATCGTATAATCCAAGAAATCATGCTTTTTTGCCAAATATGATTGGAACCTAAGTAATCACTTCATCTCAAGCAATTGAGTGAACAATCTCCTTCACGTATTGAATATGCATATCACATATGCAAAAATAGCTTGTCTAAAGGATATATTATGAAATTTATATTATTATTTTTATTATGTTTCTACGCAAATGGCGCGACTGTCATGCCTACTGATTGTGACCCTGAAAAAACGGAATTTATTAGACAACAACTCCACGCAAAAAAATATCACGAGTATACTAACGATGAAGCATCAAGCATAGCATCTCATATTTGCGCACTTCTTCGACTTGCCGACAAATCAGTCGAACCATTCTCTTTTGGTCTTAACGCTCGAACAGTTGATTCGCAAAACGGATCTCCGCTTGATCTACACGTTTTACGTACTGCTTTTTCTTCCATCACGCAAAGTGTGACAGCGGATGAAAACATTACTTTAGATCCATGTGCGCCGAAGGAACAACTCATATTATCATGTCAACATTTATTTCACCCTCATCTTAGTGCGAGAATACTGGCGGACGCTGAGTCATCGTATAAACTGTGGCATTCTGCTGAACAAGAATATTCGCTTCCATAACGCAAAATGCAAAATCGGATGACAACATTGTTACTTTAGATTCATATCCTAATCCGGGAAGACTGGCGTCCGCTGCGTCATCGTATAAACTGTGGCATTCTGCTCAACAAGACTATCTATACAAGACGAGGAGAGCTTAACACTCTCATTAATGAGCACGAAGTTGTAATTTGGGGCTCATTTTTTTATTAACTGCAAGAAACCATTCTTTTTTTGCCAAATATGAGCAGAAAAATCTCCTTCACGTATTAAATATGCATATCACATATGCAAAAATAACCTACCTAAAGGATATATTATGAAATTTATATTATTATTTTTATTATGTTTCTACGCAAATGGCACGACTGTCATGCCTGATGATTTTAATCCTGTAACAAGGTCATGTTACAAGCCATCTCCAAAAAAAATATAACGAGTATACTCCTGATGAAGCCGCAAACATAGCGTTTAGCCTTGGGCAACTTATTCGAATAAAAAACCCTCAAGAAAACCTAACTACAACTGGTCCAGCAGTTGATCCAATTGATCTGCATGAAGCAATCGTCCTTAATATACGCATTTTACACACTGCTTTTGCTTCCATAACGCAAAATGTGGGAACAAGTGCAAGTCTACAAGTTACTTTAGATCCAGGTGCGCCGAAAGAATTTCTCATATTAGCTTGCCAACATTGCTTTAAGGGAAATCAGGGCTTCGCTCAGATGGCGTATAGCGCATGGCATGATGCGCAAAAAAGATATTATTCTTCACGTCAACACGGAATCACGATATTAGTATAGCCGCCATCTATCGCTTACGGCACGAAGTACAATACGATTTGAAAAACGCATGATCACAAAAGATACATCTTGTTTTCGTAATATCTGTAAACAATCAAGGGAACATTGTGTCTCTGGATTACAGTCAAAGCGTTGTAGGCGTTGCTATATCAGACACACAACAAATTATCGCAAGCCCTTTATGCGCAATTCAAAATTCTGGCCATAAAAAAATTATGAAACGATGACAGCATCATCTAGAAAAACGTACTCCCATTGGCTTTATTATAGGCTGGCCCCTCAACTTTAACGGTGAAGAAGGTACCCAATGCGAACCCGTCAGGCGGTTTGCTGAATTCATCTTTTCAGAATATGCTCTTCCCATCTTACTTATGGACGAGCGCTTCACATCCAAAATCGCAGACACCATGAGCAAAAAGGATGGAAAAACCTTTGCTAAGCGCAAGCAGATAGAAGATAAAGTAGCAGCAAGCCTCATTTTAACAACTTATTTAGAAGGCGCACTTTTTACTTAAGGCGCGCGCGTTTGTTAAGTATTTGCTAAGAAAAGAAGTCCGATCCCACGCCACACAGCACTCTCAAGAAAAGGGCAACCCATCACCTTGAGAGAAGATTATTTCATTTTTGACTGATTATGAAAGTAGCGCAACATCATTATTGTTACACACACTAGATTATATACAATTACTAATCATCACAAAATTCCATCCACTCTAAACGTGTATCTAAAAAAAACGGATCATACGTGGAAAAATTGATACAAATCGTTTAGGCGTGCCAGCATCAGGAACAGACCTATCACAGAGCGCTGCTACCTTTGACACAAACTGCTGTTTAACACTGCCAAATTCATACGGAATCCTATGACACAATCATGCTTGCTCAACAGACTTTTTATTGGATACAACACAAAAAGACAGATCTCAATCTGTGTTTAAAAAAGCGCCGCATACCTGGAACAATTGATACCTTTCGTTTAGGCACGCACACATTAGGTAAAGGCTCACAAAGAGATGATTTTGGCATAGACTTCTTTTTTAAACCACTAGATTCATACGGACTCATACGACGCAACCATGCTTGCTCAACAGACGACTTTTGATTTTCTGAAAAACAAAAAGACAGAATGCCCAGGTATAAACAAGATTGCATTTTTTTTATACTTTGGTCAGATTCTTTGCACTCTTTTATTGCATCAGTGAATCTTGTGAACATATCAAAGCATGCCTGCTGACTTTTCATTAAATAATCGTATGGAAGAACTGCAATATCCAATAAATCATTATCACGATAAACTCTCGCAACACAATAAAGATTTTCAACATTATCGAACTCATTTCTGATCCATCCTGCAAAGGAAAAATCATCGCCTGTTTTTTTCCATATGGAAGAGTGAGAGAGCACATAAACATCTTCAGATTCTGAAAGATTATATGGCACATTATACAGATATTGGAAAAATAACCTTAGCTTGTAAATTTCTTCCCGTAGCACACAAAACAGCTTATATATTTCAGAATCTTTGCAAGATTCTGATGCTTTTGACAATATCAGATTCATCTTTTTCTGACACATAGAGTATCTTATTTCATTATTGGGCGCATGCATAAAATCACAAAATTCTGGACTCTCTCGAATCATTTTTTCAAAACTTCTCGGATCATTTCCAAATAAAATAAGTGGTAGCGTTATTAACAATAAATATTGCATTGCGCACTGTCCTGAAATGAAAAAATTCCTGCCAATATTTGTAATCACTTTGTTATTTTAGCCATGGCTTCAGAAAATTTCTTATCATGAAACTGTCATATTTTATCACTATCATGCATTTTCATCAGATCTCATTCAAGCCCTCTGATATTGGCAATACAAAAATCGCCTCCCGAAGGTGTCATATAGGCGCTGCAAATCGCATCACCTCTGCAAAACTTGCGCCCTGATCAGAAGACATTCTTTGGTGAGCCAATTCACAATAATCTAGCACAATCGTTTACTACTGTTTAGCATAATTTTTATTTTTGTTCAAAAAAGGAAGCATAGCTACGGTTTCTGTAGCTAATCCTCAAGAACCATGAGCAGAAAGGATGGGAAACACGTCAACACAAACAAATAGAAGACAACGTGTCAGCAAGACCAATTTTAACAGCTGATTGAGAAAAATCACGTTTTCTTAAGGTTCACGCGTTTGAATTTTCAACGTATTACTGTAGATATTGACGCGCACACGCGCTCTGGGAAGCACAACCCATCGATTCACTCCTTTTTCAAGAAAATGCGCATACAGAAAAATATGGTCTTCTATAGGCCTAACTTTAAATCCCAAAATATCTGTCTCTCCCGGCATCATAGTGTGCTTTCTCACACGAATAGATCGTGGAAATTCACGCTTCAGAGCTTCTTCAGATTGTAAAAACTGTGACGCTGTAAGAGCACTCACAGCTTTGCGCGCTTTTTCTCCATCAACAAACACCCACTGCAAAACCAAAGGAACACCTCGGTTAGACTCTGTGTGCATAACAATTTCTGCGCGGTTTAAAGGATGCACAACGTGCTTAGTAGAAACAACTGCTTCAGGTTTATTTTTGCTGTTTTTCACACAAGAAACTAACAACAAAGCAATAAGTATGTATGTAAAATATTTAAAAAACATAACGCACAATCCTTGGTACCATATCAGCCTCTTCTAAACAGTATCCCACATATTCATGCGCTTCTTCTTTAGTCATGGGACGTCGCACACGCAATGAGTACTGCACAAGACCTTTCTTATCTAGGATATCACAAATAATCAAAGGGTCTGTTATTTTCTGAGTCAAATCTTGCATACGTTTTTCGGCTTGTCGATAATATCGAAAATGCCCAAATTCAATTTGAAATTTTGGTTGATGAATCGTGCGACCAACCGCTCTAGATGTACTAGCAATACTTTTTTTTGCACGCACATCATCTCCAAGCATAACATCAGGTGAAAAAATAATATCTTGCACATTATCTGGTGGACCATAAGCGGTTTGTCCATTCCAGTGCGGCTTCACATGAGCGGCAGCATAACGTTGGGAAAAAACATCCGTTGCTTGCACTGGCTTTAAATATCTTTTCAACCTTGGCATTGTAGGTGCAATGACTTTCTCTTTCTTTTCAAGTTTCTCCTCTTTTTTGTCACCCTTTTCTTTAGAATCCTTGTCTTTGGGCGCCGTTACATCTTTGGCTTCATCGGTGGCTTTTGTGGCAGTCGAAACGTTAGGCTTCGTTAAGTATTTTCCTAAGAAAAAAGAGCCAGCTCCCACACCACATATTAACATTATCAATAAGAGGACACCCCACCACTTCATCATTAACTCTGTATTAGTGTATTAAACTGCGCTGGTACTACAGGCATAATAACGCCGCCATACGCACACATTAATGTTGAAATTTGGTTAATCATTGGAAAATTCATCAATAAAGATTTTACGGGACCCGGAATCCATGGCGCCACCAATACCGGCGTGCATGGCATAGGTGTTGGAACACCTAATGCAGCTGCTGTAGCCGCTGCCACCGCGGGGTTACTTGGCGTAGTACACATACCAAAGGGGGGTACATTCATAAAAGGTATATTGTCCATCATATTTGCACCCGGCATATTGCCAGTCATTTCAGTTTGAACGATGTTCAGCACCGAAGGCGCTACTCCAAAACTGCACATGCACATTGTACCCGTGCTTAAATGTAACATTATTTCACCCCATGGCAGCGTCAGAACGCTGCTCTATGCTTAAAATAACCTATTGCCGCTCAAACAACAAGTTTATAGAGAGTGCTCACACTGTTACATCACAAATCGTGTACGATTTCATGCTTCAAATATTAGATTTTGTATGTTTTGAGACAAAAGATACAGATTGTGGAAGTCAAGTATATATCCGAGTATCACCAAATGTCTCCCTGAGCAGTATATACCCGCATATCATTAAGTTGCTGCTCTAAACGAACATTCCATTCTTCGTGCTCTTGCACTGGCAAACAATACTGAAATATAGAACTAAGGCGCAAACAATGCTGGAGGTGTAGAAGAGTAGAATGTATTAAACAGTCGGAAAAAAGTGTTTCGACCTCCTTACATTTCTGATCAATTTTCTCAACATCCTCATATGGCACTAAAGCAACGTCCAGCACAGAGTCTTCACACCCAGGTTTAGCACGCTTAAAAAGCCTCATCACAGAAAACAGCGCTCCTTTATCATTTTCTCTCTCTGCAGCACTTCTTACAGACAAACCATGCCCTGACATTATCAGAAAGGTAGTGTGTGTTGGGCGCACAATTTTGCGTACAACATTATATCCAAAATAAATCCTCTCAGCCTCTGCGTTAGATTGAAGAGCATACATATTCTTCAAGATTGAGACCATTCTAGCTCTTTTATCCGAAATCAATTTGCTTGTTTCATGGCTAAGGCCTTGTTGTGCACTGGACATTATGCAATCCATATGATCCTTAAATGTCTTCCGTTTTTTCAACGCAAACTGCTGCTGACGCTGTTGCTCATATCGCCTCTCTAACTTACGCTGTTGCTCATCCCGCCCCTTTTTTGTCAACTCAATCTCACGCTGTTTCTCATACTGTTTCTGTATCCTCTTTTTTACCTCAATCTCACTCTGTTGCTCATACTGTTTCTTTATCCTCTTTTTTACCTCAATCTCACTCTGGCACATCTTCTGTCTTTGCACCGCAATCTTCTTCTTACGCCGTTTCTCGCCTTCCGGCTGCTCCTGATCTTCTTGCAATTCCATATTTTGCAGCTCAAGAGAAAACGCATAATCCATATCTTCCTGAAGCTTCTTTTGCCGCGCAAGAGTGAGCTGATCATTAAGCTCTGCCTGATGCTGTCGCTCATCTTGAACCTCAAGCTTTTGCCCATCTTGTAACTCAATATCTTCCCGACGCTTAGTCTGTTCTTCATTTTGGGCGAGCAACTTCTCGCAACTTCTACGACCCATGCCGACATAATCTTCGCTCGGCTTCTCCAGTGCTCCACATAAGATTACCGGCAACATTATTAAAAATAAATATTTCATTTTCACTCTCTCATCAAAACATTACTGCCAATCTTTGCAACCAATTTGTTGCTCAAAAGGTTCAAGACATATTTTAACATCCAAAGATTATATCATATTATTTAGACACAAAAAAACGTTTCCAATCAGGATCAAGGATCAAGGATCAAGGATCAATCAGTAAATACTACAGTCTATAAATCCGCAGAACCATAGATTAGCGCAGCCACCCTCTTCTACCCCAAATAAGATAGTCGGAAACATTATTAAAAATAAATATTTCATTTTATACACTCCTGAACAATATTTTGGCTGCAGTACCGGATTCCAAACACTCTGTGTGAGATTTGCATATTTTTGCATCTTCTATATCTGGCATAAAACCAGCATACAAGCCGAAGCGTAAAGAATCTTTCATCATTTGAGGAAGTTTCGGACTGATCACGACAAGAGTTTCAATTTCAGGAGAAAATGTATCAATAATATTCTCAAAAATATCATCTATTTCCGTACAAACCTCAATGCGCATGCCAGCAAGAGATAAAAAACAAAGCCCTTATCCGTAACTTTAGCAAACTCTCGTACACAGAAATAATTGGAGTCCAAATTAGCACTGAGTCCCATCAAAGATTTAGGGTTGTGTGAGCCAACGGTAAGGGTAACATTCCTCTTTAAGAGGGGCGGGACAGCTTTCTACACAATACCACTGCAGCTTGATGACTCCTATCACTTTCACTTTGCGAGAATTGTGATGGTATACAGTCTGTATGTTTCCGAAGTATCTCTCGCTTTTCTTGCTCACCAGCCTGTAAAAAACAAGATGTGTGTTTTTCACTCTCCTCCTTTTTTTCCTGACATTTTTTCCAAACCCCTTTTATTTGACTGACCTTCGCTTCATGTGGCTCCACAACATCTTTTCATTTTTTTTAGCTAAATCTTTATTTTCCACATAACAACAAAAATGCATAGCTATACGCCACATAGAACGCATGAATTGCATTTTTGCGACAATTTTAGGAACAAGGGTATCAGACATTCCTCTACCTGGACATTGCATCTGCATATTTTGCGTTTCTAAGCAAGATGAAGCAACCAAAAGTCTGAATTCATTCGCAAATTTTGTAATAACCTGCAAATACTCTTCCTCCATAACCCTAGATTTCTCGCATGAAATTTGAGAAAAAAACAAAAAATCAGCCCTCTCCAAAGAAAAGGATGCAACCTTGATTTTACAGATCTTACTGCAAGAAAAAAGGCCTTCATCATCCTTGTGCTGCCTCATGTCTCGCACCACTTCAAAGTGATCACCTACTGGCTTCAAAGTAGACGGAAATTCCACAAAACATTCATCTTTTGCAACAGAAAACCCTTTGTATAAAAGTGAATACAGATACTCATATGCACTCATCATACTCATAAATTGCGCCTCCTTCTCTTCTTGGTGACCAAAAGGTGATAGTGCTGATGATATAAGATCTAACTTGTTCTGCAAGATTGTGCGCCTTGTGCTATCGTCACCTGCCAAAAAATCACGCCTTTCTGAAGCATCTATCTTCCTAATTACAAATCTTTGCTTACTTTGCTTAATACTAGAGATTTCTTCTGCCGTCATCGGCCGAAGAGTAGCAAGCGCTGCTTCTTCCGGCGATTGCTCTGATCCAAACAAAACAACTGCCAACATTATTAAAAATAAATATTTCATTGCGCACTCCTCACAATATTTGTTTTGTGCAGTATTTTGTTGTTTTTTCCATAATATCAAAACTATCTCTTTTACACTATACACGTCAATTGCTGGGGTCACTAATGAAATTCATGCAGATTTTTTTATTCCTTAATATAAAAAAATGAAATTCATGCAGATTTTTTTATTCCTTAATATAAAAAATCTGTTGCAATATAAGGAGGATTTACCCTTCTCCTATATTTTTTGATAACGCGCTCAAACATTCTCACGCTTTTTTATCACATATTTTTTGATAATGCGATCAAATATTCTCACTCTTTTTTTATCACAAAAGTTGCAATATGCTGATGCTATCTCTGAAAGGGATGATACGCCTTTTGCCCTGCTTTTACGCCGCGCAGGCATCATAATGGCACGGCCTTCTTCTTCTTTTATACCTGTCTTCAAACAATCCAGTATCGCGCATACATTCAGCATACATTTCAGATTTGGATAGGCGTCCCACCAGTTCAGCCATGATTTCTCCATCTCTTCAAATTGAAACAAAAATTCAAAGCGATCATTGACTCGCATTAGCGCGCTGACCACAAAACCACTTGGCCGATCAAACCACCCTGCATCATCTATAGCATTCGGCTCTTCCAAAAGAAGGCTTGAGTTTTTTCTGAGATTCTCCAGATATTCCAACTCTGCTGCCTCATCTTCCTCAGTATTTTGATAAATATCAATCCAAAAAAAAGCGTTTGCACTACAGGCTGTCTCTACAAGGCGACCATTGATTTCTTCCAAGCAGGGATGACGGAAGAGTGTAGAAAGCTTTGCATTTTTTGCAACACCAAACACATTTATAAAACATGACTCCATCTTTTTTAGTTCTTTGATCACTAATGCCCTGTCTTGATCATTACCTTGGGATAATTTTTTTATCATAAAATTGACAAAATCTACATTTTTAGCACATACCTTGCCTTGCTCTTCATGAATCTCCATACCATCAGCACGCAGATCCCTCGACTCATCATGCACCTCCCTTCCGGAAAAGGAAGGCAAGACTTCTGTTTGCCTTGGATCTTGCGCTTCTGTTCCACCGGAAAGGGATAATTTTTCTACCATAAAACTGACATTTTCAGCACATACCTTGCCTTGCTCTTCATCAATCTCCATACCATCAGAACGCAGATCCCTCGACTCATCATGCGCCTCCCTTCCGGAAAAGGAAGACAAGACTTCTGTTTGCCATGGATCTTGCGCTTCCGCTCCAAATGCCATCACTGGTAACATTATGAAAAATAAATACTTCATTGCATACTCTCTTAAAAACATACGATTTTAACAATCTTTTGAACAGATTTTTTGTTTGAAATATAGAAAAACTGATATTTTATAGCACTAAACCCATAATATCTTCATTCGATCAAAAAATCAATTACGATCACAGGCAATCATTAACGATCAAAATACAATTCTGGAGATTTATTTAAAAGTTTCTACAAAATCTCTCCCTATGGGATCTGTGATATCTCATTGGCATGCCAGGAACAAATTTATAGGATACCTTCACATCAAAACTCACAGATATTTGACGATTGCACCTCTCATTCCTTTGTTTGAGGAAAAAGTTTTCAGGATGGTTCGCTTTACCTTGCCACACTATTCCTTATTTGAAACAAAATCTTTTCATAGGTCCAAAGCATTAGCTCATTCTCGTGCAACTTTCTTTTTATCAAACGTAATAAGTGTGCATAGCAGTTATACGCAAAACAGAACGCATTGTGCTGATCATTAAGGTGCGGCAAGAAGTATCGCTACTATAGGCAGGAGGGTTCGCACAAAGCGCTTTTTGATGTTTTTGAACGCTAAAATCTTTAAATTGCCACCTATATCTGCTCATGATTTGAGAAAATAAAGAATCAATGTCCCATAAATCCCTGTCTGTCAGTGTAACACTACCCAAAAAAATTTGGACATTTGGTTCAGCACATTTATAGAGGTGACGTACATAATACACTTTTGTTTCAGCATCCGTGCTGTTTAACCGATCTTGCTCCATAAATTTACAGCCATCTCTTTCACCCACATCATAAAAAACTTTAAGGCTCTCAGTGCTTTTAATATTGTACAGTTTTTGAAACCATAAAATCAAATAATAACTTTCTTCGCAAATCACAGAAAATTGCGCATCCTTCCTTACTTTATCATCACCTCTTAATAGTTGTTCGCGTATCAGCTCTAACTTTGATTGACACATCTCAGCTCTTAGTTGCTTACTCACACTCATAAAGACATCACATTCGACCTCCCTATTTAGCGGTCTATTCGGAGTATCCTTTAAAGAGGGTCTAGCTGCAAATTTATGATGTACATAAGTTAATGGAGAGGCTGGGAGAGTCCTTTTTCGTATTGTGGCTATCGCATCACTGGGTAAAAATTGAACTTCTGCTCCAAATAAGATAGCCGGCAGCATTGTTAAGAATAAATATAACATCTCATCACCCTTATTTGCAAAAATATCTCAAACAACCTTTGGCTCTACTTTGCACATTAGTCCTAGTCATTAAAATGTTAGCACATAATATATAACAATGAATCATCACAAATTAAGAGGAAGATATCAATAGATCTATCTAAAAAAGTAAATACGTAAGTAATTTCTTCAGCTGTGGATCAGGCGCGATACGCACAAATCAGAGATAGTCACATGGCCCGCATCTTCTCTGACAGGCAATAGAGTGTCGTATGCTTTTTTCCACTCTTCAACCTTGATTCATCAACTCTTTCCACTTGCACGATATCTCCTTGCTTTCTTCAAACAATATAACCAGCCGCATTCTTTAAAACACTCACCCCCTGAATCACCCAATTGCTTGAGCAACCAAGACAGTCTCCTTTTGCACATCAGAATCAATATGCGCCCTTAGCATTTGATGATCTATAGAAATTTCGCATAGCCACTGAATGCTCTTTAGAAAAAGCAAAAAAGTTTTTAACTGGCGCTCAGATATCATATGGATGCGCTGCGCTTGCGATTTGCCATCACCTTCCAACACTCAAGACCAAAAAGAGCTTGCACAGCAGGAGGAGCTGGCGCCAACGACAGATCATGTTGATCTCTTTTTTTTGCACCCAAACGATCTCTCCTGTCTTGTATAGCTTTTTTATTTTGCACAAAGTAAGGCCATACAAAACCTAGGCGCAAAACCCGTAGTATGTTTGCAAGCATTAGGGTAGGGTGAGAGAATGCTTGGTCAATTACACCAAAAAATCTTTGGATAAGCGCAACACATTCAGCATCATTTTTCACTAAATGGTGGTATGGAACTGCAAAAGCATCCAATAACTGATCTCTAGATTTGAAAAAAGCTTCGAAACAAAAAAGGTCTTTTCGAGTATTATCGAACGCGGCTTCTCTGAACACTTCAAAGTCATCACCTGTTTTTTTCCAGATATGCATGTCACGATCCAAAATCACCAAATCCGTGGATTTGATTTCATACAGTTTCTCCCAAAATAAACTCAGATAGTTGATGTGCTTTAGCACTATTGCAAATTTATCATACACATCTTTATCGTCATTAGAATCTGGCACTTGCGCGACTATAATGGCCATCTGCTCTTTAACCATAACTCGTCTTGTTTGAGGCTCCGCACCTATAAAAGCAAAAACAGGGTCCTTCACGAGCGCAGATCCACATTTTAATTGATTTTCTACTCCAAATAAAATGACTGACAACATTATTAAAAATAAATACTTCATTACACACTCTCTTAAAAATATACGATTTTTCACAATATCTTAAAAAAATTCACTACGATACTAGACACTATTGCACTCTGAAAGAAAAGCGCCTATCTATTAATATTACTCAAAATCGCAGACACGTCAAAGGTCTTATGCAGTTTGAGGTGCGAGGCTGTATTCTCTCAACATTTTTAGCCACAAATTCTTATGTTTTTGCAATTGGTATACAGAGTCTCGATTTCCCAAAAAATGAGGCAGTAGAGAAGCTGTTTGCAAACGACTGCGAATTATGTCCGGTTTTCTGCCATCATTTTGCATTTCAAGAGAAAATTGTGTACAAATTGCTGCAATTTTTTTCCGCATTTCCTCTGCATCTTTCTTGCGAATCACAAAAGCATCCAGTAACTTAGATGGCTGAGGTAGAGTATAAAGCCACCATACATAAAAGAGCTTTTCAGGATTATTTTTATCATCTGCTGGAACTATTATATAAGCATCTTCTATTTCTTGCCACAAACACGAATCAACCCTTAACTCAAAAGACTCACATCTTTGAGGAAAGTATTCTTTTTTATACGACAATTGAGACAAGAATATAAGATTGTCCATAAATCTTATCATCAAACTAAATTTCTCCCTCCTCTTTTGATCGTCATCTTGTTTTGATAGTAGTGATAACATCATTTCTATACCTCTCTCATACACCTTGCGTTTTATGTTTAGAGGGCATGCCAAAAAACAATAATCCAGATCCACCTCATTCACCACACGACCTTTAGTCATCACATAATAAAGCTGTTCAAACAATACATCATATGGATGCATAGAGTCCACACTTTTTTCTGCTCCCAACATAATAACCGGCAGCATTATAAAAAATAAATATTTCATTTTAGAAACTCTATAAAAACACACACTACATTATTAATAATATAGATCATGATAGCATCACAGTTATTAAGCATAAAAGAAAAGTGCCTGTACATCCAAATGTGCTACTCAAAATTGCAGACATATTAAGGTTTTTCTAGCAGAAGAGGTGAATATCTCTTAATGCTAAGCATCAATCCTCCAGGTATTTTATCAAATCTTGCACACCTGACTGACTTATTGTCTCAGACTATCTCACTCGATGGAATATCCTTCTACTGCAATCTCATTTGGATTTCTCATATAAGCAAACAGAGGGAACAAATGCAGAAACAGCGACATTTCTTGGTCATCATCTTTTGCACAACTCCACAAATTATAATACCCAACACTCTAAAATATTTATATCCAAAAACACAAACCTACAAAATTATCTTGAAGGGGGGATCACCAAAATTCAAATGATCTATATAAGATTTCCATAGCAGTGCAGATTCTGCGCTTTCCAGAAAATCAAAGGTAAGACTGAAGCGCAAACAATCCTTCATTGCTTGAGGAAGACACTGATTTATTAGAGATAAGCTTTGGATTTCAAGGGAAAATTTTTCAGTAAATGCAGAATATTGTGCATCAATTACCTGGCAATTCGAACTGAGTATGATACCAAGACCCACAAAGAAACGAGAATGACCGCAAACTTTATAAAACGCTCTTACAGAGTAAAAAGAATGGTGAAGATCAGTGTGTACAATCCAAGATTTAGGGTCTTTGGTTCGCCAAGCGTACCTGTAAGACTCCCCCTCAAGACGGTCCCTGGTTGTTATATTATACATTTTTTGCACAAACAACATAAGATAATCCATTTCGATCATCACCTCCTCACCTTGCTGCTGCCTAGATTGCCCCTTGTCAGGCAATTGTAATTGCATAAGCTTTATATGTTTCCGAAACATTGCCCGCTTTCCTTGAACATCAGTCATTAGAAAAGCAGACAATTCCTTTCTTATCTCATCCTCTCTCTCTGCTCGCTTTGCCAACCCTTCTTCTACTCGCTTGAGCCGCACTGCTTGACAAGCCAGGGCAGAGTCCCATTTTTTTATAGCTAATTCTTGATTTTCCAGACAATAACAAAAACTTAAAGCGATCCTCACAGTAATATGCACTGCTCGTATTTTTTCGATAACTCGACACTTAAGCCTAGCATTAAAATCTTGAGTATTTAAAAGTGGCGCGCCCATATTTTGCATTTCCGGACAAAATTGACTAGAAAAAATTCTGAATTCATGCGAAAATCTTCTCACAAGCCGAGAGTATTGATTCTGCATCATACTGCATTCTTGGCATGGAACTTCAGAAAAAAACAAAAAATCATGTGTGTCTAAGGCGCACTTCTTCCATTTCAAGATTTGAGCTAAATAAAAAATGTCTTGATTATCTTCATCTTCCTGACAATCCTGCCTTAGCATTATTACCAAATCACCACCTGTTTTCTTACAGATGTAAGGACTACAGATCCTATAACATTCATCTTGTTGAACATTAAACCGCTCTGCTAGAAGTAGGCGGAGATGATCAACTGTGCTCATCATCCGCACAAATTGATCCTCCCTATCGCTTGAGTCCGCAAAATGCTCTGAAGCTAAGGAGAGTACACTGTCTAACTTTTCCTGACATATTTGACGGCTAACCTCAAAAGCACTTTTGGAAAAATAAAAAATTTCTTCAGGCTTCATCTTCATAGCGTCAATCTTTTGCTTCATAATGTAAGATTTTTTCTTCAGAGGGGCAAATTCGTGCATCCTTATCTTTGGAAGCAAAGCTATTACTGCTTCGTCCCATGGTTGCTTTTTTGCTCCAAACAAAACTACTGGCAATATTATTAAAAATAAATATTTCATTTTCCACTCTCTTAAAAACACACTATTGATAATTATTCAAACTACTTAGTTATTCGACACAACCTCAAGAAAAACTTTTGACATAATACGGAGATTTTTTGATTCTTATCATATCCTGTACCGCTATTGCAGCACTGTGAGAAGTGACACGCAGCATTAAATACAGAGATCTACAGATCTTGCAAGTCGCATCACCTTTGCACGAGCTTCCTGCCGACAGTCAATCCCTACAATATTAAAATACTATAACAAAACCTTAACACAAATGTTATATTATTCCTTTATCGATTGAGACAAGTGGAGGTACAAATGAACACCATTATTAATCATAACAGAAAAATACCATTCTAAATGTGACTCTCAAAATTGCAAACACGTTAAGGATTTTCTAGGGTGAGGCATAAGATTTGATCAGCATAAATCAAAGGCATCTTCAGAGATCTTTTTTAGGCTCTTGACACTCATCTGTATGCCAAAAATGAAGTTCTAAAGGATTCCATGTACGCTGAAGACGAATCACACAACCCTTCCATTCACTGAGGACGCTTTTTTCTGTGCAATCATATACGCCACCACCTGTGAGGTGGGTGTTTTGTATACATTCATATACAGCACAATTATGCTTCACTGTACGACCTATCCACTCTTTTACAGCAGACTCTTTATCTTTTTTCAAATAAGGGCACATCATACCTACAGACAAACAACCCTTCATTGTGTCAATACTTTCTTCAGGTTCTTTTAAATCTTCGATAGCATGCTGAAATTTTGCAAAAATTTCACAACATTTCTGAGTAGTTTCTAGGAAATAGTCGTATGGCATTACAGCAATACCTAGCAAAGAACAACGCTCGCTTCTCTTATCCCCCCAAAGCATCAATACACAAAAAAAGTCTTTTTGTGTATTATCTAAGTTATCTCTCACATTCCCTACGGGGGTAAAATCCCCTTCTTTTTCTTTCCAAACCCAAGAGTTCAGATACCTCTGCACTCTATAATATTTTTTACTATCATCTTTAATGTTATATCGATATCGCAAAAATGACCTCAGCCTGTAGATTTCTTTGCGCAGCACACAAAATAGCGTCTTCTGCTCTTCTAGGCCTTCACAAGGTTCTGATGCTTTTGATAATATAAGAGGCACCTGCGTCTCATACATATTGCGTTTTTGTTGAGGTGTCGCAAACATAAAATCATAAAGATCAGGATCCTTAAACTCCTCACTTTCTTCCAAGAAGGAAGTAGAACTTTCTTTTCCGCATAAAGCTAGGACTTCTGCTCCAAACAAAATAACCGATGACATCATTAAAAATAAATATTTCATCGCACACTCATTGGGAAACACACTGTTTGCAATCTTATGATTTACTTTGTTCTTTGATATGCAGGCTCAAAACTACCACCTTGCAGTAGTGACAGAAATCATACCTTAGTTCTGAGTATTTCTAGGGTCGTGGAGACAGTGAGGATTTGCATATACCTTCAGAATCAAAGATTTCAACTGCTATATTTGCTCTCATTGGGTTAGAATCTGTATATTATTACCAAAAGGATAAAATAAAGCGGACAACAATACACCATTCTTTATTTTTTCCTCAGAAATTTGAGTTTTGGCACCCTTAATATCATCCGAAAATTGTCTTTGGATCATATCCCATCTCCCCTCAATCTCACGAAAAGACTCTTTTCGTACGTGAAAAGCAAGCACCCAGTCTATTTTTTGCATGTTGAGCAGATGACATTGACGAAAACCTTGTGTATCAGAAGAGTCTGAGTTTAAAAGAGCTAACCTACCATTTTCAATTTTGTGCAACACACAAGGGTTAATCACTAAACGCATGCAGCCCTTTTCTATACCATACGCTTCTCGACAGAGATCCTCTACCTCCTGAGCTGCTGTTTTCAGTAAAGAAAATCGACAATTCATGAGAGCTGCATCAAATTTTGCTGATATTAATTGCATTTTTTCAGCTCTAGCACTCGTGATTTCAGAAGTTTCTTGCATCTTTTGGCTCGTCGCTGCAAATAAAATAACTGGTAGTATTATTAAAAATAAATATTTCATTTTATATGATCCTTATATTTTCTCAAAAAAAACATTATATGGCAGAGCCACATTATAAGGGTAATCGATGTTTCATGACGAGGAAACTCCTGCAATGATTCACTGAATTCATACATGTTTTTCAAATAACAGAGATTTTGATCACCCCTTCCACAAAACATATCACCTTGCAAATCAGATTGTCACATAAAATTAAAACTCTGTCAATAAACGCTCCATATATTGCAGGAAATGCATGGATATTTCATATTTGCAAACAACAAGTTTATTCAGAAAAATCGCTCCAGACCTTTTTTCCTTTGCGCCTTCAAACACCACTTTCAATCAAATTATTTTCTTGATAGTAAAAATAAAATGCACTACACAATTCCACAAATTATCACGCCAAACTCTCAAAGATTTATACCAAAAAGTGCAAATACGTCAAGTAATTTACAACTAGGGTCAGGCTCTATCAACACAAACCCAAAGCATATTATGTCATTTACCTTGCTCCCTCTTTGACCTCCTTAAATACTCTGATTTAAGGTAATACCCAAGCAGATGAAAAGGAGAGATCTTAATCACATCAAATATATTTTACGATTTCAAACTTAGAATCTTAATTTTTTGAAGAAAATAAGGTCACAAAATCTACACATATACAAAACATGGACGACAATAAAAAAGGAGGATTATTTCCTCCTTTTTTTATCACTTCTGATTGCGCAAAGCACTATTCTAACTTGATGCAGACAATCCATTCCACTTTAGCTTATAAGTCTTTTTCCAATCATTTTGAAGAGTTTTTTCCTTATTTTCCCATGTTGTCCAAAATTCTTTGCACTTATCGAGACTTTGCAAAAGAGTAAGAATTTCCTGCGTTGTCCGCAATTTCTGCCATTCGTCGAGACTTTCTGCAAGAGTAAGAATTTCCTGCGTTGTCCGCCATTTTTTCCACTCGTTGATCCTTTCTAAAAGAGTAAGGATTTGCTTCTTGGTTTCACACATTTTAAGCTTTTCCGCCTCATCTTGACACGCTACTTCAAGATCTTTGAGCCCATCTTGACACGCTACTTCAAGATCTTTGAGCCCATCTTGCCACCTTTTTGGAAGATTTTGCTCCGCTTTTGCACGTTCCTCCTTAAATTTTTTCCATTCTTCCCGCTGCACCTGATACTCTATTGCAGGAAAAATCAAAGCAAAACGCAAATAATGCTTCATACTATCAACAGTCGGCAAAGTTGAATGGCTTTGCTCACTAAAATCAAATTTTTTAAAAAATTCCAAACATTTCTTATCATCTTCAGAAATATCGGCACTTGACTGGTGTGCAACAAACACACAAGAATTGACGATATTTTCAGCAGCACCATACAAGACAACATAATGTGCAGATTTATCTGTTGAGAGTTCTGTAGACCATTCAAAGCTATCTATTTGTGTTACTATATCATCTTTCCACACCATTGCTTTTGTTTTTTTCCACACCATACAGTGACTAAAGTCAGCAACATTAATACCAACGAACTGTGAAAAAATTGTCTTCAGATTGTTAAACTCTCGATCCATGACAAGAGATTGCGCCATCTTCGTTGCACCATCATCATATTTTGATCGCTTTAGTGTTAACAGTGCATCCACACTTTTCTGACAGAGCTGAAAGGGGCTATCTTCAGTTTTTTCTCCTTCTCCCACAATCGGTAATGTCTCTTTTGCTCCAAATAAAATAATCGGCAACATTATTAATAATAAATATTTCACTTCATACACTCCTTAAAAATACTCCCCCCCCGGCTCTATCTGTTGTTTTGTCAATAACATAGTTATGATTTGCACAGCCTCAGCATCATAAATATTGCTGTGATTATAGTAATTTTATCACCCATTCAAATTTCTCGCAACTGATACTCTGCAATGCAAGCAAAGTTGAAGTCAAACAGATTATTCAAGTCGAAGCACCTCTACACGACACACCATGCTGATCACACGCCTCAATATTCTGAAAGGATACGATTGGCAGAAAAAGTAACCACCGCCATTCATCACCAGAGAGAAATGAGAGCACATCATCAAAAAAACAAGCTTGCAGACAGTATTGACAGTGTCGCATCAGATCTCTTACGCACTTAAACTATTCGGTTTTGTATTTGAGAAAAAATATCAAGATATTGTCAAACGTTATTGCATGAAAAATCCCACACAAATATAAAACATGGACGAAAGTAATAAAAGGAGGATCCCCCCTTTTTTCATCACTACCGAACGGCGTCGTTCTAAGAACATCTCCTATAGTGGATACTCTTTACGTATTTGTTGAGAGCGATTTTCTTCTGTTAAAACCCCACCCTCACGCTCCATCTTTCGCTCTATTAGCGCACTCCTTGCTCCCAATTTGCGCTCTTATCATCATCCGCTAGTTTCTCCTCTAAATAATTTTCCCATTGGGTAATATATTCTTGTCTTGCGTTACAACAATATAATATAGATCCTGCTAAAAAAAAACTATCCACTCTTGAAGCATGACCCCTGTCCTCTTCTGTCTTGGAGTAATGATTGAAGATGCAGGATAATGCTTGATTAATTTCTTTAAAATCTTTACTTGGAAGTATAGCAATGCCATGCATATATAACCTATCATGCCTCTCTTGAAAAAGCTTAAGTACAGAAAAACTGTTTTCTAAATCATGGACACCTCTAGAATTCGGGACCTTTTGAAATGAATTACAATCTCTTTTGTAGACTTCATCGACCCAAGACACACCAAAACAATAAGCTTCCTGTATCTCAGGTATCGATCGCATAAATGACATCAAATCCTGAAATTCTTTTTTGACCAATTTCTTTTTTTGATCCTTATATGGTTTTAATAATTCTGATCTTAGCCAATCCGACTTTTTCTGACAAATTTTGTATACAGAAGGAGGATTCCAATCTTCTGCAAACGGCATCCGATCCGCTCCAAATAAAATAACCGGCAACATTATTAAGAATAAATATTTCTGCACATTCTCTTTAAAAAAAAACAACACTTTACGCTCCCTTTCCGTTTGATTAATCACATAGTAGTTGATACAAGAGCATAGTCACAGCGAGTGCATAACAACCTTCTTTCTATCAAAACTCGTTCAAAAACATCACTTTTTATTAAATTCTTCTCATGAGCTTAACACTTGCTTTATATCTTTCTGCCATTGCTCCCATTTGCTAGTATACCGATCACACACAGAAGCAGACTTGTCTTGCGCAATCACACGCTTCCGCCATTCTTCTTCAGTAGATTTTACATCCTGACTCATAGGAGAATATGGGAGCATAGAGGCGATGTTCAGATACATTGATAAAGATTCTATAGTCATGGAAGGTGCATTGCAACCTGCACGTTGTACACGCTCGCAGTATCTCCTGAATGCATTCTTAAATTTTCGAAGCAATTTCAAAGTTTGATCATTCTTTTTCCAGAAAGCCTCGTATGGCATGACAGACAGCTCCAAAACAGAAAATTCTGCACCACTCTCTTTACAAAGCATCTGTGCACAAAAAGTGTTTGGTCCAGCATTGTTCGTCGCCACATAGGTATAAAAAGTTTTTACTCCAGCATCGTTCGTTGCCGCATAGGTCTCTTCTCTTTCTAGCCAAATGTAAGGCTCAACGCACACACAAAAACGATCATCGTGTTTCATTTGATACGCTCTTCTAAAAAATGCATCCAACCTATCAAATCTTTGTTTTAATTGCAAAAATTGATGATCCATATTTTTTTGAGTTGTACAGGCTTTTGAATATTGCTCTAATATAAACTGCAGCTGTTGTTGACACATGCGTCTCCCTACAAAGATTGCTGCCATCTCTTTTAGTGTCTTTTGCACTGGAGCCTCTGAAGCAGCCTTCGCCACAGGAAGCCCTTTTACCATACGCTCACATGCGTTTACAACACCCCCTGTATCTTTCTCAAAATAAGGAAATACATAGCCCAGATTCACAAAACCCATCATCCTTTCTTGCTGTTCCGCAGTGTAAAATTGGTTTAATTCATCTGAAAATTTTGCAAAAAACGCATCACATTCCCGAACCTTGTCTTGGACATAAGATGATTGTAACTCCGCAACACCCAACACACGAGATCCGTCAGCACTCACTTGCTCAATCTGCTCTCGCACAAAAGTTTTACTTATAGAATGCCTCAACTCAGATTTTGGCGGCAGTGTACACTTCATTCTATCTTTTTCCCAACACCAAAATAGATTCGATTGAAGAGATTCATTATCTGCAATCTCATAAAAGTTTTCAAAAAATGAGATCAGCTGATTCACTGCAGCTATCGCTGCCTCAAATTGCCTTTTTTTCGTTTTTAAGTCTTCATAAGGATCGAATAATTCCAATTGGAAAATACTCAGCTCGTGCTGACACATTTCCTCTTTTGCTAAAGCGGTTCCACACTTAAATTGAGCAAGTTTCAAACCTTTGCTTTCTAGATTCTTTGGAAGTATCCATTTAGCAGAGTGACACTCTTTTTGTTTTTGACTGCTTGTCTGTAGCATTGCATCAGATTTCGAATGTGGTGTCAAAGATCTAGTCGAATTTTGTAGCACATGCTCAAGAACGAGACAGTCTTGGTTTTCTGTCGGCCGAGTCTGCACGAGTGCAGGGCTTTTTCTTGCTTCTGGTCGCACTCTCATCAGATGCGGCTTGTGTGGTGTATTCTCAGGAAAGATATAGTATACGTCTTCCGGCGACGCGGTCTGCGCAG